>Ga0164313_10004266_pt1 | contig 12760 bp, 11 predicted proteins | sample GuaBasSedimGuay4_FD_113735 | JGI IMG/M metagenome (GOLD analysis project Ga0164313, IMG submission 113735) | Subseafloor sediment microbial communities from Guaymas Basin, Gulf of California, Mexico - Guay4, Core 4569-4, 0-3 cm | ecosystem: Environmental > Aquatic > Marine > Hydrothermal vents... | reverse complement strand
CCGGCGCGTAGATGTTCTGGCTCGGTGTATTCTGTGACATTGTGACTAATACCATCGCGGCTGGGTACAAAGATCATCGCGGTTGGGCAGTTGGGAGCGAACATTTGTGCATCGTGTACCGCTCCGGAAGGCATTTTCCTGACCTTGTAATCAAGCGCTCTCGCAGTGTCAGCTACGAGGTCAACCAGGCTGGCTTCGTTCAGGATTTCAATTACCTCGAGGCCGGCGAGTACACCGAGATTGCCGTCATAGCGTCCACCGGTTGCGACCGTGTCAATATGCGATCCTGTTAAAACCGGATTACCCGGCTCGGTTCCGGCTCGAATACCGATGACGTTGCCTATTCTGTCGATCGATACGTCCAGATTAAGATCCTTCATCCAGCCGACTACGAGGTCGCGGCCGCGTCGATCCTCATCGCTGAGCGCCATTCTGCAAACACCGCCACCCTCGATAGCTCCAATCTCCGCAAGTCTATCGATCCGATTTAAAAGCCGATCCAGGTTAATACGAAGACTGCTGGTTTTCAGCACGGCCAGGGGATACAGGATGACTTTTTACGATGCCTTCTGTTATTACGAGGCAATATACTGGCGCATTGCCTCTGCTTCTGCCTGCACTTCCGAGATGCGACATTTCACCAGGTCGCCGACGCTGATGAGTCCGACCAGGTCTTCTCCATCGAATACCGGCAAATGCCGGATGCGACGATCGGTCATCATCGCCATCGCCTCTAAAACCGTATCTTTAGGAGCGCATTTAACGATATTCGTAGTCATCAATTCCGATACCGCCACATCGTGCAGGTCGGCACCATGCGGACCCATACCGCCGACAATATCTCGCTCAGACAAAATCCCGGCTATTTTCCCGGAGTCATCCTCGACCAGCAAGGCGCCTATTTTTCTCTTCGTTAGCTCGCTGGCTGCATCGGCGATACAGTCAGTGGCTTTAATTTTGAATACCTCGTTGCTTCTCGCACGTAACAAATCAGCTATAATCATTTCACCCTCCTTTTCTGAAGCCTGGGGACAGGCTTGCTATCGATACCCAAAGAAAGTATAGGCCATACTGCCCTTCTGTTGAAGGCCTCAGATGATGGCTAACCCGCATAGCGGGAAAATAAAGAGAATCTAGTGCGTAATTTCCGTAGAGAAAAAGGCAGGTGCTGCTTTATCGCAAGCCCGACAGATTAGCGATTATCGCTACTTTTTTAAGTTCCATTTCTGCTCGAATCTTGTGTGCCAGGTCCATTTCATGACTGAGACAGTTAGTGCAGACGTTAGAGTGCTGCGAAGTAACTTCAAGTACCGCCATCTCCATGGCTTTGGCAATGATCGCAGTTACTTTTTCCATTTCGGACTCGGTCAACGATGAACCGACGGCATTGCTGGCATCGGTGGCAGCCTTATTGGCGACTTTAGTTAGGTTCATTGCATACTCCTGGCGCTACTCACGCTAAAAATGGGCTTTGTCGAGACTTAAGCCCTGGAATTACCCTCGAAACCAGTCATCTGGCTGTTAGCCCGCAAAGCATATAGTAATTTGAACGGTTACGCAGCTATTCGTGTCCAGCTATACAGGTCAAAACATTATGTCTAGCCCGCCAAACCCGGGCCAAAAAACTGCACTATCAAGATAATCGCCATGATAACCAGTATGCCATGCAGAATGCGCCGGTAAACATCGACTGCGATTTTATCCCGTATGCGTTGCCCGAGCAGCAGGGCGAGAACAGCGGCGATTGCCAGCGGCGCCGTTTCATAAAACAGGCTAAGTCCAACCAGCCCTGCCAGTGAAAGCACGACAATTTGCGAGACCTTGCCGACTAAAAAACAGGCATTCAGCACAGGCACCATGTTCGAACGCGGCACCTCCAGTGACAGGAAAAATACGATCAATATTGCAACCATTACATTTGTCGTGCCGGCGGAGAAACCTGCGGTAAATCCAAACAACACCATAGCCAGCATCAAGTTACTGCCCAGCCATTGGCGTGGCAGGCGCCCTGAAAGGTTGGTCCAAAGATAAAGCAAAATGAGTCCGGCCAATGCTAGCCTGAAGGGTGCCGGATCAGCGATAGCCAGTATATAGGCGCCCACCAGCGAACCGGGAAGGATAAAAAAAATCAGTGGCGAAAACCGTCCAAAATGGCCGAGTGAATTGCGACTATTCCAGATACTCGCAATGTTGACCGCAACCGTGGGTAACAGGGTTATCAATATAGCGGTACGAACATCAAAGAAGATAGCCAGCATTGGTGTTGCCACCATCGGAAATCCCAGCCCCAGGGTGCCGTGTACCAGCCCCGCAAATAACATGATCGCCAGCACTACAATTATCATCGGCCAGTCGAGTTGGATAAGAGAAATCATTTATTACTTTACTGGTAGTTGATCTTCGGCAGCCACTATATGAAACAGTCTCTTCGGCTAATGGTGGCGCCAGTCTAATAGATTCCTCTAATCATCGCGAACAACAGGAAAAGATGATCTGGGTCAAAATGGTTTTTTTGCTATGGAGTAAAAAACAACTCTGGGAATAATTATTCAGGAGATGGTAATGGCAGACAATTTAAGAAAACAGATAATTGTATGTCCTGACAGAAATCGAGAAGTGGAAGTGACTTATTCTGTTTCGGGCAATTGGTTCTCACCCAATTATGAAGTCATAGCCTGTCCTGCAATGTACGATGGCGAAGCGGGTTGTGACAGAAGATGCACCACTCAGCTCGCAGGTTCGGCGAGTAATCTAAGACTTTTGCAAAAAAGGGCATAACTCGCTTTAAGGCTCCCTGGCATTTAGTTCACGATATATTTTAATGCGACCCTATGCGCGGTATCATTGCGGCCATGAGGTTTGATGAATTCGTTATCCAAAATGAACCCGCCATTCGGCTGGGGTTCTTTTTTGGTATTTTTGTATTAATGGCAATATGGGAGTTGGCTACCCCGCGCAGGACACTCAGGGTTTCCAAAATGCTGCGCTGGAGTAATAACATTGGCCTGGTGTTCATCAACACGATTGTGCTACGTTTGCTATTTCCCGCAGGGGCTATTGGTATCACCGTGTTTGCCGTGAACAATGGCTGGGGCGTGTTAAACTATTACTCACTACCGCCGGCTCTCGCGATACTGTTGTCGGTGGTAGTGATGGATTTAGTTATCTACCTGCAGCACGTTCTCGTTCACGCGATACCGGTGCTATGGAGACTGCATCGAGTTCATCATGCTGATCTTGATTACGATCTCACCACCGGGTCCCGGTTTCACAGCCTCGAAATCATCCTTTCCATGTTGATCAAGTTTGCCACTATTATCGTGCTCGGCCCGCCGGTTGTAGCGGTGGTTATGTTTGAGGTAGTGCTGAATGGCATGGCGATGTTTAACCACGCCAACATAAAGTTACCCTTAGCCCTGGATCGCGTATTGCGGCTGCTGCTGGTAACACCCGACATGCACCGCGTACATCACTCGGTCGAAGACAATGAGGCGAATAGCAATTATGGATTTAATCTCGCAATCTGGGATCGTCTGTTCGGCACCTATATCGCGCAACCACGTGGGGGCCACGAGGGCATGACTATCGGCATCCACAAGTATCGTGACCCTGAACAGGTGAATAAGTTACCGGGTATGCTGTTATTGCCCTTCATCGGCAAGATCACCGGCTATGCAATAAACCGGCGCGAGTGGAGTAACTTCGAAGATAAGTGATCCCGACCCGGATCACGATTCGTTGAGTGATTTTCAATGCATTCCAACAGTAAGATAACCACCACAAACAAACTCATGTCGGTTCCTCAGGGTGAGTTTACGCTCGAACGAAATCCGCCAGACAAATTCTTACAGGCCTGGGATGCCGCCGACGAATACCTGCTCAGGCGGGTCGATGAGCTCGGAATCCTATCACAGCAGCCATCTATCCTGATCGCGAATGATGCCTTTGGTGCATTGAGTGTCGCGCTTGCGGATTATTCACCCTTGATGATGGCGGATTCGTTTCTGGCACAGCAGGGATTGATTAATAACCTACGCGTTAATGGACTTCCGCAAGACCGGGTGAGCTTTTGTAATGGCCTGGAAAATCCACAGGTTGAGTTTGACCTGGTGTTGATCAAAATCCCCAAAACCCTGGCATTGCTCGAACACCAGCTTTATAGCCTGCGCAATTTAATTCGGTTGGGAACGGTAGTTATAGCAGCGGGCATGACGCGTTCGATTCACAAATCGACACTGCAGTTATTTGAGAAAATCCTTGGGCCTGCGACGACTTCTCTTGCCTGGAAAAAATCGCGTCTGATTTTTACCAGGCGTGATGAATCGATAAATGAGGGTGCGAGCCCCTACCCGGATCGTTATATAGTTGAAGCAGACCGCGAGTACTCAATTATCAGCCATGCCAATGTATTTAGTCGGCATCGCCTCGATGGCGGTAGCCGGATTTTGATCGAAAATATGCCCGTGTCCGAGCGTTACCAACAAATTATAGATCTTGGTTGTGGTAATGGTTTGCTGGGACTGGTTGCGGCATCGCTTAATCGGCAGGCCAGCCTGATATTTACCGATGAGTCCTACATGGCGGTTGCCTCGGCCCGCGAGAATTTTATTGCCGCGTTTGGACGTGACCGAAGCGCTGAATTCGAAGTGACTGACTGCCTGCAGGGTGTCGCCGATGCAAGCACAGACCTGGTATTGAACAATCCACCCTTTCACCAGCAAAACACGGTTGGCGATGCCATCGCATGGAAAATGTTTGTCGAGGCGAGACGCGTATTGAAACCAGGAGGAGAACTATGGGTGGTCGGCAACAGGCACCTGGCTTATCACGCCAGGCTGAAAAAACTGTTTGGGGGCTGTGAACTGATTGCGAGTAATCGTAAGTTTGTGGTACTACGAGCGACCAAACAAATTTAACCCAGGTACTCGGTTATATCAACTTCATCGATCTGGGCTTCAGCCAGGAACTGCTTTGCGTAATCCAGGTATACACCCGATCGCAAAAACAGTTCAAACAGGTCGGCATCGATGTGTTGATCCTTTTTCATGAAACTCATGATTTTGATTGACTCGCTGAGCGATTTCGCTTTTTTGTAGGGTCGATCGGCCGCGGTCAATGCTTCAAAAATATCGGCGATAGCCATCATCCTTGCGGTGAGGGACATATCTTCGCGGCGCAATTTTTTAGGGTATCCAGTGCCAATCATGGTTTCATGATGGCCGCCGGCAATCGCGGGTACGTTACGCAAGTGTTTGGGGAAAGGAAGCTGGTTGAGCATCGTAATAGTTTGCACCATATGATCGTTGATCTTGAAACGTTCTTCAGGAGCAAGCGTTCCCCTCGCGACCGACAGATTGTAGAGCTCACCCTTGTTGAATTTATGTTGTGGAATATCCAGTTTAAAATCCCAGGGGTTTTCATCGGCCATCACATCATCGGTGTCGCGGTAAAAGATATGTTCCTCTTTATCGGCCAGCAGGGGTTCCTGGGTCGGTAATTCGACTTCCGCGGACCGTTGTTTACGCAGTCCTTCTTCCCATGAAATCCCGATACGGTCGCTCAATGTCCGCTGCCAGGTAGTTTTTGCGATTTCATTCAGTCGCGTAATTTTTTCATCGGCCATAAATTCGCCACCTTCATTGCATTTTGCGACGAAGGCAAAATCATCGTCGAGCTGGGCCTGTTTTTCTTCAAGCCCGGTTTTTAACTGGTCAGCATTTCCGCCATTGGCTAATTGCTGCCAGTAGTCGATTTCCGCATCGCGTTTTAACACTTCGAAGCGCATTCGAATTTCGTGTATACGGTCATAAATGGTTTCCAGCTTGGTAGACTTATCGACCACATATTCAGGCGTGGTCACCTTGCCGCAATCGTGCAGCCAGGCCGCGATATGCAGTTCTTCCCATTCTTCTTCCGAAAGCGAGAAATCTTCAAATCGAGGGTCATGACTGTCGCAGGCGGCAGCGGCGAGCATCTTGGTCAGCACCGGTACCCGTTGGCAATGACCGCCGGTATAGGGGGACTTGGCGTCTATCGCACTCGCAATTAGTTCGATAAAGGATTGCAGTAAAGCTTTTTGCATTTTCAGCATCTGGCGACTATCCATCGACACCGCTGTAAAACCAGAAAGCGCCTGGGCGAAACCCATGTGTTCGGAACTCTGGGCATCTGCCAAACCCTGGTTGTGTTCGTCATAGAGCAGGCACAACAGGCCGGTGCCTTCGTTGCTTCTGTTAGTCAATGGCAGCACGATGATTGTGATCCTCTCGGAATTCAGCGCTTCGAACAAAGGCAGAAAATGTATATCGTCATCCTGGTCTTTTTCCACTACCTCGATACCTACTTCCTGGTCGATGAACTTTTTGATTAAACCACTGCTTTTGGAACCATCGTTGAGGGAATAGGCGGGCAGTATTTCTTCGTGCAGGACACTGCCATCGGCAAGCCGGGGTGCCAGCGCTATGAGTTCGCTTTCGTCATCGGAAAGCAGATAAATCAATGCGGCGTCCGCATTACTGGCTTTCATTGTTTCGTCGGTGACCCTTTCGAGTAAGCGGTCGATATCGGATTCGCCGGATATCGATGTGATCAGGCTGAGGAAGTTGCTGATCGTGATCCTCATCGCGTCCATAGACCTGGCGAGCTGGTCAACTTCGAGCACAATAGAATCGGTATTAAGGTCTTTATCAAAATCGAAACCGGCGATACTGCGGGCTTGCTCGGTTAATAAACGTATCGGTCGAGCGATCTGGTTAGCGCTAAACCATGCGATTGGCAGGGCCAGCAGGATCACCGCGATGGTGATAAGAATGTTGGTATTGCGCATCTCAAATGCGGTAGCCAGTAGTTCGTGCTCGGGCGCGGCGATTAATAATTTGATTTGTAGTTGATTGCGTGAAGAGATATTTCGTACTGTCCCGAACCAGCGTTCATCGTTGTGCATGAATGGAACGACCGCGCCCTCCTGTTTGGCCAGGCTATGAATTCTTTCGACCAGGGGTTTTGCCAGATCACCGAGTACGGGAATCGCATTCTCATCGATCTTTCCAAACGGGGAGTCGATGCCGCCGGTGCTATACGAGAGAACTTCTTCATTAGCATTGAAGATCAGGCTGAATGTCGAGGCTGTAATCCGATTGTTTTGCAGAATCTGGGTTAGGCTTTCCATGGTGATATCGGCCGCCACCGTGCTATCTCCCCGTGGAGAATATCGCGACAGGGTAATACCCGCCTTTTTTACAAAGTGAAATAAATAGGGTGATGTAATCTGCAGTTCCGACGACGACCCGGCATTTTGATACCAGGGACGTAGCCTGGGATCATAGTCGGTGACGCTAAAAATGGTTTCACCCACGGGCTCGAGTTGTTCGGCAAGAAAAATTCGTTTTTGCCGGTTTGGACCCCGCTCGTTATGGCTAATGTGGTCGACCATGTAACTGGCTTCATCGGGCGCGGAAAATGTGGCCCGAATATGATCGGTACTTAACGGGCGCATGATGAAATAATCACCATTCGCATAACCTACCTGAAAACCAATTATCTGGGGTTCATCTCTGATCACCTCGGCAAGGATTGGCATATGGTCGATCCGCTCTTCGAGCGTGTTCGCCTCGCTAATGGAGGCGCTGGCTAGCAGGCGCACAGAAGTGGCAACCGGGCGATATTCCTTCTGAAACTGGAGTTCTAATTCGTCAGCAGTCTTGCGAAACAGGGTTTCGGTGGTCTCAAAGATTAAACTCGAAGTCTGTTTATAGTTAACCCATGCCAGGGTGATGCCAATAACCAGAATCAAGATAGTAAACAAAGAAGCAATGTGAATATGCAGGGGGTAATGCTTCTTGGGGGTTTGCTTCGACATTAAATTTATCCAGCGGGTTAACCGTAATTATTGGGAATTAACATTACAACATCAATTATTTCGAATTGCGAAGGCAGTTGATATGGCAGTGTGGTCCGGTTGTGAATAACCGGCGATTTAACGATATTCTACCAACCACCGCCGCCACCACCGCCACCGCCGCCTCCAGATGAACCGCCCGATGATCCGGAAGAGGACCCCGGAGCCACCGAAGATGACGAGATCGCCGAGTTGAATGAATTTGAGAGGCTGTCGGAAAAGTGATTCCCATGATGCCTATGCCCGTGATACCAGGCCGGCTGCCGTATTCGGTTGGCGGGCTTCACTGGTAACGCGGTGACGGCATTCAGGGTTACCTTTCTTCCTGCTCGATAACTGCAGTTTCAGCCCGTGCCGCGGCAACTAATTCAATCATCGCTCACGGATTGGCGACAGGCTGGATTTGAGCCAGGGTTTTAGCCGGTGATGGCAGGCTTCTCTTACCTTCGTAGACGATTTGCCATTTATCCCCGGCCTTATGCCAGTAGAGTTCCTTGTTCGACTCCAGATCCAGGTTGTTACTTTGATACTTCTGCGCGAACTGCATCAGAACAAGGTTTTGTTCGCCAGGATAGTTAAAGATGTTGAGGTCACGGTATTCAACCTTAATCCTGGTTTTCGCACTGTTGAGCTGGCGCTTGTATCGATCCCAGTTTTTGAAACTACGACCGTGAGCCTGGTAGTCGGTCTGCGAGTAATTCTGCCGATAACGGTCGTGGTCCAGGCTTTCCCAGTCGTCAACCCATCGACTGAGTGCCAGCAACATTTCGCTGCGTTGTTGCTGCCATTGTTTCCGTGTTAGCCAGTTGACTCGTTCAGTGACGATTACCGGGGTGTTGATATCAGGGCTGATGAATTGTTCTATATGGGTAAAATCCGGGTTACTGACGACGATACAGCCATTGCTTTCCAACGGCGCGCGGTTATAGGTATACGAAGGCGTGCCGTGTATCCAGATACCGTCACCGGTGCGCTGCTTACGTCGGTCCCAGGCATTCGGGTAATTAATCGGAAAAGCACCCTCGCCGTAAAGGTCCGGTAACTCCGATCCGTCGATATACTGAGTAGCATGATAAACACCAACAGGTGTTTTCTGGTCGCCACGTGTTTGCTTGCCCGAACCTTTAAGCCCGATCGTAATAAAGTAATCGGTTTCCAGCGTCAGCGAACCGTTTTCATTGCGATACACGTATACGCGAGACTTTTCCTGGTCGACCAGAATCACATAAGGTTGATTATCTGCGAGGAATAAAATGTTCCCCGGTAACAGGCTTTCATGGCTTTTATCGGAATCATGTTGCCAGCGTTGCTGGATCTCGTGGGTAAAGCTCTGTAATGCCCGATCATCGGGAATCCCCGCCCCGATTTGAGTCAGCGGTCCGGTTCTTGCCAGTAACAGGTCGGCATACAGCAGATGCGCCAGACGGCTTCTCGGATATTGTTGAATTAGTTGACGCGTAGACTCCAGTGCCTGTTCATATTCCAGCTGTTGTACATTTTTGATCGAATCAAGAATACTTCTCTCATAGTTATCAGTGTTCGCCGCGGCTGCAAGCGGGGATGATTGCAGGCAAAGCGAGACTATAAATAAAACAAGTATTCTCATAGTACCGATATTACCGTTTCGTCGGTTATTTTCCATTGCGAGCCGATGCGGCTTAAAGCAAGTCGTTTGATTACACGATCAGTATAGTTGGGCGAATCGTATGACTGCTCAAATTCGATGATAGCCCGATTTTCGTTTTGTGTACGAATCTGGACGTTACTGACCCCTATTTTTATAAATTCAGGTTGCATAATCCGCTCTCGGCGGTGTTTTACCCAGTCACTATGGGTCTCGAATTCTGTCTTGTATTCGCTGGAATAGTAACCGGCATAGGTTTCAAAATCTTTATTACCCCATGCCTTCGCCCAGTTAATCACCTGTTCAATCAGCAGGGTTTCGAAGTTGGCGATATCCACCAGTGTTTTTTGTGCGGGCGGGGTGTCCGGGGCCAGGCGCGAATCGATAGAATTCAGCTCACTCAAGGCGGTTAATTCAATCAGGGGCCTTTGTTTTGGTGGTTCAGCCGATTCGCTTAGCGCCAGTTTATAAGCTTCACTGGCCGTACTGGCGTAGATTCGGTTTAAATTTTGATAGGCGATGGCATAGCTTTTGTGTGTATTGATCGCGTCTATAAGCAGTTCACTGGCTTTTTCGTAATCACCATCGGCGATAAAAATCATGGCCAGGTTATTGCGCGGTTCCGGTAACTCAGGATGTTGCAGGATTAGTTTTTTGTAATGATAGGCGGCCTTCCAGTTTTTTTGACTTTTTTGATAAGCGAAAGCCGTGAGGAACTGGATCCTTGCGTGCCCAGGGTGTTTAGTTAGCAATTGCTCTCCAATTTCAGCGGCCTCGGTATAGTTTTCCCTGTCGATCAGCAATTCAAGGTCTCCTACTGAGCCAGCCGAAAAAACCGAACTGCAGGACAAACCAAATATGATAAAAACAATGAAACGATGCATTTCTGTAACTAACTAATAATCAGCAGGTGAGTATAGCAAATAATTTTCATTGTCAGTAAACGACACCTTGATTCCCCCGGCATTGCCTATATGCTGAATTTAACTTGCAGTAGACTCGGGCCCGAAAAATTTGATGCGTCTTTATCTTGTAGACTCCAGTATTTTCATTTTCAAGGCCTGGTTTGCCCGGGGGGCCGAACAATTCAACCTGAAGCGGCAGCCTAACCAGGCGTTTATCGGGTTTTCTGATTTTGTTTACCGCTTGCTGACCGAAACGGCGCCGCAAAAGCTGGTGTTTGCATTCGATGAAAGACTCAAACATTCTCAGCGTAAATCGCTATACCCGCAATACAAGGCTAATCGTAGCCCGACGCCTAACGAATTGAAGCGACAGTTTGGCTGGTGCCAGCAGTGGGTTGAATTGCTTGGTATCACTAAAGTAAGCAGCGATAGCTGGGAAGCCGATGACCTCATAGGTACGCTTGCGAGCCGGCACCGATCCACCAGCATTTCAATTGTCATACTCACCGCTGACAAGGATCTTACCCAGTTAATTTGCGAAGGGGATTTTTGGTGGACTTTTTTTGGAGATAAAAAGCTCGACTATCGGGGCATTGTGAAAAAATTCGGAGTTAAACCCGAACAAATTGCCGAGCAACTCGCTTTGACCGGGGATAAGGTAGACAACATACCGGGTATTCCGCACATTGGAGTCAAAACCGCTGCGAATCTATTACGTAAATTTGGCACGCTGGATAATTTACGTGCGAATCTGGCGCAAGTCGGGCAAATGAAATTTCGGTACGCGGGAAGAGTGCAGCAATCATTGATTGAACACGAATCCATGCTTGATATTTCGAGTCAGCTCACGCGCATCAATTGTGAAGTGGATGCCATGCGTGATGTCGATATTGGCCGTAGGCCGCCAGATTTAGATGGACTTAATAAAATGATGGTAGATCAGTCGATGGATTCGGCGCGAACACAAAAATGGCAAAACTATCTCGATGCTGGAAGCTTTCTCGAGGTCAGATGAGTAAAGTCATTCTCTTCAATAAGCCTTACCAGGTACTGTGCCAGTTTAGTCCGGTCGCGGGTAAGAAAACCCTGGCTGATTATATCGATGTGCCGGGAGTTTACCCGGCGGGTCGTCTCGATTTCGAAAGTGAGGGGTTGCTGGTGTTAACCGACGACGGCAAGTTGCAGGCACAGATTTCGGAACCAAAACATAAGCAGCCCAAATGTTACCTGGCACAGGTTGAAAATATTCCCGAGCGTAAGGCTTTGATCACCCTGGGTCGGGGCGTATCGCTTAAGGACGGTATAACCCGCCCCGCCCGGGTTCGAATGGTCGATGAACCCGACTGGTTGTGGCCGAGGCAGCCGCCGATCCGGACACGACGGCAGATTTCGACGCAATGGCTGGAACTCGAAATCAGCGAGGGTAAGAACCGGCAGGTACGTCGCATGACCGCGGCGGTGGGTCATCCGACTTTACGCCTGGTCCGAACCAGGGTTGCGAACTGGTGCCTGGATGATTTGCAGCCTGGAGACTGGAGAGAAGCGTCTCTATGAGTCCGGGCGACTGGCAAGTCGTTCGACAGCTTCTGGTTGAGCGTACCGGTGAAAAGATTGGTCGGCTTGAGGCGAGTCCGGTATCAGGCGGAGACATTAATCGCGCCTATCGGCTGAGCGATGGAAGCCGGCAGTTTTTTGTCAAAATCAACGATATCGAACTGTTACCGATGTTTGAGGCCGAAATGCACGGTCTCAATGAAATACGAGACAGTGACAGCATCCGCTGTCCGCAGCCGATTGTCTGTGGCGTAACAGGCGCATGCGCGTTCATTGTCATGGAATATCTGGATTTGTCGGGGAGTATGGACGAGATTCGCTTTGCTCGGCAGTTGGCGAAGATGCACCTTTGCCGGCAGCGGCGATTTGGTTACCCGATCGACAATACCATTGGTTCGAGCCCGCAACCGAATGCCTACGATCAGGATTGGGTTGGTTTTTGGCAACAACAGCGTCTCGGTTTTCAGCTATCCCTGGCTAAAGAGAATGGCTTCGGCAGTGAGTTATTCGACACTGGCATGCGTCTCAATCAGCAAGTTGGAAGTTTCTTTAACAATTATTCACCCATCGCATCGCTACTGCATGGCGATCTGTGGGGTGGAAATCAGGGTGCTGACTCTGCCGGTAACCCGGTGATTTACGACCCGGCCTGTTATTACGGTGATCACGAGGCTGATCTGGCGATGATGGAATTATTCGGCCGGCCGCAGCGCCGGTTCTTCGAGGCTTACAACGAGGTATTTCCGATAGATCCTGGTTACGCGCAGCGCCGGGAACTGT
>Ga0164313_10004265_pt1 | contig 12766 bp, 7 predicted proteins | sample GuaBasSedimGuay4_FD_113735 | JGI IMG/M metagenome (GOLD analysis project Ga0164313, IMG submission 113735) | Subseafloor sediment microbial communities from Guaymas Basin, Gulf of California, Mexico - Guay4, Core 4569-4, 0-3 cm | ecosystem: Environmental > Aquatic > Marine > Hydrothermal vents >... | reverse complement strand
CTCCACCACTTTAGCAATGCCAGGCAAAATAATCGCACCGGCGAAGGCGAGCAAAAATGAATTTTCAGAAACAGAATATGCGCCCACCGCCGCGTAGACAATAGATATTCCTAAATTGGAAAAACCCGTCACCAGTAAAAATTTACGGAAATTCATTTTACTCATCCCCGCAAAGATGACAGACGCTTCAGCTAACACGGGTACAGGTCGGCACACGACGATCGCCCACAAGCCCGCTCTCTGAAAAAATTCCTCCATTTTCGTCTTTGTCTCATCATCGAGCCATCGAAGTGCTTTTATCGACCCCGAACCAAGTGCGTAACCGATGACACAACCTGCAGTCATTCCAAGCCACGAGACAATTGCGCCATTTGCAAATCCCAACAAATAACCGGCTCCTGTGCTCACGAGGCTTGAGGGAATCGGTAGCAATACATCAGATGCGAGCAAAGCCGTCAAAATAGCAACGGTATAGCTCACATGATCACCCGATGCATCCAGCAGTTGCTCAGTCCACAGATCCATTTCTTCATGGAAAATGAAAAATGGGACAAGAATGACCGCCATGACGATCGTCATCAGTATGAGTGAATTACGATAAATTGGTCTTGTCATTCGTTGTTTTCACCACTATTATGCCCCTCACTTGCCGGCATAGCATCCGAAGGGGTAGTCGTCAGATATACTGCAAACAGGGAATTCGAAACAGACGTCCCGGTATTGGGAATCTCCGGCAATGGATTAACGGCTTCAATGCCACCATAGATATAACCCACCAAAACGCGTGAACCATCAGAAACAGATGTGAGCTTGACCACACCATTCTCATATGCCGTGCCGTCTGAGATAATATCTGGATTTACCATAAACCGGATACTGGTACCAAGCAAGCGATTGCCCGGTATCGGACTTGTATGGATATACTCCTTGTAGCTGCCATCCGCTGTCTGCAAAAACGTCGTGATATCGGCCAGAAACGGAAGCCCGTCATTGCGACCCTGAAGCGTCGCAGTATCGTAAATGGCATGCTGGGACTCCGTCTGGAAATAGTAATAATGCCCTATTCCTCCAAAGAAGGTGTGATAAATAGTCGGATTGGACGAGTCGCTATCAAACACCGAAATAATCGGACATTCGTATTGACTAAACTTCTGATTCACTGATCTGTCTATGGTCGGAGCAGCAGGACTATTGATATAAATCGGATAGGTATAAGCACCGATGATACCGGGTGGAAAAACACCCCCAAACGCCGAAATTCGTGCCTTGCCACTCGCCGGATCAATGCCCTCAATGATATTTCCATCACGCCGGTGAAAGGGACTGTCGGTATCGGTACTTGTGTTAGCCCCGTACGTCAGTATCTCAAGTGTGTTTGGGTTCAATGTAAAAATCCGGATTTCCTCAGGATATACCTGCTGAAAATCCGTGCCTCCAAACGCGCGGTACTGGCCCGTAAAATTCTGCCCGAAAACCAGGTAAAATGTGGAATTCAATATAAATAATTCACCGCCAGTGATGGCAAACCGATCGTCTTGAGCGACTGTTAACAAGGCGGCAATATCACTCACTGAGCTACCTGACTTGACAGCAGTGACCAAAGCCTCCACCTGAAATCCAATAATAGTATTAAATGTCAGCATGTCGCTCTTGTCGGCTTTCCAGCCATAACCTCCGGCAACATACATCTGGTCCGAACTGCGGTCGTGGTATGATTGCTGGTTTGCGGATTGCAAGGGAGCTGAAAAATCTGTGCTCAATTGATTGACATCGAATGACCAAAAGTCTCCGCTCTTCGGATCGATCACGTAAATGTAATTATTGGAACTGTCCGCAATAAAATTGTCTACCGGAGCAGGCTCAAAAGTGTGAAGACCCTGCCTCCTGCCTCCTATCGCAAGGATATATCCATCTTTCGAAACGGTTGAGACATATGACTGAATATGCGGAAGTGGTAACTTGCCTGAATAACTCTGCTCTTCAAATTCCAGTGTGAAAGGCAATACATCATTTTCGACATTTTGCAAATCAGCTTTCGGCGTGACAACTTCCGTCTCAACCTGTGGCTCGGCATTTTCATTTGTCGTATCATTGGAATCCGATGCGGGCTCCCCACAGCCATAAATCAAGAATGACATTAAAATATAAAATGGCAGTCCGTACAGAAAAGAACTTTTGAGCTTTACGTCCGTATTTTTCATGCTTTTTTGTTTTGTGATTCTGATGAAGGAGGTGCAGACTGCATATTCTTGATATAATGCATGATCGTCATAATCTTGTTTGGCGATAAATCTCTCGTTACCGGCATAAACATGGGATCATCAAAATCCCGCGACATATAATAAGGGATAGCACCTGCATTAATTCCGAGTGGACCCGCCGGGATATCTCCGTACACCTGGCTCCATGGCGGATTCATCATAAATACATTAAATGTGTGCTGATCGGTCATATCGATCTGCCCTTTCATGTATGGGAAGAGTTTCATATATGGCTCAAAGAGTCCTTGAATTTTGTCCCATGACGGGTTTTCATCAATAGCGTACTGTGCCCATACAATCACTGAAACCACCTGATTCTGTGCGGGTGGCACCTTCGTCCAGTCAGGATACGTCACATCTGGATCATACAATATGACGAAGTATAATTGACCATCGAGCTCCGAGGTCCGCTGCCCGGGATCTTTGAGAACATTGAGCGTGACAGTAGCGAATCCATTTTCGTCGCTCGGTGTGATAGTTGCAGTAAGCGCACCATCTACCTGGGGTGTATTCCCAGGATTTGTAGGTGGAACAGTTGCTCCAGGCGTCGTTCCTTTCACGCTTTCTATATGGACGTTCAATTGTTTACCGGCAAACGGTGCACCATTATTCGAAATATACACCGTCGTAGTGGCCGTGGTCCCCGGATCCCCCATCATGCGAATTGGCCGGATTTCTGCGGCAAAATTGACTTTTGACTCTGCTTCTAACAGCACTTTAGGATCGCCAATATCTGTCTTGGACATCACCAGTGAAAGCGAAGCACTTTGCAATACATCCAATTGACCATCTGACAGATCGAGCTCTGTGATCGCAGCATGACCATTGTATGTGAATTCGGAATAATCAATGGGGCCCAATTCAACAACGACGGGGTCAGGCGTTGTGGCCACTGCCGTCAGAGTCCCAAGGTCAACAGGTGCACCACCTGCTGTTTTTCTGCAAATGCTATTTGCCAAATCCAATATCAGCTTTTTGCGATTGACATCTACCTTAAACGGGCTATCCATAAATGATGGATAATTCCAAGGGTCGGTATCTGCCCATTGGCGGGCCGCCATCCAACGGTGACCCGGATTATGCCGTGGTTCATTCTGAAATACAGGTCCCAATGTGCCGACTATCCTGCCCAGTTGGTAGTTAGAGTCCTGAGGCACATTCTCGTAGCCATCCATTACAAACTTGATCGAAACGAGGTATGCGCCGTCTTCCATCATCGTTGTTTCACGCAATTTCTGAAGAATAGCTGAAGACGTCTCTGGCCAATCTGCGACTTGAAAGCGCACAACCGACTGATACCATCCACATGCATTCATATCCCCTCCAAAACTATCCTGGACATAATCACCACCCTCCCAACTACGCGTAGGCAATACAGCGTTAAACCATACCTGATTCAAGGCTGCCGGGTCCATTGTTCCAACTATTGAGCTCCCGTCCGCCAGTGTAATCTTGATTTGCATACCATAAATAGTAGGAACACTCTGCTGATACACGTCCAGGTCCGCAATTTTTGCAGTGCTGGGCTGATCTGTCGTTTCGACAGTGCTCCCGATGATCGGATCACCTGATACATCACCATTCTCATCGACAGCCGACGTAACCATACAGCTGCGCAACTGATACCTATGCTGCCCATTCGGATTCTGCCACGGGGACGGTGTTGTGTTTTTTGCTTCATAGTGTGTCGGGTCATTGTTGACCGTAGACGGGTCTGTAAAAAATTTGCCTCCGAAGTGGATGCGGGGTGGATCGAAATAACTCATGTTTTTTAAATTTTAAATTTTGAGTTTTGAATTTTAAATGCCTTTTATTCGTGTGCGATGCTTTGGGGTAATTTTGTCCATAGGACCCCTTCGGGGAATTTTAAAATTCAACTAATCCCATCCACAAAATACATATCAATCTTCCCTTTATTCTTCACCTTGATCTTACCACGATATGTACAATCAAACCTGTCCTTAATTAATTCATAAGTGCTTTCACTGACATTGATTTTACCTGATTCGCCGCTGCTTTCCATCCGCGATGCGATATTTACCGTATCTCCCCAAATGTCATATGCGAATTTTTTAATGCCCACAATTCCTGCTACAACAGGGCCTGTATGCACTCCTATCCTCATATCGAAAAATGAACCGCCAGCCGCTTCTCGCTTCTCTTTTTCCTTGAGCATGAAATCCCTGATCTCTATGGCCGCCATCATTGTGTCTATCGGATTCGTGATTTTCTCAACAGGCAAGCCACCTGCGCACATATAGCTGTCACCAATGGTTTTGATTTTCTCAATGCCATATTTTGTGATGATAATATCGAATGCGCTGTAGCAATAATTGATCTCACTGACAAGCTCCTGTGCACTCAAACTTTCGGTCAGGGCAGTGAAGTTTTCTATATCGGTAAACATTACGGTGACCTGAGGAAAATCTCTCGCAGTTGTTGTTCCGGTGCGCTTTAATTCTTCAGCCGTTTCTGCCGGCAATATATTGAGTAAGAGTTCTTCTGATTTATTCTTTTCCTCATTTAATTCACGTGTGCGCTCAATGACCTTTTCCTCCAGATTTTCGTAGAGCAATGCATTCTCTATTGAAATTGCCATTTGGCCGCTCAGGAGATTGAGAAGATCAATTCTCTCTCTTGTAAAAGCCGCTGTGGTCAGGTTGTTCTCCAGGTAAATGATGCCAATTAAATTCCCCTTTTGAACGAGTGGCGAGCACAATACCGAATGGGTATTTCGATTTCGGAAGTATATATCATTCGTATAATTGCCCGAGGTAGTCGCGTCGTCCAGAATGACGGGTTCTTGCGAACGCGCAACAAAATTGACCACCGACTTTGAAAGGTCGTTGTATTCAGCCAATTCAATTTTGGGTAAAATGTTGACATCATCAGCACCTGTTACACATTCAGCCTGCACCACCAACTTGTCATCCTGTTGAAGGAGCAATACCATTCTTTCGGCACCTGCATTTTCTATGATGATTTTTAGCAATGAAGTCAGCAGGTCATTCAAACGGATCTCCCGTGAAATAGCCTCCGAGGATTTCAATACCGTTGTCAGGTCGAGGCTTCCTGCCTTTCCCTGCAGCCCAGATCCACTCGGGTCGGTATCAGATGTGCCAATTGTGCTATGGACCAGTGTTTCATAGCCCGATATTCCGTCATATCGTCGTGAGAGTTCATCTACATAGGCTGTTGCTCCCAATTTTTTGAAACTGTACTGGGCCTCCCGCAGATGAAAGCCGGCCAATGGATGTCGACCTGCATTGGCGTGAAATTGCGCAACCGCAGAATTCGCAAGGGCAACAATATTGGTATACCCGTGTTTGGTGGCAGTGTCTATTGCCTCGTAATAATGGCTTTCTGACTTATGATATTCACCGGTCGCACGCAGGATTTCAGCTTCCAGGAGCTCTGACTTATGAATAAATGTGTCCGGACGGCCTTCCGCAAATTTCCGAAGTGTATTTCTGAGTTTATTTAATTTAAATTTCCACCTGATTTGTTGCACACTATTGGCTTCCTGATAAAGCGCACAAATAATCAGCCCTTTATAAAAGAAATGCTCCGCAGTGTGCAGCATACCCGGAGAGTCCTTGAGGTATCGGTCAGAAATCAAAGACATTTCGTAAGCCTTCCTGTATTCACCCCACAGGTAGAGGGTTTGCATTTTATTGATATAATAATAATGGGCAAAATGGCGTGAACTGAAATCATTATATATTTCAACATTTTCTTCCTCGTTAAAATCAGATGTTGAAAAAGAATCTGGAGAAGTTGTTTCGCCCCGAAGATTTCGAATAGATTGCCTTATTGACTGAATGGTGAGGATAGCTTCCTGGTTATCGATACGCTGCAAGAATTCCAGATAACGATCCGAGGTATTCAGTATTTCATCAAAATCAACGCCTCGCATATAATTGCTCTGGATTGTGGCGCAGCATGCACAGCTGGTATGGAAAAAATCCCCTGCCTCGAGTCCTGCCTCATACGCAATCTGCCAGTAACGCTCCATTTCGATAGCCCCTCGTCGCCAGGGAATCGCAAAATATCCAACGACAAAATGTGTTTCGGCCTTATAAAACAGACTCTTGTATTTTTCGACAAGAGCGAGCGTGAGTTGACCAAATTCAAAACCGGTTTGTTTGCGATTCAAAATTGAACCCAGAAAAATCGGCCCGAAGGCGAGGTAACCCACGAAGCCGCCGTCAGTATTACCATGACGCAGACAGAGGTTGACCATCTTCGCGCTGACAGCGATACAGAGCTCAGGCTTAATCTGGTATGCAGCCCTCGCAAATGTCGCCATCAGGAGAACCGCCATCTTGTGATTCTCATCTGTCATCTCCTTCATATCGACGATTTCGGCGACTTTTTTGCCTCGAATTAAAAAGCGATATATAGCGAGATCTTTGAGAAACTGTGGCGGGAAAAACTTTGCCGGAAGATTCACGCCAAGTGGACGCACGGCTGCACGTCCAGTTTGATATGCCTCGTTGAACTTGCGGAGATTGCTGTAATAGTGAATTTTTCGAATATACACCCGGGCCTTGTCAATGGTGCTTTTTGCGTGTTCTATCGCCTGATCATAATACGCCTCCGCAGGCTCATTAAACCCACAGAGATGCTCACTTTCTGCCCGCTGCAATAACAGATCCCTGGTTAATGGAGTATGCACTTCCCATTCGGATTCAGGCAGAACCAACATGGCATTTTTAATATATCGCAAGGCCGGTTCGTATGCCATGGCATTTTTAGCACGTCGGCTTGCTGCCAGGTTGATCTCGACCAAATCGCGCAATTCCTGTGCGTCGGTGATCAGATTGGCGGAAAAATTCAGGTGGTCGGCGATTTCATAGATATTGTCCTCAGTCTCTGCTATTGTTGCATCCTCAAGTAATATCCGCCCCGCCTTCAGTCGAATCGCTTGTTTTTCTGATTCGTCAGACAAAGAAAGTGCCGCCTGCTGGACTCTGTCATGGAGGAATTTATAGTCCTCTATGTCGTTCTTGTCCCATGCATACATTGGAATAATCAATCCCTGCTTTGCCGCATCTGAAACCTGTTCAGTTGTGGACTCCATATCCTGCCCACTCACTTGATTAAGCAGGTCAACGCTAAATTCATTGCCGATCAGTGCAGCGATCATCAGGGTATTCTGTGCATCTGGTTTGAGGCGCTGAATTTGTGCGGACATCAGTTCTACCACATTATCACTGATTTCGGCATTGCGGGCTTTCTCCAGATCATAGCTCCAGGCATGATGTTCCGAATCAAAATATATGGCATCGCCTTCATTCAATGAAAGCAGGCATTGCCGGGAGAAAAATGGATTTCCGTCGGTCTTTTTATAGATGAGCTCGGAGATATCGGCACACTTTTCAGGGTCCGTTACGAGTACATCGGCGACCAATTGATTGAGTATTTCTGGCTTAAGGGGTTGCAAATGAATTTCATTCAGCATGACACCCTTTTGTTTCAAGCGGTCAAGCATTAACATCAAGATGTGCGATGAAGTCACCTCATTATCGCGATAAGCACCGATCAACATGAAATGGCTCAGTTCATCTCCGATGAGTTGTGTTTCAATCCATTGCCGTGTGGCGCTGTCGATCCACTGAAGGTCATCAAGGAAAATGCACAAGGGGTGTTCTCTGGTGGCAAATATTTTGATAAAGCGCGTAAAAACACCGTTAAACCGATTACTTGCTTCAGCTGGCGGAAGCTCGGCGACATCTGGTTGTGGTCCGATGAGGAGCTCCACTTCAGGCACTACGTCAGTGATGATTTTACCGTTAGGGCCTACTGCTTCCAGAACATTGCGCTTCCATTCTGCGATGCGACTGTCACTTTCCGTGAGCAGTTTACGGATCAATTCCCGGAATGCCGCCAGCAGTGAACTCAGGGGAATATCACGTTTGAACTGATCAAATTTTCCACTGATAAAATATCCGTTGCCCTGGTCGATCGTTTTCTGCACCTCGCTTACGAGCCTTGATTTTCCCACCCCTGAATAACCTGCTATGAGAACAACCTCTTCACGACCCTCTGATATCCGGTCAAATGATTGCAGCAGACTATCTACTTCGACAGACCGCCCGTAGAGCTTGTCCGGAATCCGGAACTGGCTTGAAACGTCCTGTGCAGCGATTTGAAAATCATCCATTGAAGAATTGCCTTCAAAGCGCATCTTGAGTTGCAGCAAATCGAATAACAGACCCGCGGCACTTTGATAGCGATCATCGGCATTTTTTGCCAGTAAGCGCAGAATGATCTGCGAAATCACTTGTGGAATCTCCGTATTCAGCTGGTTAGGAGCTTGTGGTTGTCGCGCGATATGACTGTGAATCATCTCCATCGGATCCTTTGTCACAAATGGCGGCCGCTCGGTCAGCATTTCATAAAATACCGCCCCGAGGGAATACAGGTCCGTCCGTTCATCCAGTGCCCGGTTCATACGTGCCGTTTGCTCCGGAGAGATAAAACTCAGATCTGCATCGACCGTTTCCCTGGCATTTGGTTGCAGGGCTTCACGCGACAGCACTTCGGCGAGGCTGAATCCTGTCAGGGTCGGGGACCCCGAATCCAGATCAATGTATACGCAATTCGGGCAAATATTTTTGTGAATAATGTGGTTTTCGTGAAGTGATTTTACAGCATCCACCAAGGGAATGGCGATTTTGAAAAAGGTATCCAGCTCGAAGGCTTCTTCCTGAATATACTTAGACAGGCTCATGTCACTGACATCCTCCAGAATCAACGCCTGCTTGTTCTGAAATGGTTCGAGACGCAAAGCGGTGATGATATTCGGATGCGACACCTTAAGTAGAATGGCGTACTCCTCTCTGAGTTTTTTCAGTGTCTGTGCCGTAGGGTAAGAACTCACGGGAAACTTGAGTATCACAGATCTTCCATTGCCGTCCCCCTCTACCTCCTGGGAGGCGCGGTGGGTGACAAACCTGGAGTCCGTCTTAAGGACTGGCCCAATGCTATATTGGTATTGGTCCATCACAAAGCAGATTGGATGATTATCACATGTTGTGCATGCAAGCACGAGCTATGCAGAGTCGTCAGTTTCGGACTGACCAATGCCAGTTCGACCCGGGTGTCACATGTTCGGTCTCTCATTTGCCTGTATCTATCAGCGACGCTTCGCCTTGCTCGTGTTATTAAATGACTGTCAACAGGTAAATGTGGTGTATAGTGTACTGGCTTTTATTCTAAAAAAAACAATCCTTCAAACAGCCCATCGCCCTTTCGTTTTACGAAAATTGAGCTGCTAGGATAATTAATAGTGTAGTGACGCACCAATAACGTTCTCGTTAAGATACAGAAAAGTGTGGATTCCTTCTACTTTATTCGATGTACTCTACCTCCCAAGGACCAATACCCGTAAGCTGAATGATTGTGGATGAGTCAATCCAAACTGTATGAATAGCACCCCGGGCATTTACATAGTAATCCCCTGGTCCAAATTCTTGTGCATCTTCCCGTTTCCCGTCCTTACCAAATGCGACATAAGCTTTTCCTTGAAGAATCGTCGCACGTTCATCTCTGGGGTGGGTATGTGGCGGCATCACAAAATCTCTGCTGATCTTGAAACGCACAGTAAATAGGTCGTTGCTTTTCGGGCTACCTTCCAGAATGGCAATCTCACAACCCGCCGGCAAGTTTGGAGGACATGGTTGCCACTGAATATCATCGGCATGTACAACATGCTGAACGGATCCCTCCGGAAATTTCATATCTCCCACTGACTCCGGTGATTGTGTACATCCCGTAATGATCAGGCCCAATAACAAAACAGATAAGTTTAATTGCTTTTTCATTTTAATGAAGTTTGATTTATGGCTCATTTTGACTATTCTATTCTTGCCACCAATGTTCAGTTAGACTGCGTTTTATGTAATGCAGGTTTTGGTATCAACTGGATTTATTTTGTTATTATTTCTCTTCCAAACGGAGCTAAAGCTAATGTGGCCAATTTAAAATGTTGTTTAGCAAAAGGGATTCCAATAATTGTAATGCCTAGCAATATTCCAAAAACTATATGCGTCAAACAGATCCAAATCCCTCCAAATAATATCCAAATCACGTTCATTAAAGTAGACAAACATCCTGATGATCTTTCATTAACTCGAGTGTCCTTCCCAAATGGCCATAAAGCTAATCCAGCCAACTTTAGGGTTTGGAGCCCAAATGGAATGCCTATGATTGTTATCATCAGCAAAATACTCGATACTAAATATTCAAAAGCCACTATTAATCCACCAAAAATTAACCATATCATATTTCCCAAAAACCTCATGCTTTCATATTATTCTTGTTGCTAACGGCTTAATATATGTAGCTAGCGACCGAATGGGAGCTACGATTTCATATACATTGTTGGCAGCGGTTATTTTTCTAATTTCCATTTCGTTTATTCCTTCAAGTAGGACGGCCTATATTACAATTCGAATTTATTCTGAAAGATTAAGTTGCCAAGAAATACCATATTTATCTTCACACCATCCGAATTTTTTACCAAAACCGTAATCCCCAGAATCGTAATTGTCAAGAGGAACCATAATCTGACCACCATTTGAAGAAAGCTTTTCGAATAAAATCTGCATCTCATTTTCAGAGTTACATTCAACGAACAGTGATACCCCTGGTGTAAATGACCAAGCGTGATTAAAATTACTTTCGGAAACCATGTACTCTGTACCATTTAATGTAAACACTCCATATTTGATAAGCTCCGGTGTTCCTCCAGCCTCTCCTTCCAGGTATTTTACTATACTTTTAATTTCCGAATTTGGAAAGATAGAAGTGTAGAAATTTATTGCTTCTTCAGCCATTCCGCATTGGTCACCTACAAATGTCAGAAATGTTGTTGTTTTCATTTTTTTGAAATTTGAGCTCAAATAAAAAATGATCAATTGGATAATTAACGGTTGGTATATTAAGCGTAGTGAGGAACGAGCTATGATTTTATATACATTGTTGTAGCCAGTAACTAATTCATTGATTCCCATTCAGTCCAATTTATCTCTCGTCCAGGATAGGCCACTTTTCGAAATGGCCAGTCTTTCGAAATCCATTTTTTAACAGAATCAAATAAGATAGTGTCAAGTCCATCCTTTACAGCACTTGTTCGCACCCACATAGTTATTCTAGCATCGTAATCACCTTTCGTGATTGGATTGATATAAATACAACCAATTACTTGACTTTCATCCAAACTGACAACAGTATATGCAAAGGAATTTCTATTCTGAAATTCCTTTTGATGCCACCCCAAGTCAATTAAATCTTGTTCAAATGTTAAATCCGTTGATGGCCAGCTAGATAATGGATACATTTCCTTCAAATGTTTGATACTTGACATTACAGCATCGTAATCTTTCACAACATCGTTAACGGTGAGCATTCTAATTCTGAAATGTTCATTTTGCAATGAATTAGGTACTTGAAAGTCAGCAGGTATAAATGGTTTGATTTGACCCAAAATCTAATGTTGTAATCCAATTAAGGATATTGATGTTAGAATGATTGTTACTTTTTTCATATTGTTTGTTTTTATTGGCTACAACTTCGCTATATCAGCAATACGCTTAGCAAACCACCATTTACACAAAGTACACATAATCAACTTCTTGCCCATTCTGAGCCGTTGGCAAACGTAAGTAAACGTATATAAGCGCTTGTAAACAATTAAAAATGGCCTTTGTGCTGATGCGATTTCATATCCTCTCAATATTCACCCTCGTCTCATGAAACGCAGCACCCTCGCCCATATCTGTAAACAGATCATCAGTCAGTGCATTTGCTGACGAACCGCCCTTGACAAGCGAAGACCAAAATCCTTGCGGCATGCAGACTACACCCTCGCGGACTTTGTCCCGCAACCGTGCATTTATGATGACCTCCCCGTTTTGATTAAATACGCGTAGCTCATCTCCATCAGAAATATTTCGCATGCGGGCATCATTAGAATGAACGTCTAAAGTTGGAGCACCTTCTTTCTTTATCAGGTGATTGACGTTTGCATGACTGCTGTTTAGAAAATTGCTAGTGGACTTTACGGTCAGAAGCTGCAACGGGTATTTACGTAACTCATCATCGCCAAAATGCCGTGCATTGTATTCCGGCATTGGTGACAGTCCCTTTTCTTTCATGGAAGCGCTATAAAATTCGCATTTGCCGGAAGGAGTGCCAAAATTACCCTTTTCGTGAGGCATCCAGTGGTCGGGAAGTTTGAGTTTTGCCCATCCTGTTTTTTTAAGTGATTCAAAGGAAACACCCTTCATGTAATCATGATCAGTATCGAGAATCTGCTTGATGATGTCCAGGTCTGATTCGTATAAGTACGCCTCTTCAAAGCCCATTTCACGAGCCAGTAATCTGAAAAATTCTGTGTTCGGTTTTGTCTCACCGAGGGGTGGGATACTCGGTTGATTGAGGTTGACGTATGTCTGTCCCCAGGAGGTCAGGATATCCCAATGCTCGAGTTGGGAAGT
>Ga0164313_10004264_pt1 | contig 12767 bp, 9 predicted proteins | sample GuaBasSedimGuay4_FD_113735 | JGI IMG/M metagenome (GOLD analysis project Ga0164313, IMG submission 113735) | Subseafloor sediment microbial communities from Guaymas Basin, Gulf of California, Mexico - Guay4, Core 4569-4, 0-3 cm | ecosystem: Environmental > Aquatic > Marine > Hydrothermal vents >... | reverse complement strand
TGGACGTGAGGCGTCGCGCGGTGACGCTGCGTCTGGTCGGCCACACGGTGCCGGAGATTGCACACATGTTGGACTACCGGACGAAGCAGGCCGACAACCTGGTGTACCGCGGCATGGCCGACCTGCGTCGCTGTCTGTTCAACAAGGGAATCACACCATGATATGGCCAACGCCCGACGAGCTCGAAAGGCTACAACTGGCGTTCACCTCAGTCGAGGCGACTGGAAGATCCGATGACCACCCACTCGAGGCCGAACGGATTTGGCGAGCGGTGCGCGGCGAGTTGCCGCCTGACGAGGTCGAGGAGATGACCGATCAGGTGAGCCGCTCCCCGGATGCGGCGGCGGCGTGGAGATTCGCCGTGGAGCTGTCGCGCGAACTCGATGAGACCCGTGACGGCGCCGTGGTCCGTATCGACCGGCGACGTCCCATCCGATGGGCGGTCGGCTTGGCGGCTGCTGCCGCGGTCGTGATCGGCGTCGGGTTGCCGGTGTTCCGATCGCTCGCTCCGGACCCGACGCCGGTATTTCGCGCAGCCGACCAATTCGAGATCAAGAACGAGCTGCCGGCCGGCCAGGAGCTGCCGCGGGATGCCTTCGAGCTGCGATGGACCCCGGCCGGGGAGGGGGCGCTGTACGACATCGTGCTCACTGACTCGGGACTCGCGGTCCTCGATCGCGCGTCCTTCCTGGAGGAACCCCGCTACGTGCCGCCGGCTGCCGCCCTTGTCGGCCTGCCGTCGGGCGCGGAGGTGTGGTGGAAGATCGACGTTACCCGACCCGACGGAAGCCGGGTCTCGTCACCCACATTCGTGAACAGGGTGAGATGATTGGTGCGATCCGGCGTCTCGGGTGCGTAGGCGTACCGATCGTCGTCGTATGCCAGGTCGTGGTCTCCGCCGGGTCGGCCGACGCGTCTCCCATCGAGTCAGCCGCCGGCTGTCGTGAACTGATTCGGCAGTATCCGGACAACCTCGAATCCTACCGGTGCTACTGGATGATCGCGCGCCAGCGAAACCTGTGGGAGCCGGCCATCGAGGGTCTCGAGGCCATCCTGGCCGGCGATCCCGGCCAGCCGAGGGCGTTGCTTTACCTGGGCATGATCTCGAGCGACCGCGGCGACCCGCGCGCCGAGGATTTGCTGATGCGCGCAGCGGATGGGTTCGCCACCGAGGGCGAGCCAACCGGCGAGGTCTACGCGCGCCTCGGGCTTGCCCACTGGCTCGACCGCCGTGACCGGTCTGATGACTCACGCCTCCAGCGCGAGCGCGCGCTTGAGGTAGCGAGCGCATCCGATGACGAGGTGCTCGCGGCGCGGGTGCGGCTCGCCCAGGCGTGGCAGGCGGCTCGGGAGCACGACTACGCGATCGCACGATTGCTGTTCCACGAGGTCGAGACGGTTGCGTTTCCGGACGGCCCGTTCGACGTTCGAAACGGAGTGGTCAACGGCCTCGGCTATACCGACTGGGCCACGGGTCGCTATCGCTCGGCGATGGCCCATTACCGGAGCCAGGCCGCCCTGTGCGCGGAAGGAGGGGACGTTTTTCAAGAAACGGGTGCGCTGTACAACGTCGCGTTGATGGCTGGACACCTCGCCCAAACGGCAGCCGATCTCGAGCAGATCGAAACGGCGGTGCGTGCGGCCCTCGACGCCGCGGTGCGCGCTGGGGACCGAGAGCTCGAGGCCAGGCTGCGAATGATGCTGGCGCAGCCGCATGACGGGTCAAAATTGCGCCGTGGTGAGGCGTCGAAGGCGCTGGCGGCGGCCCGAGCGGCCAAGATCCCTGAGCTCGAGCTGCAGGCGATGCGGGGCCTCGCGGTGCACGACGTCGCCGCAACGCAAGGCGCCGCGACCGATGCGGTCAAACGGATTCGTAAGGCGGTGGAGCGGGCGCGGACGATCGGCAACCTCCACGAAGAGATCGTCGGGCAGATCGTTCTCGCAAGCGTGATGTGGTCGAGCGGTGACCGTGACAACGGGCTGTCGGAATCGCTTGTCGCGCTGGACCTTGTTGGCCGGCTGCGGACCCTGCAGACGGCCGACGAGGAGCGGGCGAGGATCGCGTCGACCTGGTCGCACGCTTTCTATCAGCCGATCGGCCGACTGCTCGGAACGGGTGATTCCGGGGACCGCGAGCTCGCGCTGCAGATCATGGAGAGGCTGCGGGCCCACGGCCTGGTCGACCTCCTCGAGGCGGCCGATGCGCCGGCTCCCGAGTCGATCGACGCCGCAGCGCTCTCGGTGGGGGCCGTGCAGGCCGCCCTGGCAGACGACGAGATCTTGGTTTCGTATCAGCTCGCGGACCGGTTCGACCTCCAGGGCCGCCTACAGGGCGGATCATGGCTGATCCTCATCACGCCTCGAAGCATCGGGGCATACGCCCTTCCCGATCGTCGTGAGATTGAAGCGGCGGTCGATGTCTACCTCGGCCTGGTGAGACGGGGAAACGGTCGCGAAGCGGATGCCGCACACCGGCTGTTCGAGTTGGTCTTAGCGCCGGCCTTCGAGGGTTCGACCGAGGCAATCGCATCCCTCGTGGTGGTACCGGACGGCATCCTCGCGGGATTGCCGTTTGCCGCGCTGCGTCCCGAGCCTGACGGCCCACCCCTGGTCGATCGGCTGGTCGTCTCGATGGCGCCGTCGGTCTCCAGGTGGCTGCGGCAACGAGTCCCGTTGAAAACTGAGACCAGATCCAGGTATCTCGGCGTCGCCAATCCGGAGCTTGGCGAAGGCGAGGCCGGCCGGCAGCCGCTGCCTCACGCCCGCACCGAGGTCCGGCGGGCCTGCCGACGGATCGGCGGGGCGAGCCGAGCGGTAACCGGCGCCTCAGCCACTGAAGCTGCGGTCAAGGAGATTCTCCTGACTCCGTTCGAGGTCGTGCACTTCGCCACCCACGCCGAGGTCGACCGCGCTGACCCTTCGCTTACCGCGATCCTGCTCGGCGCCGATGACTCGACTCAGGACGGCCGCCTCCGCATTGCCGAGATCTCGAGCCTCCAGCTCCGACAGCCATTAGTGGTACTGTCGGCATGCCAATCTGCAGGTGGCGTGGTATTGCAGGGCGAGGGTGTGCTCGGTCTGACAAGAGCGTTCTTCGAGGGTGGCGCGAGGACGGTGGTCGGCAACCTGTGGCCGGTCGACGACCGTGAGGCCGTCGTGCTCATCGACCACTTCTATCGCCATCTGACCGCCGGTTTTCCCGTTGCTGAAGCGCTTGCCCAGGCGCAGCGCGAACGGTGGGCGGCCGGCGACTCGACGGCGGCGTGGGCGAGCCTCGTGGTGCTCGGCGACGGCGACTTCGAGCTCCCTCCCGATCCACGTCGTCCTCGGCTGTGGTTGGCCGTGATCGTCGCGGTCGCGGTCATAGGGCTCTTCGTTGTAGTGCGGATCGTGCGGGTCCGCGCCTCGTATCGGCACCGATAGATACGGGTCAGGGTCCGTCCGCTACTGCAGCCCCCGGTTTCTCAGGAGCGGTTCGATCTCCGGCACGCGGCCTCGGAAGTCCGTGTACATCTTCAGGTAGTCCTCGGTGCCGTTGACCTCGAGGATTGTGGTGCGAAAACGCTGGGCCGTCTCCTGGTCGAAGAGGCTGGTCTCCTTGAACGCTTCGAAGGCATCGCTGTCCAACACCCCTGACCAGATGTAGCCGTAGTAGCCGGCCGCATAACTACCCATGATGTGAGCGAAATAGGGGGTTCGGTAGCGGCTTACGATTTCCGGAATCAGGCCGATCTCGTCGAAGTATGCCTTCTCGAAGGCGTTGACGTCGAGATCGACCGGTTCGTTCAGCGTGTGGTACTTCATGTCGAGCAAGCTGGCCGCCAGGTACTCCACCTGGTTGAAACCCTGGTTGAAGTATTTGGCGTCGGTGATCTTATTGATGAGCTCATCGGGAATGGGCTCGCCCGTCTGGTAGTGCTTCGCGTACTGCTTCATCACCGCGGGTTCCCGAGCCCAGTGCTCCATGATCTGGCTCGGCAGCTCGGAGAAGTCACTGGAGCTGAACCGGGTCCTGTAGGTGACGTCGGACAGTATTCCGTCCAGGGCGTGGCCGAACTCGTGGAACAGGGTTTCGACCTCGTCGAGACTCAGCAACGCCGGAGCGTCGCCGGATGGAGACGTGAAGTTGCACACCAGGTTGATGATCGGATCGACCTCGGTGCCGCCCACGCGGCTTTGGCCGCGGAACCGTCCGCACCACGCGCCCTGGCGCTTGCTCTCACGAGGGTGAAAATCCATGTACATGATGGCGGCGTGGGAGCCGTCGCTTTCCTTGACTTCAAAGACCTGGGCGTCTGGGTGGGGTTTGGGCAGACCCTCGACCGGCTCGAAAGTCAGACCGTAGAGCTGGTTGGCCACCCAGAAGGCGCCCTCTCGGACGTTTTCCAACTTGAAGTAGGGTCGCAGCTCGTTGTCGTCGAGATCGTACTTCTCTTTCCTCAGCTTCTCGGCATAGAACCACCAGTCCCATGAGGCCAACTTGAAGTCGCCTCCTTCCCGGTCGATGATCGCCTGCATCTCGACGAGTTCCCTCTTGGCCACCGGCAAGGACGCATCCCACAGCTGGTTCAGGAGTTCATAGACGTTCTCCGGGTTCTTCGCCATACGGCGTTCCAAAACGTAGTCTGCGTAGGTGTCGTAATCCAGGAGCCGGGCCTTCTCCACCCGGAGGTTGATGATCTCGGCGACGATCTCCGTGTTGTCGTGCTCGTTGCCGTTATCGCCTCGCATGGTGTACGCCGAGTAGAGCTTCTGCCGCAGCGCCCGGTTTTCGGCATAGGTCAAGAACGGCAACATGCTGGGCTTGTGGGTGGTAAAGACCCACTTGCCTTCCAACTCGGCTCTCGCGGCCGCGCCTGCCGCCGCGTCGATCGCGCCATCCGGCAGACCGGCGAGGTCGGTCTCGTCGTCGACGACCAGCATGAAGTCGTTGGTTTCGGCCAGGAGATTCTGGCCGAACTCGACCCTCAGCTTGGAAAGCCTCTGATTGATCTCCTTGAGCCTGGTCTGGTCTTCATCATCCAGCAGGGCTCCGGCGCGGACATAGCCCTTGTACAGATTCTCCAGCAGGTAGAGTTGCTCACCGCTCAAATCGAGTTCCGCCCGTTGGTCATAGACGGTGCGAACACGGTCGAAGAGTTCCTTGTTGAGTTTGATCTCGTCACGGTGGGCGGAGAGCCTCGGCGATATCTCTTTTTGAATCTGCTGGAGCTCGTCGTTGGTGTTTGATCCGGACAGGGCAAAGAAGACTCTCGAGACCTCGCTCAGCAGCTCCCCGGACAGGTCGAGCGCCACGATGGTGTTTTCGAAGGTGGGTTCCTCGGGATTGCTGACGATCACGTCGATCTCGGCGATTTGCCGTGTCATTCCTTCTTCGAAGGCAGGCACGAAGGCCTCGGGTTGGATCCGGTCAAAGGGATGGACGTTGAACTCGGTGCCGTACGCCGCAAAGAACGCGTTTCCGTCGCCGGCTGGCTGATCTGCGACCTGGCCGCCACAGCCGAGGAGCAGGACGAAACCGATCAGAAAACATGTCTTTCTCATTTTCATAATCCCTCCATGGATCATCTCAGGCGGTGGCAGGGTAGCAGAGACTCTCGCCCGCGACCCGAGGAATGGCAAACCGCTGACATTATTCAGGTCACTCGAACGATATCTAGATCAGCTCCTCGAGCGCCGCGCGAAGTTGGGTCATCTGCTCGGAACCCAGTCGCTGGCCGATCTGGCTGGCAAGATAGAGGGTGACGCCGAGGACCATGACCAGCGGTACGACGAGGAGGGCCCAGGGAGTGGTTTCGGTCGCCCACTGGGCGTAGCCCCAGGCGGTGCCGACCAGGAGAGCAAAGCCGAGGCCGAACGCAAGGAAGAGATAGAACGTCCAGACACTGGGGTGGGGCGCGAATCGTCCGCGCAGCACGGCTCCGTCGTCGGCATCGTCGGCGGTGACGCTGAGCCATGGCGACCATATCCTCCGCTCCTCTTCCGGCACGAAGAGTTCGGCGTGGCGTCCGACCGAAATCCCGGTGCAGTTGGGGCAGTCCGAAAGCCGTTTGCGGAGCCGCTCCATGAGGCTGTCTGGATCGCAGCCGATTTCGATCTCAAATCGCGGTCGGACTGTGCCCGTTTCAGCCAATTCGGGAGATCACCTACCCTTCAACAATTGATTCCTGATCGCAGTTTACATGATGTGCTGCGAAAAGGGACTCTGGTCAGCACTTCACCACATCGTGGAAAACCACAGAGGCACAGAGCGGAACAGAGCCGCACAGAGGTTTTCATAGGGTCCACCGCTGAATACCGCTCTTGACGGCGAATTGCCTGACGTGCGTATCCGATTGATTCAGGTTGGCCGAACAACCGGGCGATTTTGTTACCAAGTGGTGGCGGGCCCTAAAGGACCCGCCTGCAAAGGCTGCCAGGACACCTGTAGGCGGGTCCTTTAGGGCCCGCCACCACGATGTTTCGGAACTGTGGTTCATCCGATTCTCGCTGAACCCTCTGCTCACGAAAACAACGCGATCAGGGCGGCCAACATGGCCGCTCCGCCGATCAACCCGAGACAACCGGTGAGTACGATCTTGGCCACCGCATACGGAGCCGTGCCGAGAATGCGGGTGCTGTCCTGGCCCGAGATCACAATCCGGTAGAGCTCGCCCCGGTACTTGTAAGCGAGGACATAGGACGGGAAAGCATAGCGGCGGGTCACGAGCCTTCTCAGGAGAATCGAGGTGCGGACATTTCGAATGTTGCTGCCCGGGATGTGGGAGTCCTCGATCCGGCTTCTGGCAAGACGTTCCAACATGGATGCGACCCGCTGCCTGGCAGTAGAGCGCGGGACGTCAAACTGTTCGACGATTACCGCGCCCCCGTTGCTCACCGGTTCGTCACCGGCCGAATCCAGATCGTAGGTGTCGGCGAGGTGATCGGTTTCCTCAGCGCTGAGGCCGCGCGATGCCGACACCACGATGTCTTCGAACTCGATCTCCACCTGACCGGCGTGGGGAGCCCAATCCGCCCGCCGGGAGCTAAAGTCACTGTCCGCCGCCCAACTTACCGTGGCGTCGGCAGTGAAGACCCAACCTACCCACCACAGGGGAATGAGAGACTCGAGGCTGCTCTCCGAACCGAGATTCGCGGGCCGAAACCACCCGAGCCCGCTCTGCCAGGCCTTGTAGGCCGCCACCGCCTCGTCGCGAGGTACGGTCAGGGGCAAAAAACACCCGGTTTGCTCGAGTGGGTCCTCCGGAACCTCGAGATGGGTCACCGAACCACAGAACACGCACGACGGCGCGAGTTCGCGGACGCTGTAGGTCACGGCGGCTCCGCAGCTGTCGCATCGCATGACCTCGACCGCGGCCTCGGGCGCGTCTTTCGGAGCGGTGAGTGGGGCCGCCCGGTTGCAGATGGGGCAGCGCAGGTCCTCAATCTCGAGGGGGCTGTCGCAGCGACCGCAGACCAGATCGGCGACACTCATCGAAAGAGCGCCACCAACAGCGCGATGAGAACCGGTAGCGAAAGGACCCCAAGCACCGCGGCTGCGATCTTCAACACCTTTGCCCACGACGTTGGGATCCTGCCGCCCACCTTGCCGGTCTGTCCGTTGACCAGGATTCGAATCGGCGGCTTGCGTTCGTCGTATCGGATCGCAAAGACCCACACTGGCAGCAAGGCGAGATCGAGAGACTCGTCGTGGAGGGTGGTGGCGTGCCGCAGGTCGAGGTGGCTGTCGCCAGGCATGAACCCATGCAGTAGCCGGCCAACCGAGTTGGTGCTCTCGCTGCGGGCCAAGTGCTGACACTCTTCGCGAGTGAGAGACGGCTCCTCGGAGATCCAGCCGGACACCATGGCGGGTGTGTATCGCCTCAGTCCACTGAGATCGAAAGGCTCGATGGCCTCCAGCTCGTGGTTGGCAATGCCCTGTGATGCAGTGACCACCACATCTCCCACATAGTTGGCGTGAGCGCCACTGAGGTTGCAGTGCTCGGTCTTGCGCGTTCGCCTGACCCTGGTCCGGCCCTTCGAGTCGCGGCTGACCTCGGTGACGTAGTAGTCCTCGCCGATTGTCGCGGAGTAGACAGTGGCTGAGGTGGCGGAGTAGAGATAGGCGGGGACGTAAATCCCGGTCACCCTGGTGGCCGTCTTCCCCTTCAATCCCGGGGGCGCCAATTTCTTGCGGCCGATCCATTTCCGCATCCGGCGCGCTGCCCGTTTTCGATCGACGGCAAAGCCGACCACGAAAACAGGGTCCGGACGGTCCGTGGTCGCCTGCCGGTCGACAACCGACGGCGAATCGCAGTATGGGCAGCGGGCTGTACGCTGTTGGGGTTCGAGGACGATCTTCGCGCCACACGACTCACAGGAGACCTCGATCTGTGTGGCTGCTTGCACCGCCTCCATCTCGCCGGGTCCGCCCAAGAACACCCCCTCTCCCTTCATTGAATATTACCTAAGATGAGTGATTCACACCGGCGATCTGCACCAAGCTCTTGTGCTTTGGACAATTGCGAAAATGCTCCACATACCGATGGGTGGGCGGGCGGTATTTCCGAAATCCGAAATCCGAAATCCGAAATTCCGCATGGGTGTTGGGCGGTATGTATGCCGCCCCCGTTCGCTAGCGTTCAGCGAATCCAATATCGTCGACGATGACCATCCCCTCCGGTGTCCGGTCAAAGACCAGGGCTATGGCTGTGATCGAAGCGGGGTCGAATTCGGGTATCTGGTCCGAGAACAGCGACAACGGGATCTCCACCGTTTGCAGCGCCGGCTCCCACGCCCGGCCCCACGCCCATCCTTCGGTCGGCATCTTGCTGAAACGTGATTCGAGCGGCGGCGCCAAGCGGCGCACGGCGCTCAGGGGGATGGAAGCGGTCGTGCCGTCGGCAATCTCTACCTCGACCGTCAAATCGACCGGCTCGGGCTCCTCGTTCTCGTCGTCGGCCTCTTCTTCCTCTTTGTCCGCGTCAGAGTCCTCGTTTTCATCCTCAACGGGTGGTGAATCGCCGGTATCCGCGATCGAAAACACCAACACCGTTTCGATGTCGAGCCTCAGCGAGGCCGTGCTCTCTTCGTTCAACGTGACCGTGTAGCGGGCCGAAGAGTCCGTGTCCCCGTCCTCTTCGTTCTCCTCGTCGTCCTCGTCGTTTCGCCAGCCGAGGACAACGACACCGTTCCTCTTGCTGCCATCCTTGCGAAAGCTCTGATGCTCCTCCCGCCAAACCGCGAGGTTGGTACCTTCGAGGTGGGTGTCTCCATCGGTCGCTGTCATCAGGTCCACGTCCTCTTCGAAGTTGGCCAGGATGCTGAATCCCGAGTCTTCGTAACGGGTGATGTAATAATCTGCAGGCAGCCAATCTGCGCCTGTGCGGAGATCTCGGAAGAAATTCCGATACGTGACGTGGTCATTGAGGGTGGCCTCGAGGAATGCGCTGATCACCACTCCACCAAAGCGCCGCTGTTCATCGCCGGTCAACAGCGGTCTGCGGTTGAGGAGCAGGCTGAACGGCCACCCCCAGTCGTCGTCGCCCCACACCGTGTTGAACTGGCCGTGGTTGGAACGGTAGGACCACACGCTTGCCTTGAAATAATCCTGACCGTTGGTGAAGCGGAGCCGACGCCACTGTCGAGCCCCCATAAACGACGATACGTCGGAGTCGTGGCCGCCCTGGATGACGAGATAGTTCACATCATCGAGAGGGGTTGGTCGGCTGGCCGGGTTGTACTGACCATCGGACGGGGCGATGGCGATAACTGAGCGGATCGCGAAGCCACCGCCAATCTCGATCGTTCCGTCGTCGGGATAGACGGCAAGCCGGTTGAAGCTCGCGGCGATGGCCGCTGCCTCACCGCCACGCGAGTGGCCGATGAGAGCGATCCGCTCCATGTCGACCTTGCCGGCGAACGGGTTGTCAGCCCCCTCGTTCCAATTCCGCCACACATCGAGGTGGCGGAGAAGCATCCACCCGCGGCCGTCATTTTCCGCGCTCAGCTGGCTGCCCCACGATCCGTTGAAGAAGTTTTCGTCAACCGACACCAGGATGAAGCCCCTGCTCGCCATCAGCTTGCCGAGCCAGGCATAGCCAGGGTCGGAGTGCTCCTCCATCGAGTGGTTTCCATGCACCAGCAGGACCAGCGGAAAGGGGCCGTCAGCATCTGGGTACCAAACGCGGCCGTTGACTGGAAAGCTCTCGAAGTTGAAGCCCCAATACCACTCGCGGAGCTTCATTTTCCAGCCCTCGTTACCCTTGACGAATGGGGTCGCATCCACCGGTTCGGTATGCAGCATCGCATCGCTACCGAACTCGGTCCGATGCTTGTCGGTACCGCTGCCATAGGTCAGGGTGAGAACCGGATAGGCTCCAGGTTGGGACGGGTCATCAACCGCGAGGGATTCGACATCGACCGGATCCGGAGAGAGGGCCACCAGGTGGTCGTCCGAGCCGAGGCTTGCCATCCGAAACACGAGGATGACGAGGGCGGCCACAGCAAAACCCGCCAAGGTGACGAGCACAACCTTTTTGACCGTCGAGGCCTCACCGAATCCGCCTCGGACCAGGCCGCCAACGGCTGCCCCCAGAAGGGTGAACACCAGGAAGAAGGGCACGATGATGATGAGATAAGGAGGACCCGCCAGCATCACCACGCCGAGGAGGCCCGCAAGTACGAGGAATGCTCGCCAGGAAAAGAGGCCGGCGAGGACGAGGACGAGCCGCACACTGACCACGGTGAGAAGGACGAAGATCGCGAAGAGAACCAGGAAAAACAGTATCCCGACGATTGGATCCAAGTACGGGCTGATGCCGAGGCGCAGCGCGCCGCCGATCGCAAAGGCGGTCAGCAGGGTCAGGCAGGCGGCCGCGACCCCAATGCCGGCGCGTACCCGAGGTCCGGTCTCCAAGGCTCGTTCTGCTTTCCTCAGCCACTCTTTGATGCGACTCCAACGGGAAGGTGTCGTGGTGTTCATGGTGGTGGGATCGTAGCGAAGCAAGTTCGGCCCGGTCAATGGGACGCCTCCCATTCGTCAGGGGGGTATATCCCGAATCTTCAGATCCTCTGGATGGGAACTGGCCAGGGATTCGACGTTGCCCGAGTTAAGAGCGGGCGGGTCACATCGTCAACGCCATCAGCGCCTTCTGCACGTGCAGCCGGTTTTCGGCCTCGTCGTAGACCACCGACTGCGGGCCGTCGATGACCTCGTCGGTGACCTCGCGGCCGCGGTCGGCGGGCAGCGGGTGCATGTAAATGAGGTCGTCGGAGCCGAGGGCCATGTGGTCGGCGCCGCAGCGCCAGGTCGGGTACTTCTCGATCAGGGCGAGACCCTCGTCTGTGTCCTGGGTCGTCATCAGCGGGCCCCAGGACTTCGGAACCACGACGTTGGCGTCGGTGAAGGCCTCCTCGAAGTTGTCGGTGATGTCGAATCGTGCGCCGCCGGATTCGGCGTTGGCCTTCGCCTGGGCCTCGATCTCGGGCATCAGCCGGAATTCGGGAGGGCAGGCGAGGGTGACGTCGATACCGAAGCGGGGCATCATCAGGATCAGGCTCTGCGGCACCGACAACGGCCGTACATAGTTCGGCGCCGAGGTCCAGGCGACGCCGAGCTTGAGCCCTTTGGTGTCGTTTCCGAAGCGTTCGCGAATGGTCAGCATGTCGGCGAGGATCTGGCACGGGTGGTAGACGTCGCACTGCATCGAGATCACGGGGATCGACGCGTGCTCGGCAACCTCGCGAATATAGTCGTTACCCTCGCGGAAGGCGCAGTGACGGATGGCGATGCCCTCGCCGTAGCGGGACAGCACGTTGGCGGTGTCCTTGGCATTCTCGCCGTGGCTGATCTGCATTTTGTCGGGTGACAGGTAGATTCCGTGCCCGCCAAGCTGGGTCATCCCGGTCTCGAACGAGTTTCGCGTGCGGGTCGAAGGATCGAAGAAGATCATGTAGAGGGTCTTGGCATCGAGCAGGCGGGTCGGCTCGCCGGCCGCCCGCCTCGCCTTGAGCTCCGCTGCGAGGTCAAAAACCTCGTTCAGCTCCTCCACCGTCCAGTCCTGCGTCGTGATGAAGTCTTTCCCTTTGAGTTCAGTGGTCATTTCGAATATCTCCCTAGATTTCAGCATTCCCATTTGAACCACTAAGTCACGAAGGCACGAAGACGGTCGCAAAGAGGACTACTGAGTTCACATCACATAACGGCGAATTCCGTGCTTGATGAGTGACGCGTTGAAGTTGATAAGAAAGCCAAGACGGTGGCCGCTCAGCTTGAGGTAGGTGAGCAGTTGGGCTGTATGAACTGGTACGAGGCATTCCACAGCTTTTATTTCAACCACGACTGAATCATCCACGAGGAAGTCCAGACGCAGTCCAGAATCGATTTCATGCTGCTTGTATTTAATTGGAAGCACGATTTGGCGCTCAAACCTCAGTCCGCGCTCAGTAAGTTCGAGAGCTAGGCATTGCTCGTATACCGATTCGAGAAGTCCGGGCCCAAGCGTCGAGTGAACGGAAAAGGCTGCGTCGACGATTTGCGTTGCCACCTTTTCAGTCTCTTCTGGAATTGTCATTCTTTGCGAATCTCTTCGTGTCTTTGTGTCTTCGTGTTTGTGATGCCCGTTCCGACAAGCGCCTCGGGGATCAGGCTGTAGACAGCGGTTGCCTTGACGAGATCTTCGATCTTTACTCGCTCCTCGGTCGTGTGCGCGAGCTCCTCGCGGCCGGGAGCGAAGCCCACGCTTGGGATGCCGAACAACCCCATGGTGGCGACGCCGTTGGTCGAG
>Ga0164313_10004263_pt1 | contig 12772 bp, 15 predicted proteins | sample GuaBasSedimGuay4_FD_113735 | JGI IMG/M metagenome (GOLD analysis project Ga0164313, IMG submission 113735) | Subseafloor sediment microbial communities from Guaymas Basin, Gulf of California, Mexico - Guay4, Core 4569-4, 0-3 cm | ecosystem: Environmental > Aquatic > Marine > Hydrothermal vents... | reverse complement strand
TGGCTCACCGGCACAAACAGCGAACTGTCGTTGCAGCAGTATTGTTGACGAAGAAACTATTATTTCCAGTAGAGGAGCGACAGCATGATTATTGAGTATGCCGCAGGACGAATCGAAGAAGCCAAAGAGGCTACCATGAACGGCGTAAAGGTCGGTCTGGTAACTGGCTACATTACGACCTTCGCTCCCAACCGTCCTACTGACAGCCGAGACCTGCCGCAGTTCTCTGAAGCAGCGTTCGAAGCTACCATCAAGAACCATACAGACCGTGGTGACCGCCCTATCCGAATGTTCTCTGAGCACAGCGAGCAGATAGGCGGCTTCCCAATCAACACTGTGGGCACGGACAGTGTTGGGCTTATAGGCACTGGTAATGTAAATCTGGAGACACAGCTAGGACGTGAGAAGTTCGCACTGGCACGTCAAGGCGTTCTGTCTGACCTGTCGATGGCTTACACGGTAAAGCAGGAGCACAAAGAGAGCGATACCCGCTTCGCAGACGAGGTAGAAATCTTTGAGGCGTCTCTGGTAGCAGAACCGGCGAATCAGGGAGCCAAAATCACGAGCCTTGAGAGCCTTACGCCGCGCGACCTTGAGAAGATTCTCATGATGACTCGCCGCGAGAGTGGGCTCACACGCGCTATGTGTAAGGAACTGGCATCCAAATTGTCCGAATACGAGGTAGAAATCGAAACAGAGAAAGCAGAACAGGATTCACTTATCTCTGGTGTAGAGGCTTTGATAAAAAAGCTTCGAGCATAATCTTTCCAGATGACGGGATGTCTCTGGTAAACCGCAGATTGACGGGATGTCTCTGCAAACACGTCTGCTCAAGACGGGATGTCTGAACAGAGTGCTAACAGTAAACATTCACTAAGGAGTCCATCAACATGGATAACGATAAAACAGCTATCGAAGCTCTGTCCCTTCTGGGCGAGCAGGTAGAGAAGGGCAACACGGAAACTGCCGACAAGATTGCAAACGTAATCGTGGACGCTTCCGAAGCAGCAAAGAAGGTTGTAGCCCTCGAAGAGAAGTTGGTCGAGGCTAACACCAAGTTTGAAGAAGCCGTCGTAAGTATCGAGGCTGACGCAAGCAAGAGCAATGAAGAGCAGCAGGAGCGAATTGCGCACCTTGAGTCTCTCCTAGCATCCAACCACGGTTCCTCAAACAAGGTAGACTATCACGAGTCTGAAGAGCACATCGCGATGAACGCCTACGCTGTTACGGGACAGGTTGCTGAAACACTTCGAACCGACATCAACAGTGGTGCTGGTTATCTCGTCGTTCCCGAGTTGGACAACGTGATTCAGAAGTCTCAGACAGAGCTTGACCCGACTGAGCAGTTTGCTCGCGTCCGCACGATTGGCACCAAGTCAATCGAGTTGGTGAAGCGAACTGGCATTCCGACGGTAACGTCTGAAGGCGAAGCAGAAGCAGGTGGAGATTCTCAGTCGAGCTACGGCAAGATGACGATGACCCCTTTCCGATACACGTTCAGCACAGCGGTCACTCGTGACCAGTTGCTCAACTCGCATTGGGACATCGCTACTGAGATGAGTTCTGACGCTGCGGAAGCATTCGCTTTCCGATTCGGCAACGACACGGTTGTTGGCGATGGTGTCAAGAAAGCATTCGGCTTCATGGTTGACGCGGACGTGATTGCACGGTCGGTCCTCTCTGAGCACGCTACTAAGCTGACGTATGCTGGTATGGCTAACTGCATCGGTGGATTGAAGAGCGGGTTCCTTAACGCCCGATACTTCTTCAACCGACTGTCGTTCGTTGAGCTTCTAAAGCTCGTTTCCACGACAGGTGAGCCTATCTGGAAGCCGGGAATGAACGGTGTTGCGGGCGCTAGTATCTTCGGATACGGCTACACGCTTATGGAGTCCATGCCGAACATCGGTGCTGGAACCCGACCCGTGGTTCTGGCTGACTTGGGACGAGGCTACACTGTAGTCAACCGAACGGGTCTTTCTGTCATTCGTGATGAAACTTCTCCGGCGCTCCGCAAGGCAGCGATGGTCGAGTTCACTTGGGACAAGTACCAGACTGGCGATGTCAATGACGCAGAAGCATTCGTGCCTCTCGAAATCGGCGTATAATCCAATAGCAACCTTAGGCTAACGCCTAACATAAGGAGCATTTAATATGCCCGCATACGATATTAATTCAACAATCACGGTTGCTACCGGCATTACACCGACAGACGGTGCTGCTGCTGGTGCTTCCACGGCATCTGCTTCGGTAGATACCAGAGCCAAAGAGGGCCTTACTTGGGTCGTCTCTTCTGGGACAATCACCACTGGTGATTTCACTGCCAATCTGGAAGAGTCTGACACTGGTGCTTTCGCTGGTGAAGAGACGGCTGTTCCGGCTGGTGAGGTTCTTGGTTCTGCTGTGTTTGCAGTTACCGACGACGACACCACGAAGCATATCGGCAGTATCGGCAAGCTCCGACATCAGCGACTAGTTCTCGCTGGAGCCAATACGCCCGTTGGGGACTTTGCTGTCGTAGCAGTTCAAGGATGGTTGCGTTCTGAATAAGTCTTGGTAGGGATTAAGACTCCCCGTCAGGGTTTAGGAAAGTAACCCTAATCCCTATCAGGTTACCCAGAGGAGCTTCGGCTCCTCTGGGTAGCCTACTTTCCAACTTTCCAATAGGGGAATCATGTATATCAAGTATCTAGTTTCAGGTAAGTTCGGTCACCCGCATCGGCTGCGCTTCAACGATATCATCTCTGGTAAAGAAGGTGAAGTCGCTGAAGTTGACGATGAGCGAGGTAACTTTCTAATAGAGCGCGGGTTGGCTGAAGAGGCTGAAGCATCTGGCACTGTCGTTGACAAGACCACTTTGGACTCTGGCGTCACAGAGCCCGTGGTCGAGGAGCCTGAAGTCGAAGTGGAAGTTCGTTCTGCTGAGACAGTAGAAGAGCCTCCGCAGGCTGAAGTAAAACCCAAGCGTAGGGGTCGCAAGCCCGGACAACGGAAGAAGAACTAATGAGCGAACTGTACACAGTGACGAATCAAGGTGAGCCTCCTGTCACAGTCGTCGAGTTCAAAGACTTTCGAAAGCTCCCGCAGACAATCAACTCACAGAACGGCGTCATAACGACTATTCTGGATGCTGCTACAGCCTACGGCGAAGCCTACACAGGCAAGGATTTCAGGGATAACGTCTACACGTTACGCCTCGATGACTTCCCTACTGGATGCCCTATCCTTATCCATAGGTCACCAGTAGCCAGTATCACCAGTATCACCTACCTAGTAGATGACGTGGTGACCACTCTTGACCCAGCGACATACTACATGCTGCCCAACCTACAGGAAGCCGAAGTGCTTCTGGCGTTCGACAAGTCGTGGCCCACGGATGGCGATGGTGTTATCAAGGGACGGCAAGGCAGCATAGTGGTAACATTCGTAACCAAAGCCTTCTCGTGCGACGGTCGAATCAGAGAATCCATTTTGGAACATGCCAACGCCTTGTATTCCGAACGAGGAGACTGCTCCAGTGGCGCGGTTCGAAAGGCAGCGGCTACCAGTGGTGCTACTGACCTGTATGACCAGTATAGGACGGCTCGAATATGACGGTATGCCAGAAAATCAGAGTCCCACATCGGACACTGTGCAGTGGTGACCTAGATGTCGAGATACGCTTGAAGGACCGTAAGATTACGGCTCCTACGTTCGACCCTGATACGGGCGAGCTAGGGACCAACTTCACTGAAGCTTTTGGCGTCGATGTTGACCTAACGGTATGGTCCGCTGTCAAGACGGTGAACGGTAAGACAGTATTCGACGGTGTTGGCACTGACCCTGTAACGCTGACTCACGAGGTATTCATCCACTACGACCCCGTAGTCACTGATGAGATATGGGTGCTAATGGACGACGGTAGGCTACTGGACATCCTCAAGGTAGAAGACCTTGACGAGAAGAAAGAGTGGATGCGCCTGTCTTGTGTTGACCGTGGCGTTGGTTTGGCGGCACAAGCGTAATGGCTCTCGATGCAATAAGTGTAGACGCCAAAGCAGGCACACTAAAGGCTATGGGTAAAATCCCTAACCTAACGAACGATATCAAGCAGGGCATCAAGAGGGCGTGGTTTGCTACTGGCAAGGACTTGATGAAAGAGGCCCGACAGCAAGTCAGGCTACGTAAGTCCGGCAAGAAATACAAGAGCCTACGCTTCCGCTCCAGTGCCCCTGGCGAATCACATCGTAACCAGAGCGGCACGTTAATGCGGTCGCTAGGATACAAGATTCACGGGCACGAGAGCATGACATTCGGCTACGGCGTCGAAGGAAACAAAGCGCCTGACTACGCTATCTTCATGGAACACGGCACCCCAAGAGGACAGATGAAGCCCAGACCAACCCTTCAGAATACGGTGAACGCTACTTCGCGAAACATCACTGTCAACCTCACAGACGAAATCAACAAGAGTGTAGAAATCTAGTGCAAGCCAGAGACATTGTAGTCCAGTTGATAAACAGGATTCCGCAACTCACGGATGATTTTACGGACAATATCGACGTTGTTAGCGTGGTCCGTGTTGGAACCACTCTGACAGTAACCACGAATACTCCACATAGCCTAGCTGTCAATGCAAACGTATCGTTGCAGGGCGCCCAGACGCCGCTCTCATTGGTATCTCTGACACGCTCTGGAACCGTTGGCACGATGGTGACAGTTGATAACCACGACCTCACAGAAGACGTTCAGCAGGCTGTGACGTTTGAAGGCGCTGTGGAACCAGAGTTTACTGGTGCTTTCGAGCTACTCAGTGTGCCAAACAGGAAGACGGCCACGTTCGTGATGACAGACAGCGGTCCTGTAACGGCTACTGGAACGCCCATCGTAACAGACGCATCCTCACAACTACAAACGCTATCGAAGCTCTACAAGGTAACCTCCGTGGTCTCGACTACGGTATTCACGGTAGAGGAACCTGACACCAGTATCCCCGACCCAGTAGGAACGATTCAAGCACGGTCAAACACCAGAATCTCTATGGGCGTCAGTGTCGAAGGTGTCATAGCATCCTACACGGCACAGGAAACCAGTGACCTCTGGATGTATTGCGTTCTCGGTCCTGCCCTCGCATCGAAGGACCGTAACCTAGCGAACGACGCTACCAGTGACCTCATTCCTGGCAGCAACCATTGGCGACAGCAGATTGTGAACACATTCGCTATCTACGTCTTCCTCCCCTCGGGGAACGAGATTATAGCAGCGCAAGCCAGAGACCACGCTTCCCGCTTGCTGGGAACCATCTGCCAGAGCATTCTAGGACAGCGACTACCGACGAATCTGGCTGAGGCTGAGCGCGGCGCTGTGAACTTCATCGGTGACGACTTCTTTGAATACAACGAAGCCTTCTACGTCCACGAATACACTTTCTCAATGGTCTCAGAGCTAATCTTCGACGACACGGTTGGCCCGATGCTCGATGTGGCTTTCAGGGACATTGGAATCGACCTGTTCCCGGTTGTGGAGCTGGAGACGCAGGATGTAGCCAGTATTGACAGCACTATAGACCTTGATGACGAACCTTTGCCGTAGGCTATTATTTCAATATAGGGCTGGAGAGAGCAATGAATACTATTCGAATCAAAATCCTTGAGTTGATGCCAGACTACATTCTGGGACAGGTCATCGAGGTCAAGAGCACAGTAGACGGTATTCCGCTTGACTATCAGATTAGACGTTCTCTCAAGGCAGGTGCCTGCGAGATTGTCGTCCCACAGAAACCAGTAAAACAAGACAACCCACGGTCCCGCAAGAAGACCACCAAAAAGTTCATAATGGACGAGGAGTAATAGATGACTGTAATCTCTCAGCCAAATGTGACACTTTCGATTGTCAGTGCTGAAACTGATGTTCAGAATGTGGAGCAACGGGTTCTCCTCGTAGGTCAAGCTGATGGCACTGCCACAGCGGGCGTCCTAGTAGAGAACATTTCCAGTTCAGGTAACCCTGAGAATACACTGTTCGGCGCGAACAGTCAGCTTGCCGAAATGGTTCGCGCTTTCAAGAGCGTTGCTCCAATCGTTCCAGTGGATGCTATTCCCTTGACGGGCGTGGGAGCAGCTCGCGAAGTTGAAATCACTGTAACAGGAGCGGCTACCGCTGCTGGTAGTTACGAGGTAACAGTCGGCTCTGAAATCCATCACACTGTTGATGTGAACGTTGCTTCGGGTGACGCCTTTGGAGTTGTAGCATCGGCTATCGCTGCTGCAATCACTGCCGATACTGAAGCGCCGTTTACGGCTTCTGCAACGCTTGGCGTTGTCACTGTCACGGCAGTTGACGTGGGTCTGGTAGCAAACGGTCTTTCCGTGGGCGTATCCGGCTCGGTTGCAGGCATCGTGTTCACGCCTGCCATCACTGAGACGGTAGCAGGCACGGGCATCCCCGTTCTTGCGGGCGTTCTTGATGTTGCGACTCGTCGCTATCAGGGCATCGTGTGGCCGTGGGTTTCTGACACGAGCGAAGTAGTAACGTATCTTGGCAACAGGTTCAATGCGAACAACAACATCCTAGACGGCGTTGCCTTCTCTGGTGACGTGAGTTCTCATGCCGCTGCCCTGACATCGTTGCTGTCTCTCAACTCTCACGACTTGGTAGTCATCTTTGATGAAGCAATCACAGAGGCACTGTATCTCGGACCCGCACAGAACGAGGCTTCCTACGCGAAGTCTGCTCTGTTTGCAGGCATCAGAGCAATGCGGTTGACTCAGGACGCACAGATTAGCCGATTCCTCATCTCCTCAGCGAGCCTTGACCAGTTCGGCGGACCTGCTTCGGCATCTCTTCCCTACTTCAACTCGGTGATGGTAGAGCTTCCGGGAATCTCTTCCGGTCGCGGCTGGACTGACGTTGAGATTGAGCAGTTGAAGGACGCAGGCGGTTCTGTTCTCGGCGTGAATCGAGCAGGCACCAATGCCGTTGCAGGCGAGATGGTTACGACCTACCTCACCGATGGCGCTGGTAACCCAGACCCGACGTTCACTACGTTGAACAATGTAGATGTTAGTTCCAATATGCGAGAGTATTTCTGGAACAACCTGAAGGCAATCTACGGTCAGAGCCGTCTTACTGAAGGCACCCTGACACCCGGACGTGACATGGCGAACTCTCTGAGCATCGCTACCACGGTCGAGCGTCTGTATACAGACCTCGCTGGTCCGTCCTTCGTTCTTGTTCAAGACGGTGAGGAAGCCCTCAACTTCTTCAAGGCTAACCTTGTGGTAACCACAGACCTAGTAACTGGAACGGTCCAGATTGCAGCACAGGTTCCCATCAACACGCAGCTCCGAAATATTCTCGGGACTCTGCAAATCGCGTTCTCGACGAACGGATAAAGGAGAATACTTTGGCTCAGAGCATTCTAATTGTAGACGCCACCCTGTTCGTGAATAACGAGCAGATTGTCTATAACCCAAACAGCATGACATACAAAGAAGGCGCGGGAGAACAGTCTCTCAAGCCTCAGTCAATCGGTGGCGGCGCTGTTTTGAACTTGTTCTCGAATAACCTTGAGACTAACTTCGGAATGGTTAAGTTCGACATGGCCCCGACCGTAGACAACATCACGTTGGCTCGGAAGTGGAAGAAGAACGGTAACCTGAACGTTGTCCAGTTCTTCACTGACAATGCAGATGGCAGTGTCAAGAAGACCTTTACTGGCGCTGCTCTTATCGAGGACTACGAAGTAGCCTTCGGTCAGGATGCTACCATCAGTATCGTATTTCACTCTAACCCAGCTAAGTAACAGGAGCGCACATAATGTCTGAGAAATCCTTTGGATTTACTTTCCAGCTCAGCGAACCGATTGAAGCAGTAGTAGGCGGAGAAACTTCCTACTTCAATGAAGTTCACATGACATCACCATCCAGTAAGAACATGAAGGAAGCGGCGAAGCTACGGCAGTTCATCGCACGTTCACAACTGGACATGGCGGCTAAAGTAACGGAGATATTCGGCGATGCAACAGAAAGAGTTGAAGCGGCAAAAGAAGCTAAGGATGCTGTTGATTCTGATACTGTTGACGAACTGTTTGACGCAGCCACATGCTTAGGGGCGCTACGTGCTTCTAATGACCCCTACGACGTTACGCTTTCCATAGCGTCCAAGCTGTTGACTTCTGGCGTTGCCTACCTTAGCGTAGAAGAACCCCGCATCAAACTCAACTCTCTGCATCTTCAAGACATGGGGTTGGACGAGTTTGAGAATCTAGTGGGCGCGTATTGCGCGCGTTTTTTAGGGACCTCGCAGTAGCAGAATCCGAGAAGGAACTAACGCGCATATTCGTAGCACTGGCTAGTAACATGAGCCTGACTTATAACGAGCTACGCAGTATGCCCTTCGAAGAATTGCGAGAAGTGTCAGCGGCGTTAGACGAACTAATAACCAAATCCCAGAAGAGCTAGGAGACACCAGTGGCAGCAGAGCAGAAGCTAGTCTGGATTCTCGCGTTCAAGGACCAGTTCTCGCGTAACGCTGCCAAGCTTAGCAAGTCCTTCATGGTCAATAAGCAGACTATGGACAAGATGCGGGAGTCTGCAAAAAAGGCATCTGCCGAGCTAAAGAAGCTCGGTGACAGGGCTAAGGAAACTGGTAAGAAGTTCACCAGCATGGGCAAGAAGATTGCTCTCGGTGTGACTGCTCCTATTCTGGGCTTTGGTGCTCTCGCTGTAAAGTCAGCAGCGTCAGCGCAGGAGATGGAGAGTAAGCTGGACGCTGCCTTTGGTAGCGGCGCAGAAGACGTGCGCAGATGGTCAGAGACTTTCGGCGCTGCGGCTAACAGAGGCACCACAGACCTTCGTGAGATGGCTGCGAGTGCCGGTGCCTTACTGGGAAACTCTTTCTCCGGCAAAGCTCTGTCTCAAGTATCCACTCAAATCGTAGAGATGTCTGAAGACTTGGGTTCCTTCTTCGACGTTGGCACAGAAGAAGCTTTCGGCAAGATTGCTTCTGGTCTGGCAGGCAGCTTTGAACCTCTGCGACAGTTCGGTGTTCTGACTAACAAGGCAGAGATTGACGCTGTGGCTTTGAAGATTGCTATAGCGGCAGGAAGTAGAACAATCACCGAAGCGAACCGCACAACAGCGTTGCTGAGTATCATACAGTCGAGACAAAGTGCTGCTATGGGTGATGCTATCAGAACGAAACAGTCTTTCACAAACCAGATGAAAGGTATGACTGGTGCTTTCAGGGATGTCAAGGTAGCTATTGGTAACGAACTGCTGCCAGTGCTCGTCCCGTTCGTCAAGGGCATTGCTGAGTTCTTTAAGAACGTAAAGAAAACCAATCCCGAGATGCTAAGAATGGGGCTCATTATCGCAGGACTAGTGGCTGTAGTGGGACCGCTCATAATCGGCGTAGGGTTCCTGATAACTGCGTTTGGCGTGATAGCCGGAGCACTGGCTGCCATAACCGCAGCAGGCTTGATTGCAGCAGGGATGTTCGTAGCCGTAGCCGTAGGAGTCGGTCTGATAATAGGCTTGGTCATAGTATTCTCTGACGAAATACTTGCAGCGCAGGATGCTGTTTTCTCGTTCATCAGTTCGTTCGGTGACTTCCTAGCTACCTTCCTCGACGGTGTAGTTTTGTTCGAGCTTATCGGAAACGCTGTTGGTAACCTGATTGACCAGTTCCTTGACTTCACGGATATCACCGGACGTATAACAAACTTGTTTGAGAGCGATGCCTTCGGCGCAGTCAAGAGCTTCTTCGGCATTGGTGCTGAAGCCAAGCAGACCACTGACGTGAATGTGAACAGCACAATCAATGGTAAGATTTCTGGAGCCGACATAACAAGTATCCAGAGCCAGACTTCTCAGAAGAGCAGTGGTCCACCAGTTAGAATGAACTCAGCAGGGACGGGATAATGGGAATCCAAGAAGACCTAGACGAATGCTCATACAAGGGAGCCACTTGGTTCTTCGATGATTCCACGCGCGCAGGCGGACGCAAGGATACTGTCAAGAAGTTTGTCAATAGCGATGTCCAGAGCATTGAGGACATGGGCTTACTGACGGATGTCTTTACCATCAAGGGCAAGATTGCAGCTTTCGAGTCTGGCGGTCTTTCGATAACCTACCAGAACAACAGAAACACTCTGATTACCGCGCTCAACTCGGGCGGTCCAGGCGTGTTCATCCACCCGTTTTACGGCAAGATTGAGAACGTCGTTGTCAGGACGTGGACGCTAAACGAGAATACTACCAGTCTCGGCATCGCTGAGATATCCATTGTCTTTGAAATCTCCAATGCTCCAGCGGGCGGGCAACCAGTACCTTCTAATATCACGCCTGCTGAGAATGCAGCGCTACGTGTCATCCTTGACGTGGCTGTCCTAGCAGAGTTAGCAAGCATCGAAACCTCTGGCGCTGCTGGTGGCACGCACGCGGACGCTGTAAGCAAGATGACTGAGTATGCAAACATCCTCGACAGTGCCAGTAGAACAGCGCTCCGGCAGGGACAGGTAATCACTGACAAGTTCAACAAGCTACAGGCTGAGGTAAACAACTTCCAGCAGTCCGTGAACATGTTGGTATCTGTGCCGCAGGACTTGGCTAACGCTACGGCTAACCTGCTGCGCGGACTTGATGGTATGTTCGCTGACGCTATTGATTCCTTCTCTGCCATGCAGAACATGTTCTCAATGGGCGCTCTCGACATCAACTTCGAAGGCACGCAGACATACCTCAGCTTGCAGAAGCAGAACAACCGGAACAAGATAAACTTCGGCGTTAAAGCCATCGCGTTGGGCTGGTCATACCTAGCAGCAACAGACCTCAATCTGACTACGGTTGCAGAGATTCAAGCCATCCAGAACCAGCTAGAGGAACAGTATCAACTGCTGCTCGAAAGCAAGCTGGACAAGGATGCAATCGAGGCTCTGACAGACCAGCGAGCCAACGCTATCGAACTGTTCGGACAGCAGAAGCTAACGGCACGAAGAGTAATCAACGTGCGAACCAACCCGACTACATACAAGCTCCTTTCTTACCAATACTACGGCGAGTCAACACAGGCTGTAAACCTCGCTAACCTAAACTCTGCCAACACTATGGCGGCTAAAGGTAACACGGATATTCTAACACCATGATGGAACTAGAAGTTGAAGGCACTATGCTGAAGGATTTCGTCGCTGCCGAAGTAGTTCTCAGCCTCGATAGCCTCAGCCGTTCTTTCAGCTTCGAAGCCACGTCTGAGACTCCGGGCGAACTGCCATTCAAGCAGGACCAGTCTGTCAGGGCTTTTGTTGACGGTGACCTAGTTGCCACAGGGACGATAGAGGTTCTGAACGTATCTGGCAGCGCAGCAGAGCACTCGATTTCTATTCAGGGCAGAGACAAGACGGGAGCTATCGGAGACTCGACGCTGGGAAACATCCCCGACATAACAGCTACGGTAACGCTGAAGTCAATCTGCGAGAATGTCCTGAAGCATCTCGGGTTCCCTACAGACGAGAACGACCCAGAGCACATCGCTGTTATAGACAACCTGCAACTGGAACCATTCAACTCAGCGGAAGACCAAATCTCTCCTGACTTGGCACAGAACGCTTTCGACTACATGGAGATTTGGGCACGTAAACGACAGGTGCTTCTAAGCTCTGATGCCGATGGTAACCTCTTGTTCCGACAGCCATCTGCGGGGACGGCTGTGTTTCCGAAAGACGTGTTCCTACAGCACTTGCTAAACAACAACAGTAATAACGTGATGACGTATTCTACATCGTATGATTCAACGGGACGGTTCAACAGATACATTGTAACCGCTCAAGGCAATCCCACTCTGTTTGCTATCTCTGGTCTCAGAGAAGTAGCTGATTTGGTTGACCAAACTGGTAGAGCTGTGTTAGACGCTAACGTTCGTGTGGGACGACAGTTAGTGCTGACAGCAGAAACCAACGGGTCACCAGAGCAGAACACTGCGCGAGCGGAGTGGGAATCAAACATCAGGAAGTTCAAAGGACAGACATATCAATGCACTGTCTCTGGCTTTCGTAACCAGAAGGGCAATCTCTGGCAGCCTGGAGACCTAGTGTTTGTAAATGACAGTTACGCAAACATCAAAGCCCAGATGCGAATCAACAATGTTATTTTCTCCGTAGGGCTTGACAGCGGCGCTACAACCCAAATGACCCTTCTTGAACCTACAGTTTACACGCTTTCGCTGGAGACACCGAAGGAGAACGAGGTAGGCGAGGCGCTTACTGAGGAAGGTGACGAATGAGCGGTTGCGCCAAGTGGGTGGAGATAAAGCGGGAAGACGCTGATGAGGGACCGTATCAGGTTCAGCAGGTAGAGTTTCAGAAGAAGGTATCCAACTCTGTAGCGTGGTATCCATACGGCTACAACGCTTTGGCTCCACTGACGACTCCAGCAGCGATGATACAGCAGCAGGGGGACTCGCGGTTCCACATGTGCGCAAGTCCTGCCACACGTCCTCTCGTGGCGACTGGTGAGAACGTGGTGTTCCATCCCGTCACGCTGAGCAAACTGCACTTCCTGAACTCAGGAAACGTAGAGATTACACTCCCCTCGGGGAGCCTTTTGTGCAACGTCGCTGTAGGGGATACGGAGATTTCAGCCCCTCTGGGGGATATTACGCTGACAGCGCAGAACATCAACCTGAACGGAAGCGTCAGCGTGGGTGTGAGCGCTCCAGCATCGACCGTAACGACGCCTACATTCGGTCTGACTGCAACGACCAGCGTGGTCATGACGAGCCCGTCTACGACGATTGG
>Ga0164313_10004262_pt1 | contig 12773 bp, 22 predicted proteins | sample GuaBasSedimGuay4_FD_113735 | JGI IMG/M metagenome (GOLD analysis project Ga0164313, IMG submission 113735) | Subseafloor sediment microbial communities from Guaymas Basin, Gulf of California, Mexico - Guay4, Core 4569-4, 0-3 cm | ecosystem: Environmental > Aquatic > Marine > Hydrothermal vents... | reverse complement strand
GGTAATTCTCAATGAGTATGTCTACTTCCTCATCAATCCATCTACCTCTCCTAATATTCCTTCTCATCCTTGAGGCCTTTATGCATGTACTCATCCATAGATAATGGTCTAACTATGTCGTTCTGTAATAGGTCAAGCATTATCTCTAATACGTCTTGGTTGCCTGACCCTTGCTCTTTTAAAGAGCCTATGCTTGATATGATACCTGATTTAGTATCATCCCAAGTGTCTGTTTTATCTGTCATGTTTGTACCTTTCCGTGTTATTTTATACTACCAGTCCTAGCTTATAAATAAAAAAAGTTAGTTTATTCTAGTGTTATCACTCAACATATCCGCAAGTTCAATTATATCACCTCTAAAAGAGTTCTTCAAATCTACGTGCGCCATAGCTTTGTGAGGTAGCAATCTACACAACTTCAAGATACCTGACTCACTTGGTCTTACCACACTATACGTTTGTTTGTAATCACCCATAAGAATAATCTTACTTCCTGTGGATGCTCTTGATAGTATCATACTAAAGTATTCTACTGATACTAACTGTGACTCGTCTACTATTAAAATATCTTTCTCTAACAAAGATAAGCCTTGTATAGCGTTGATGGGTATAACCTCAAATTTATTGAAGAAAACCTCATCCTTTATAAAATCAAAATCTACGTCTTCTGAATACTGTCCTCTGGTGTTACTATATATGTAGTATAGAGCACTTAGTATACCAGAAAACCATTCTATCATTTTATCGTTCTTTGTTCCAGGTAAGGCACCTATATCATACTTTCTATCAATACCTATAGGTGGTCTTGTTATGAACACCTTTCTTTCTCTGGAAGCTGCTAATGCATAAGCAGTAGCAAGTAACGTCTTTCCACTACCCCACTTACCTGTCAGTATTGTGTGGCTTGCATTCTGTAGGGCATATAAAGCACATGTTTGGTATATATCTTTAGCCTTTATAAAACAGTCTTTATCTATCTCTATTCTTAAGTATCTACGAAGGTTATCAATTCTTTCAATTGTATTTGTTTCAGGATTATTAGCGTACACTATCTTTTTATCAGACAGTTGTGTACCAAATATTACGAAACACCAATCATTCTTATCGAAAGAGTCATTAAGTTGAATTACAGCTAATACAAACTTTATGTACTCTTCTCCTTCATAAACATTATTAAAATCAAAGGCTACGTCACTTAAGTACTCATATGGTATATGTACAAACGGGTCATGTATCCTGTCTTGTACTACGTTATAAAGATCCGCTTCTACGTCCATAGCTTCAGCTATTAAAGACATTGAAACATCTTTTGTAGCTATGACAGCTTTGTTTCTCTCTGCTGACTTTATTATCTTTAAATCATTTGATGATACATCTGTTGTATCTATGTCAAATTTTATGCTATCTGGAAACTGTGCTTTAAAATCTAATATTCCATAGATAGCTGACCTAGCTGAGTAAGCTAAGTCTGCATTAAATTTGTGTTTATCTAATTCCTTTAAAACTGTTAAAGGTATTACAACCGTATCGCCATTTCCTCCTAATCTAAATATAATCTTTGGGTCATCTAATAATAAGTTGGTGTCGATAACAACTGATTTACTCATGTATCACCTTTATTTAAAATTACTATACACTATAAAATCAAAAATGTCAAGTGTTTTTTATCAATTACATATCTTTTTTTAAGACTGTATAATATAATAAGTCAGTTTAAACAGCGAATTCATTCCATATAGTTAGGTCTAGGTCTGCTGGGGTTCTTTTACACCCCTCAGCAAACTTTAAAAAAGCTTCTTCTAATCTAAGGTATTCTTTATTAGATGATGGAGTAACTTTTGGTACACTGTCAACACCCATCATACGTAAAAATTTAAGTACGTGAGTATCCAGGCCTGCACACTTTACTCCTTGTCTACTATGCATAAGGAAACACCTAGAGGTCTTCTTTCCTATACCATATATAGACTCTAAATCATCTAAGGTACATGTTCTAAGGTCTAATTCGGCTTCAACCAGTTCCCTTATAGTTCTGCCTTTATGATGTTGGCAACCAGTTCCCACAAATTCAAGCCAATCTTCCACATTTTTATTTTTTTGGAGGCGTTCTTGGTATCGCTTATTACTTATATAATAGTCTTCATTACTTACAATAATATAAAAAGCTCTGAAAGGTCCTAGTATATAACCACCAGTTTTTATCATTAATTGATCTAAACATTTTGCTGCTCTTGTTCCGTTCTTTCCAGCGGCTAAAACCCAAAACAAAAGTACCTCTTCCAACTCTCTATCACTTAATTCAAAATTAGTGATATCGCGCGGGTCTACCATAATTTATCTCCAGTCATCACTTAAATAAGGGGATTCATAAAAGTCAGCATCAACTGTGTAGCCTGTCAGCCATTTAATAACCCTAACATCAGCCGTTGTAACTTTCTTATCAATTTTTATAAGGCCTCCTGATATTCTACTACAATCTGCTGTAGGAAACTCACAGATACCTTTCTGTTTAAGAATACATGTATGATTTACTTTCTTAATAAGTTTATGTTCGAAAGGAATCATGTTGGTCTTAACTAATAAATCATTTCTAAGGGCCTTCTCTGTCATACATTTATCTCGCATAATACACTCACTACAACCAAGCTCTGTTGGGCGGTAGTAGTGCGCATTATAATCTCTTCCTAAATTGTGTACATGGGATATGAGACAGGATGTCTTTCTGAATATGGGGACACCTCTATCTTTAGCTGAATTAGTTATAAAATCTAACCTCTCTTCAGATATTGATTTTTTGTGTCCAAATGTATATCCAGGATAAGGTTTAAAAGCATAACCTTTATCTTCCCAAATCTTAACTACATCTGGTTTACCTTGAAGACCTGAAAAGCCTACAGCCAAATCACAATCAGCAGCCACACTGAGTACAAAATCTATAGAAGTATCACTGTCATTCACACCACATACTATGGGTCTAAACTCTATTGAATACTTATAGTTATTTTGTCTGTTTAACATAGAGTATACATTCTTCAAAAAGTCTTTGTGCGTTCTACCATCGTAGTTTGAGTATTCTAAACCAAAAGTACTGAAAGCAAAATGTATATCTAAATTAAAATCTCTTTTTGGAAAGTTAAGAAAGTTTCCTTTAGTTATAATTATAACTGGGCCTTCATGCTCAGCCTTCTCTAGCTGTTCTAGATATTTTACAGTTGAATTAACCTGTAGGAGAGGATCTCCATAGAACAGGTTGATAGCTACAGGTATTGGTTTAAAGAGTGGGTTGATTGATGATGGTATAGTGTTATACTCTATATTTTTATCCCATTCATCTATTAACCTACAGTACTTACAATCGAAACACCCTTTTAATGACCTACCCAAACAATCGAATGATTTGGATATGTATAATTCTTCAATCATTACTTCCTCATAAAATTTTAAGTAACTGGTTTATAGTATAAACACTATAACATAAAAACATTTAAAAGTCAACAAAAATATTATTATGATTATTTACAAAGCCACAAATAAAATTAATGGTAAATGTTATATTGGACAAACCATTAATACACTACATACTAGAATGGTGTCTCATAAAACCCAAAGTAAATCATCTAAAACACACTTCCATAATGCTATACGTAAATATGGGTGGCATAATTTCACCTGGGAGATAATAGATATCACATGTCAAAATAAAAATGAACTTAATGAAATGGAATACCCTTATATTAAACAACTTGGTGATTATAATATCACAGAAGGTGGTGATGGTGTACAATTATTAGGTAAAGCAAATGGTATGTATGGAAAACTACATACTATAGAATCAAAAAATAAAATGTCTAAAAACATAACCAAAAAGTTTGGTAAACAAAACCACTTCTATGGAAAACACCATTCAAAAGAAACTATTAAAACAATTTCTAATATAAAGAAAATACAAACCCAAGGTAGTAATAACCCAAATGCTAAAAGATGGTTAATTACTACACATTTAGGTGAAACAATAATTCTAAAAAGTCTGACATCTTTTTGTAAAGACAACAAACTTAACTACAACTGTATGATACTCCTGGCTAAAGGTCTTATAAAACAAGGACACCATAAAGGTTTTAAATGCTCTTTATTAAGTTAAAGTTGTCTTGTAGTTTAGACATCATTAATGATAATTCATCAAAAGACACAGGATAGTAACCTTGTGCATCTACTCCAACATCTAAACGTTTACCGAATGACTCTAAATTACCATGGCTGTGTCCATAAACCATCCATGAACCGTAGTGACTTTTAGGCCATACCCTGTGGGCATAGTGGTCTGCTACAACGTGCTGTCCATTTATAGTTTTATGCCATCTGTCATGGTAAAACTTTCCAGACTTTCGCATCCATGAATCATGTGACCCTCTTAGGAACACGTGACTGCCACTTAAACGACGTATTATGTCTTGTGCATCTTTGTACTTACGTGACCAACAAAAGTCACCACAGTGTATTGTAACATCCTTTGGGCCTACCTTTGAATTATGGTTACCTATTAGAGCTTCTGTCATTTCTGTTGTTGATGTCCAGGGTCTGCTATTATATTTTATAACATTGTAGTGCCCGTAATGTTCATCTGCTGTGAAAAAATACATAATTATTCTCCTTAGTTTGTATTCTATCTCGTTTTTCGTCCACTTTACTACGTCCGCTTTGGTCCCTATGGACCTTTATTTAACTAACTTTTTATTGGTAGACATCTTTAATCTATTTATTATTACGTCTACCAAGAGGTAAATTATGAAAACCAAGTATACAAAAGAATTATTAACACCAATTGTTAAAAAATCATTAAGTTGGTCCCAAGTTATAAGAAGCTTAGGATTAAAAAATACAGGCGGTAATTACAGACATATACAAACTATAGTTAAGTACCACCAACTAGATTATAAACACTTCACTGGACAATTATGGAGTAAAGGCCAAACAAGTAAATCTAATCCTTCTATAAAAAGAATGGCAAAACGTTTAAGCATACCGGATGCTGAAATATTTAAATTAAACGGTCATCCCATGAAAAACAATAGTCTCACAAAACGTTTAGTTGAAAACCATGGTTGGGAATATAAATGCTCCATATGTAATTTAGATACTTGGCAAGGTCAGCATTTATCCTTAGATCTTGACCACATAAATGGTAATAATAGAGACTGTAGTTTTAAAAATCTAAGATTCCTATGTCCTAACTGTCACCGTATAACCCCAACTTGGGGAAATAAGATTTAGGGGAGGCGAGAGTCGAACTCGCACGCCCGAAGGCACAACGGTCTAAGCGTTGCGTGGCTGCCGTTACACCACTCCCCCATATTTTGCAGAGGCACAGGGACTCGAACCCCGAATGCGACCGTCAAAGGGTCGTGTGTTACCAATTACACCATACCTCTATATATCTAAACTTCTAAATACTGTTCCAAATTACCATCCTTAACTATCCACTCACGTATACCATTAACAAGTAGATCTTCAAAGTCGTCAAAGAAATTCACATCTTCAACGTGTTCATTATAACTATAACGTATTGAATATGTATCTACACCTCTATCTAAAGCATACTGTTGGCTAGATGGTGAGTCATCTATAAAAAGAACTGTATTAGGATCATCTAAATATGGATGCTTATCTGGTCCTGTATATAATTCATCATAGTGAAACATATTTCTGCCTAACCATTTAGCTGTAGCATCATATGACTCAGGGTCTCTGTGTGAAGCTATAACTATTTTATAATTAGCCCTATTAAGCATATGTGTAAGCTTACAGGCTGATGGAAAAGGTTCGTAGTTCTCACTGTCTTGGTTCATATGAACCTTTTTAACAGCTCCCAAAGCTTCCTCTTCTGACATGTACCCTTCAAAAAAAGCCCAATTAGTTAAGCCTGGAAAAGGACATTCAGGATTAATCTTAATTAATTCTGTATACCAATGCTCACCTAACGTCCACAAAATACCATCAATATCTATTACTACTTGTTTTCTCATAATACTGTTACGTGCCCCGAAGGGCACGCTCCTTTACATCATTCTTAATTCCCTAAAGAACTTATTGTTCCCTAGACTAGCAAGGGCTGTAGTTTCATTACCTATATCAGGTTCTTGAAATGTTTCAAAATCTACACCCAAACTCCAAATATTCATTCTAAGTTGGTTTAATTCTCTACCATCTTTTACTTTAAGATATACTAAAGTACCATTTTGCCAAATAGGTTCTCTATTTAAAAGATACTCAGCTAAAGCATGTCCAGCTTGCACCGCTTGTTGTGACTTTGATAGATCACCTCTAACTACTATGTACAGCTTCTCCATCTCTGACCTCCCTTACTGGTAGCTCTATTTCCTTACGAAGCAAAGCTATTCTATATTCATCGGGAGGCTCATCACACTTACGTTCTATCTGCTCGTACGTTCTGCCACGTGCTAAACAATAAGCGATATGTCTGTGCCTGTAACTATCTCGTTCTCTATCAAGTCCAGGTACATAACCATTTCTGGCCTTCTTTCGTTGATTTTTTAATTCTCTTATCTTCTTAGCTATCTTTTTCTGTTGTTCTTTAAACTCGTGTAACTTCATTGTGTCCTCCGTTAGGCGTCTATTAAGAACTTATAATCATCTCGGTGGGTAATGAGCTCTATATAAAAATCTGGCTCATAATTGTATACCATATCTCCACATCTATCTCTATAAGATGTAGTAATGGTAACTTCTCCATCACCGTGTTCTTTCAAAAGGTCTGTATTATACTTAATTAATTCACTAAGTAACATATTTATTCTCCATAAAATTAGTAATAAAAAAACTTTAACCAATTTATAAAGAATGGAGGACCTCTTGCGCCCTACGTTGGATGTAATTTAATCTACAACATTACTTATCCCTCAGTCTTGGGTTTAGTACATAAGCGCTCCGGAGGAACGCTTCCTCTTGTGCAATTCTGTCTTTTATAAACATAGCTCCCAAATTCATATAATTACCATTCTTGGGACAACAATATCTAAATTTTGGTAAATGTTTTGTGTCCTTACCACATGTTGGACACCTATCTTTTCTAAATTTTCTTGAACTCATTATAACCTCTTTGAGTGTCTGACGGGACTCGAACCCGCATCTTAGGCGTTTAGAGGGCCACGCTCAGCCATTGAGCTACAGACACTTTCTTTATCCTTTGAAAGTACTGTAACACATTTATTCAAAAAAGTCAAGTAAAATCTTGAGGAAGGTGAGGGATTCGAACTCTCATACCGGCTCGCACCGGCGACGCTGGTTTTCAAAACCAGTCTCTTACCAGTTAGAGTAACCTTCCTAATAATCATATATGTAATCGTATATGTCTTTTCGTTGTTTACCTTCTTCTGTATAATGCTGAAAGTACTCGTAGTCATCATATAGATGTAGGAGAGCAGCACAGCGTGCTTCCTCCCCATATATCATTACAACCTTAGCTACACCATACGGATTATGAAGCCACTCTCTGTGGACGTCTAAGCCCTTCTCCTTAGCATATTGGTCTAAGAACCTATGGACTTCCGTAAATGGTTTTCCGAAGAACTCTCTACAACGCTCCTCGTGTTCTTTCAAGTACATCAAAAATCTCCTTTAAATCTGCAAATCCTTCTCCATTACGAACGGAGTCTCTAAATGTATTTATGGTTTCTAAATCCATGGCCCATAAAGCGCCCTGTACAAAACCTAACCACCTATCATGCTTACCTTCTGCTATTGATATACCAGATTCCTCAGGAAATACAAGCATCATATCTTTCAAATAATTAAACTTAAATTCATTCATAATAATTCCTTTATGTTGCGGAGAGACTGAGATTCGAACTCAGAAGGCTTTTACGCCGACAGCTTAGCAGGCTGCTCACTTACCATTCGTGGCACCTCTCCAGGTTTTAATCCTTGTAAATAAGATTCAACTTACGTTGTTCTTTTTCCAAATCATTCTTTAAATCCATATATTGCATCATCTGTGCAGTTGGCATAGGTAAACCATATAACTTCTCCATCTCTGCAACACGCTTCTTCAAACCATAAACCTTATCTTCAACAATGTTTTGTTCTAAGCGTTGGTTTGTAAGTTTAATTGTCTGTGTGTTCATTACTACAAGTTCTCTTACAGCTTCTACTTCCTTGTCTGTAGCCAGCTTACCAAACCAAGCTGCACTTGTTGAACCTACAGTTATTAAAGCAACTATAATTCCTAACACTATACCAATCTTTTGCCAAGGCATAATTAACTCCTAATACTTATTTCTGTGGTGGCAGGGTACGGAAGAATCGAACTCCTTGCCGCAAGTTTTGGAGGCTTGTGTAATCCCCAGATTACGTTAGGCTCGTACCCTATTCAACTTTTTATTTATAAACTCTACTACTTTTACCTCTATTTAAAGCACCAAAATTATTTGTTAGCGTGTGACAATTAGGACATAATAGCTGTAAGTTAGTTGGCCTGTTATTATAAGCATCACCGTCTATGTGATGTACCTCTAATATAGGCCTGTCGAACAATATATTAATTTCCCCCCAACCACACACCTGACATTCACTATTATGTAAATCTAACAGGTAATTCTTAATATATTTAGATAATGCTCCATCTTTTATAGTTCCTGATTCTACACCTAGTAGCCATTTATTTATATAAATCAAATAGTCATAAGGCTCTTTGCAAGACTTAGAACAAAACAACCTCTTACGTTTCATATTAAGAGATCCACCACAGTATATACAAAAACCTAAATATCTATCTAAATTGGAGCCTGTTACACAGATATAATTATCGGCTTCAGAAGTACAACCATACTTTAAGCTTTTAAGTTTTGATGAGCATTTTTTGCTACAAGCAAAACCATTTTTATTAGCTTTAACTACATTTAATGATTTACTTAATGTAGTACCACACCACAAACATTGAACTTCAACAGCAGTAGCTGCTTTATGTTTATAAAAACAAACAGAAGAACAATAACTACTAGGCCTGTTACGGACAGAAAAATAAGGTTCTTTACAAATAATACAAACTGCTAAACCTTCTTTTAGATCATAACATTGTCTGTTTTTTCTAAATATATCTACCTTACGTAGTTTAAAATCATCTATATTATCCCAGGTAATTCTCATATTAATCCTTATATGGTAGAATCTAAGGGGCTCAACGTCCTACCATTACCTACATTTAGACTACCAAATGTATGGGTTAAACTATGACAATTGGGGCATAACAATTTTAAATTTTCTTCTTTATTGTTTTTCCAATTACCATCTATATGCTCAAGCTGTATTGGTACATTTTTAGTTATAGTATTTACCTTAGACCAACCACATTCTTGACACTCATTACCATATTTTTCTCTCAGATATCTTTTTATATATCTATTAGTAGCTCCTGAGTTACCCCTTATTATACCATCAACTTGACCAGATAACCATTTATTAATATAAATAAGGTAACTATATTCAGCCTTACATGTTGTGTTACAAAAAGTTCTTCTACTATCTAAAGGCTTACCACAACAAGCACAGTGATTTACTATTTTATTTTTAATTAGTTTTTTAATCCCTGCCCTTGATAAACTAATATCTTTACGTTTAGATTTAAGTACACTATTATAAAATACTGCACAGGTATTGTTACAAAAAGACTGTCTTTTTTTATTATACATAATTAAAGCATTACAAGCTTTACAGCGCTTAGGGTTTTTATAATAATTACACTTAGCATTTCTGCGATTTACTATAGAAGCATGTAATTTAGAATTATATGTCCCGTTAGCTTTAGCTACAGCAACAGCTTTAGTACGTGCATAATACTTTTTTGAATATATCCTACAACATTCCTTGCACTTGTTAGCTAATCCATCACGTCTATATATATCTTTATAAAAATAACTTAAATCAAGGTACTTTTTACACAGAGTGCATTTCTTTTGTGTATCCATATGTAATTCTCATATTAATTCCTATCTTTAGAAGATGAGGGACTCGAACCCTCGACCACTGCCGTGTAAAAGCAGCACTCTGCCTCTGAGTTAATCTTCTATTAACCTTGTTATACTGTTATTGTAATATGTTTCATCAAGTTCAATACCTATGAAGTTGCGTCCATTTAAAATACAAGCTTCACCTGTGGTACCATTACCCATACAACAATCTAATACAGTGTCCCCTTCATTGGAGTACACTTTAACAATATATTCCATCAATTCTAAAGGCTTCTGTGTAGGATGTCCGCCCTTAACTCTCGGGTTAGATATCTTAATTACACTTTTAGCATGTCTAAAACCTTCATTGTCTTTAATACTTTCTGATTGTTTTCCATAACTACCATCAGCATACTTGCCTGACCTTACTATTTTATAAGGTTCACCTTTAGTTTTTTGCTCATTATAAACAGAAAACTTTTTGTAAAATACAAGTATATACTCATGTACCCTTAATTGCATTTTATTTACATTAAGTTGTCCTGAAGCTACAGTTTTCTCCCAAACCAAGTCATACTTGAACCACTTAGGATTACTAAGGATAAGTTGACTCGTAAATGGTTGTGCTGCTGTAAATACTGCTGTTCCTTCAGGTTTAAGCACATGTTTAATGCCTTTCCACAAACCTTCAAAAGGTATTATAATATCCCATTTGTTTTTTGTGGTACCATAAGGTAAATCAACTGCTATAAGATCTACTGTATTAGGAGCCACGTTAAGTAGCTCCTCTATACAGTCTCCATTAATTAGATTTACTTCACAACCATTAGCCATTAATTTTAACATAAAATCTCTTGAAGTTAGCTATTGCGTTGTAAACATCAGTCAAGGTTTCATATGAGTAATTTGACTGCCACCTTTTAAATGTTTTTGGTGACAAGGTCATTCTATACTCTCGATACATATTAACTTTCTGCATCTTGTTAGGTATATGTGCTGAGCTTCCTTCACGATTAACTTCATAAGCCATTTCATTTTTGTTGAGCAAAAATAGATTATACTTAAAACTATCGCTTGGGTCTATAGCACATACAAAAAACAAATCCAAAGGTTCATATAAACGTACCTGAACAACATTATAAGTGCTGTTAGCTGCTGACTTAAATGTTGTTTTAAATTCTATTTTAGCACCACTGATATCAGAAACATAATCACCTATTGAATCTCTACTTGATGTGGGTGTTAAGCTTCCAAGTCTATCAGACAAGTATCGTGGAATTCGCATACCATACTGTTGTGACGAACAATAACGATACATACCAGCAAAAAATGCTGATGGATTAGCCACATCAAAAAAAGCATTCTTATCAGCTACAATAGCTGTCTTTTCATTATAATGCCTTGATGCTTCCTTAATCAAATCTACTTCATTTACTTTCTTGGCTTCTATTTGCATAGCAATTCTCCAAAAAGGTTTATAAGAGGTATCCCTTTGATACCGTGTTTAAAAAGTATTCATAACATACTTTTAATAAAATGTCAAGCTTTTTTTCCATATTCAAAAATTGATTGTTCTAATGCAAGTATTAATAATTCACCTGCTTTATCTGAAATCTCATCCTCAGTCTTTGTTGTACTGTCTTCATCCCAATCACAAGTAAAGCTTAAGAATGAACCTCCATCCTTATCTATTACCTCTATGTCAGATATAACTACTGACATATCCCATTCAAATATTTCTAATCTAAATTTTTTATCTTCCATAATAATTCCTTTGAGCTCCTAAACAGAATCGAACTGATATTTTATCCTTACCACGGATACGTTCTCCCATTGAACTATAAGAGCATGGAGCCAGGGGGCGGATGTTGATACCACCATACTAACCTGGAATGACCTCATCTGAAGCCTGGAATGATTAGCGTATTACTTATACGACCCCAGCATATTGAGCGGGTGACGAGAATCGAACTCGCCATGCTTACGCGACAGCTTGGAAGGCTGTTTCCACACCTTGTGGACTCACCCGCAAATCCTCTATACCCTACGCTGTGGCTCGCGTCATTCGCTGAAACACCGTCTGAGACGTATGTTCAAGGTTCAGGGCAGACCTAAAGCCTGTGGCCTATATAGAGGTGGGAGGGCTTTCACCTCCCTTCGCAGACTAGCTACGTAAGAGAGCTTCTAGGAGATCCGGTTTCCCCTGCGTGTTCTCTTACGTGCTAATTTCTCAGCTTTTTTTACTTCTTTACGTGCTTTACGCCGTTTGTTTTTCTCACGTGTGCCAGCGTCACGATACACTTTGCACTTGGCGATGTTACGACCTATTTTACGAGCGCCGCCTTTTTTCCTTTGGGTCTTTTGTGTTCCCATGATGTACTCCTAAGAGCTATGGCCTCACGTTATGTGAGACATTTACATCATTGGGCGACCTCCTGCGGCAAGAATTGTTTTAACCATCTTATTCTCCTTAATTGTGTCTTTGTAAGTATAGTATATTGCTAAGTATACCCACCAAGTATTAATAATTAATATTCCCATTCCTGAGAACCAACTTATCCACTGTCCAAGATGAAACCAGTAGTATAAGTTCCAAATACCCCAAGCTGCAAAGAAAGCTGTTGGGGCTATCTTAACTCCTTTTACAGACTTATGTTCTTGTATGGCTTTAACATTCTGATAAACCATGTAACAAGAACCTATCTGAAAAAAAGAATTTATTAAATCATTATAATCCATACAAACCTAATAAAAAATATTTAATACAGCATTTCCTAAATCTGGCATAACATCATTACCTTCAGTACCTGT
>Ga0164313_10004260_pt1 | contig 12779 bp, 11 predicted proteins | sample GuaBasSedimGuay4_FD_113735 | JGI IMG/M metagenome (GOLD analysis project Ga0164313, IMG submission 113735) | Subseafloor sediment microbial communities from Guaymas Basin, Gulf of California, Mexico - Guay4, Core 4569-4, 0-3 cm | ecosystem: Environmental > Aquatic > Marine > Hydrothermal vents... | reverse complement strand
TGCGGCTCCCGCAACGTTTCCCCATAGATATTGTTAAACCGCTTGGCCAGATCGGCGGCCAGCCAGATATGTTTTTCCTGATCCTTTCCAACCGGCACTTTATCAGCATTATAAACGCAGATATCAGCCGCCTGCAAAACCGGGTAGCCCAGAAAACCATAACTGTCAAGGCCCAGCTCTTCTTTTTTATCCGTATAAGTCGGCAGACGGGTTAAGGTCGGAACGGTTATCAGCATAGAGAAAATCAGATGCAGTTCGGCATGTTCCTTAATATTTGACTGGATAAAAATAGCACACTTTTCGGGATCCAATCCGGCCGCCAGAAAATCGACCGCCACCTGGTAAATACGTTCCTTTAGAATACCGGTGTCTTTGTAGTCTTCGGTCAGGGCATGCCAGTCGACAATACAGCAGTACATATTGTAATCATTTTGAAGATTCACCCAGTTTTTCAGGGCCCCTTCAAGATTACCGATATGAAGGGCGCCGGTCGGCTGCATCCCCGATAAAATAGTCTCGTTTTTCATCGACTACTCCATAAAAAGGTATGGTTTCCAGCGATCGTCAACATTACCGACAAAACGCTGGATATATGTTATATGATTGGGGCGGGTTGGTTTCCTGAGCAGCTTCATACCGGCCGCCTTCAGTGTCCGGTCGCCTTTTTTGTTGTTGCACCGATCACAGGCGCAGACCAGATTTTCCCAGCTGTCGGTCCCATTTTTATTCTTGGGGACAACATGATCAACGGTCATCGGTCCCTTGGTTGAGCCGCAGTAACAACAGGTATGGCCGTCGCGAATCAGAATATTCTTGCGGGTCAGAACAACGCTCTTTCGCGGGGCTCTTATATATCTGCCAAGCCTGACAATTGACGGCAGGGGATACGATTTCAGGACCGTTCTGATTTTAACGCCGTCATGAGTTTCAATCATTTCGGCCTTGCCCAGATACATCAAAATAAATGCACGCCGGGCGGAACAGATTGACATCGGCTCATAATTCTGGTTGAGAACAAGCACATTTCTATTCAAAATCGACATCGGCACTCCGGATCAATTAGCCATACTCAACTATAATATAATAACATCACGCTATCAGGCTCAATTGTCAATATTTTTTCTTCGCCTAATTCAGATAAATAAAAATAAAAAATCAATGGGACCGTGCGCAGAAAGCTGTTCAGCTCGACAGGCGATTATGCCGGCATCAAATAAGCTGAATATTGAGTCATACAATAATAGATTGAAAGATGAAGCCGCTCTCATCATTTCAACGACGGTGAAAAATTGTCAATTATCTGCTGAATTCTGTTTTTAACTTCACCGGGGTTTGGATTTAGCTCTGTTTCCGTAAAACTGCCGGACTCGACATTTATTCTTTCAAATACCTGAGAATACAGATTATATATTATTTCCAGACTCAGCTGATACTTTGGTTGAAGAAGCGGGATAATACTATCTATAACCTTACGAGCTTTCAAACGATAGTAATCGATAATTGATACATAATCTTTCATAAGTTTGCGAAATGATGACGGTATCGGCTTTCCCTCGGCGATCGACCGAAGATTGTCGCCGGTGAGATTATGTCTGGCCATCAGGTTATTCGCAAAATAATTGAGGTTGGCGAGCTGATCTTTCTGGAAATCTCTGATAATATGTACAAAATAAGAAAACAGTGCCAGCGGCCGGGCCGCCAGCCTGATATCATATTTTAGCATAGCATAACTATTGCCGGTCTTCTCGATTCCACATAAATGCATAAAAATCGAGGCCGGTGATATCGCCGCTCCCTCTGAATACCGAAGAAAACTAATCAGGCTGGAGAACCCGTCAATTTCCAGATCGTATAGCATCGCCTTGTACAATCTTTCCCAGGGCCAGAACGGTATTTTAAACCTGTCAAGAGTTTCAATCAGTTCCCGTCTGAAAGGATCAGAATTATCCCTTCTCCTCATCGCCTCCATCCATTCCCGCATAATCTGCTTTATTTGCTTCAATTCGGTTGCCGACATTTTCTCCCCTGATGATTTCCTGTCATCGACCAAATCATCAATTAATCGCATCGAACGATAGCAGATTCTAAAAGCGTCATAGCGGTCATTATCCCAGAATCTGGCCGCAATATCAAGAATCGGGTTGGTCAGAATATCGTCGAAATCGACATCCGGCAGAAAATCAAGTTTTGTCAGCTTTTGAGAGGTCATACTATATTAATATACGAATTTATCTCAAAGCCGAAAAGCGGTTTTCACGCTTTAAAAGGCATAAAAAATCCCGGGCAGAAACCCGGGAATAAAAACCTGAATTTAAAAGACAGTTTTGTGTCATATCCGGGACATAATTAAACAGCCTTCGCCGCAATGGGCTACTCTGGGAATGTTGAATCTTTTCATCACACCCTCCTTGCTAAAAGTTTTATTTTTTTGGTTTCTATCAAAAGACGGCATTTATCCTTTCTTTTCCTTTTCTTCAGGAGGACAACAATCCTCCATTTTTCTGCCCTCAGCGGGACAACATTCGACTTTTAATATCTTTGTACCGCCGAATACCGGAATGCAGCCGCAGGATATCGCCTCTTTCAGACTCTTACCTTTTATATCAATCCTGAAACCATCGTCGGTTTCGATGAATTTGATTTGTCCTACATCTTTTTCCATTTGTTTCACTACCTTTCATTTCTTATTACTATATACATATATGCGCATATGTCAATAGATGTTTCAAAAAAAATTTACTTTTTCTTAATTTTTTTATTCTTATTTCCTTTTTTGGCTTTTTTGTCTTTTCTGCCGTCAACTACCTTTATCTCCAGGCAGTCACAAAAGCCTGTACAGCAATCACTTACCGAAATTTTATTAAGGCTGTAGAAAACCTGCTGTCCTTCCCGGCGATCTCTGACCACTTCGGCCTCCCGAAGAATTCCCAAATGGCGGCTTATAGTCGGTTGAGCAAGTTTGATTTCTTTAACTATCTCGTTGACCGTCATCTCTTTAACAGCCAAAAGACCAAGAATCCGCAGCCTGGTGGGGTCACTAAATGCTTTAAAATATCTGCTGAACGATCTTTCATCCATACCTGGACTCTTTCAGTATTCCCTTTATAGGTATTTACTTATAAATATATACAGATGTCTCGACTGTCAATCGTTTTTTCATAATAAACTTACTGTGGTATAAATGCAGAGAATTATACTTAAAGCTATAAATATATAAAATTTGAATATTGTCATTATTCAATCGTTATAATATATAACAAAAAGAGGTTTTCTATGCCGTTTTGTCCAAAATGCCGTTATGAATATAAACCGGAGATTTCGGTATGCCCCGATTGCAGCGAACCGCTGGTCAGCTCGCTTCCGGACAAGACCGCCGAAGATTTCCGAATTGACAGCAAGACTTATAACAATTGGGTTAGAATCGGACGGTTGACTTCATATGCCTATGCCAACATGATAAACGAAGGTTTGCATTCCAAAAATATTCCGGTTGTTGTCTTATCCGGCGCCGGGCATTTCGGTCAAACCGGCCAGATGGGCACTTCGTCATTTCGACCGATTGACGGCGGTTTTTCAATTATGGTCCCGGAAGAATTTGCGGTTGATGCCAGCCGTGAAGCGGAGGTTATCCTCGGCGATGAATGGATTAAGGCCCGTGAAGAAAATATCGGCCATTAGATCGATTTTCCATCTCTGTCATACATTTATGGAATATGTAAAAACGTTTGAACAGGTTGGAAATCGTACACGACAGATTTCCAAAAAAATCTGTCAGCGGGTCGATCGAACAAACCCAAAATTATTCTATGAATTCAATCCCGAACTTCTCCAGCTCTGATTTTATCAATTTTTCCAGCGAACCTCGACCGTTATAAGAGATAAAAACCGCTTTCAACCGGTTTTTCTTATATATCATCTGTTTCCTTTCTATTCTATCGCTGTAGAACGGCATATGCCGGTATCCGCAGATTTCCAGAAAGAGATTATAATCGGGAAGATAAAAATCGGGGCGATACTGTCGGCCGTCAAGCAGAATCAGCGGCTCATACTGGTATTTGATATTATTCATGTCAAGATACTCGGCACATCTTTTTTCATAATTTGATCGTACCTTTGAACTACCGACCGGAATAACCGCCTCGAATTTGCGCCGTCGGGCCAGCTTCAATCCGGATGGATAAGCATGTTTCCCATCCTTTCTTAATCTTTTCCTGGGATGCTTCAAAATAAATATTCGCCTGTAGCAGAGTGTCACTCTGCTGCTTATTTACAACTGACTGCGGTCGAGAATATCTGTGCTCGCGATGCGCCGTCAAATCGCCAAAACGTGATGGTGGCCTACCCGCCCAAATAAGATACCTGAATGTCGGTCAATTAGACAGGGAACGGGTTGTCAATTTATCTAATTTTTCTCTTCCTCTTTTTCCTCTTTTCCTTCCTTTTCCACTATGGTGACAGTATAGATTGTGTCGCCCCGGACGATTTTATCAACCGCCTCCATCCCGGAGAGGACATTGCCGAAAATAGTGTAGCGGGCATCGAGATGCGGCTGGGCCGAAAGGGTGATAAAGAACTGTGAGCCGCCGCTGTCTTTGCCGGAATGGTCGATTCCGACCATGCCGCGGTCGAAACTCAGGTTGCTGTACTCACATCTTATCGAATATTCCGGACCGCCCCAGCCGTCGCCCCGCGGGTCGCCGCCCTGCACCACAAAATTAGGTATAACCCGGTGGAAGATAAGATTATCATAGAAGCCGCGATTAGCCAGGGTGATAAAATTATGCACGGTTAACGGGGCAGTATCAAAAAACAGCTCGATTTCTATATCACCATGTTTGGTTGAAATAATTGCAAGCGGATTATTTCTGTACCGTTTGATAAGCGATTTTATTTTGCGCTCACCAATTCGGGCGTACGGTTTACTGGCGTATGAATATCTGTCCTGTCCCAGTTTTTCCCTGTAAATTTCGGCCGCCTTTGTACTGACAAGATAATCATAGTCCAGAAGTCCCTGATACAAGATTTCCTCGGCCAAAGAAGCGGACGGTCCCGGAATAAATTTACCGGCGGCCTTAACTACCGATCGTTTCAGGTCGGTTTCGGCCAGATCGTGCATATTGATAATGGTCATCAATTGAGGAAGCATTCGATTCTTTTGAAGTTCGCCGATCTTGTCAACCGCTCCGGCGCAGACAACATAGTCGCTGTCGTTGAGCGCCTTTCTGATATAATAGTCGATATTTATCGTATCAAACTTTACCAGGGCATCGAAAGCGGCGGCGCGAACCATCGCCGAGCTGTCGCCGAAAAGCGAGACAAGCCGCGGTTTGACCGCTTCACCGCCGATTTCAACCAGGGCTTCGGTAATCCTGACATTAAGTCGGGGATCGCTGGTTACTGCGATGGAATCGAGGAGCGGGATTATTTCGTTGTAGCCGACTTTGGCCAGATAAACAATCGCCTCGCCGACCATATTAGCGCTGGCGCTGTCGTGGATATCGGCCAGCGCATAATCGGCGGCCGCACTGTTTCCGAGCCGCCCCAAAATGGCGAGAATTTGCGTTTTTATTTTTTCGTCATTAAGGTTACGGTAGCAACCTGTGATATAATTTACGGCCCGGTATGATCCGATAGCGCCCAGCGATGCGACCGCTTGTGAGACAACATTGTTATTCCGGTCGTTGAGTCCGGAGGCAACCAGACGGGTTTGGGTGTCATCTTTTCCGAGTCCGAGCCCCCGTATGGCCAGTGAACGGACAAACGGATCCGAGTCAGGCAACCATTCTTTATAGGCATCGGTCGTCTCAATAATACCCATTCTGCAAAGGGCGTACAAGGCGGCTACCCGGGCCGGGCGGACCGGATCGTTCAGGCAGACCTGTTCAAGCTGTTCGGCATATATTTTACCGCCCGCCCGCCAGAGCGCATGGGCGGCCTGTTCGCGGACACGGTGATCGGTATGGTCGAGGTATCGGGCTATTTCGCCTATAATATGTGTCATACTGGAATCGGTCAGCCGTCCGACTGCCTGAATGATTACCGCCTGCAGGGGCGGCGGGAAACTTTCGCAGGCACCAAGCAGTTTGTCAGCATAATCTTTGTTGCCGCAAAGGCCGATACCGAACGCCGCGGTTTCGGCCACCGATTCTACTGAATCGCCCAGCATTTCATAAAGTATATCGGCACCTTCGGTTTCGCCGATTCGTCCGATCGCCAGCGCCGCCCGTGCCCTGATTTCGGGGTCGCGGTCGGAGAGATAATTAGTCAGTTCATTTGAAAGCCAGCGGGCATCCTCATAATGAATAATCGAAGCAAACGCTTTTTCTTTGCTGAAGGTCAGATTAAAAATGTCGAAATAGAAGACAGCCAGAAGCACTAAAATGACCGCCACAATTATCCAGACAACCGGTTTTTTCATACAGCACCACCCATTATATTCATCCAAAGTTATTCTGTCTAACAAAGAAATCGGGCCGGCAGGTGAGAATCAACAAAAAAGTTGGGAATGACAAGAAGCCAAAAAGCTGTTTAGTCGGTTACCGTTTTTTTTTGGCTTTTCCGGCAGGTCTGAAGACCCGCGCGGCACAAGAGAGGACCAGTTATCTACAATGTTACGACCTTTTCAAAATCGAGAATCGCCCGGACACTCTCTTTCATATTGGTTTCCGAGCCGATTATAAGTTTGTCTTTCCGGTTATAATAATCCAGACAGGTTCCGCAGGATAAAATCTCTACCCCGGCTTTTTCATATTCCCCGAGAATCTCTTCGACATAACTTTTTTCAGTCGTCAGAAATATTCCGCCGCTCATGAATATGATTCGGGCCGGAAGCGATTCCGATTCGCGGAACATCGACAGCATCGATTTCATCAGTTTTTCACCCAAATCAGGTTCACCGTCGCCAAAAACCGATGATTTAATTATCAACAAAAAATCTTTTTCAATCTTCATTCGATAAGCCTCTATAAATATGATTATCCTGGTATGTTTAGAATTATTTTCTGGAAAATTTCCGGGCCGATTTTTCAAACGACGGAGTTGACATCTTTTTCATATCTTTGTTGAGCTTCTTTATTTTTTCCGGCGAGAGCGTGCTTAATTTTTTTGCAAAATTGCCGCTCCTAATTTCGCGAAGGGTTTCTTTCATACGTTTTTTAACCGAGCTGTCTATTATTTTCCGGCCGGAAAGGTAAGAGCCGTATCTGGCGGCAACAGAAATTCTTTGATACATCCCTTTGATACCGAATTTCTTTATCAAATCGACTATCAGATCGAGCTGATAAGCTACCTCCAGATATGCCTTATCCGATGACAGCCCCGACTCAACCAATGTTTCGTAGCCGGATTTTATCAATTGTGTCAGGCCGCCGCAGAGCACCGCCTGTTCTCCGAAAATATCGCCGATCGCTTCATCCCTGAAAGTTGTTTTGATTAAGGCATTGTTTTTTATCTTCAGGTTTTTGACCAGATATTTGAGTCTTTTTTCGGCCCGGCCGGTTCCGTTTTGATAGATGTCATAAAAAAATTGAATCGATTTTTTGCTTAAGTATCCTTCCCTGACAGCCGCTCCCGGTCCCAGCGGCGCCAGGAGGATAACATCGGTCTCGGACGGCGGAACAATCGTCTTGAAATGAATTGAAAAACCGCAGAGAAAAACAAGCGCCGCCCCTTCTTTAAAATTCGGTCTGATATCTTTTTCAAAGACCGGTCGGTGCAGATGATCGGGAAAAGCAAAAATGACAATATCTGATTTTTTGACAGCGCGGGATGTTGTGGTTATCGATTTTACCCTGTCTTTTTGGGCAATCTTTCTCGATTCGGAACCGGATGGAAGCCCGACAACAATATCGCATTTGGAATCCTGAAGATTTTCGGCCCAGGCCCGCCCCTGAGAGCCGTAGCCGATAACAGCTGTTTTTGTTTTTTTTTGTTCTCTGGCCACATGGCAATATAAGGGATTAATTTTATACTGCAATAATCGGATTACAAATATTAAACGGATTATTATTTACCGGTTATGTTCAACAAACGGATAAGAAGTAAAATCAGGTCGCGGTTTTGGCGTCAAACTTTTCAGGAAAAATTTCTTCCTGCTTTTCGAGACATTCGGGACAGATACCGTGGGTAAAATCGGCCTTGGAGTGCGATGTAATATATTCTTCCACACTGTGCCAGTATTCATCACCATCCTTTATTTTTTTGCACCAGGCGCAGATAGGAAGAATACCGTGTAGTTGCTTTATATTTTGAAAGGCATCTTCCAGCTCATCAATTTTTGTCTGGAGCCGAGATTCAAGCATTATAATTCGTTCGCCGGCCATGACACGTTGTTTCAGTTCCGCCACATTAAACGGCTTGGTAACATAATCATCGGCGCCGGATGAAAGCCCGGTGATAATGTCATCTTTTTCGGTTCTGGCTGTCAGGAGGATAATATAGACGAAGGTTCCATTCTCCTGCTGTCGGACCCATTGGCAGACATCGGTTCCGTCTTTTTCGGGCATCATCCAGTCAAGGATAGCAAAATTGGGGGCATCATCGCCTTTCAATACTTCAATCGCTTCATTGCCGTTTTTGACCGCAATAACTTCATGTCCCCATTTTTCCAGAAATCTGGTCAGCACTTTTCTGGAAACAATATCATCTTCAGCTATCAGTATTCTCATATTTTCCCATTATCTAAAATATCAGGAGACTGGACATTTTTTCAGAACATTCTGGACGGCTTCTATGATTTCAAGATTCTTAAACGGTTTGGCAATATACCCGTCGGCCCCAGCCTTATTTATTTCCTCTTCGGGATATTTACTGTCATGACCGGTAATCATCATTACCGGCAGATTATTATATTTTGATTTTATAGTCTCAAGCAATTTCAATCCAGACATTCCTTCCATCTGAATATCGGAAATTACGGCATCTATATGACGAGAGTCAAGCACCTTCAGGGCAACGACTCCCGATTCAGCAGTTACAGTATCAAAACCTTGTCGTTCCAGGGTAGCTCCGAGAAGATCTCTTATCATTTTCTCATCATCGACAATCAATATATTCTTGTATTTCTTGGTAATTATTTCTCCAACCTTTGACAATAATATTTCGGATTTTACCGGTTTTTTCATATAGCCAATCGCCCCCAAATTAATACTTTGCATGACCGTGTCTTCATCCTCGGCCGATGAACACATTATGACCGGAATTTCCTTGCGCAATTTCTTTGATTTCAAATATACTAAAAGAGAAAAACCATCCTTGTCTTGCAATCTAATATCCAGAATAATCAAAGATATTTTCTCACCTGTTTCAATTTTATCAATAGCCTCCTTGACCGACTCGGCTAACCGTGTTTCGTAGCCGTTCTTGGTCAGGATGCTGTCAACCAGTTTTATTGAAACCTTGTCATCTTCCACAATCAGTATTTTCATACTTTTATTGCCTCGGCAAATTTCTCGAATTCATTAATTACTCTGTCAAGTTCTTCCTGAAATTCTGAAAAATCTTTATCTATCTGTTCAAAATTTTGTTCTTTCGCTCGATTTTCAATTATAAGAGCCAATTCAACCGCGCGGGTTGCCTCGAAATTGGCCAGCGAGCCTTTAATCTTATGAGCCGAATCCTGCAGGGCAGGGGCATTATTGTCGGCAATCGCGTCCTTTATTTTTGCCACCATAGCCGGGTATTCTGAAATAAATAACTCTATTAGTTCTTTCAGCAGATTGCTATCACCGTCAAAACGTTCCAATGCTTTTGAAATGGAAAAGTGCTCTCTGTCTTTACCATTAACATTTCCTTCCAAGTTCCCCTTCTGCCTATTATCTGTTTTGCGGCCGACATTCGCTGTTGCATGCCGGCAGTATTTATCAAGCATTCGCCTGAAATCATCTTTACTGACCGGTTTGGGGATATAATCATCCATTCCGGCCTTGAGACATCTCTCCCGATCACCTCTCATAGCATTGGCCGTCAGAGCGACAATCGGCGTCCGCCTGAGATCGCCTTCCTGAATACGGATTTCCTTGGTTGCCTCGAGACCATCCATTGCCGGCATATGACCATCCATAAAAATTATGTCATAAATCGATTCCCGATTCATCGCAACCGCATCGGTTCCGTCCGAGGCTACATCAATATCGCAACCAAGCTGTGAAAGCATTTTGTAAGCGACTTTTTGACTGACCGGGTCGTCTTCCACCAGAAGAATATGCGCCTTGATTTCCAGATTGTTCGCCTGTTCAGTTGATTCTTCCCGAATATCAGCCTCGGCCAGACTATGCCTTGTAACCAGTCCCAGATTCAGGCCATGTTTATGAGCCGACCAGACCGCCGAAACCGCTTTAATAAGTTGTGACGGTTTGACCGGCTTGGTCAGGTAAGCGCTGAATCCGGCTTTCTTCATCTGTTGGGCGTCTCCGGGACGTCCGTATGAGGTAAGCAAGATAAGCTGTGTATCGGCGATAGCCGGGTCATTTTTAATCTGTCGCGCCAGTTCCTCTCCGTTCATCTGCGGCATATCGTAATCGATGATAGCAATCTGGTGAGGATTTCCCGATTTATCAGCCTCCCGAAGAATCATCAAAGCCTCGTCGCCGGAAGAGCTCAATTCAAACTCCAAACCCCAGTTTTCAAAATATTCGACCATAACATTCCTGCTTATCCGGTTGTTATCGACAAACAGGATACGAACATCTTTCAGATCGATCTTCTGCAATTGTCTCGGTACTATCTCGGTATCAAGAGGCAGTCTAATCTCGAAGGCAAATGTTGAGCCCTCATTCAATTTACCTTTAACCTCAATTTTGCCGTTCATTAATTCTACCAATTGTTTTGAAATAGCCAGCCCCAGGCCGGTGCCGCCATATTTGCGAGTGGTTGAGGTATCGGCCTGGGTAAATTTGTCAAACATATGTTCCAGCTTATCTTCCGCTATCCCGATTCCGGTATCAGTCACCGAAAATCTCAGTTTAATCGAGTCATCATCGGCATCAAGTTTTTCAACGCCAATCAGAATGTGTCCTTCATGGGTAAATTTCACAGAATTACCGGCCAAGTTGGTTATTATTTGACGAATGCGACCGGGGTCGCCGATAACACGACAGGCGGTGCCAGGCTCAAGACGTATTATAAGTTCCAGCCCCTTTTCGGCCGCTCTGGGGGCAATCAAATCAACCGTTTCTTCAATCATCGTATGCAGATCAAACGGTATCGGTTCAATACTGAGTTTGCCGGCCTCGATTTTCGAAAAATCAAGAATGTCATTTATTATGTCTAAAAGTGAATCTCCCGATTTTTTAACAGTATTGGCCATTTCGGCCTGTTCATCGGTCAGATCGGTGTCAAGCAGTAAGCTTGTCATGCCGATTATGCCGTTCATCGGGGTTCTGATTTCATGACTCATATTCGCCAGAAAATCACTTTTGGCCTGGTTGGCGGAATCGGCGGCCCGGCGCGCCGCCTCAAGTTCGACTACCATACTCTTCAGCTTCTTCTCGCTTTGTTCAAGATTTTCATTAGCCTTGGTGCTTTCTTTAAGCGCTCTGTTTAATTCTTCATTCTTCAGTTCAATCCACTCCGAATAGGTTTCCAATTGGTGCTCTGACTCTTTGCGATCTGAAATATCCTTGGCAATATGAACAACTCCGGTAATTTCTCCGTTTTCATCAATAATCGGGGAAACCGAAACCTCAAGAAAAATCTCTAATTCAGGCTCCAGATATTCCAGAACAACCGGTTTTTTGTCTTTGACCACTTTCTTAAGAGGGCAATCGGGCCATGGCGTGTCGGTCTGGTGGACAATTTTATGACATTTTTGGCCGACCAATTCTTCGGGTGTTTTTCCGAAAGTATCGGCGAAGGCTTTGTTTACTCTGATAATGTTGCAGTCTTTATCATGAATTGAAACCAGGTCATTTATCGAGTTAAAAGTATTCTCCCATTCCTGAGATATTTTTCTGATTTTTTTCTCGAATTCCCGCTCTTCGGTAACATCTCTGAGAAAGCATACGGCACATAATATTCCGTCAATTTCTGCCACCGAACCTCCGGTGTTCAAAAGGATAGTATTTCCGTCGTTTTTCAGGAATTCGACATCTTCAACAAAGTTGATACCGCTGATGGGCAGCGAGTCATTATCTTCATTTGCATCTTCAGAGTTTTGTGCTCGGTAAATCGAGGTGACGGCTTCCCCGATTAGTTCGTCTTCCTTATATCCAAGTGTTTTGCAGAAGCTCGGATTGACATACCGAATAATATTCTTTCGTATATCTATAATAAGAATGCCGTCGGTGCTGGCCTTAAGAAGCGTGCGATATTTTTCTTCGCTTGCTCTTAAGGCGGTATCAAATTTCTTCCGTTCGGTAATGTCGTTGCCGTAGACAAACCAGGACAGCGTCTTTTCATTCCTGATAATGGTGAACAGGAAAACATTATCGTCTATTTTCTGTTCAACCTGAATTACTTCCCGCTCCAGAATTTCATCGTCGTTGAACCTGGCCAGTTCCGGAAGAATACTGCCGATTGATTCACCCAGCAGATCTTTGTCTATCAGCCTGGCGGCGGCAATATTATATCTGCGGACGGTTCCATCGTAATCAGCCTGCAGCACCGGATCCGGATAATTGTCAAAAAAGTCTGCCTGTTTCTGAAGGTCGTCTTCAATCAGTTTTCTGTTTTCAATTTCATCGTACAGATACTGTTTGGCCCGGTTCAATTGCGATTCAATTCGCCCCAGCAGAATATTAAAAAGTATAATGAAGAAACCGCCGATGACAAGAGCAACGGCC
>Ga0164313_10004259_pt1 | contig 12781 bp, 34 predicted proteins | sample GuaBasSedimGuay4_FD_113735 | JGI IMG/M metagenome (GOLD analysis project Ga0164313, IMG submission 113735) | Subseafloor sediment microbial communities from Guaymas Basin, Gulf of California, Mexico - Guay4, Core 4569-4, 0-3 cm | ecosystem: Environmental > Aquatic > Marine > Hydrothermal vents... | reverse complement strand
TTTGACACCTTCCATCGCTCCATAAAAATAATCTTGGCTTGTTTCTCTAAATGCCTTTTGAGCGTCCTGATCCGATGGAATCCTTGCCTTTAGTTTATGGTCTGCGTAATCTTTTAACAAATGAGGTAGTGAATAATCAACAATCTCGCCATCAGTCATTACAATAATTACATCTGTGGATGCTATTTGTTTGGTTTCTTTCAACCATTTTTTTATTTCTTCCATATCAATTAAATGTACTGTCCGGTGCAAAATTACGGTGGTGTGAAGTTTTATTCTGAATAGGGAATTTCTCGCTGAATACAACGAAATAAGTAATCATTTCCCGGTTAACCTTTCGTAGTTTAACCATTGAAAGGAAGTTTTTTCCCCAAAAATCATTTGCTCTGGTGGCAGCAACAATCCTTTCTATTTCACTAAACTCTACATCATCAATGCGATTAAGTTTTTCGATCACATCGTACCATGTTTTAGGGTTTTTCGGGTGTAGGGAATAGGGAAAGAATTTCAGGCAATTATTAAAGCAAATCATTACTTCATCGCTATACTCTGTTTTTTCTTCTTTTCTTTCTCTGATTTTTCTTTTTAATGATTCGAGGTCGTTAATAATATCAAGATAGGTATCCATATCTTTAATTGGAAATGATTTAATGTATTCAATAGCTCGATCAAGTTTTTCATTCTTAGTCATGGTATTTGTTTTAAATTAAAAATTCAAGTATAGCCCATAAGTAGTCTTTAGTTAAATCAATTCCATTTACTTTTTCAATTACAGATATTTCCCCACAATAATCTATCTTTTCAAGCAAATATTTTTCAAATTGTTGTCCGGTCATATCACCGGATTGATATTTCGCCTGTTGTATTGGCAAATCTTTGAGTATTTGGGAGATGTAATTCATTTAATCTTGATTTAATTTCCACTTCATGTATTTCTCATTAGCGATCCTTTTGGATTTTGTGTCCGGGATCAATAGTAGTCCGGTTTCTTTGATTTTCTCAAAATGCTTATGAATTGCAACATAAAAAGCAGGGCTATATTTGATTTCGGTTATTTTCAAGTGTTGTTTTTAACAAATTTATAAATAGCCTGTTGAGTTTCCAAGTCACAAAATGTTTTTACAGCCATGTTATAGGCTTGGGGCTTGGTCATTTTGGATAGGCCGTCAGCTTGAAAATAAACAGAATGTCCATCCCTTACTCCATTTACCCTTAATTTTCCTTCTTTACATAAATCGCTACAACGTTTCTGGGCCGTAGATTTATTAATATCTAAAATTTCCGCAAGTTTAGGATATGTAATTCCCTCAAAATTCGTTTGCTTATTCCATATTTTAAAGAAGGTGTGGATTTGTTCTTTTTTGGATTTTCTCCGTTTTTTATTGATCGGCTCTCGGTATGCTACGTTACTTGCTTCTGTCCTCATTGTACTTGTTTTAAAAGTTTATAATTTTTTGCTAAATAACCCATGTAAGATGCGCTTACGGTTTTTAAAATTAAAATCCCTCTAAGCTCGTTTCTAAGGCAATATAAAGTAGAAATTATCCTATCCTTCCGTTCGTTGTTTCCGCATAGAGAGTAGCCTCTAATTTTGCCATCTATGAAGAATAAAAAGACTTTTCTATTCTGGGGTTCTGGCTTGAATAAATAATTAAATAATTTTTCCATCTTTAAATTCAATTTCCTTTTCGTTTAAATAAAATTCAGAAGGTTCTTCGTTTTTTTTAATCCAAGACTTGTCAATGCTTTTATCGAATTTACGAACATTCTCATAGTGAGTTTGGTAATCCTCGATTAAGGTTTGTAGTTCAGCAGCTAAAGACAACAATCTATGTTGTTGAGATTTCATAGCTTCTATGGATAAAAGAAGATCAAGTGTTTTAAGTTCTCCTTTAGTTAGATCAACCTTCATCGAATCTATCATTAAATTCTTCGTTAGCATCATCTCGAAAATAATCTTCCATTATATTAACTAGCCGTTTGTGTAAGACTGTATTTTCTTTTATTTCTCCAACCTTCATTCCTTCTTCATCAAAAAATTCAACGTTACTTACATCCGTATAGAATAATGCCGGAGAGCCTTTTTCTTCATTTGTATCATTAGTAGAATACTCTAAAATATGATAATCAGATTCAAAAGAGAATTGTTCCCCGGTATCTTCATTTATAACGTAAAAACTATTGTCTTTATCGTTGTGTACTGAAAAGTTCTTTATCATAGCGAAACTTTTATTTGTTTTTCTTAATATACTCCTTCATGAAATTTTCCACCTCATGTGACCAGTTCAGATCAAGTTTTTCGGTAACTTCCCGAAATTCCACATGAACTTTGTTAGTGATACTCAATGTTATTGAGTTTTTCTTATCCTCTGGTTTTTTGATAATATTTGCCATTATGCTATTTTTTTAATTTTAGTTTCAAGTTTTATAATTTCTTTTTTAAAGTCTTTCGCTCTTTTGACCAATTGAAGTATTGCTTTTTCATCTCGTTTAACCTCAACAACCACTTGCTTTTGAAAGTCCGGGTGGTAACTAACAAGGATACAAGTATCTCGTTCTGACAACCACAATTCGCCTTGTACTTGCCAATGGTAGGTTTTGATAAGTAATTTTGGGTCTATTAAATAGTCAAAATGAGTATTTGCTAAAGGGCATTTAATTTCTAGTACTTTTTTTTCCCCTATTAGTCCATCAGTAGAACAGTAACAATCTTGATTTTCAATACCTCCTATTTCTTCTACATTTTCAAAATAATTATCCTCATACCATTCTCTTGCAAAAGGTTCTAACTCTTTTCCTCTTTCGATGTGATAAAGTTTGGGGAGTTGAGTTAACACCCCTGTCATTTTTTCAATAACCAATTCTTTTGCATAGGTTTTAGCGGTCAATCCCATAGTATTTTGACCTTTACCATTAGCGATCATCCTGCTAAAGTTGGAGGTTGACGGGATTCCTAATTTAACACCAAACCATTCGGGCGTTCCCTGCTCTATATCTCTGCGAATAACCATATTATTGATTTATATCAGAAAAATCTACTTCCGGAAAATCTCCCATATCCGGGGGTGGTGGTGGCTCATTGGATTGTTGGGATTCTTGAATTGCTGGTGGGCCGCTAGGGTGTTGAGGTTCTGGTTCTGGTTGTACGTTCATTATAAGACCTTCAAGCTCCTCTTTTTCCTTAGAATCTTCTACTCCCACAAGGTATTTGGCAACCTTATCAATTCTCTCCATGTCTTTAGAGTTTATCGCATCAATAGCGAATTGTCGTTTCTTTGCGCTCATTTTTTTCATAACCAGGGCTACTGGAGCTACTGGTTCTGGTTCAACATCAGGCAAATCCTCTTTTGAATAGATATAAAGGCCCAATCCAAACATGGCTAAATTCTTAGTTAAGCATCTCATTATCGTTTTGTTAATATCGAAAGTGGTAGCTGCTAATACTGTTTTCTTGCCATATTTAGTAGTGTACTCATAGGCTATTTTCTTCATGGACTTGTTTGCTCCATCCATTACGGGCAACCACATTTCTAATGTTTCACCTTCAATAGTAACTGTTGAATGGCACATAAAGCCAAGTGCTTCATCAAATTCGGTTTCTCCGATTTTATAATTCGCATCGGGATAAGCCTTTTTAACCTCTGCCCAAGCCCAAGCCCAAGGTAGGTAGGTTAGATTTTTCTTTTTGTCGGTGTGCTGATTAACATTGATCGCTGATAGCGTTTCAAATACAGACAATTTTGTTTCTTTTTTAGGTGCTGCCATTTCTTTTAAAATATGTGATTTGTTAATTTTTCGTGAACAAAATCGTAATCCTCGTTAATTTCATCCAATTGTTTATCGGTCATTGGTTTTCCGTCATAGTCTGCACTATCAATATTAGCATCAGTAAATTTCGGATAATCTTTCCAATCAATATCTGCAAATGTTAAGTTGTCAATTTTAGTAGTGTCCATCATAATCTAAAGCTCAAAGTTTAAAAATTCGTGTGTATCACCTAGATATTCATTGATCTTGTTTGCGAGTTTGCGCCCTACTCCGGTTAATGAATACACATTTTCCGGGTGTAGTTTAGCTAACTCTTTATCAAGGGTAAAATCGGTTTTATCAACCAAGTTGAGGTTGGCTAATTTATTGACCATTATTTTTACATAATGAAACTTATGTTTCCCGGTCACTTTGTTGTCGGCAATAAAACCTACATCGGCATATTTGAAGTGGTTTAAGAACATGATTAAAAACAGCTCATTAAAACCAATATCATATTTTACCTGTATTTGATTTAGGATAAACCCTAATCTATGTATTTTCCATAGTTCAGATTCCCCGGTTATTTCTGTTGTTGCTGCCTTGTATTTAAAAGTCATAATTATAGTTTAAGGGCGAAAATAATTGCCAAGTTTTTTAAAAACATCAACAACAATTGGTTGTGAATGTAGATCAGGAAAATCGCAAGGTTCACCAATGTAATCGCAAAACTCGCAAGTAATTTCTCCTTCGGTGGCTTCATGTAATAAAACCTTACCACAATTTCCACAAGTGACTATGTGAATATTGGCTTTATCGGCAATTGCTTCCTGTAATTCGTATTGTGTTTTAATCATCTCTAAGGGTTATCAGTTCCAATGTATTGTAATTCATGTGAAGTTTGTACCTTCCGTTACTTGCTTGTATTCTTTTAACAAGTTCGGCTTCTTCATCATCATACCCAAAATCGGCAGCCCTATTTATCCGGGCTACCAATTGGGAGTTGGTTAAACTCTTAAAAGTGGGGTCTTTTACCATCATAACATTTATTTTAAGCCGGGTCAACTTCGTATTCATACAATGAACAATTAATTTCTTCACCTTCTACGGTTTTAAAATCCATTAACTGCATCCATAACATAGATTTATCGTAGCCGGGGTGGTGTTCTTCGCAAATTGCAATACTGGTAACAACTAAAGTTTTGTCTTTAAAACTATCGTAATTCTCGTTGTCATTTTGATCTGATACTTTTACATGATCTCCTAATTCGTACATAATATTTGTTTTTGTTTCGGCAAATATAAGCATTTATTAAATATAAACAATATATATTTATGTTATCTGGTTTATAAGAATAGTTTAAGGTTCTTAACTTCCTTTTTAACCTCTCTTTCAAAACTGGTGCCTTGCGCTCTATACTGGTCGGCTTCGATTTCTAAAATTGCAATAGCAATAATCTTTGGTAGGATCATAAAATTAACTGTTGGATCGTAGCTATCTATATCTAAGGCTCCCGATCTGATTGCCTTATCAACTTTTAATTTAGCTTGTTTATAAGATTCGTTTAAAATCTCATTTGTGCGTTTCTTTAAAAAATTTGCTTTCATGATTTAGTGAGTTTTATTTTACCTTTTAAAAATAATTCCTGTTTGTATCTCCTTGTTTTTTTGACTGATTCTTTATTAGAATCTTTATCATAATATTGTTTACTCCCTCCCCGGTCTATTCTTCTTTGATAATTTTCTTTTGCTTTAGCAGGGTCAAGAATGAATTGTATCAATCTCCTGCTTACTCCATATAAACTTGCTAATTTTCTTTGCGACAATCCTCCTTTGTTGGCGTAAATTGTAGCTTTTTCTTCATCAGTAAGTTTAATCCTTCGGTCAAATTTAGTTTTTTCAATCTTTATTTTTTCTGATTTATAAGGCATAATTATTCTATTTCGGAACAATCGTAGTTCCATGATTTTAACTTATCTATAATATAGCTTGATAGCTCAAAAACTCCGTCATATCCAACAACCTCATTCCCTTCGATCTCGATATTACCTTCGGCATACCAATTTTCGCCTCCATCGAGTTCAAAATATCCATACCATTCGGCTGGGTCGGTTTCATTCTGTTTAATACCCAAAGTAATGGATAATTCAACGTTGTTTTCTGAATGAGTTATCCCGTAACTGTTTTCTCTTACCATCCCGGCTTTAACTGTCCATGTTTCTTGTCTTGATTTCATTGTTTTTGTTTTAAATTGTTTTTGAATGATTCACACATAAATCGCTGCGTAAAAAATTTGTAGTTGTTCTTCCCTGCTTCCTGCCAATTGACAAAAAAACAAGGTTCACCCAATTGTACCAGGCTATGGCATATCCCAATATTTATATTTTTTGGTTTCATGATATTGATATTAATTGTCTTTCTTCTGGGTGTGTTTGCTCCCATTTTAAATTTTTGTTTCGGTCTGCTAAATTCATAGCTTCCCGTCTGTTTTTGGCTTTGACTTCAACTTGTTCAATCCTTGTAACTTTTGATTCAATTATATATTTTTTCATAATTTTAATTTTCCCAATTTTCGGTAAATTGATTCAAGTTATTAGCTTCGTCTTTCAGCTCTGAAATTGTTAGATCATATTCAACCATTAATTTAACCAATTCGATTTTTTGTTGGTTTATGGTCAAATCTGGCTTACGCCAAAATAGTACGGTTACAAAGTTTGTTATTTGTTCCGGTGGCAGTTCGTTAATTTGTGATTTTGCGGTGTTATATTCCATAATTTTAATTTTTCCAATTGTAAATTAGATTAGTGTCTATCTTGCGTAAATTGATATAAGAATTTATTCTTGCTTGTGGGCCGTGACAAATGATTTTGCCCGTCTTGATGAGTATCAAAGAATATTGATAATGGCCGTGTTTAACATAGTCGTATGTCTTGGTGGCGTAAATTTGAGATTGTTTTAACTCTTGAAATAATTTTAATTTTCTGGTTTGCTGTGCAATTACTTTATCAATCATAATATCAATTTTAAATAAAACAATCCCGGACTTATTTGTTTGCCGGGATCATTAGCTATGAATTAATTTTAAATACTTTGGCGGTTTTAAAGGCTTTATCTTTCCCCAATTGTAATTTAACTCCTTCGGGTAAATGATCTAAAGTAATTGTATTGCACAAATCATCGAATTGTTTTTCGGTCATTTGTGAATAGTATTCACTTGTTTGCCAATTAAAACAAATCGTATTTGTATGGCTATAATAAATCATATTGTCGATCTTAATATCGTTATTGACAAAGTATAAATCTATGTTTGCCTTAACTCTTAATTCATCGGTTTGTTTTTTATACTGGGCTTTAATAGAATCTTTGAGATCCTTTTTTGATTTATCCTTTTTAGCCTGTTTTCTTTCGGCCAAATTTTCAGTTGAAAAATAGCCATCATCCAATTTTTGCTTTAGATCTTCTTTTACTCCCGGATCTAAAGATTTAAAATTACTCTTTACTGCTGCGCTTTTAAACTTCTTTTTAGTTAGCTTTTCGAGTTGTTTAATGGCTTGGTTTGCTTGTTTTAACCATTGTTTAGGTAGCTGTAAATATTCAATAATTAAAGTAAAATGTGTTTCGCTTTCAGCAATTTTTAACTCTTTATACTGTCTTTTATTGCATCTGAAATATTCACAAAATTGTTGTTCTTCCATCCTGCTTAAATGATAAAAACCATTTGCGGTGGTGTACATATGCGCTCCTTTAGCATCTGATAAATGCAGATCGACAAAAATTTGAAATTCAGGAAAGAATTTTAATATTTGCTCATGTGCTGATCCTCCATAACTTTCCTGCCATCTACCGTTGTATTTTTCATATCCTGTGCAAGTAATGGCGAAATCTTCGTGTCCGTTTTTACATTCATCATTTAACCGGATTTCTACATTAATTTTTTCGGTTTTATCCTCGTTGTACTTGGATTCTTTGTAAATTAAATTATTCGTTGTTTTCATATTATTATGTGTTTAAAATTTGTTTTCGTATTGGTAAATTATTGATCTTTTATAATCATTAAATAAATTACGGGCTTTGTCCGGTGTAATTTTGGTTACTTTGTTGCCGTTATAGTATAAAATACAAAGGGGTTCAACTTGAGTTAAATAATGATCTATTGTACTTACAATATTATTAACCACTGTTAAAAAGTCCTTTTTCGTTGGGTTGTTGTATTCGGATAACTTAAAAAACATATTTAAAGATGTGCCATTTGTCCTGCTTATGTGGATAAATGGATTTCCTTTAAACTTCAAAATTGTTTTCTTGTCAATCTCATAGTCTGTGCGAAAATTTTCAACGTGTTTTTGAGATTTTAAATAAATGAGGTCATAAACTTGTTTCGGTGTTAAATTGGTTGTCTGTTTCATGATCCAAAGATTAAATTAAATTTTTCAGGTGTCCAGGATTCTAAAGTAATTACTAAATTATCGGTCTGTTCCTGCTTTAATAATGCTTTGATTAAATGAGCCTCATTTAATTTTAATTCATTACTAAAATCGTTCCCGTCTTTTCGGTTAACTCTTACGTGTAAAAATTGTCTTTCCTTCATAGCTTTTGATTTGTGGGCCGGATCACTAATTTAAACCGGCCCGGATTAATTAATTATTTCTTTGGTTTAAATTCTTGAACCTGTGTATTTGAGAATAAATAAGCGATCCCAAAAAATTTATATTTCTTTTCTTCGGTTTCTCCTTCTTCGGTTTCAATCTCTTTTGTGTTGGTTCGTTTCTTGCTCCAAACAAAATATTTTGAATGTTCGCCTTTCTTCACCATTTTACCGGCTTGTTTCCATCCTTTAAAGGTGTTAAACTCAAAATTTTCGTTATCGGTGTACATTTCAATTAATGCCCCGTTCACGGTGTCGGCCTGTGTTTGGCCCATTTCAATCGCTAATTTTGCCACGTTCGACAATTCAATTAGCTTTTGTCTTTTAATCTTTTGTTCTTCCTTCATAGCTTTATTTATTTGTTATTATTAATTATTTTCTCGATGTGCAAAAATGAATCATCTTCTTTTCTTATAATGGCTCGAACCCGATCAAAGAAATGATCTTTATCTTCGTCCGGTTCACTCCAGTAAACAGAACCTTTAATTAATAGCTCCATGTTATAACCTGTGATTACTAAAATAGCCGGGGTAAATTCCATCTTTTAAAGTTTTATTATTTGATCGGCAATTGATAAATAATTGATCCGGAAATTAATAGCTTCCTTCCTGCTTTTAAATTGTTTGGCTCTGTTAGTATCTGCGCTGTAAGTTCTAAGGCCCAACATGATGCCAACAAAATAGTTTTTAACTGGATCGGTTTTGCTAAATTTTTTAATTACATACATAGCTTTAAATTTAATTTGTTTTGATCCCTGCAAACCTTTCGAGGGTTTTTAATCAATATCTAAGCAGGGATTTTAATTTTATTGTTGTGGTTCGTTGTTCTTATTCCAATCGTTTAATTGTTGCTTTGTTGCAGGATCGTATCCGTAAAACTTTAAAAAAGCGTTTTGATGTCGGGCTGTTGTCGGGCTGTAATATTTATTAATAGTCATTTTATTGTTTACGTGGTCATACTTCGCAACCTCTGTATTGTAGCTTAACAAAGTACTAAATTTGTCCGCTTCCATTACTTTGCAGTTTGCTAATGGTAGGCCCGTGTTTAAGTCATTTAGATTAAAATATCTCATAGTTTATAGTATTGGATTAATAAATACATTTACTCCGGCCGTTATCGTTCCGAATAAGGCCAAAGCGAAAAATTCCACCAAATCATTATTGTATGAATAAACGGCAATTAAACCCAGGACAATAGTTAAAACGACCTTGGCAATAATTAATAATATTAGTCTTGTTTTCATAGCTTATTGTTTTAAATTCATTACAAATATAAATATATCTAGCTTATAAACAAACAATAATTAAACAATTAATGATAATTGCTTTTAACCCTTTAAAAATGAGTAAGTTATGAAAGTAAAGAAAATTGTAAACCTCATTAACACCAATACCAAACCATATAAAAAAATCTTAGCCAGCTATTAAAAAAAATTGTAATCTTTTTGAATTGTAGCGGGACTTTGAAAAAATTGAAATGATAAGGGAGGAGGGTAGCAATCTATCAATCAGCACGTTAGCCTCAATCAGTTCAAGTAAGTCGTTTATGATAGTTCGTTGTTAATCAGTCGTTTACCCTAATCGAGTTAAAGTACAGTCATTTAATCAATAGATCATTGTTGTTCAGTCTGTTACGGGTGTTGAGTTAAAGTAATTGTTTAACTGGGATCACCTGGGATCACCTGTTTACTTTGTGTCCCCTCCTTCCTGGATCGTGGGCCATGTTTACCTAATCAAAGCAGGATTAAAGCAAATTTAGTAGTTGTCCTGGCCGGATCACCTGTAAAAAGGGTCAACCCTGAAACATTTCGGATCGTTTCAAATCACATGATAAAAGCCAAAAACCTCAATTTCGTTTCCCCCGAACAGATCAATTCGGAAGTCAGGGGTAGCCCTTCACCTATTAGTTTCTAACATTTTTTTTTAGGGTCAAGAAAGTATATGTATATTTCTCTACAAGTGTTGTTATTAGGGGGTTTGAGTAAGGGGTGCAATAAATCAAGACATTCAGTCTTAGTAAACAAACCTTTAGTGCTGTCGGATGTCCTAATTTTTTGCATGGTACAAAATGGTTGAATTATTATTTTGCCATATTGCAATTAATGGTTACATTTACATCCACAAATTATATGCTATGGAAAAGAGGGTATTATTATCAGAAAAGGACATAGATCAGATAGTAAAGGATTTGGAGAAGGAGCGAGGTTGTGCTGATTATATAGGTTGGGTAGTAGAGGATGGTATTTTGATAAGGTTTGACCAATCTAGGAAGTTCAATGAGATGATGAAAGAAAAGACAAGTAAGAAATAATGGTAAGCGATCATTTAGCGAATTATTAAAGATGGATAAGATAAAAGGTAGTATGGTCTTTGGCAATTGCATTATATGTGGTGATCGTACAGAATACAGGTTATTCATTTGCGATTCAGACAAAACCCCGAAGGTATTGGGTTGGATACATAGTTGCAGGAAGCATGATTATAATAATGTTGTGGATCATTGTTACGATAAAGTAAAAAAAGATATGCTTTTTTTGAAGGCCAGAAAAACTCCTACTTCTCCTGTTAATCCTAAAGATTTTTTAATAGAATAGAGTTATGAAAAAATTCCCTAGTTACGAAAGTTGGGTTACGCAAGATATAACAACAAAGGTTTGTTTTATTCACTTCAGAACTATGATTAAGAAGCATAGAGGTAGTGATGAATTGATAACTGAAAATATTAAATTACCTGGTAAAGATCGTCTTTTGGATGAGGTAATTGAATACACAGAAAAGTTTGTTATCAAGATTTATAATAAAATTTATTAAAGACAAATAAATGGAAATAGGAACATCAATAGTATCAACGGAGGAATATTTTTTATTAAAGGAGTTTCGTGACAGGTTAATGAGTGAAGAGAGTTTGTGTGTTAGCCGGTGGGATTATAATGGTTCTTTCTCATATTTAACCAACAATGAAGTGGTAAAGGAGATGGTGGCGTTGTATAACGATGTAAGATTTTCTGATTCAGAGAAGGCTGCAAAGATAAAGGGATTGGAAAAACAGATTAGGGTATTGGGTGTTGAGAATAACAAGTGGCATCCGACTCCTAAAACACCCATTACACCTGTAAAGTCGAAGGGTTGGTGGTTCTGGTCATATTTGATCGGTTTTATTGCAGGTTCAATTGCAGGTTCAATTGCCACTTATATTATTTTATCCGGACTATGATTTACACATGGCTAATAGACCGCAAGTTTTTCAATTCATCGGGAATATTGTACAGTAAGGACGAGGACATTGGTGACGGGTATTTTGTAAATGACGATAATGTTCGCAAGTATATTAATGGTTATTACAAGGTTTCGATGTTTGTATCGTTGTTAGCGGTAAAGCGCACGAATTACAGTTCTATTTTGCGGAGGAAGATTTTGGAGTTATATTATTTGAATCCTAGATTGTATGATGACAATCACAAATTATTTGTTCGGGTAATAACGGACATCAACAATTTAATGCGAGTAAGCCGGGATTTGTATGTACGTGGTGATATTGGTCAATTCATAGACAACGTATTGGATTCTGTTGATTGGGTAGTTGACAGGGATGATTTGGCAAGGATAAAGTATTTCAAGCCGATGTCTGGGGTATATGATTTCGGTGATGATTATGAGAACAGTATTGAGCGTTACCGGGGGGATGTAGCGATATTCAACAATTATTTACGAAGCAAGGAGGCAGCAAATCGTTTGGAGGAAGCGATTACGGAGTTGGGATCGAGTGGGGTTTGGATCAATGACAAGTCGTTGTCGGACATGACCGATCAGTTGTTTGGCAAGCGCATATCGGTAAGTTATATGCCCAAATTGATTGCCCGTCATGGATATTTGGAAATGGTTAATTCGTACAATGTGGGTAATCACGGGACTTCCAATGAAAAGACTAAGGAAACGGTTCGTGTAATAATGGAGGCAGCCAATAGGTTAGAGCAGAGTGGTCGTAAGGTAAGCAAGGTTAATATAGCTTTGGAATCGGAGATGCACCTTCGCACGATCCAGTATCAGTTTAAGAATGTAGAGGTATTAACTCAAAACGTAGGATTATGATTTATTTATTATTAGGATTGATTATTTGGTTTTTGGCAGGGATGTTTTCATTTTACTATTGGTGGACATCGGATCATGATTTAAAATTAGATCACGTTCCTGTAATGTTATTTGCCGGATTATTGGGATTTTTCTCATGGCCTTTGGGATGGTCTATTCATAGTAAGACAAGCCATAAGAATACTGTACTTTTTAAAAAAAGGAAACAATGAATCATCGCCAATGGTCTAATTTATTTACCGGAGTAATTGTAGTGAATGATGGCACACCGATTCACCCTAGCATGACACCTTTAGTTGAG
>Ga0164313_10004258_pt1 | contig 12787 bp, 9 predicted proteins | sample GuaBasSedimGuay4_FD_113735 | JGI IMG/M metagenome (GOLD analysis project Ga0164313, IMG submission 113735) | Subseafloor sediment microbial communities from Guaymas Basin, Gulf of California, Mexico - Guay4, Core 4569-4, 0-3 cm | ecosystem: Environmental > Aquatic > Marine > Hydrothermal vents >... | reverse complement strand
TATTCCTGGACGACTCGATGACCTCGGCCGACCCCGAACGTTTCGCCGCGGCCGCCGCCAGCCTGGGACGGCTGGCCGCCGAAGAAGGCCGCCAGATCTTCTATCTCACCCCCAACCCCACCGATGTCGCCGCTTTTCAGCGCGCGCTGGCCGAAGGCGGCCTGGCCGCCGCTCGTCACATCGATCTGGCCAGGGTGCGGGGTGCAGAAAGCACGGTGGATTCGTCGCTGCTCGATCCGGCCAACCTGCCGGCAAACGTAATGGCCCCCGATCCGGCAGGTATGAGCCCCACGGAATACGCCGCCGCCTTGATGGTTCCCCGGCCGGACCCCTGGGCGCCCCGGGGAGCCCTTCATGTATTTTACGTTCTGAGCGAAAATCTGGACCTGGTCCGCCGCCTGGTCGACGGCAATGGTCCCACATTGAACCGGTTCGAAAAGAGCAGGGACACCTTGGTCACAGCCGCCGCCATCACGGACAACGAAGCCACCCTCACTGCTGCCGGCGGTGAATTATGGAATGCCTGGCTGGACGGATGGCGCCTTGGCCGCGCGCGGCCGGTGACCAGCGAATTCCTGAAAGAATCCGCCGCCGTTTCGGGCAAGTTCCTGGAATCTGTCACCGCCGCGCTGGAAGATTGCGGTTGGGACGGAGCCCGGCTTTTGAAAGCCATCGAAGCAAAAAAAGTAAAGGGATTCCGCGTCAACAAACTTGGGCAATTGCGTCAGGAACTGGAAGACGCCGACCTGCTGGCCCATGGGAAACCATTGACCGATGACGAACTGCTCACCCACACCCGGGACCGGGTGGCCCCGCTGCTCGCAACGAACATCCTGGACATGAAAAAGGTCAGGACCATGGCCCTGACCTTTTCGCGATTGGTCCAAACTCCGGACACCCCGACTACTAGTCCCCCGACTTCCTGATCAGGTCGGAAAGACTGACATGATCCTCGAGGCGCTCCAGCAGAATCTGGCGCGTCAGGGAACACGCTTCGGAAATTTTGGCCGATTTCAGACTGTAATAGACGTTGATCCCGTCCTTCCGCGTGTTCACCACACCGGCCTGCCGCAGCACCGCCAGATGCTGGGAGGTGTTGGCCTTGGGGATCTCCAACATCTCCGCCAGGCTGTTTACGGAAATTTCCTCGCGTTCCTTGAGGATATCCAGGATTTCCAGCCGCTTGGGATTGGATAGTGTTTTGCAGAGCTCAGCCTGCATCTCGTAGAGTTTCTTTTCCATTCCGACTACCTCGAATTCCATGGTCGCACCTCGCCTTCCCCCATCAGGTCCCCTTGCCGGAGAGCCTTATTAAGGACGAGAATTAGAAAATGTTTGGTCAATTGCATGGTAATCTTGTAATCCATAAATGTCAAAGTCCATTTTATGCAAATCTTAATAGATAAATATCAGCCTTCTTTGTTGTCCAATAACCCAGATGGAAGATGGAATTTCACATCCTCCTGCAACGTAACAAGTTCCTCGCTTTTCCAGCCGTCTTTGGCCAACCGTTCCACCACTTCCTGAACCAGATATTCTGGAGCCGAGGCGCCCGCCGTCAAACCGATCATCGATGGGGAGGCCAAATCGGACATGACAATATCCGCAGGCCCATCGATCAGTGAAGCCGAAACACCCATCTTCTCCGCCACTTCGCAAAGCCGCCGGCTGTTGCTGCTGCTTTCGGAGCCGACGACCAGCAAATAGTCGATTCCCTCCGCGACCAGCGCCTTCACAGCGTCCTGGCGATTCTGGGTGGCGTAACAGATATCGCTGTTGCGGGGCTCGATCATCCGCGGATACCTTTCGCGCAGGGCCTCCACGATTTCACGTGTTTCATCCACGCTCAGGGTCGTCTGCGTGGACAGGGCCAGTTCCTCGTCACGGGGAAAACTCAATTCAGCCACATCCTCAACGCTGGTTATCAGCGTGATGCGTCCCGGGGCCTCTCCCATGGTGCCCAGGACCTCATCGTGGCCGGCGTGGCCGATCAACAACATGTGCCGACCCTCTACTACGTTGCGCACCACAACGTTATGCACCTTGGTGACCAGTGGACAAGTGGCATCGATGGCCCTCAGATTCCGGTCGGCGGCTTCCTGACGGACGGCCGGGGCAATACCGTGGGCACTGAAAACAACCGTCGCCCCGTCCGGGACGGCATCCAACTCTTCCACGAAGACGACACCCCGGGCGCGGAAGTCCTCCACCACCGCTTTGTTATGCACAATCTCCTTGCGCACAAAAAGAGGGGCACCCTGGGCTTTGAGCAGCCTGTCCACAACCTCGATGGCGCGTTCGACACCGGCGCAGAATCCTCGTGGATTGACCACCAACAGTTGTTTTTGGCGAATTTCAGCCATTTTCACCCCGATAAGTCGGCTGCAGGTAATTTCTTATCTTACGAAGGGAACAATATAGAGGAAACTGACCCAACCCTCAAATCCTACCGGATTGGTAGGTAATCAATTAACTGCGATTATTCTAATTTTCTTATTGCAATTCAATCTTGATAGGGTATATAATTCTTCCGGTTGTGAAAACAACACTATTTTATTCGCCTTTCAGCCTGGGAGGCCCCATTAAAAATGTTAATGCCCAGGTCGTCCTCGTTCTGGCCATGTGTGCGACCGCATCGGGGGGTTACTGGATCGATGATCTTCATATTGAAATGCCCGATCATGTATACGTTCAGATTCCCGGGTGCAGTCCCGTCGGGGTGGAATCTGAATCGTGGGGCGGCGTGAAGGCGCTGTTCCGATAATATCGCCGGTAATTCAGATTTATCAGGCCGGCACCATCATATATCTCTCGCCCAATGGGGATCCGGAGCAATCCGGGTCCCCATATTTTGATCTCTCGTTCGGGAGGCACATTTCTCCACCTAATTTCGGATCTTTATGTATAATCCGGACCTGGGGACATTGTAAAATCCGGTGATCTTCTCTCTTCAAATTAATATCCACCCGGCTTGACATTCATTTTGGAGGGGTTATCATATGTTGAATCAATGATATTAGAATATTCGCAACTTAATCAATGGAGGGTCGGATATGACCGTCGGGAAAATGTTACACATAGTCGCGGGGGCCTTCATCCTGGCCAGCCTCGCGCTCGCCCACTACGTCAGTCCCAAGTTTCTCTGGTTCACCGCCTTCGTAGGTTTCAACCTGCTGCAGAGCGGATTCACCAATTGGTGCCTGATGGCCAACATCCTCAAAAAGATGGGTCTGCCCGAGCAGGCCGATCAGCAATCCTGAACGGAATTCCGGAAGGTTGATCATGAAACGAACGATTTCCTGGCTTCTTTTTTCATTGGCGATCCTGATCCTGGCGCCGGTACCTGGGGCCCGCGCGCAATCCACCACGGCCCCGGATTCATCCTGGTCCCGGATCGGGGTGATCCGCAGCGACACCTTGTATGTCTCGCGCAGCAAGGTGATCGCACTGGCCCTGGAACAGAACGAGATGCTGGCGGCTTCGGGCGCCATGCGTGACGCGGCGGGCGCCGACGCCCAGGGCGCCCTGCGCGCGTTTCTTCCCCAGGTCCAACTGGGTTCGTTTTTCCTGCGGTCGGACGACGCCCTGAACAGCTTCGGTTACACACTTCAAAACAGGGTCGTCACCCAGCAGGATTTCAATCCCGCGGTGCTGAACCATCCCGGTGAAACCAACCATTTCGTTTCCCGCCTGCAGCTTTTGCAGCCGATTTTCAACGGAGGTATGGGCATCAACGGCAAACAGGCGGCCAACGCCATGAGCCGGGCGGCCGAATACGATCACGAACGGGCACGGGAAACCATCCGTTACAACACGGTCCAGGCCTTCGAAGGTCTGGCCCTGGCCAAGGCGTTCGAAGACGTCATGGTCGCGGCCGTGGCCTCGGCCGAAGGCCACGTGAAACAGGCACAATCCATGGTCGCCGCGGAAATGGCCACCGAGGCGGATCTGCTCCAGGCCAAGGTCTATCTGAGCGGGCTTCAGCAACAGCTTATCGAAGTGCGCAACATGATGGCCGTCGCCGGCGAGAACATCAAACTTTTGACCGCTGTCAACATCGACCTGCCCCTGGCCGCGGACATCGACCTCGAAGGCCGTACCGATCATTTCCTGCCGGACGAACTGGGTTCCCTCGCCGGCAGCGCGCGCAGCGACATCATGGCGCGGAGGGAACAGGCCGACGCGGCCGGCCAGATGGTCGGCGTGGCCCAGGGAACGATGCTGCCCCATGTGAATATGAGTCTGCAACGCGACTTCTACAGCCAGGACACCGTGTTCGGCGACGACGCCCGCAGTTGGACCCTGGGTGTGTACGCCACCTGGGACATTTTCAAGGGCATGGAGAACATCGGTCAGGTCAGGAAGGCCAAAGCCGAAAAACGGGCCGCCCAGCACATGGTCCAGTTCGAAACCCGGCAAGCCCGTGTCCAGGCCACCGAAGCCCTGCTTAATGCCCAGGCCGCCCAGGAAAAGGTCGTCGTCGCCCGGGGTGCGGTCGACGCCGCGCGTGAGGGTTTGCGCATCGTCACCAACCAGTACCGCGAGGGCCTGGCCAGCATGGTTAACCTGCTGGACACGCAGGCCGCCGCCATCATGGCCGAAGGCAATCTCGTCCAGGCCGTTCACGACTACCAGGTCGGCATGGCCAACCTCGAATTTTCCGGTGCGGCGCCCCAGGGGGCGGACCAATGATCAACAGGAGGATCCCTTTCATGTCTTTCCGTAAATCCATCCAGTACCCCCTTCTTCCGCTGACGGTTCTGGCCGTCCTGCTGGTCGTATCCGGGTGCGGAAAAAAATCCGACACGGGAACGGCCCAAGGCAAGGACATCAAGGGGGAGACGGTACTGGTCAGCCTCCAGACGGTCCCGCGCAAGGTGATTGCCACAGGCACTATCCAGGCCGAAAAGACGGTCAATGTTTCAACCCGCATGATGGGTTGGGTCCGCAGGATCCACGTGGTCGAGGGACAGTCCGTCAGCAAAGGTGATCTGCTGATCAACATCGACGACTCCGATTTGAAGGCCAAAAAATCCCAGGCCGAAGCGGGGATCACCGAGGCCAGGGCGGTGCTCACCAACGCGGAGAAGATGGCCGAACGTTTCGAAAAACTCTACGCGGAAAAATCCGTGTCCAAACAGCAGCTCGATGATGTGCTTACCGGCAGGGACCGGGCCGCGGCCGGCCTGGAAATGGCCCAAGCCGGACTGGCCGAAGTGAAGGTGCACCTGAGCTACCTGTCCATCACCGCGCCCAGCGAAGGCGTCGTGACCCGCAAGATGACGGAGGAAGGTGACATGGCCAACCCGGGCATGCCGCTGCTCACCCTGGAAAGCAGCGGCCCCATGAAGGTCGTGGCCCACCTGGGCGAAATGGATATTTCTTCCGTCAAGATCGGCGACATGGCGACCATCGATGTCACCTCGCTGGACGGCGCCGTGTTCGAAGCACCCCTGAACAAGGTCATCCGGGCGGCCAACCCCGGCAGCCGCACATATGATATCGAGGCTTCCCTCGGTAATCCCGACCCCCGCCTGCGAAGCGGCATGTTCGCCAGGGTCAGCCTTGCTGTCGGTGAGCGAAAGGCCATCCTGGCGCCCAGCGAAGCGGTGATCCGGCGAGGTCAACTTACGGGCCTGTGGGTCGTTCGGCAGGATGGCACCGCCCACCTGCGCTGGATCCGCCTGGGCCGATCATTTGGTGATTCGGTCGAAATCCTGTCGGGAATGAACGGAGACGAAATCGTGGTGCTGTCCACGCAACTGCCCCTCGCCGAGGGCGACAGGGTGGTGAAGTAGAATGGACAACAAGGACAACAATCTCCCCCGCTACGGAGGAGCAACGGGTCTGGCCCAGACCTTCATCAACTCGAAGATCACACCGCTGCTGATCCTGGCCACGGTAATGCTGGGCGCCTTCGCCCTGATGCTCACCCCGCGCGAGGAAGAGCCCCAGATCGTGGTGCCCATGATCGACGTGATGGTCATGATGCCCGGCGCCACACCGGAAGAGATTGAGAACCTGGTCACCCGCCCCATGGAACAGAAGATCTGGGAAATTGAAGACGTCGAATACGTCTACTCCTCCAGTTTCCCCAGCTTTGCCATGTCCACGGCCCGTTTCCTGGTCGGAACCGACATGGAAAAAGCCATCACCCGGATGAACAACAAGATGTTCGGCAACGCCGACCTCATGCCCCAGGGCATGGTCATTCCTCCGTTGATCAAGGTGCGCAGCATCGACGATGTGCCGATGATGACGCTGACCCTGTGGAGTGACCAGTACGAGGGCTTTGACCTGCGCCAGTTGGCCGCCGAGTTGAAAAACGAACTCACCTCGATCAACAACGTGTCGGTAACCGAAGTCATCGGTGGTCGGAAACGCAGTATCCAGGTCGAACTCGACCCCCAGCGCATGGCCGCCTTCAACATCACCACCCTGGCGATCCTGCCGGCACTGGAGATGCAGAACAAGAATCTGCCTTCAGGTGGGTTCGCCGCGGGCAACAACCAGTTCCTCGTCGAAACCGGCACTTTCCTGCGTTCGGCCACCGACGTGGCGAACCTGGTCGTGGGCAGTTTCCAGGAACGGCCCATCCGGTTGATGGATATCGCCTCGATCACCGATGGCCCGGACGAGATCGACAGTTACACCTTCCTGGGTGTGGGACCCGCCGGCAACCAGACGGGGATCAGCGATGATTTCCCCGTCGGCTCGGAACATCCCGCGGTCACCATCTCCATCGCCAAGCGCATCGGCAGCGACGCCACCCGGGTGTCCGAATCGGTGCTGGCAAAGGTGGAACGGCTCAAGGGCACCCTGATCCCCGAAGACGTCAACATCACCGTGACCCGCAACTTCGGAGCGACGGCCAAGGACAAAGCCGAAAGCCTGATTTCCAACCTGGGCCTGGCCATCTTCCTGGCCGTGGTCGTGGTCTTCCTGGCCATGGGGTGGCGCGGGGCGACGATCATCTTCCTGTCCATCCCGACCACGTTCAGCATGACGCTGTTCATCTACTACATCATGGGCTACACCCTGAACCGGGTGACCCTGTTCGCGCTGATACTGGTAACAGGTATCGTGATCGACGCCACCATCATCATCGTCGAAAACATGCACCGGCATTTCCAGATGAAGGGCAACAACTCTCTGAAAACCGCTCTTGAAGCGATCAAGGAAGTCGGCAATCCCACCATCCTGGCGACGCTGACGGTGATCGCCTCGATGATGCCCATGGCGTTCGTACGCGGACTGATGGGCCCCTATATGGCACCCATGCCCATCGGCGCATCGCTGGCCATGGTCTTCAGCCTTCTGGTTGCTTTGACCATCTCGCCCTGGCTGGCGGTGCGCCTACTCAAACCGAAGCAGAAGTGGCGCGAGGACATGGATGGCGAAGGCACATTTGAAGGCGAAGGCACGGACAGCTACAGCCTGCACAAGTCCGCCATCTACCGGGGCTACAACAAGGTCGTCAGACCCCTGATCGACTCGCCGCGCAAAGGCGTCATCGCCCTGTTGATCGTGGCGGGGCTGACAGTGGCTTCGACTTTCCTGTTCGTGACCCGCACGGTGCAGGTCAAGATGCTGCCCCTGGACAACAAGAGTGAATTTCAGGTCATCATCGACACACCCGAAGGCACGACCCTGGAATCCACCACCCAGTTGGCCCGGGAAATCGGCGACTACCTGTCCACCGTGCCCGAGGTGATGGACTACGAGATCTACAGCGGCATCGCCGCGCCCGTGAACTTCAGTGGTCTGGTCCGCCACTACATGATGCGTCAGGGACCCAACGTGGCCGACATCCAGGTCAACCTGGTGGACAAGTCACAGCGCAGCGCCCAGAGCCACGACCTGGCCAAGCGCGTGCGCGGTCCGATCATGGAATTGGCCGTCCCCTTCGGCGCCGCGGTGAAAATCGTCGAGGTGCCGCCGGGACCGCCGGTCCTGTCGACCCTGGTGGCCGAAGTCTACGGCCCCACCTTCGAGGGCCGGATCGAGGCCGCCCGCCAGATAAAGGAAGTCTTCGAGAACACCCCCGGCGTGGTGGACATCGACTGGTACGTCGAGGATGACCAGACGCGTTACGAAGTGGTCGTCGACACCGACCGCGCCGCCATTCGGGGTGTCAGCACCCAGCAGGTCAGCATGACCCTGGGCGTGGCGCTCAACGGTCATGACGGCGGGCGGGTACACATGGACGCCGCCGCCGAACCGGTGCCCATCAACGTGCGCCTGGCGCTGAAAGACCGCTCCAGCGCACAGACCCTGAGGGACCTGTACATCCACAGCCAGGCCGGCGCGCTGATCCCGCTGTCGGACGTGGTTAAGGTGAAGGAATCGGTCAATTACAAGAGCCGTCACCGCCGCAACCTTAAATCGGTGGTCTATGTGACTGCCGATGTGGCGGGGGAACTGGAATCACCGGTGTACGCGATCCTCGACATGAAAAAGAAGATCGCCGAACTTACCATGCCGGATGGTACCCAGATCGAACAGCTGTCCACGGTGCAGCCCCTGACCGAAGAAGGCTACACCATGAAGTGGGACGGAGAGTGGCACATCACCTACGAGGTGTTCCGCGATCTTGGCATCAGCTTCGCCGTGGTTCTGGTGATCATCTATCTGCTGATCGTCGGCATGTTCCAGAACTTCACCGTACCCATCCTGATGATGATTCCCATCCCGCTGACGCTGGTCGGCATCATCCCCGGCCACCTGATGTTCGGCGCCTTCTTTACCGCGACCTCAATGATCGGGGTGATCGCCCTGGCGGGAATCATGGTCCGCAACAGCGTGCTTCTGGTGGACTTCATCGAAGCGCGTTTGAAAGAGGGCCTGGAATTGAAAGAGGCCGTCATCGAAGCGGGAGCAGTGCGCTTTTTGCCCATCGCCCTGACGGCCGGCACCGTGGTCACCGGTTCGTTCGTGATGGTCTTCGACCCCATCTTCCAGGGCCTGGCCATTTCACTGATGATGGGTTCGCTGCTTTCGACGGTTTTGACGGTCATTGTGATTCCGTTGTCCTACTACCTCTACAGACTGCGGACGACGGATTAGAGCTTCGGTCCCAATGGGGGGAGGACTTCGGTCCTTCCCCGGGGTTGAATCACCTCGGCAGCCCCGGTTTTCGGGATCCGGGAACACAATTCCCAAGTTTTGAGATTGTCTCTATTTTGTGATACTTTTTGCACATTAAATGCAAAAAACCTTGTTGTTTTTTATAAACCAAGCTTATTTGAGGCAATATTAAATGAATTTTTCGTTGCTCCCGGGGTCAAAATGCTCTATTCTATCTATATCAGCGGCCCGCTAAAGGGGCCATCAGCTGGAGCGACATCTAAATTTCACGGCTTGTCGGTATCTCCCTCCAATCCCCCACCGGCTTGCCGTTGGACCGGCTACGTTATACGTGGCCGGTCCTTTTTTATACCTTTGTTCTGATTGCGAACTAACGTGGAGATCCGTTATAGCGGACCGAAGCAGCGGATTGGGCCACTTCGTAGGCCGCGAGGCGGTCCCGGAAGCCCCCGTCTTCGGGATCACGTTCAATGGCGAGATTGATCCAGCGGATCGCCTTGGTGTACATACGGCGCTGGTAGTAGGTCTCCGAGAGAGTTTCAATAATGCGAGCGTCCTTGTCACTGAACACCATGGCCCGTAAAGCACACCTTGTCGCTTCCTCCAGTTCCACGCCCGCCGCGACGGCCGTACGCGCGAAACCATCGAGGCCGAGAACATCCCGATCATCCAGCTGAACCATGGTGCGATAGGTTTCCAGAACGCCCAACGTATCGCCCCGGCTTTCCTGGAACAGGGCGATCTCCATCAGGCCTTCGGTGCGGTAGGCGAGGACCTCGGCCGAAGGATCGGCAGTCCCATAAAGCGCTACGGCCTGTTCCACCAGGCGGCCTGATTTTTCCGGACGTCCCGATATTTCCTCCAACTCGGCAAGCCCCACCATCCCGCGGGCAACAGTGCGCGTGTCGGCTTTGTGGCGGAGGTTCATCAACCGGCGATACAGCACATCCGCTTCTTCGTACTGGTGGCGCTCGACATGCCGGCGGGCCAGGTCCAGCAGCACCTCGGGATCTTCCGGGTAGGCGGACCTGCGGTAGGCAAGCACAGCGTCGATGGTCAGGTTTTCCCGCCAGGAGCGTACGATTTCCAGGAATTCATCCGAGGAACGGTAACCGGTGAATCGGTCCACCTCCTGGCCCGAGGTGTCGCACCACACCAGCGTCGGCAGCAATTCGATCGCAAAGGACTTTTTGAAGGCGGCGTACTCGGGCTTGTCGATGTCCACCTGGAAGGTCACCACTTCCGCCAGTTCCGTGATGACCGATTTTTCCGTGAAGACCATCACGTCAAGCAGGCGGCAGGGCCCGCACCAATCGGCGGTGAAATCGATGAGAACCGGCTGATCGTTCGAACGCGCCATTTCCCGGATTTCCGACCAGGGTTTGTCCTTGATCCAGGGTATCCGGGGGGCTTTGGGGACGGGTTTGGATGTTTCGGGAAGATCAAGTTCGACGCTTTCGGGTTCTCCGAAAGCCAGGCCGGCGGCTAACAGCGCCGCACCCAGCACAAGGAAGATCGTGGCTCCCCGTTTTCCATTAGTCAGGTTCATCGCCGTCCTTTGTTTCCGTTCCTGATTTCCACGGCTGCCCTGCGCTGGAAATCCGTGATGGACTTATCCAGCCCAGGCAGGTCCATCACTGAATTAAACACCTGGTTGATGCTTCTTTTCGAATCCGCGAGGCCCGGATTGACTTCTATGCTCTTCTGGTAGCCCTGCACCGACTCCATATAATACCGCAGAGCACCAAGGGCCGCTGTCCGGGCGGCTGCCGAATCGCGGTGGGCCAGGGCAATGTCGGTCCGATAGACCTGCACGTCCCCCAGCCATTTCCCGCTGACGCCCAGGTTGATCCAGGAGCGATAGGAACGCGGAAACAGGTTCACCGCCCGGCGGTGCAGGCCCTGGGCTTCGCTCAGGAGAGGTTCAGCCCTGCCGAGAGCTCCCGTGGCCGCGGCCCAGTCCTTTTCCCGAACTCCTCTTTCCCCTGCTTTTACCAGAGGCTGGGCCTTGCCCAACAGAAATGCTCCCAGGCGTTCGTTGAAATCAACCTCGTCCTGGTCCAGTTCCAGGGCCCGGCGAAAACTCAACTCCGCTTGAACCGGGTCGGGTTTGCGGTCTCCGTAGGGCCGGGAGTGGATCAGACCCTGGTTGAACCAGTCCCGGGCCAACCAGCTTTCGGCACCCAGGCCAAACCAATCCACGTTCCCCACCACAAAAACAGCAGCGACAAGTCCGAGGCGAACCGCGAACCCGCGGCGGTCGCCCGCTTTCCACAGTTCGATCAGCACCGCGACGCCCGCGGCGGCAAACAGGGCCAGCAACGGCAAAAGGGGCAGCCGGAAACGGGCATTTACGAAAAACGGCAGAACCCCGGCGGCCTGGATCAGCACCACCCACAACAGCAGACTTGCCCCGGGTCTCCAGCGCCGGAAAAGCGCCAGGCCCAGAATGGCCGGCGGCAGCATCAGCCAGGTTGCCGGCCACCAGCGAGCCAACAGGAAAACCCCCTCCTGCCGGGCGAACCAGACGGGATTGATGTTGTTGCGACCCTCCTGGGCGTTCACCATCAACAGAACCTTTTTGCCCATCAAGGCCAGAGCCCGGCCCGGATTTGCCGCCATCCAGGAAAGAGCCATTCGGGTCAGGTCACGCGAGGCCTGGACCGGGTCCTGCGCGCCCGCCTGCCGCGTTTGCAACTGAAGGTCATCCCAGAGGACACCGACCGGAAGCGCGGATACCCCGTCGGCCTCGGCGGAATTTCCCGCGACCAGATTGGCCCCGAGATTGGCGCTGATCAGGGTGAATTCCCCGTACTTGAGATTGTGGATGGTGGCCGGCGACACCGCGAGCAGGAATCCGGCAAGCAGAAGGATGACCGAACCCGTTCCGTAGCCCTGGCCGGCCGGCTGGTTTCGGGAGCGTCCCCGCCACCACAGCCAGGCCGCCACCGCGACGACCAGCAGCATCAGGTTGGGCCGTCCAAGAGCCGCGATTCCCATGAGCAAACCGGCGAAAAAGAGGGTCCGCCCCGGGGCGGAGGATTTCCCGGCCACCATCCGCAAAACCAGCAGCACCGATCCCATCGTCAAGGCGGTGGTCCAGGTTTCGGCCAGCAATTGGGTTTCAAAAAACGGCAGGATGGGCAGGACCGCGAGAACCAGCGCGCCGTTGAAAGCGATCCGCGTAGTGAAGACCAGACGCCCGCTCAGGAAGGTCAACAGCACCGTGACCGATCCGACCAGCATCTGCAGGACCAGGACCCCCGTCATGGAAAAACCGGCCTTGTAGAACCAGGACAGCAGGTAGGCGTACAGGGGGGGCTTGAAAAAGACTTCGGCCTGGAAAACCCGGCCCGCGGCCAGGGTCCGGGCCCAGATATCGAAAAAGGATCCGTCGACCACCGGGGTTTGCAGGAACAGGGACTTGGAGGCCAGGAGCCAGTGAACCAACCGGAAAGCCAGGGCCACCGTTACCAGGATGATGGCCTGGCGCGTTGGAAACGGATCCCCGCCCGCCCGTGTTTTGGAAGACCGGGCCATCAATGCTCCTCGCCGGTTTGCATGAACAACCGCGCGCGGTCGACCAGGGCCTGGGTATCGGACACATTCCCCTCGGCGCCGTTGGCCAGGGAGGCCGCGAGTCGGGCTGCCAGCAACGTGGCCATCAGCTGGTGGCCCTTGTCCGTCAGGTGAATGCCGT
>Ga0164313_10004257_pt1 | contig 12792 bp, 10 predicted proteins | sample GuaBasSedimGuay4_FD_113735 | JGI IMG/M metagenome (GOLD analysis project Ga0164313, IMG submission 113735) | Subseafloor sediment microbial communities from Guaymas Basin, Gulf of California, Mexico - Guay4, Core 4569-4, 0-3 cm | ecosystem: Environmental > Aquatic > Marine > Hydrothermal vents... | reverse complement strand
TTTTACAGCATGTCCTTTCCAACAATGCCGTCGGACTTGAGGAGGGAGAAAGTCAGTATACCTTGATTCCAAATGATCGCGGCGGCGCCATCGACGATGCCTATCTCTATCGCTTTCATGCAGATGAATACCTGCTGGTGGTCAATGCCGGCAACCGTCTCAAAAACTGGGATCACTTTCAGTCATCTCTGCCTGATTTCAAAAATGTCACCATGGAGGATAAAACCAAAGACATATCCATGCTGAGCCTGCAGGGGCCGACTTCCAAAGACATACTTCAAAAGATAATGGACACCGGCGCTCTTCCGGAACCCATGCGAAACCATCTCAGTATTGCCACCATTCAAGGTAGAAAAGTATCGATCGCGCGTACGGGATACACCGGGGAACCCCTCTGCTTTGAACTGTTCATCGACAGTGCTGACACACCCGGTATCTGGGATCTGCTGATGGATCAGGGCGCCCACCCTGTTGGACTGGGTGCGCGGGACACTCTCAGACTTGAAGCAGGTCTTCCGCTGTACGGACACGAACTGGGAATGGATCCGGACAATAAGGAAATCCCGATCTACGCGTCGCCTCTGTCAAGGTTTGCTGTGAGTCTGTCTCCTTTAAAAAAAGACTTCATCGGTCGAAATGCCCTTGAAAAGCAATTTGAAGCATTTAAAAAAATTGCTGACCGGGACTATTCCCTCATTCATGACCTCCCTCGCTGCATCATGCCGGTGGCATTGAAAAAAAAGAGCGTAGCCCGTGCCGGATACAAGGTTTTTCAGGGTAATCGTCATGTCGGATATGTCACCAGCGGCACCATGATTCCGAGATGGGAGATCGAAGGAGAAGGCATTTTCTCGAAATTGACCGAGAATCATGGTCTCAGAGGAATCTGCCTGGCACTGGTAGACAGCACGCTGGTGGAAGGCGACGACATCGAGATCGAAATCCGGTCAAAACAGGTGCCGGCGGTTATCGTTCCCTTTCATATGCGAAGCGAAGCACCGCCCTTTGCCAGGTCTATCCCCTGGGACAGGATTGGGCAGGAAAAGGGACCGTCAGGAAAAGAGGAAATATCCAAAAACGTTCAATCTCTTCTCATAAAATCGATTCGAAATACAGAATGGCGGCAAAAGGAGTGCATCAACCTCATCCCGTCAGAACAGACCCAGTCCGAACTCATACGCTTGCTCTCCATCATGGACCCCTGCGGACGGTATGCTGAACACAAGCAGGTAAGTGCATTCAGTGAAGCCGAGGTTTTTTATTACCAGGGAACCGATTTCATTGCCGAAGTCGAGGCAAAACTCGAAACAGAGTTAAAAAAGTTTTTTGGGTGTCAGCAGGTCGAAACCCGACTGGTCTCGGGCCAGATGGCCAATATGGCCCTGTTCAGCGCACTGGTGGACTATATCAATCGAGCCGACCGGAAAAGTGAGCAACGACGACTCAGGAAAGTGATGAACAACCATATCATCAAAGGCGGCCATCTGAGTGCACAGCCCATGGGAGCGTTGAGAGACTTTGTGGCCCGGGACCCCTTGTCTGAAAAACCGGCTGTGGTAAACTTTCCGGTCCTGCCCGAGAACCCCTATAAAATTGACCTGAGTGCCTGCGAGACTCTCATCCAAAAACATGAACCGGAACTTATTATCTTTGGCAAAAGTATGGTCCTCCACAAGGAGCCCGTCACAGAAGTTCGTCGAATAATCAATGGTCTGGGAATTGATTCGGTTATCATGTACGATATGGCTCACGTTCTGGGCCTGGTAGGCCCCCACTTTCAGGAGCCATTTAAAGAAGGAGCGGATTTCATAACAGGATCTACCCATAAAACCTTTTTCGGGACACAACGGGGTATCATCGGCACGGATATCACGGATGAAGACCCCCGGTTCGAACTGTGGGAAGCCGTAAAACGCCGGGCATTCCCCGGAAGTGTCAGCAATCATCACCTGGGAACGATTTTAGGACTCCTGATGGCGACATACGAGATGAACCATTTCAAAGATGAATACCCTAAAAAAGTGCTCGATAATGCACGCGTCTTCGCCAAAGCATTGAACGACTGCGGACTGAGCGTGGCCGGCGATCCGGAAATCTCTTTTACAGAAACCCACCAGGTTATACTCAACGTCGGCTATGCAAAGGGGCCTGCGATCGCCAGGAAACTGGAAGAGAACAACCTCATCGTCAACTACCAGGCAGCCCCGGTGGAAGAAGGTTTTACGGCTTCCGGATCTCTTCGCATGGGTGTACAGGAAATGACACGTTTTGGCATGGAGGCTACGGATTTCGAAGAACTGGCGCAATTCTTCAAGGATGTTCTGGTGGATAACCGGACCGTCAAGGAAGCCGTTATATCGTTTCGAAACCGTTTTTTAGAGATGAAATACTGTTTTACAACGGATCAGGTCGGTGATAAAATCCAGAAATTGCATGAACTACTATAAGAGACAGACTGTAGGCTGTTAGACTGTTAGGCTATTAGCCGCCTAATCGTCTAACAGCCTAATAGCCTAAAAACCTAAACAACCTAAAACCTTTTTTTATAGGAGACCGTCATGAAAGAATTGAGTGAGCTGAATTTTCCGGACGATGTCATGTATACCGACGATCACGAATGGACAAAAATGGAAAATGACGAGGCCATCATCGGCATCAGCGACTATGCACAGGATCAATTGGGAGACATCGTTTTTGTCGAACTGCCCCAGGTTGGCGAGACGTTTGAAAAGGGTGCCGAGTTTGGAACGGTGGAATCAGTCAAAGCCGTATCAGAACTGTTCCTGCCTGTGAGCGGCGAGATTGTTGCCGTCAATGACGCACTGGAAGACACGCCTGAACTGCTCAACAATGAACCCTATACCGGGGGATGGATGCTCCGGATCAAGCTCAGTGAAAAATCTGAATTTGACCAGCTGATGAATAAAAACGCCTATCTCGAATCATTGAAGGGGTGATAACATGAGATATTTACCGCACACGCAAGAAGATATCGCCGATATGCTGAAAAAAATCGGCGCCGGCAGTCTGGATGATCTGTTTACATCCATTCCGGATGACTGCCGCAGAAAATCAGACCTCGATCTGCCGCAAGCCAAGACCGAATGGGAACTGAACCGGCACATGAGCGGACTGGCTGAACAAATGGCGGTCTGCCCGGATTACAAGGTGTTCATCGGTGCCGGCAGTTATGATCATTACATTCCAGAGGTGATCAAACAGCTTTTGGGCAGGTCAGAGTTTTTCACAGCCTATACCCCCTATCAACCGGAAATGAGCCAGGGCACGCTTCAAGCCATTTATGAATACCAGACGCTTACCACCCGCCTTCTGGGGTTGGACGTGGCCAATGCCTCCATGTATGACGGGGCTTCCTCTCTGGCGGAAGCGCTCCTGATGTCCGTCCGGATCACCCGGCGAAAAAAGGTAGCTATTTCCCGTCTCATCCATCCCCTGTATCGGCAAGTGGTTCGAACCTACTTCGCACCCACAGAGTTCGAAGTTGTCGAACTTCCTGTTCTGGAATCCGGTCAAACAGACATGACCGGCCTCCAGGATCTCGAGACCTTTGCAGGCGTGGCAGTTCAATCACCCAACTATTTTGGATGCATCGAGAACTTGAGTGCCCTTGGAGAAAAAATCCATTCGGACAACAAAACACTCTTCATCGTCTCTTTCACGGAGCCCCTTGCCTATGGCATATTAAAAAACCCCGGCAGTCTCGGTGCCGACATTGCCTGTGGTGAGGGACAGAGCCTCGGTGTTCCCAGCTCTTTCGGCGGTCCCGGTCTTGGCATGTTTGCAGCCAAAAAGACCTACATGAGAAATATGCCCGGCCGACTCGTTGGCCGGACACAGGATATTGAAGGCAAAAGAGGTTTTGTTTTGACCCTCTCCACCAGAGAGCAACACATTCGCCGGGAAAAAGCCACCTCGAACATCTGCTCCAATCAGGGGTTATGTGCCACGGCCGCAGCCATGTATATGGCAACCCTGGGAGGCACCGGCATTCGAAAACTGGCGGAATTGAACCATGACAAAGCCGCTTATCTCCAAAATGAATTGAAAACTGCCGGGTTTGAAGTTCCCTTTGATACACCTGTCTTCAATGAGTTTGTTATCAAATTTCCAGAGGGCTTTGAGAAAACCTATGCAAACCTGCTGGCCAAAAAAATAGTACCGGGGCTTTCGCTGACACCGGATTATCCGGAGTTTCCCGATTACTATCTGTTGTGTGTGACTGAAACCATGGACAAAGCGGATATGGACCTGCTGGTCAAGGAGGTGACATCATGAAAGATCTCATGGGATCCACCGGTCTGATACTCAATGAACCCCTTTTGTGGGAAAAGGGTAAAAAAGGACGGACCGGGTTCTCTTTGCCTAATAGCGATGTCCCGTCATCCCCGCTGGTTGAAGAACTGATCGGGGTAGGGCCTGATTTCCCCGACCTGAGCGAGGTCGATGTCGTGAGACATTACACGCATCTTTCCACCTGGAACTTCGGGGTCGACAGCGGTATGTACCCCCTGGGGTCCTGCACCATGAAGTACAATCCCAAAACCAATGAACGCCAGGCATCACTGCCGGGCCTTGCCCAGGCGCATCCCTTGCTGCCGCCGGAATTGGCCCAGGGCGTTCTCAGAATCATGTTTGATCTCGAGAAACATCTGGCCGAAATCACAGGGCTGCCGGCCGTCACGTTGCAACCGGCCGCCGGTGCCCAGGGAGAGCTCACAGGCATGCTCCTGTTTTACGCTTTTCACATGATGAACAAAGAAAGGCGAACCAAAATTCTCATACCGGACACGGCCCACGGTACCAACCCTGCAAGTGCCGCCCTGTGTGGTTTCCGATCGATTTCCGTTGCATCCAATGCACAGGGTGTTCTTTCACCGGACGATGTGGATGCCCTCATGGATGAGGACACGGCAGGCATCATGGTCACGAACCCGAACACACTGGGTCTTTTTGAAGAACACATCAAACAGATATCGGACATCGTACATGCCAAAGGCGGCCTGGTATACGCAGACGGCGCCAACATGAACGCCGTGATGGGTATGGTTAACATGGCGGACCTCGGAGTGGATGTGCTGCACCTCAACCTCCACAAGACATTTTCGACTCCCCATGGTGGCGGTGGACCGGGCAGTGGACCGGTTTGCGTCACAAAAAAACTCGAACCCTTTCTGCCGGTGCCCAGAGTAGTTCATGTCCAGGGCAGGTATGAACTCTCTTATGATTTCCCGGAATCGATCGGCAAAGTTCACGCATTTTACGGAAATTTCGGGATTCAAATTCGGGCCTATTCCTATATCCTTTCCATGGGCGACCAGTTGAAAACAGCAAGTCAACTGGCGGTGCTGAACGCCAATTATCTGAAAGAGAGCCTCCGGGACATTTTTCACTTGCCCTATGACAGGCCCTGTATGCATGAATGTGTCTTCACGGACAAATATCAACAAGTATACAAGGTAAGCACCCTCGACATTGCCAAGCGACTGATAGACTACGGTTTTCATCCACCCACCGTCTATTTCCCTCTCGTGGTCCAGGGTGCTTTGATGATGGAGCCCACGGAAACGGAATCCAAAGAGGATCTCGATCGCTTTATCGAAGCCTTGAGGCAGATTGCCCAGGAAGCCAAAGACAATCCGGATTTGCTGCTGCAGGCCCCTGTCAAAACCAAGGTCCGGCGACTGGACGAAACCATGGCGGCACGAAAGCCCTGTCTTGCCGGTTAACCCGGACATGGTAAGACAACAGTCGCCCACACCGATACAAACCTGCTGGTGCTTGGATCTCCAGACAATGGATTATTCAGAAGCCTGGGAATTTCAACAGGCCATCGTCAGGGACAGCATTGGGAAAAAAAATTCCCGGGATATCATTCTGCTTGTAGAACACCCCCCGGTTTTTACACTGGGTCGCAGGGGGGGAATTGAAAATTTGACAGTCTCCGATGCCTTTCTGAAAACATCAGGCATACAGGTCATACAGGTGGAAAGGGGCGGGGACATCACATATCACGGTCCCGGCCAGATGGTGATCTATCCGATCCTGGATCTGGATCGTCAACGACTCGGCATCACGGAACTGGTTTTTATGCTCGAAGAAATCATGATCCGTGTTTCCGAATCCCTCGGGGTCCAGGCTACGCGAAATCCCAGGAATCGCGGTGTGTGGGTCGGGGACAAAAAACTTGGCAGCGTTGGTCTTGCCGTCCGAAAGGGAATCAGTTTTCATGGAATAGCTCTGAACGTCAACCTTTCCATGACGCCCTTCAAATGGATTCATCCCTGCGGTCTTATGAATATTTCCATGACTTCCCTCGCAAGAGAACTTCCCCAAAGACCTTCCATGCAAACAGTGCGGGAACTAACAAAAAAACATTTAGGGGATGTTTTCGGACTACAGTTGGAAGAAGTATCTCGGGAAATGTTGGGTGAAAAGATAGGGGGCAAGGGGAAAAACAACGTGTTAAGTTTTAGGTTTTAAGTGTTAGGTAAGTCCCAAGCTATCAGCGACAATAAATTACGCCCGCAGGGCTAATGACCATAAATAACAGCCGGAGGCGTAATGTCGCGCGCAGCGCAAATGTCGTCCGCAGGACAAATATCGCCCGGAGAACAAATGTCACACGAAGTACCAGCAAAACCAGCATGGCTGAAGCGGCGCCTGCCCGCGGGATCGGGTTTTGAAAAGGTTCGTGCGCTTATCGATAATTGCCACTTGCACACGGTTTGTCAGGAAGCCAAATGTCCCAACATCTGGGAATGTTTTTCCCGGCAAACTGCCACATTCCTCATCCTGGGAGACCGCTGCACCCGAAATTGCCGATTCTGCGCCGTTGCCCAAGGGCCTGAAAAGCTGCCCGACCCGGATGAGCCTGAACATGTGGCCTCCGCGGTTCACCAGCTGAAACTTGCCTATGTGGTTATTACCTCCGTTACCCGGGATGATTTGCCGGACGGCGGTGCACATCATTTTGCAAGGACGATTCAAGCGGTAAGGAATCGATGCCCCAAGGTCGGTATCGAGGTGCTGATACCCGATTTTCAGGGAAACCATGACGCATGGCAGACCATACTCGAATCACGACCTGACGTTATTAATCACAACCTGGAAACCATCCAGCGCCTTTACCCGATGGTCAGACCGGAAGCGGATTACAGTCAATCTCTCGATCTTATCCGGTATGTAGCGGACAACAATAGGAACATCTCTACCAAATCCGGACTCATGCTCGGGCTGGGAGAAACAAGAAAGGAAGTTGTGACGGTCTTTGCAGATCTCATCCAGGCCGGATGCCATCTCCTGACTCTGGGCCAATACCTGCAACCCAGCAAGGATCATCTCCCGGTGGCCCGTTATGTGCCGCCAGAGGAATTTAATGCGTTGAAAAAAAAGGCCCTTGAAATGGGTTTCAGCGATGTTGCCGCTGATCCGTTTGTGCGCAGTTCCTATCGAGCCAAGGAACTTTTTAGCGGTAAGTCTTAAGCGATAAGCGGTATACTGCTTCTTGGGAATAAGTATATACATTCGGTCGAGTATTTTCAATATATGTTTTTTTATTATACTGCCTGGATGAGTGGGACGTCTTATCATTTTTCGCATAATTCAATCTCCTAAGGATAGTCATCATAATTGACAACATATGCGTCTCCATCGATGAAATTAAAGAATAAACACCAATTGCCGGATACTTTGACTGCATGAAGGCTTTTAGATTTACAAATTCAATCATCACACATTGGCTATGGCGGCGATGTTTTGATTTAGCTCGAATTATGTTAACTATCTGAACTCACGGATATATTATGCTGTGTTACATAATCTTTAATTGGGAGGGGTCGCCAATTTTGATGTAATCTTCAATTTGCGAAGATACGACAGTACCGAAGACTTAAAACGCAAATCGTTTCAAGAACAAAACACAAAAGGAAATGAAAAAAATATTGTGAAGCCCCTTTTTAAGGCGAAACTGTATTCCATTGGGTGAAGGGAGGTCATATAAGAGAATCCGCCGGTTGCGGTTTCTCGGTATTGGGAAGGTAGTGCCCAACCGGTTTCCTTCAATTATGCGTTGCCTATTCATATATAGTACTAATATCTTATTAAAAAAAGAATCATTGTATTATAGACATTAGACATAAGATTTTCTGAATTTGGACTGTGTGCACCTTTTATTATAAATATATAAGTAATAAGAAGGATATCTAAGAATATAAAACCTCCCAAAATAGCGAGATAGCAATCTATTTTTTCCTTGCAAGATATTTTCTTATATATATCACTCATCATGAACCTAATTTAGTCTATTGGCACGGTATACTTGAATATGGCTGATTAGTGTTCAGTTATATTTCACATTCATTTATAATTGCTTCCATTGCATCTTCTGCTCCTTCTGGTAAAGCCATCGGCTTGTGGTTCTTGATAAGAAATCTGGCTTTTTCATACGCCCTTTCGATAATGTCTTTCCCACCGATTTTTTTAACCCAGGTATCGCGGTCCATACAATCAAACAAATCTCTTTGGGACATGCTTTTCATGTGTTTTAGTGTGTGTTTGCTAGATAAATATTCACCACCAGAGCTTACGCTTTGAATTGTTTCTAAAGCTATTGTCTCATCAGAAATGTCCATCCCATTTTTTATCCATTTTAAATTCCTTAATTGTTCAGCATCCAGAATCAGCTTTGCAAAATCAAACGTCAGTCCTGATTCAATAGAACCACATCCATAGATGACATTAGATCCGGCCAGTAATGCTATAGCCGTATTTGTGTTAAATTCATAAGCGGCCTGTACATCCATAAGTTTACTTCCGCTAACACCTGAACCACACCAACTTGGGATTCCATAATATTGCGCCATTTTTGCAGTCCCAACATTCAAAACACCACATTCTGGGGCAGCGACAGCAGGATTACCGAGTTTCAAATCCATAATTGTTCCCACACTACCATAAATGAAAGGTGTACTTTTTGAAGTAAGTTGGGTCAAAACTAAAGAACCAAGAAGTTCTGCATTCTGTACAACCAGGGTTCCAGCGATTGTCGTGGGCGCCGTAGCACCACTCAATGGCATCGTAATTGAACAAACCACAACACCTAATCTTGAGCATTCTATAATGACATCACAGCAATTCTTAGAGAGTGTGAGTGGGCTAGTTGGGCAAACGGTGGTGGACACACAAGGACGCTTAATAAAATTCTCCATGCCACCGACGCAGGCCGCTGCCATCTCAACAATCTTTATTGAGTTTCTCCCACTAAAAAAACCATGAAAGGCATGCTTACTTGTGTTTGAAACAATTGCTTCGTAATTATGCATGGACTGCGTCTCGGCAGGCTTATCCCGTGATCCCATACATTTTTCAATAATTGCAAATTCATCTAACGCATCAGCCAATCGTGTTGCATCCCCTAAATCTTTCTTTGTACAAGTTCTGTGTTTTAAAGTGTAAAGGTCGTTAGTATAAGAATTTTCACCAAATAGTGTATAGCAGGAACTTCCAGGTTCGATAAGATGATCGTGTTTGGGATCCCTTCCATACAAAACAAACCGTTCTGGTGCCCATTGAACACAATCACTAACTACGGATGGAGGAATCTTAACAACAAAACAATCCCCCTTTTTAACAATCTCCGATCCAGCACCATGAAAGATCTCTGTTGCCTCATCTGACTCAATTTTTATCCCCGTATTTTCCAATATCTTAATAGATGCATGATGAATTCTATGAAGTTGTTCATTTGTAATCCCTTCTATTTGATATCCGAGCATATACATTCCTCTTCAAGTACTGATATAGGCATAATGAACAATTGTTATAGCTTCAATTAAATTAATATAAACTTATTCAACGCTAAGCAATTCTTTAATTTTTTCTACGCCATCTTGAGCATTTTTTGCATACGCATCAGCTCCAATTCTCGCGGCCCAACGGGGAGTTACCGGTGCACCGCCGACAACTGTTTTAAAGCGATCTTTTAATCCTTCAGATTTAAGCACAACTTCTAGGTCCTTCTGTCGCGGCATGGTTGTGGTAAGCAGCGCGCTGGTACCAATAATATCCGCATCAATCTCTATGGCTGTTTCAATTATTTGCTGGGTGGCCACATCCCTCCCTGCATCATGGACCTTAAATCCATTTGCTTGCATCAGTGAAACAACAATGCATTTTCCAATATCATGAACGTCACCCTGGACTGTAGCAATAAGAACTGTCCCTTTTTCTTGCTTAGCGTTAATCCCGCCACTTAAAGTTTCATTCACCATGTCGGTAACCACCTTCATGATTTCCGCAGCTTGTATAAGCTCTGGTAAAAACAACCTGCCGCGTCCAAACAAGTCACCCGTTGCGTTAATTCCTGGAATAAAACCTTCCTCCATCAGTTCCAGTGGGCTGCCCCCATCACTGAGATAATTTTTTACGATCTCAATGGCCCTGTCTTTGTTTGCTTTAATTAGAACTTCCGCCGTTTCTTCGATAATACTTTTATCGATCATAGCTTTTTTCCTTTTCCCTAATAGGCATTAATAGAATGCTTGAGGTTTTGAATCCAGCCCTAACGTCTGAAACGGTTTAGGGAATTAATTTCAATATCCAACAGTTTTGCAATATTATATTTTGCTTCAATGCCTTTTGGAGAACCCATGGTGGAATAGACACTCCCTATCTTATGGTCTTCTCTAACATCACTCATCACAGCAGCATCAGTAAGCTCATTAACACTAATTCCTAATTTGTCCGCCACATACTTTTTTGCATCTTTTATTTTCATAGCCCGGGTCATTTGCATGCGTGCGACCAGATCTCCGGAAGTACGCATTCCGCCCATGCCTGCGGCCATTGCATGTGGTATCGCCACCCCTGCGGGGTCTCCGTCGCCAACCTACAACCCGTCCAATCGTGTAATCTCTAAATGTGCCTTTGAAGCCATGGTCACTGCGTCAATCGGTGGTGTATAACACAATGGTAAACCGCCCACCCCCATTCCTAAATTCGCATGTACAGGAATTTCAGCAGCGTCAACACAGGCTTTTGTGAATGTAACCGCACGTGCAATGTTCCAGGGAATAGACTCGGTAGGATCTGTATTTATCGCTGGTCCGAATATGTCCACACCAGCTTCTTGCGCGACCTTAACCTGTTCGTGGGGATAGAGCCCGGCAAGGCGTACACCGTTGTGAGAAATCTCCCCATGCATTCCCAAGATAAATTCCCCGGCCATTCCGATTTCGACACACATACTTGGGTACTTCTCCTTCAGCTCCTGCACCGCTAATAATGTTGCTTTAAAATCAGGATCACCAGAACCCCCAACCGTATCGAAATTTATCCCATCCGCTCCAGCTTCAAATAGGGAGGATGATACATAAACCATATCACGAACAGAATGCTCGATAGCTTCATCGTATGCATCACGCGCTTCTTTGATTTTTCCCTGAGGAATCAGTTCTGCCGGGTTGGTGACAGGCCCATCCGGTTTGGTGTAAAGACCGAGATTTGGCATTGATCCATAAAAGACAGGAGCCACCATGAGCAATTGTGCTTGCTCCATGAGAGGAACATTTTCTCGAACGATGTGTTTTGCTTGCTTGAAGCTGTAATCGAGGTCTGATAGCTCAGTGGTGTCAGCTCCGAAACAACGCTCATAGGTCTGAAGCACTTGTAAGCGACCGGTATTTATGCCAAGCCTTCCGATCTTATTGCTTCCACCATCATAGGTCATTATAACCTCATACCCTTTTTCAACCCCTGATATGCTACAACTGCATTTGCATATTTCAAACAAATGTTTTCGTTCATCATCAGTGAGAGGCTGTATCTCTGCCCGATCTGCGGCATCCAGGGTTCCATCTTCAATGTCTTGAATTAGTTCTTTTTCATCTATCTCAACAGAAAAACCATCTCCCATGCGGGTTATTACTTTGCTCATTTAGTCCTCCTTTATTATATTCCTAATTCCTTTTCCGCTTCCTCCACAATTGAGTGAATTCTCTTTTGGATATCATCCGCTATTGGATCAGGAGTATGAGTCTCCAGAATTTCTATGGCTTTCTCCGTTGCTTTTTTGTATATATCCGGCTTGCCGGCTTGTTCCCAATCTTCACGCATCGTTCGGTCAAAAACTCTGGGCGCAGATATAGATCTCATGTGGCGTAGCGTGCTATCATGGCTGAGGAAGTCTTTCCCGATTCCAATTTCTTTTATAGCATCCACAGCCAGGGTTTCATCATTTACCGCTATCCCGTTCACCACATGCCTGACCATTTGTGCAACTTCATTATCCAACACAAGTTGTCCAAAATCAAAGGTCATTCCCATCTCGATCATTCCCATGCCGTATATCAGGTTGGCCCCTGCCAACGCCGGCAATAACGACGTCATCGTTTTTTCATGACCGGTTTGGAAATCGGTTGCTTTTGTATCGCCCTACCCGCCGGCAACAAAGCTTGGCAATGCATAATAACGAGCCAATCTCGCAACAGCCGCACTGATCATTGCGCATTCTGGGGATCCCACCGATGCGCTCGCCATTCTTAAATCCATGGCTGTCGTCGAACTGCCGTATATGACCGGTCCACCCTTTATAGTGAGCTGGTTAAGCAAAATTCCAGATAGAATTTCGGCGTTATGGATTACCAATGTCCCGGCAAGTGTTACCGGAGACGAGCCTCCCGCCATTGCCATGGAGAGAATATTGACACCGATTCCGTGTCTAGCTGCCCCCATGATGACTTCACAGGTATCTTTAACCAATTTAAGCGGGCTCAC
>Ga0164313_10004254_pt1 | contig 12795 bp, 5 predicted proteins | sample GuaBasSedimGuay4_FD_113735 | JGI IMG/M metagenome (GOLD analysis project Ga0164313, IMG submission 113735) | Subseafloor sediment microbial communities from Guaymas Basin, Gulf of California, Mexico - Guay4, Core 4569-4, 0-3 cm | ecosystem: Environmental > Aquatic > Marine > Hydrothermal vents >... | reverse complement strand
TTCTTCATTTATGAACTCTTGGATTTCAGCTTCAGTTGCTCCATCCTCACGCATCTCTTTTATTATCTTTTGGTATTGCTTATTCTCTAATACCTGTGTAACATACTCTGTACCTTGGATTAGCTCAATACCTTTATTGTAAAGCTCCGGTCTAAACTCTTTAGCCATTGCATTCCATATGTGACCGAACTCGTGAATAGGTGTGTTAAAGTTTGAACGTGCAGGATTCAAATATATTTTCCCTTGGAACACCGCACCATATATTATTTGCTTCTGTTCTCTTTCTGCTTTAGTAGTAAGAGTTACAACACTTGGCTGCAACAATAACTCATCAAACAAAGTTTGGTCTGTAACTACCTCTACTCCCGGGAAAGCTTTTGATAATAAGTTTATAAACCTTGTGTATTGAGAAGCGGTTGGTTCAGATGTTTGGCGTGCTTTATCAGCATTCATTTCTGCTCCTCTCATTGCATCTCTTTCTTGTTGCTTACGAGTTCTAGTTCTTCCTTGCTTATCTGTTATAATACCTGCAGCTTTTTTATTTATTGTTTCCATAGAAGTAGGAACAACATTCCAAAAAGGAACTGTCTCTTCAAGGAGACCAATTGCCTTTCCTCTTATGTATACCGGATAGTTAGGATGTGGTTTCAATCCTTCTTCTGTTTGCTGCTCAGGCGTAATCAACGCTTCTGATTTTGTTTGTTCTGTTACTTTGTTTCCGTTCTTGTCTTGAACTTCTAACACCATAGTCATTACTCCCGCAGGTAAATCTTTTACAAATTGTTCGGTAATACTTTCTTGCACTTCTTCTAATGTAATACCTAAATCCTGTAATGTTTGTCCAAGCTCTGTCTTAGCTTCTTTATTTCTAAACGGAAGAATATCTTCTATGACTTTAGATTTAACAGTTACGTCAAAGTTTAAGCCGTCAAAGAACTCTTCAAGAGTGGTCGAGTTTGTAAGTAAGTCTTTAACTTTAGCCGTATCTTTTTTATAAACTTTATTAGCTAAATGGTCTTTAACTTGTTCAAATATAATTGATTGAGTATCTGCATCTAAGTTTTCTAAACGAGACAAGAACTCTGTACGCATTGCAACATTAGCATTAACTGCGTTAGGGGTCATATTATATACAACCGTGTAATCAGAATTTATTGCACCCTTAATAATTTGATTAGCTGCTCTTGTGTCCATTGAAGCCCACGCTACTTTATTAAACAACCCTTCTTGTAAAGGGAAGAAAGGACCACCCATATATCTAGAGTTAGTTACTAATTGGTCAGCCATTACTAAATTAATTTTCTTTCCAATTAATTCTTCTAATCCCATTCGTCTAACTTTGTTTGCTAGTTCAGAGTTTTCAGTTATAACAATAGGTATGGTTTGTACTTGAGGATTCTCAACCGTGTATGCGTTTTCAGAAAGACCTGCGTTCTCAGCTTCAGTAAGAATTCTATAAGCTTCATCATCTAAAGCTTTTTGTTTTTCTTGTGTAGTTAAGTTAGGTTTGATGCTGAACTTAGGGTTCTCTCTTTTAACAAAAGCTTCAAGGTCTTTTAACTCTTCAGATATATTTTCTAGTTCTACATCACTAAATATTTCCTCAGTTGTTTCTTCAGTTTCAGTTGTTTCGCTTACTGCTTCTTCAGTGGTTTTTTCTGTGGCAATAATACCATTATAGGTTTGTGCTCCTAGGATTCCACCTTCTCCATCTTTATCTCTTACTCTTACTTTAAATATAGTATTTCCCGCAGCCGCAGTTTTTGTTGTTTCAGGTACAACGGTAACCTCTAGTACTTCTATATCAACATCTTCATCAGCTTCTAAAACTCCATCTTCTATTAATTGTTCTTTTACATCAAAGTTTTTAAATCTTGTTTCTTCTATAGGAACACCAACATTACTTGTAGCTTTTCTTTTCTTTCCTGTTTTCTTATTTGTTACTTCGGATGTAAACTTAACTTTTTTAACTCCTGTAGTTTGTTCATCGTTTTCCTTACTTACATCTTCAATTACTTCACTATAAATTGCGCTGCTTTTTTTGCTATCCGTAGTATATGTTATAGCATTTGTACCAACCGTTAACTCTTCCGGTTTGGTCGTCTCTGTCTCGACACTTTCAGTGGTAAGTTCTTGTTGAACGTTTCCTTCTCCCACCGTGCCGCCATCTGTGGCTTGTTCTTGTACATCCACTTTCTTTGTGCTTCGCTCCTGAATGGCATCTTTTAATTTTTTAAGTTCTACTTGTGCTTCTAAATCTCCGAAAACTTTAGTGGAAGCTCCTATTGTACCTGAGATTTTATCACGCAATTTTTGTAATGCACCCGGTTCTTTTTGCTTCTCTACATTATTCATAAACTTAGCTTTAGTAACTAACTTGCCTCTCCAATAATAAGTTGGCGCAGCATCTTCTTTTGTCTTACCGAATACCGCATCTAAGTTTACTCCTGTCCCACCTACGTTTTCATTATTTTGTATATCCTTTTGTAAAACTACATCACCGTCTAATACGGTTTGTCTTATCTCTTCATTTATTTCTTTAATAGTTTTGGCATATACTTCTTTTAATGATGGTGTAGCCGATAACAAATTTCTAGCCTCAATTAGTTCAGACAATCTAGTTCTTACTCTTCTTGTCTTACCGGAATTAAATCTAGAAGCTTTGTTAACTCCTAACAACTCATTAACTGTTTTTCTTGTCCCTACGTTTTTCTGTATCTTTTGATTAGTGGCTTCATCTATTTTACCTAATTGAAACATATTGTTTGCCCACTCAGATATTCTTGTGTTGCTTGCTCTTTCGTTCATAAAGAAAGACCTGTTGTTGGCAAGTTTCTCAGCTATATCTACCGTGCTTCTATTTCTTTGGTCTATGTATACGTTAACTGCAGCTTGTGATGATTGATTACCAAAACCACCACCTGCTTCTGCTCCAACTTCTAACCAATCTATTTCATCTCCTACAGATTTTTGTGCAAGATATTCACCTGTAGCTTCCATAAACGGGTCAAACGCAAATCTTTCTGCAGTAAATGCGCCTAACGCAGCAGTTCTAGTTGAAAGTGTACCTGCTTTAAAAACTCTACCTGCAAGTCCGGCTGATATAAAATCTACCGTACCAATTGTTAAACCTCTTTTTACTCCTCTATCATTTGTTTCCTCCCAAACTTTTTCATCCATTAGAGCCATCTCAACATCTGCGGGGTTTAAAAAATTATACCCTTGGCTATCCATTGCTTCTAAGAAAGCATTTCCGTATTCCATTGCAAAACTAGTTGCACCAAATCCTGTACGCAATCCCCAAGCCCCTCCTGTAATTGCTCCGGGTACTGCACCTACTCCCCCTGCAGGAGCTCCCGAAACTGCACCTATACCTGCACCTGTGGCAGTGGTAGAAGGTATAATCCACATACCATACGGCAACATCTGACTAATAGAGTTAGCCGCTAATCCTAGCATCCACTCCATCGGGTCTCTTCTAAAATTATTCCATCCTTCCGCAGCAGTCTTTTGACCAAAGTATCTTGCGTTTACACGAGACTGTGTGCCTGACTGCTGAGATAAAGCTTCTGAAATTTTTAATGCTGCTTCTGCTTTGTCGTTAGGGTCTTCCATATCTGTAATCCCTAACTGCATCATAACTATTTGCTCAATAGCCATACCCCTTGCATATCCGTCAAGCCAAGATTTTTGTATTGCTTCCCAATTATCTGTAAACTCTGCTTGAATATTTTTGTTTTCTTTTTCTGTGAAGTAAGTTTTAGCTAAATCATATTTTAAAGCTGCTGCATCTTCTGTTTGAACAATGGTATTTAATCTTGCAATGTAATCATTTTTAAGCTCTGCTTCCCATTCTTCCTTTGGAACATAGTTTACTAAATCACTAGCCCTTACACCAAAAGTATTTACAACTTCTGCATCTAACATTGTGTAGTCATACTTAGCTAAACGATTTATAGCTGCAGCACCTTGTGCATTTTTTCTACGTTGTTCAGCTAAATAAGCGTCAAAATCCTCACGAGCTCTAGCCATATCTTGATTGTCTATGACTCCCTCAAATCTAGCTTCTTCTATTTTTAAAAGTTCATCCCTTCTTTGTTTTAGTTCCGCAGCTTCATCTTCACTACCTGCATCTAAAATGACTCTTCCATCAACTACTAAGTCAGGATACTTTTCTTTTATTTCTTTTATTTCCTCTTCGCTAAATTCATAATACTTATCACTATCTTCTAATCTATCTAAAATATCATCTATCATCAAGCGTTCATCACGAGCTGCCTCATACTCATCATACATAATTCTTGCTCCACTATAATCAAGACCTCTTTTTTTATAGAACTCCTCTCCTTCTAAATCAACAGTACTTACATTCTTCCAAGCACCTTCTGCAAAGTCTTGCGCTTCTTTTTCTGTAGCAAATTCAAAGACCTCACCTCTTATTTTGGCTAGATTTATCGAATCATCCATATCTAATTTTAACCAATCTTCTCTACGAGAACTAGATTTGTTAGGGTCTTTAGGAAACAAAGTAGGGACAACATAAAACTTACCGTCCTCTTCATATTGTGTAAATAAATGTGTGGACAATGTGCCGTCAGGATTAACTAATGCTTGCGTCCTACTGTTTTTAGCTCGAAAAGATTTTCTTATTATATCTTCTTCTTTAGCATCAGGAATGTAATTGTTTTCCGGTTCAACCGCATTTGCTAATAAGAACTCTCTTAGCTCTTTTACACTAGCAGCTTTATCTAGTTTTACATCATCAAACTTAACTGCATAGGTAGCAGAACCATCTTTATTGGTAAGAAAGACTGCGTGTCTTCCTGTTTGCCCGTAAGGTAATGCGCCTGAATTTGCACTAATACCATATTTATTAAACGCTGCATTTAAAGCATTAGCTGAATTTCTAGAGCTTGTGTAGTCAAAGAAGTCTTCATTAATTAAATTAAGAGACGATTCAAAATCTTCATCGATTTTTATACCGTCTTGTTGTAGTTTTTTAATTGCTTCTTCTTCACGTTTTTTATTTGCTCTGTTAACTTTAGCAGCATCCTGAGCTTCTTTATTTGCTAATTTAATAGAGTCTACAGTTTGTTGTATTTCTTCTTCTTGTTTTTTTACATTTTGTTTGTAAATAGAATCTACTTCTCTTATGACAGGAGAAGGGTCATCTGAATTATCTTGATATTTAATTTGATTAGGTTGGTTTTGAAGAATGTTTTGTACTCTAGTATCTTTTTCGCCTTGTGTTAGGTTTTCACTAAAGTCATTTACATTTAACTCTGTAATTCTATTTTCCTCGTCAGTTAACCCACCGGGTCTATTGAAGATTTCTTCCATCCTCTGCGCTTCCTCATCATCAGGTAGGTTAAGAGCATATAGTTCGTCTAAAAGCGTTTGTGTTTCTTCATCAAAAGCTTTCTTTTTAAGTTTTATTTGATTTACCTCATCGGTGAATTGGTCGGAAGTGTCGGTATCAGAACCTGATAAATTTTCTTTTAAAGCAATTGAGTAATCGCTTTCCACATTCTCGCCACCAACTTCTTGAGGAGGAGGAGGAGGAGGTTGGCTCGGATTTTTTTTTTTAAATTGGTCTTTATATTTTTCAAAACCATCAGGCCCATACCTTTCTACAAGCTCTGAGGTCGTAAACTCTTTCCCGTTGGGAGCAATATATATTTCTTCTTCAAGTTGAACTTCATCCTCAATCGTACCTCCTTCAATTTCTACTAATTGACCGGTAGCTACGAACAAACCAAATTTGTCTCCGTAACGCTCTCTCAGATATGTCTCCTCAAATGTTTTACCATTAGGGGTTTTGTAAAGTTTATCTTCCATAACTTAATATTAGCACGCACCCATAGATAACCCTGTCATAGGGTCAACTCTTTGACCGTCTTTACAAGGATAATTTTCTAGTGAATCTAAATCGTTTTTTCTTCTATAGTTTTTAGTTGGGCTACCAACAGGATTTATTACTCCTTTCTGAATTAGCTCATCAATAGTTTCTCTTGGCACTACACCTTTTATCCATTCTAATAAAGCTGCTCTTCCTTCAGTGGTGTCATCAGGGTTATCCATATCAAAAATAAATTCTTGTGCCGTTGCATCTTTATCAGGTTTATATGTTACCCTAACTTTATTATATAGTCCGCCTGCTCCACTAGTAGTCAAACCTAGAGTACTAAAGAACGGTTGTACTGCATCCTGAAAGTCATCTTCATCAGACTGAAAAAATGTTTCTTCAAACTCCTCAGGGAATGTTTCTTCAAAGTAAGCATCAAAACTTTTCTCTCTACTAGTTGAAGCCGGCTTCTCGACTTGGAAAAAGCCTTGACCTGCCGTGTTGAATTTTTTCTTCTTTTTATAGTCTGAATTATTTAATACCTTTTTAACATCTTTAATATCACTTAATGTTGACACAACACCTGTAATCCAATCATCTTGGCTAATTAACTTTGTATTCTTATCATCACTATAGAAACCAAATGTTTTTACGTCACCGTTATTATATGTAACATAAACTCCTTTATCATCTCTTTCTATTGCTGCAATCTCATCATCTAATCCCTGTAAGAAACCAATTGACGCATCTATTTCAGAATCTGTTCCGTAATAAAGTTGACCTATATTATTTGCTAGATTTACATTTTCCGCATCTCCTTCTATTTTACTTCTTAATGAAGCTGAAGGTTCTTTCTTAGTTTCCTTTCTACCGAATCTTATTTCAACTTGTGTGTCTAAATAATCATAAGCCGCTTTTCTTTGGTCCTCATCAAGCTTAGGCACTAATCTACCTGAGCCCGGTTGTCTTGGGTCTTCTTCAAGTAATATAACATTCTCACCTGCTTCGTCAGGATTTCTTGTAAACGTATAAGATTTACCGTTTGCAGCCATTCCTACATAATCAGTAAGAATACTACCTACTTGTCTCGGGTCAACTAATTGTCCTTCAATTAAATCGTTTTTAGCATCTTTAAATGCAGCGTTTTGTCTTACATCATCAATGGTGTAAGTTGAACTTAAAGCCTTTGTGTAGGAGTTTGCCCATTGGTCTATAGCAGTATCAAATGCATCCATCTTATATCTGTTGACTTGGTCAGATACTGCGAAGTTTAATTGTTGTACTGTGGTATAAGAAGCAGGGTTAGTATCAAGTCTATAAACACCATCTGTAGTATCAGGGATATCGTATCCTTGTTTATCTTTTTTAGGACTTTGAATAAATTTACCTACACTAACTTGGCCGTTGGTTGGATTTATAATTGCAGAGTGATTACTAAAGTTAGCAAAACCTTCAAGCTCTGCCATCATCCATTGTTCTTGTTCTGCAGATTCAAGGAGTTCAAACCTTTCCATTTTTTTAGTGTACTCGTCTTGATATTTTTTACTTAAATCAAATAACTGAGTTGTCCCTTGTGTTAAATTAGCCCTACCAATATTGTAGTCTTTTAAAGATATTTGACCTGACTTTAATAATTTGTCTTGCATCAATCTCATCTCTTGAGCATTGTTTGCATATGTCAAAGCAAACTCATTTAAGCCTTGATGTTGTCCTTGAGGTGCATCTGCTAAAGTATTCCCTAACTCATTAGTAGCTTGGTCAATTGCTGCCTTTTTTTGTTCTCTAATCTTTACCGCTTCATTTAGGGTGTCCACCATATTAGAGCTTATTTCAGCCCAATTGACTTCGTTTGTCGCTTTTCTTTCTGCGTATTTAAAATATGTACTCATATATAATTAATTAAAATCCAAGTAATCCCATATCTGAATTGTTGTCATACAAACCTAATTCTTTGTTTATCATATTTCTCTGTGCCGGAGACAAACTATCCATATACGCTTTAAACTCAGGCCCACTCATACCTACTATAGAGCTAGCATCAAATGTGTCTGCACCAATCACTTTCTCTCCCTGCTTACCTGCAGCAACAAAGTTATCCATACCTGTAGTACCAAAATTTATTTTACCAACTTGTTGTTGTACAAAAGAATCTGCAGCTATATCTCTTGCTCCTGATTTTCTAAAGCCTGTGCCGATTCCCAAGAAACCTTTACCTTTACCTGCCCCTTGCATATAAGCTTGCTTGGCCTCACCAATAGAAGCTCTTTGTCCTTTGTCAAACGCTTTAGCTCCATCTGATTTTCCATAAAGTTTACTTGCTGATACTGCACCTGCGCCTAAATTTGCTAATCCTTGAAACCCTTGAGTTAGTGCCGCAGTTTCTGCAGCTTTTGAATCTGCTATAGCTTGTTGTGCTCCTGCTACTTCTCCTAAATCTAATTGTACATTTACGTCTCTAAGTCTTGAGTCTTCCGCTGCTACCGCTTTATCTAAAGCTAAAGATTCTGCTCGTTGTGCGGTTGTTATTCCTTCTTGCATCGCAGTTTGTGTAGCCCCTAATCTCCCTATACCTGCGGCTACTCCTCTTTCGGACTCTGCTAAAGCCTCAGATGTTTGTGCTCCCGATACTAAAGATGCTTCTCTCATCTCTTCATAAGCTTCTTTGTCTATACCTATTTGACTAACATAATTTACTGTTAATCTTTTTCTTGCTTCCTCCATAGACTCAGCAGCTTTTTTTTCTGCAGCCTTATACCTCTTTCTTTGACTGCCGGCTTGTGCAAAGGAAAATCCTGTTCCTATTGCCGTTATTCCTAATCCTATAAATACTCCTGACATTCTGTTTTTTTATTTATAATTTCTTGAGGCAACTCTCTGTAATCATTAGTATACACATCTGCTTCTGCCTCAGTAAAAGTTTTTTTATCTGTTTTATATACACAACACCATTCAGTATCTTCGTGTATAAACAAAACCCTTTGTGTCCCTGTATTTGTATGTATTAAGTGAGGAGCAGTAATGGTTTCTACTGTTCCTTCATCAGTTAAATACGATACTTTACCTTTCAACAAAAACGAAGGATGGTCTTGCTTATGAATCATAGAAACTATTATATGCCCTTTTGGCATAAACAACTCTCTAGTATATAAACCACCCCTTAATGTTTGTTTTAAAGGATATACATCTGCCATTTCTACAGATTGTTCTGTTCCCGCTTGATGTTTTATTACTCCTTCTATTTCTAGAAGTTGGTTTTTAAACACTTCAATATGTTCCCATAATACCCCTTTTCCCTGTGGAATATTACTTAATATCTTAATAGGTAATAAATTATCCATTATTACAAGCAAAGATACTAAAATTTACGGGAACGATTTCATCACTTCACTTCTTGTGGCAAATAGTTCTGTAGGTGTAATATTAAAGTTTCTTAATATAAACACATTATAATGACCTAATATTCCGTGTGATTCAGCAGTTTGATTTTTTGCAGTGAAAAAATAATTATTTAAAGCAGGTGTGATTGCACCGGGTTGATTTGAATCTATTACTAAATAATTATCTCCATTAGGATAGTCTCTTACTACATTTATAATTTTACCTGCATAAATTCTTCCCGGTTCATTATAGTATGCGTCATCACCAATACTTACTATACTGCTTATCTCAATTAATGGGTTTATAGAAAAACTAACAATTACTGCCGTAGGGTCTGCATTGTCTATAGCAATACTGTTACCAATCCCATTTACAGAACGTAAAGGTAGAGCAGCCGTAGATATTGGAACAGATAGTGGAGCTCTTAAAAAAGCAAAATAATCTCCTTCTTTTTCCTCAAACCATTGGGACGCTACAAAGTTGCCTGATTGTTGGTCGGTAAAACAAGTTTGTAATTGCCAAGGGTCGCTTGACTCTAACGCCATTGTTTTAAATATTTTGTTTTGCAAAGGAAGTTCATTAAATACCGATTTCATTACAGATGGAGAAAACACATCATAATAAACATTTCTTTCTACGTTTACGTTGTGTCTCCATAAATTACCTTCATATAAAGTGTAAAAATAATTATTCATCCCTATCATCCAATCAGGATAGAATGTATAAAAAGAAGGCCAACCCTGAACTCCCTCATCGTATGTTAATGTATATTGTGGCATAATTATTTATTTTATTAACAGGCGACTATGGCTGATATTACACCATTAGCATCTATCGTTATTCTACTTTTTCCGCAAGCAGGATTAATTGTGTATAAACCTGCGGGATATTTATTTACTCCATTGGAATCTGCAAAAGCAAACTCATTTATTTCAGGACAACCATCAGTACCACTTTGGTTTGGCGCAACATATACGGTGTCAGGAAAAACTGTTTCTGTACAATCACTTGTACCTACTGTTGTTATAGGTGTCCCTGTTAATGCTCTTGGACAATTAATTTCTAAATCCCAACCTGTACTACCACACAGTCCTACTATCTCAACTAGCACTGAAGTAAAATTATTATTAATTTTTGGAATTACTAAAGTACAAAAATTTGGATTAGTGGCAGTAGATAAAGAAACATCCGTACCTGCTCCTGAAACCACTCCGGTATTAGAATCAGGTAAGGCAGGAAACCCTGATTGAGTGTATATAAATACATCTAAATTAGTTATCGGACTAGCATTTAATTGAGCTGCTAAGCCACAATCATTATTACTATTACCTACAAAAGTGTAATTTCCTACAGTAGCTGAAGCGTGATACCCATCGGTTATAGCAGTTAACTCATTAATTGTAGATGAACCAATAGTAGCTCGAATACCATCAGGTATTGATGCAGGGTTAAAATATATTATGATTGCTCCTAAATCTCCTGCGGTATCAAAACTCACTTCATATATACCTGTGCCTCCTGAAGCAGCAATTGTTGTTGTACACGGTAATAAACAACTTGGACAAGTTTGAATAGCCGTTAATAAACAATTTATTTGTTGACGTACTATAACACCATTAGAATAAAATCCATCAGCCGCACATATAGTTAAAGCAGGGTCATCAAACACTGATGTTGCAGTTTCTAAAGTTGGTCCATTTAAATAGTAAGGTCCGGGTATTGACATAATTAATTATTTTTATTTAAGGGCTTGTGCAACCACAAAATGATTTTACAATATCTACTTGAACAGGTGGTCCTAAAAACTGTGAAGAACACACGGACTGTACTCCTGTTGGGGTTATACTTACTGATTGTTGTACTCCTGCACAATCTAAATAGTTAACTGTATAAGTTATACTACCAAGGTTTTCTAAAGTATACGTGTCGCAGCTATCCTCACATCCTGTTACATCTGTTCTACGAGCAGTAATAATATCTGTAGCAGGGTCTTGTGTTTCAGCTATAACTTCCCATAAACATAAACTACCTGATATTTCTACATAATCTCCTACTTGAACTGTACCAAATCCACTCCACGATGCTATAACTGTAGCCGGTGTAGAACCATCTACCACACATTCTTGTAGTTCAAAATTAGGGTCAGGCACATCACAATCACAAGATTGCCACACTATTGTTGCGCCTACAATTGGGTCTGTAATAAATCCTGAAGTGCAAATTAATTCAGACTGACCTGCTAATATTGTAATTGTATCTGTTTTATTAGAACCACATTCTCCATAATCTATTACAATAGAAGCTAACGAAGTGTTCGTTACTTCATATGTGTTACACGCATCTTCGCAAGTTTGAGAAGGATTTACTGAAACTACTGTAGAGTTTGATGTTTCACCAAACAATCCAATCTGTGTAATTTCATATAAACAATCAGGGTCTTCAGATATAACAACGATGTCACTTACATTATATGATAAATTATCAGCGGCATATCTAATTAAATCACCACCCGTACTTTGTTTGTCGACACATCTTTTGAGTTCAATAAATTGGTCTTCACAAACACAGTTAGTTAAATCTAATACTAAGTTTGCACCTATAGATACAATATCTCTAGCACATATTGCATCAAGAGTAGTGCCCGGTTGTATAGTTGCAGTTTCATTAACTCCTCCACAATTTAAATATTCAACATCTTCTGCTACACCTCCATTATTTGTAACTGTATACTTTTGACATAAATCTGTACAATCTGTTATAGTGCTTAAACCTGTTACTAATGCAGTAGCTACATCTGTGGTATTAGCAGTTAATTCATATGTACAAGTTTCAATTTTAATTCCATCTAATGAAGTGTCTAGTTCTACAAACTCACCAATAGCATAAGGTCCTTCCACGACTTCAGTATTAACTACTCCATCTAACCTACACTGAGTTGCGACAAATCTTTCAGGCGGGTCACATAAACAACACACATCAAATATATCAATATTACCATAACAAAGTTCTGCAAGTGTTGGTCTTCTGTAGTCATATATTAAATATAACTTATTCCCACCTACAGGCATAGCAAACTGTGAGCTAAAAATAGTTGGCGCAAGAGTTTGGTCAACTACTCCCACAGATGAAGCCGCTATCAAAGAAGCAACTGAAGCGGGGGTATTAGCAAACAATGTGTTAGTTCTTAAAAATCTAAACGTCATTGGTGGTGTTACAAAATTAAAAGTATCTGCAGGTGCTATTTTATTGCTCTGAATTGTAACGATTGCTCCATCTGCCGGTATAACACCTGCACCTTGTAATCCCGTAATAGAATCAAATTGTGATATTAATGGATTATCTGTGCCATTTGCTAATTCTACCTCAGTGGAATGTAAAGGTGAAATGTAAGTTCCATCTAGCCATCTGTATTCATTATGTATAAACTCTCCTCCATTTGCATCTGCACTAACACAAACTTGATATATAGTTATTTCTTCTGCATCAGGACAATTAACTGTAATAATTAATTGTGCGACTCCATTACCTGAAATAAATAAATCTATAATTTGATTTGTTACTGTGTTTTTATC
>Ga0164313_10004253_pt1 | contig 12796 bp, 13 predicted proteins | sample GuaBasSedimGuay4_FD_113735 | JGI IMG/M metagenome (GOLD analysis project Ga0164313, IMG submission 113735) | Subseafloor sediment microbial communities from Guaymas Basin, Gulf of California, Mexico - Guay4, Core 4569-4, 0-3 cm | ecosystem: Environmental > Aquatic > Marine > Hydrothermal vents... | reverse complement strand
TTCATCTAAACCATAGTAATCTCGCATGGCTGGGTTTTCTAACTTTTGTGTACCTAAACCAATGTCTGCAAAACCATCATATGTGGCATCTTTCATATCTTCTATAAAATGTTTGACCATACTTACAGGTACCAAATACCCTATGTTTTGCGATTTTTTAATAATCTGCATCACCACGCCTACTATCTTACCGCCTGAGAGTGCCGGCCCTCCTGAGTTTCCTGGGTTGACTGCAGCATCCACCTGTACAGCTAAAAAAGACTCTCCACTATGTGCATACACATGATGTTCTATGCGTGAGACAACACCTATGGTAGCAGAAAGTGTTGAGCCTCCCATAGGATAGCCATAGACGACTATCTTTTGTTCCATTTTTGGCAATTTTCCAAACTCTAAAGGTACGACACCTTCAAAAAAATCTTCATCTTCCACTTTTAAAAGTGCCAAATCTGCTTGATGAGACACCGCATGCACCTTGGCTATGTAACGCTTACGCTGTCCATAACGCTGTACCTCTATGAACACTTGGTTAGCTACTACATGGGCATTTGTAAGTATATACTTACCTGCTATTATGGCTCCAGACCCCGTACCACTACGCATAGAACTAGACCATGGCTCTTGATAATTTGGTATCTTGGCACTTGTATATATCTTCACTATAGATTGCTTAGTGATGTTCTCTTGTTTCACATTTGCAGACAAAAACATTGTGCCTGCTAACATAATGTATATCCATTTAAAATATTGCATTTTTACCCTAGTGTATTGAATTTTTCTGCATCTATGCATTTGATGTTTCTTTTTTGTGCCTCTTGTATCATAAGTCCTGCTTCCTTGGATGAAAGTAAGTTTTTTTCTTCATCATAGAGTTTAGCAGAACATACCCCACAAGAAGGACTTCTGTCTTTACCTATGACTAGGTCGATGTCTGTATCTGTATCAAAAAACATTTTGGCATAAGTTTTTATGGGAGTAGATAAGTCTTTGCCTGAAACGTTACAGATAGCCTTACTTCCTGTATGACTACTACGATTTATTTGCAAGTCCATCGTAGGACGAGGTGAGCCAAAAGCATAGTCTTCAGGACAAAAAGATATAAGTGTATCTTCTTGAAGTTGTTCTAACAGAGCTAAGTTTTTATTGTCTGAAGCATCGTGGCGACATGGCTCACCCAAAAGACAAGCAGAGATAGCAATCTTCCTCATCTATACCATAAACAACAAGACATAAACCCAGATGCCTGTAACGGCTGTCAATACTATCCAAATAAAAGTACGTTTTCCTGCTTTTTTATGTGCTTCAGAATAAATACCAGGTAGCGTATGGGTTTTACTATCTCTACGCGCGACAATAAGAGTATGTGTCCAGACAATAAAACCTATCACAGAGACAGCAATATGAAAGATAAGCACATAAAAAGCATAATTATGTGAAACAGAAGAGCCTTGCACAAAACCTTCATAACCTCCACCAGCACGTACCCCATACTCAAAGTAACTCACGACAATAACAGCTACAACATATATGATGCTATGGCTTAAGGCATGGAGTTTATAGTTCTTCTTTTTTGCAAAAGAAATAGCAAGCAGGACAAGTAAAGGTAAAAGTGCCACCATAATCATCACAAAATCCATAAAAAATGGAGCGCGTGTGCCTAAAAAACCTGGCTGAAACATATAATCCATACTAATCCTTAGCTTCTAAATATCAACACTATACCTAATCTATCTAAAAATGGCTACTCATTTGTAGCTTCTTATTGACAGATGACTACTGACTTCACTTCTGTAAATTCTTCCAAAGCCCACTTGGGTCCTTCTCTTCCTACGCCTGAAAGTTTGGAGCCACCATAAGGCTGTACATCAAAACGAAGTGTAGGTATGTCATTGATGACCACTCCTCCACATTCAGCATCTTCTATAAAACTTTGTGTCATTCTCAAGTCATTGGTGAAAATGGAAAACTGTAAGCCATAAGGTGAGTCATTCATCTTCTTTATGGCAGTCTCATAATCAAGTACTTTGACTAAAGACACAATGGGGGCAAATACTTCTTCGCAAATGATCTTCATATCATCTGTGACATCTGCCATAACAGTAGGAAGGAATATCCCCTCTAACTCTTCTGCTCCCGTAAGTGCTTTAGCCCCTTCAGAAATGGCAGAACGTACCCAAGCCTTGGCTCTATCTCTTGAATCTTGATCTATGAGTGGTCCCATAAAAGTCTCTTCTTCATAAGGAGAGCCTACTTTAAGTTTTTGTGTTTCTTTTGCCATAAGTACAGAAAAGTCATCATACACTTTAGCATTTACATAGATACGCTGAAGCGAAATACACACTTGCCCAGAATTATAAAAAGCCCCAAAAGCACAACGAGCGGCTGCTACTTTTAAGTCTGCTGACACATCAATATACGTAGCAGCATTACCTCCCAACTCTAAACTCACTTTCTTAATGCCTGCTTGCTTAGTGATGATGTTTCCCACAGGCACAGAACCTGTAAAAGAGATGACTCTAGGTATATCAGAAGTCACCAAAGCAGAACCTACTTCAACATCTCCATACACTAAAGAGATAGCATCTTTGTTTGCATAAGCAGACTCTACAAAAAGTTTGACAAACATATAGGCTGTCATCGGTGCTTCTGGAGTAGGTTTAAGTACCACGGTATTTCCTGCAGCCAAAGCAGGTGCTATCTTATGTGCCACAAGGTTAAGAGGGAAGTTAAAAGGGGTGATACACACTACCACACCCACAGGTTCACGTCTAAAGTATGCTAAAGTTTTTTTACCACTTGGCATGATGTCTGTAGCTACGGTCTCTCCATGTAAATGTGCCAACTCCATAGCTGTCAAACGGATAGTCTCTACACAACGCTCTACTTCTATACGAGCAAAAGCAATAGGCTTTGCCACTTCTTTTGCCAACATTAAAGCAAAGTCTTCTTTTTGCTCTGTTAAACGCTTTGCCACATCTTCAAGCCATAAAATACGCTGAGACAAAAGTGACCCCGCAGCAAGCTTCGTCGCAGCTTTTGCAATATCTAAAGCACGAAGTGCATCTTCCTCACTACAAACAGGAGCAGCACTCACCACTTCCCCATCAAAAGGACTCTTGCGTTCTTGCTGTGTTTCTTTATTTTCTTGAAATGAACCAAAAAATATCTTGGCTTGGGCTATATTTGACATCTGCTGTCCTTATTTAAAATTATTTTACATTTCTAAAGTATCAAAGCCTTCATACTTAGAAAAGGACAAAAGATACAAACTTTTAAGTAAATTTGGAGAGATTTGACTAAGTTCTTCAAAAACAGAATTTTTAACGACATCTTTCTCTAAAGTCTCTAAGACATCATCTAATACTTGAGGTAAAACTTCACATAAAGATTTGAATGCCATCGTATCACCTGTCACTATTTCATAAAATTTATCCATAGAAACTCTACGAATGTTATCATGTGTAAACTGTTCCGTATTAATACTTATTTTCCATGGTATATTTTGACTTTGCCTAGCAATGACTTCTACCAACATACAGGTAACATCTGCACCTTTTAGGATTTTATTTTGCATCGCTATATAAGTTTTTTGTGCTGAAGATGAGTTCATTGTATTATGTTTATTTTTCATCTCTACATAGATTTTTGCCTGCTTATTGATAAGGTCAAAACCTTTTTTAGGCACTATCCATTCACCATCTATATGTTTAAAAATATTTTGATGAAAGTAGCCTATATGATTTGTATTAGATTTATCCATCTGACGGATAATCTCTAACTCTATCGTTTCTTCTAAACTTTTAGCATAAATTTTACTATCAAAAGTAAGTTTTATAGGGTCTATTAGGTTTTTATTGAATTTTTTAAGGTCAATATCAAAACGATATTCTTCTACCGTCTCTTTCACGTGTCTAAAAAGATTTTCATTTGAGATAAAACCTAAATTATACTTTTTCACTGTTTAACTCTTCTATCTTATTGAGTGTTTGTACAAGTGCTGTACCCATAGCATACGCCAAATTAATAGGTACTGCATTGCCTATCTGTTTATACTGCTGATTCATAGAACCTTCAAAAGTCCACTCATCTGGAAAAGTCTGTATCCGAGCATATTCTCGCACTTGAAAAGGCCGTGTTTCATCGGGGTGGCAACGCTCTGTCTGTTTTTGGGCAGGAGAACAAGTAAGCGTTAAACATGCTTCATCCCACGCAATACGACGTGCAATACCAGTTTTCCCACCACCTAAATAAAAACTTTTCATCATATATTCTTTTTGCAAGTCAATTTTTAAGTCGCGCCAATATCCACCTGCAGGTATCAAATCTAGGATTTTCTTCTTTTTATCGGGGTATGTTTGTCCTTGTGAAGTTGCGACATCCGAAGAAAAAAGTGGCCCTTTTTTTAAAGCATCTTTTAAAGTATATAGCTCCGTACTTTCTCTAGGCCAGATAAAATCAACTTTATGCGAATATTCTTTTTTAATACCTACTATAAATACACGCTCTCTTTTTTGTGGTACATGATAATGAATGGCTTTTAAAACTTTAGGTGCTAAAACTTTATAACCCATAGACTCAAACACTTCTACCATAGTTTGAAGTGTACGACCTTCATCATGAGAAAATAAACCTTTGACATTTTCAGCTAAAAAAAGTGTGGGCTCAGACTCTTTTAATGCTCGTGCAAATTCATAAAAAAGTGTCCCACGGGTGTCTTCCATTCCCATCTTTTTACCTGCATAAGAAAAAGTTTGGCAAGGAAACCCACCTGTCAGTACATCTACTTTCCCTATATAGGGGCTAAAGTCTATCTGAGCAACATCTCCATGGATAACATTCCATTGGGGTCTATTTTGTTTAAGTGTTTGCGTAGCATGACGGTCAAAGTCATTCAGTAAGAGATGATGAAGTCCTGCCCTTTCCATACCAAGTGCCATACCGCCAGCACCAGCAAAAAGCTCTATACTTTGATAATTACGTAAAGGGTGTATGAGTTTGGCTAAATGATTTGACAGTTCTATAGTAGATTGCGACTCACCCATAACGACCCTTTTTCATAAATTTACCATATTATACACATTCAGAGGTTATAAAGCTATTTATATGTCAAATTGTCATGTTTTTTTAAATTATTTATTGAGAAACTCAAGTATCACTAGTCAGCATCTTGCACATCTTGGTTCTTTTTGGCTTCTACTTCAGCTTCGTATGCCATGATTTGTTGTCTAACTTCATTGATTTGGGCAAGACTTACGTCATCTTCGCTTGACCATGTTACTTCTACTTCTGCACCATACTCTTCGCCCATCATCTCTATTTTTTGAGCATATTCATTGACATCTAAACAAATTATTCTATCTTCATTTTCTTCTTTCATCATATCTGAAAGTTCTATGTACCAACGTCCCATTGGATTTGTTTTTATGACAGACTCTATGACTACCATCTATACACCTCCGTTAAAATCTTTCTTTTTTAGGTCACCATTATAGATGATGTCTCGCACATCTACAGAGTCCATATTAAGCATATCTGGTACTACATCTGCTTCTTCAAGTTCTTTAATGGCAGTTTCTAGTTCTTCTTGATATGTTTGCATCATATCTGCTGCTAAGACACCTTTGGTTTTTTGAATTTGTACGAGTTTTTTTATCTCTTCTTCTACGCCTGAACCGTCTATGGTCACTATCATCTTTCCTTTTTCTTTATCTCCGAAATGATAGTCACAGATGCCAGAACTTTCAAAGTCTTCTTTGAGCATGTCATAATTTTGAGGTAAAACCTGCACTACAATGCTTGATATATTCATTTTAATTCTCCTATATTGTTTGTTTAAGTGTTATTTATGGTAACTTCCACATTAGTACCGTACTGTCATCACTAGATGAAAATAATATATTTTCATCTTTAAATATAATGTTATTTAGTGTACTCTTTTGCCCTTTAAGCGTTGCTATTTTCATCTTAGTATTTCTTTCATAGATACTAATATCGTTATTTTCATCCATCGCAAAAGCTACTTTCTTTGTAGAAGGGCTTAAGCCTGTGGCATAGATAAGAAAAGAACCTTTTATATAAGTACCTGTTCCTAGTAAAACATCATACAGTCCAGCCCGTCTATCTTGCCCCGCAGTAGCGACTACGCCTTGTTTAAAATCTACTTTATACACATTATCCACATTGACACCTTTAAGTAGTTTAAGTATGTGTCCACTTTTGGTATCTATGATAGAAAGGATGCCACTCTCACAAGAAAAAACAGCCTGTGTTTTGTCTTCATTTAATGCAAAGTCTGAAAATTTAGACTCAGATAACTGTACTCGAAAAATTTCTTTTTTACTTTGCAAGTCAAAAAGAGCTGCTTCATTTGACAAGTAAGCTAATAAAACTTGTGTTTTATTGATAAAACGTGCCTTGATAACTGCTTTCTTGTCTTTGGCAGAAAAAAGTTGTGTACTGACATTGTTTTCATGCATCCAAAGGTTTGCATAGCCACCTTTTCCACTGTCACTTAAAAGTAAATAACGTCCTTTCATTTTGTCTACAGAAAAAACACGAGGGGGGATGTAGTCTCCCATAAAATCCAATACCTTAGGCAAAGTAATACTTTTTACAAACTTTTCATTTACATAATCATACACTTGCACTACTCCATTGTCTGTAGCTATGAGCAAATGCTTATCTCTTAACACCATGTCTTTAGCAAAACCATTTATTTCTATGCGAAGACTTGGAGTTATGCTCTCAAAAGCTTCACCCATACTCACAAGTACCAATAACGCTATTAAGATATATTTCATACGATATGTTCTTCAACAATACCCAAAACAAGCTCTGCAATGCCATTATCATCAAGATCTGTCTGTATGCCATAAAGGTCTATCTCTGAGAGATAAAACTCTTGTATATCCTTATGTGCTTCCAAGGCTTTAATAAACTGAACCATTACTCTCTCGCCCATTACTTCTTGCAATACTTCTGTGACATATACAAGATAATTAAAATCTTCTGGGTCTATGGCATCAAATTCATCTGAGTCATCATCATTATAGTTTTCATCTATAACAAGAAGATAGCGCAAGGCATCTATATCTTCGGGTAGTTTTTTAAAAACTTTGGGGTAGTTTTTTTCTATCACTTCTATATTCACGTTTGTTATTCCACCTTATATTTTAACTGTATTATTTTCTAAAGCCAAAACTTTAAAATCTATGGCTTGGGTAGGACATTTTGCTACACAATACCCACAAGCTGTGCATTTATCCATATCTATTACGGGATTAAACATACCATTAAAAAGTATGGCATCATCAATGCAAGGTTCCTTACAAGAGAAACACACCACGCCATGATGTGCTACACAAGCTTCTACGGAGATAAGAAAACTTGCATTCAGTTTTTCTGAGGTATGCGTATTTTCCAAGTTTAAAACATTTGCTTCACAAGCATCTGCACAATCCTCACAAAAAGTACAACCTCGCTTAGAAAAATCTAGACTTGGCGTAGCATCTGCTTGTATAAAAATTATCTGTTCATCACAAGAAGCCATACATGCTTTGCTTTCACATTTGAGACACTCACTCTGAAAAACAGACTCATCTAAACCATAAGGAGGCCTCATCACTAAGAGTGAGTCTTCCCTGGTTTGATCAAGAGGTTTTCTAATAACATTTAGAAAATCACGTCTTGATGCCACTATTATTCACCTTCCATAAAAGGGGTGTGCTCTTGAACTTCTACATCAATGCCTTCATTCATAGCCTCCGATAAACTTGAATGTGCTTTGTATGTTTTGTTATCAAAGTCTGGTCTAAATGTATTAGCTACATCTGTTTTTGTTTTTGACTGAGGGGCATGACACTGCGTACAGTTAAAACGCCCCTGATACAATGTATCCCCTTTTTTGGCATCAGCGATGACAATATCTGATGTATTTTGCACCATAGAGCCTAGTACTTGCCCTTCTTTTAAAACCATATCGCCTTTCATTCTTGTATCTGGTCTATAGTTTGTAAAGTGCGTATCAGGAATAGGTGTAGAACCCACAGAAGGAGCCACTTCAGGCATATGACAACCAAGACACTGATTATTCATCTTAGTAATAGGCAGTAACCCTTCTACTGAATGAGGTATCATAGGTGGTGCATCTTTAAAAGCTCGTTCAAACTTAGTAGATGCTCCAGGAGCTGGTCTAGAGTAGTCTGTTTTATCTCCTTTTGCCTTATCTTCACTATATAAATCTGTTTTTCTAAGCCCTAGTGCTTTTTCAGAAACAGAACTTCTATTACCAAGATCTTCCATCTCTATGCGTAGTTCATCTGAAGCACCTTCATTAAGATCTATATAGGTTCCTCCCGAAGCTGCTACTGCTGCTGCTGCTGCAAAAGTACTTGACTTTTCTGTTTGCACTCCTGTATCTGTTTTTATCATTAAAGACATTGCTTCTATATCTCCATCGCTCAGATTTTTAACTTGTGATACCATCATGGCTTTCATCGTATCTCCATACGTACCTGCCTTGTACCCTTTGAGTGAATTTATAATCTCCTTAAGAGACATATCTTTTACGATAAGAGATTTTCCCATAGCTTTCTTTTCAAAGTGTTGTCCATGACATCCTGTACATCCAGATACATTGACCGCATATGCACCTGAAGTTACCAATAAAGCACCAAGTGCTACCGTTTTTACTAATTTCTTCATTATTTATTTCCTCCGTTTATAAAGTTTCTAATTCCAAATTTTAATGCATTATCATTGCACACATCTATACATCTACCACAATTTGTACACTCTGCATCAGTCACAGAGATACTTTCTTTATTTATCATATGTAAAACCTGATTCTCAGGACAAATTACTTTGCAGTCCATACAATTGGTACAGATTTCATGATTATGCTTTACCCTAACAAGACTTTTACTTCCTATCATAGAGTAAGCAGCGCCCAAAGGACACAAATATCCACACCAACCATTTTTCACTCCAAAAAGATCAAAAAGGAAGATGGCAAGCACCACAGCAGCTCCCATACCAAAACCAAAGACTATACCTCTTTGCATAATGGTTATAGGAGACAGCACTTCAAAAGCAGCCACACCTACCAAAGCAGAGACTATCAGTCCTAAAACCATAATCCAGTATCTTGCAGATCGTTTTAAGAAACGATAGTTTACCTCTTCTTTATCAAGATCAAATTTACGTCTAAGCCAGTTAGCCAAGTCTGTTACCATATTAATAGGACAAACCCAAGAACAAAAAGCACGACCACCTACTATCATATAAAATAAAGTAATAATGGCCGCACCAAGCAATACATCTGCACCTAAAACAAAGCCTGTTGCCAATACTTGAAGTGTAGTGTAAGGGTCAGATAAAGGTATAGAAGCAAACAAGTAGGACGTACCAAAAGTACCTGCTAAAATATTCCAACCATAAGCATTTGCGGCAAAATAGAGAAATAAAATTCCTAGCTGCGTACTTCTTCTTAGGAGTAAGTATTTTATGTTTGACATTAGTACTCTACCTCCATATTTAGGTAATCATTTGCTGTCTTTTTAGAAAGCTCTGTTCTTGTTTCTTTACTTATGGCATTTTTGACACGTTCTTGATCTTTTTCATCCCAACCTCGTACATAATGGTCACCTGCTTTACCTTTAGCTACAACATTTGGTAGTACAAAAATAGCAGGTTCTTCTGTCACGCAAGCTTTCTCACAAAGTCCACAGCCTGTACAAGCACTATCTTGTACTACAGGTAACAAAAATGCATGTTTTCCTGTTCTATCATTTTTTTGATATTCAAGTGTAATAGCCACATCCAATAAAGGACAAGCTCTATAGCAAGCATCACATTGTATGCCCCAAAAGGCGATACAAGATTCTTTATGTACTATGGCTAATCCCATAGATGACTTATTAATATCAAGCTCTTGTTTTTCATTAAGAAGGCTTGGCATATCTAAAGCTCCTGATGGACACACAGGCACACAAGGTATTTCTTCACACATATAACAAGGTATTTCTGTTGGCACAAAAAAAGGAGTTCCTATAAGTAAAGTATCTCCACCTTTTGCCATCTGTAAAGTACCTGGTCTTTGAAGCCCAGTTTCTTTATCTACATTAGTATCTCTGTTCACACAAGCTTCAGCACAAAGCCCACACTTGATGCATGCTGCTAAAAAATCTTTCTCAGCCAATGCACCAGGAGGACGAAGCACCAATGGCGATGCTTTCACAGAATCAGCATATCCACTCCACAACATTCCACCCAATGCGGCAAGCCCTACGCTTTGTATGCTTGTCGCCATAAAGTTTCTTCTGTTGTTAGAGTGTTCCATTCCTTATGCCTTATAAAGTTTCACTGCACACTTTTTAAAGTCTGTCTCTTTAGACATTGGACATGTCGCATCTAAACATACTTTATTGATAAATACTTTTTCATCAAACCATGGTACAAACACAAGTCCTTGTGGTACACGGTTACGTCCTCTAGTTTCCACTCTTGCCTTAACTTTACCACGACGAGAATCAACCCAAATAAGTCCACCTTGTTTAAAGCCTTTTGCTTTTGCATCTGCTGGGTGCATGTAACAAAGTGCTTCAGGAACGGCTCTAAATAGCTCAGGTACTCTCATTGTCATCGTTCCTGAGTGCCAATGTTCAAGTACACGTCCTGTACATAACCATGTATCGTATGTCTCATCTGGCATTTCAGGAGGATCCATGTAAGGTCTTGCGTAGATCTTCGCTTTATTTTTAAGCGATTTTTTGTTTTTATCTTTGATCCCTTTGAGGTCACCTTGAGCCAATGCTTTAGCCAATGTACCATAGAATGCAAAGTCAGTAGCACCTGTTTCCTTAGCTGCTTTGGCTGCATATGGGTCATACTTAACGTTAAATCTCCACTGTGTCTCTTTACCATCAACAACAGGCCACTTTAAACCTCTTACTTTATGATAAACTTCAAATGGAGCCAAATCATGACCATGCCCTCTACCGAAGTCTGCATACTCTTCAAAAAGATACTCATGGATCATAAATCCATAGCCTTTCCATGGTTTGCCGTCAGAACCTTTTACGTTACGGCTATCACCACGTGATTCAGTATCATCATAACCTACCTGAGGGAACTTGTCATTCAATTTATATGATTTTGCTTTCTTGTTGGCAAACAAGACATCATACATCGTTGTACTTTTTTTGTATCCCATTTTCTCAGCATCTTTAATGATATTTGGAAGTTTTTTACCGTTTCTTAGTGTAGATTCACCCCAAAGATCTCCAACTGTAAATCTTTTGGAGAGTTCTATCCACTGCCAGGTATCAGACATCGAGTCTCCTACAGGAAGTACTTGCTGTCTCCAGTGCTGTGTACGACGCTCTGCATTTCCGTATGCTCCCCATTTTTCATAGATCATAGCTGAAGGAAGAACAAGATCAGATACTTTTGCAGAGATACCAGGGTATCCATCTGAACAAACGATAAAGTTATCCATTTCACGTGCAGCTTTAATCCAGTGAGATGCAGAAGCAGAGTTTTGATAAGGATTGTTAACATTAATCCAACAGAACTTAATCACACCATCTTCTATGTCTCTATGTATTTTCATTACATGCTGATTACCTACAGGATTAATAGTACCGTTTGGTACTTTCCAACCCTTTTCAGTGATCTTTCTATGTTTAGGGTTCTTGACCATCATATCTGCTGGAAGTCTGTGACAGAATGTTCCTACTTCTCTTGCTGTACCACAAGCAGACGGTTGACCCGTAAGAGAGAATGCTCCAGAACCTGGTTTAGCTTGTTTATTAAGTAAAAAGTGTACATTGTATGCCAAAGTATTTACCCAAGTACCACGTGTATGTTGGTTCATACCCATTGTCCAGAATGAAACTACTTTTCTGTTTTTTTGGATGTAAAGATTTGCAAGATATTGAAGCTTTTTCTTATAATCTTCTATATCTTCATTTGGATCACCTTTGGTATTTTTAGCAGTATATTCAAGTGTATATGGTTCTAAAGATTTTTTATACTCTTCAAATGAGATTTCCCAGTGTTTAAGCGTACCTGGAGTGTTTTTCATCACATCACCCTCTTTATATCCATACGGTTCAAGTGCTGGTGCTTCTTTTGCAGAAACTTTTTTAGACATCTCTTTAGAGATAGTTTCCATTTCAAGATCTGTATATTTACCCTCTTTGATAGATTTTTCATCTGATCTTCTTAGTCCATAACCAAGATTTACAGGACCTACGGCAAATACCATATGTTGTTTAACAAATTTCCAGTCAATAATACCTTCTGCTTCATCTCTCATGACGATTTCACGTGCGATGTAATTCCAAAGTGTTAAGTCTGTATTTGGAGAGAAGATAATCTCAACATCTGCAAGGTCAGAAGTTCTATGTGTATAAGTAGAAAGGTTTACTACCTTCACTCTGTCAGGATTAGAAAGCTTTCTATCTGTTACACGTGACCAAAGGATCGGGTGCATCTCAGCCATGTTTGATCCCCAAGAAACGACTGTATCTGTAAGCTCAATGTCATCATAACATCCGCTTGGTTCATCAATACCGAATGTTTGGTAGAAACCAACAACAGCTGAGGCCATACAGTGACGAGCATTTGGATCGATCGCATTTGATCTGAACCCTGCTTTCATCATTTTCTGAGCAGCATACCCTTCCATAACAGTGTATTGACCTGATGCGAAGTTAGCTACACCTTCTGGTCCTGCATGCTTAAGTGCTTTTTTGATGTGCACTTCCATTTCATCAAAGGCACGTTCCCAGCT
>Ga0164313_10004252_pt1 | contig 12801 bp, 9 predicted proteins | sample GuaBasSedimGuay4_FD_113735 | JGI IMG/M metagenome (GOLD analysis project Ga0164313, IMG submission 113735) | Subseafloor sediment microbial communities from Guaymas Basin, Gulf of California, Mexico - Guay4, Core 4569-4, 0-3 cm | ecosystem: Environmental > Aquatic > Marine > Hydrothermal vents >... | reverse complement strand
TTTAAAAAAACCGGGTTTTTACTGGGCAGAAGCCTTGCCGACTCGGTGGCTCACATCAGTCCTTCCAAAATATTCCTGTTTGGTGGATTGGCCAAGGCAGGTAAATGGATCATCGATCCTGCTAAAAAGAGCATGGAGAAGCACCTCTTCCCCATCTATCGGGATAAAATTGATATTGTCCCTTCAGCCTTGCTGAAGAAGAATATTGCAGTCCTGGGGGCAGCTGCACTGATCTGGAAGAAACTCCGGAAGGTGAATGGTGGTGGCTGACTCTACTTTTCCAGTTTTTTGGTTACATCGTGTTCCCAGTTTGATCGCACAGTGATCTCTAAAGGGAGTAGCTCCAGAGGTTCTGGTTGTATCTTTTTCAAATAGTGACCGGTATCCCACTTTCCGTTTTCATTCAGATCATGAATGAACTTCATTGTGTATGTACCGGGAATCAGATAAGGGAAAACATACTCTCCCGACTGATCCACAAAACGTTTTCTAATCACCTTGTTTTCAGCCATCAGCTGTATGATAATCCTGTTATCCACTCGTTCCAGATTCAATATAATCTCCCCGTAAAATTCAATATCTCTCACATTGAAGTTCAGATCAATAGTATCGTGTTCGGGTGGATAGATACTGGCGAATGCACCCGGCAGGAACAAAATCCTGTACTGCGAAGCAGGTTCCCAATCGGCCATTATACTACCCCTGGTCAATAATGTGGTATCGAGGGATACTTCGAAGGGTACTGCAACCTCAACTGAATCGGGAATATGAAATAACCTGATCAATGAGTCGTTCATCTCCCTGAAGGGTAATTTCAGATTTACAGTGAGGTTGCCATTCAGATTTAGATCCCCGTTATTCCTGATGGTAGCGACCTCAAGCTTTTCAACCTTAACCTTTTCGGGTTCTCCCCTTGACTTTTTCTTGGTCTTTTCCCGGTATGTGAACTGAAGTGTATCAACCAGAGTCACAAATTGATTTGTGGTATCTTTCACCGTGTAATCTATGGCAATCACCAGGGTATCCTGCTTATAATAAACCGAATCCCTGATCCACAGGGTCAGGCTATCCCTGTTTGTTGAATAATACTCCAGCAACCCGCTCCGATCCAATCCAATTGGAACCAGGGGCCGGTATTGAAAAGAATCGGTCAGGGGGAGCGCAAAAACCAATTCTACTCTCCGTGGATCCTCCCTGGAATAATCTGTAATATACTGTATGTCAGACTCTTCGACAAATAACAACAGATCTACGTAGACGGAATTGAGGTCTGGCCCGGAATAGGGTATGGTATCTATTTCAAAGCCGGTGGTATCAACCATGGGAGTGGTGTCTATTAATCCGCCTTCCATCAGCAGCTGCCAGGCAAACTCGGCATTGACAATCAGGCTGGAATCAAGAAATGCAATCTCCTCCGAAGGAAGGTCAAACAGGAAGTTGTTATTCCCGTCTTTGAGAGCTATCACCTTATACTCATCTGGACGCAGGTTGTTTACACTGAAGACCCCACTGTCGTTCGATCTGCCCACATATAAGGGAATATCGAGCATAGGAACTGAATCCCTCAGGTCTGAATAAAGTAAAATGGAGATGGGCTCGTCCGGAACTGACAGGTCCTCTGCATATTTAAGGGTCCCCTTTACAGAGAGTGAATCAAGCACATCCCCGGTGGAAAAAACATACTCGTAATTGAGCAGGGGATTGCCCTCATGAAGATCCTTGATAGCGCTTCCAAAATTGAAGGTGTAAGTGGTATTTTGTTTCAGCGTATCTACAATCTCAATCACCAGGGTCTTTTTCTTGAGCTTCACCTCTGGCTTCTCCTTCATGGGAGGAGAAACAACCAGCTCATTGTTTACATCTTCAAGTACTATATATTCATCGAAGGTGACCTGAAACTTATTTCCGTTGAACCGGGTAGAGTAGTTTGGAGGATCGCTTTCCAGCACCACAGGTGGATCTTCATCCCGTGGGCCCCCTGCCGGGGATCCAACCTGTGCACAGCTCCAGGCAAACATTAAAACCAAAAATGGGAAAATAACTTTATATGACACGCTTGATTCAATTTAGTGCAAACATACAAAGATATATGGTTCAGGTGAAACCCCCCGGAATGTTATTATATTTGTAACTTAACCATATAATCTATGCCCTGTCATGTTAATAAACGCCATTACCTGGAACATAGATCCGGAGATTTTTAGCATCGGTCAATTGAGCATCCGCTGGTACGGTTTGCTTTTTGCTTCGGCTTTTCTTTCAGGATATATTGTTTTTACCCGCTTCCTTGCCACTGAGAGGCTCACCTCTGAATTGCTTGATGAATTGTTGATTTATATTGCGGTTGGAACCGTGCTGGGTGCCAGGCTTGGGCATTGTTTCTTCTATGAGCCCGACTACTTTTTATCCAACCCACTTGAAATCCTGAAGATATGGAAGGGCGGTTTGGCCAGTCACGGTGCAGCCATTGGGATCCTTCTTTCTCTCTGGCTCTATATACGAAAGCACAAACTTTCCTTCCTCTGGCTCATCGACCGCATAGTGATTGTGGTGGCATTGGGAGGTGCATTTATTCGCCTGGGAAACCTTTTTAATTCCGAAATCTATGGCTCCCCAACCAACCTCCCCTGGGGTGTCGAGTTCATAAGGGACAAATTGTATGATGCCAACACTGGTGAATTACTTCCTACCGTGGCCAGGCATCCTACACAACTGTATGAAGCGATCAGTTACCTGGTAATTTTTTCCATCCTGCTTACCTTTTACCGAAAGCGTCATACAACAGTCAGGGATGGTTATATTTTCGGGGTATTTATGATTCTCCTGTTTTCTGCCCGCTTTCTTATTGAGTTTGTGAAAAACGACCAGGTCACCTTCGAGGCAGGCATGCAATTTAATATGGGACAATGGTTGAGCCTGCCTTTTATCCTGGCCGGTGTAATTATGATCTTATGGACCAAAAATAATCCAAAATATTTCTCCCGGGAACCCATTCCAAAAGCACCCAAAAAAGGAAGAAAAGCCAATTAAATAAGTATTTATGGAGACAGGGAATTTCTGGTTTGCATTTGGGCTAACAGTATTTGCCGGACTTTCCACAGGAATTGGCAGCGCCCTGGCTTTTTTTACCAAAAGTACCAGCACCCGGTTCCTTTCCATAAGCCTTGGCTTTTCTGCTGGTGTGATGATCTATGTCTCCTTCTTCGAGATCCTTCAGAAAGCAAGGGAATCACTGATTCCGGAATTTGGTGAGAAGCTGGCAGCCTGGTATGCTGTGGCAGGTTTTTTTGGTGGAATTTTGATTATCGCCATCATCGACAGGTTGATTCCTTCCTTTGAAAACCCACATGAAATCAGGCGGGTGGAAGATGTGGCCCCGGAGGGATACAGGGATCCCAAGCTGGTCAGGATGGGCATGTTCACAGCCATTGCCATTGCCATCCATAACTTTCCGGAGGGCATTGCCACTTTCATGGCCGGACTAACCGACCCAACCATAGCCATTCCCATTGCAGTGGCCATTGCCATTCATAACATCCCTGAAGGAATAGCCGTATCGGTACCTATCTCATATGGAACCGGAAGCAAGAAAAAGGGATTTTTTCTCTCCTTCTTATCCGGACTGGCCGAACCTATTGGTGCATTGCTGGCCTATTTTATCCTGATGCCATTCCTTAGTGATCTGCTTTTTGGATTTATTTTTGCTTCAGTAGCCGGAATTATGGTCTTTATCTCCATTGATGAACTCCTTCCTACCGCCAGAGAGTATGGATTACACCACCATGCGGTCTATGGATTTGTGGCTGGCATGGCTGTGATGGCTCTTAGTTTATTGCTATTTATTTAAAATGTCCGACACCGATCATTCCCATAGAAAAAAACGCCACCACAATCACCACCCGGTGAATGAAAAAAATCTGTTGGTTGCCACCCTGTTGAACCTGGTCATTACTATTGTTGAGATCGCCGGAGGGATCCTCTCGGGCAGCCTTGCCCTGATTTCAGATGCGCTTCATAACCTGAGCGATACCTTTGCCACATTTATTGCCTACATGGCCACCCTCATTGGAAAGCAGGAAGCCAATCAGAAAAAGACATTCGGATATAAACGAATTGAGATTCTCGCAGCCCTGATCAATGCAGTGATCCTGATTGTCATCAGTACTTTTCTGCTGAAAGAGGCCTGGGAACGGTGGAACGACCCCCAACCCATCAACTCCATGGTAATGCTGATGGTGGCTATGATCGGCTTACTGGCCAACGTCTATGCGGCAATCATCCTGAAAAAGGATGCAGGTAAGAGCATCAATGTGAAAGCGGCCTATGTCCACCTGATCGGAGATAGCCTTTCTTCAGTGGTAGTGATCATTGGGGGTGTTCTGATGCAGATCTTCAGTATCTACTGGATCGATCCCTTAATAACCCTGCTGATTTCCCTCTATATTATTCGTTCGGGATTTGTAATTCTAAAAGAGGCCGTTAATATTCTGATGCAATCGGCACCCGAGCATCTCAACCTGAAACAGATCAAAGTGGAGGTTGAGAAAGTCCCGGAAGTTTCCAATATTCATCACCTTCACGCCTGGATGCTTACCGACCGGGAAATCCATCTGGAAGCCCATGTGGAGTTAAGCAATGACATGAAGTTGAGCCAGGTGAAGAAGATTCAGCAAGAGATCGAACAACTTCTGTTGCAAAATTATGGAGTGGGTCACATCACCCTCCAATTTGAATACCAGACAGACCATGCTCGTCACCTCATTCATAAAGAAGAACAAAAAATGCAGAGAGAACAAAAAATCATTCAGGCATCATGGTGGGCCATTATCGGCAATGGAATCCTGGCCATATTAAAACTTACCATCGGATTTGTCTCCGGTAGTTTTGCCCTGATTGCAGATGGCATCGATTCCACCACAGATATTATCTCTTCCCTGGTGGTACTGATTGCAGCCAGAATCATTCCAAAACCTCCAAATATTAAGTTTCCATACGGGTATAGCAAAGCCGATACCGTGGCCACCAAGGTATTGTCTTTCGTGATCTTTTTTGCCGGTGCCCAGCTGGCCTATTCCACCATCCGCATCATTGTACAGGGAGCCCCCATGCATACTCCCTCCCTGCTGGCCATCTGGGTCACCCTGGTCTCTATCCTGGGAAAACTGGTCCTGACCCTTCTGCTCTTTCGCACAGGCCGAAAGGTAGAGAGCCCCATGCTGATTGCCAATGCTCGTAATATGCGCAATGATATCTTCATATCTATCAGTGTACTATGCAGCCTGGTATTCTCGATTTTCCTTAAGGAGCCCCTAATTGACCGCCTTATTGCCCTGGCTATCAGCTTTTTTATCATGTACGAGGCATTCCGTATTTTCATGAAGACCAACGTCGACCTGATGGATGGAATAGATAACACAGAGGTCTATTGTCAGCTTTTTGAAGCGATAAAAAGTGTAAAAGGTGCACACAATCCTCACAGGATAAGGGCCCGGAAAATTGGTCACTTCTACATGGTCAACCTGGATATTGAAGTGCATCCATACCTCTCGGTGAAAGATGCACATGAGATCGCAAAAAATGTGGAAAACAGCATCAAATCCAACATTAAGAACATCTACGATGTTATGGTACATGTGGAACCACTGGGAAACAAGGAAGAGGATGAAAAATATGGTGTATCCGAATCTGAAATCAAAAGTCAAAACAGCTAGTTTATGATTACCCGAGAAATGTCGATGTGCCAGGCCATCATAGAGAATATGCAGCTACTGCCGCTATTCCCCCGGTTCAATATGAAAACAGGTTTTGGGGAAATGAGTGTGGCGGAGGTATGTAACGCGCACCAGGTGAATATCGATTTCTTTATGGAAATAGCCAATGCATACCTGGATGAGGCTTATATTCCCCAGGAAGGTCTTGCCCTCTTTTCTCTGGAAACTGTTGTGGAATACCTGACCAGTACGCATACTTACTATGTGGAGATAGCCCTTCCTTCAGTAGAGGACAACATCCTGAAAATGTTGGACCACTCCTCCCTCTCTCCCAAGGAATTGAACCTGGTGACCGCATTTTTCAATGACTATAAAAAAGACTTTATGCTTCACATTTCCAAGGAGGAAGAGTATGTATTACCCTATATTCTCGAACTGGAAAAACAATCCGCCCTGGAGAATCCCGATCCGGCTTTCATTGAAAAACTTCAACGCTACACCATCCGGGAATTTGAACAGGAGCACGACAGCCTGGAGACCAGCCTTGAACATCTTTCACAGTTGATTATAAAATTCCTTCCTCCTTTTAATGATTTCCAGGTGTGTCACCAGGTGTTAAGCGGCCTTTCAGACCTGGTAAACGACCTGGCCGACCATGCAAATATGGAGGATAAAATACTTATTCCCCGGGTAGCAGAGCTTGAGAGGCAATTACTTGACCGTCATAAAACCAAATGAGGGTATCAAGCTTCATACTGGTAATTGATTCCTACCTGGTCCGCAAGGGAATGGCTTCCATCCTGAACCATATTCACCGAGTCAGGGTCGTGAAGGAATTTGACACCCCTGAACCTCTAGTAAACTATATTCAGAACCAGGGGGCCGATTTCATTGTGATCAGTCAATCCCTTTTTCAGCAGGCCACCAGCCTTTTTATCTCCCGGCCCGACCTGCTTGAAAAAACCATACTGCTGACCGGAGATCCGGTTCGCATGGAGACCGATAATCAACTAAGTTCCCTTACAGCAGAGGCGCAGGTTTCTATCCGTTTGTCAGAGAAAAAGGATGAAATCATCAGTAAAATACTGAACATCCTTGATCTGTCTGTTTCAGGAACAGGATCGGCATATGAGGAAACACTCTCCCTTCGTGAAAAAACCATCGTCAGGCTTATTTCCATGGGTCTTACCAACCGGCAAATAGCCGATGAACTCTTTTTATCTGCACATACAGTGATCACCCACAGAAAAAATATCAGCAGTAAGCTGGGTATTAAATCCATTTCGGGTCTGACTGTATATGCCATTGTAAACAACATCATTACCATTGAAGAAGTTACCTCGAAACCTTCAGAGTAATGTGTATATTTGTGAAACATTAATCCATTGATCATGGCAGAAAAGAAAACAAATGTTGGTGTATTGTACGGCGTCCTGGGTTTACTGGTTGTGGTACTGGCTGTTGCCGTATACCTGTTACTTGATACCCGGAAAAACCTAAACGTGGTTTCAGCTGACCTGGCTGAGAAGACCGAATATTTTATTGTAGAACGTGATTCCCTGGAGGTAGAATTAAGAAATATCTACATCCAGTATGATTCTCTGGAAACTGATAACCTGGAGATACAGATTGAGATGTCGCAGCAACAGCAAAAGATCGATAAACTCATCGCAATCCAGGCCGATGATGCCTATAAGATCAAGATGTATAAGCGTGAAATGGGTACCCTTCGCACGGTACTAAGAAGTTACATTGTACAGATCGACTCTCTGAACATGCAGAACCAGGAGCTGATGGCTGAGAACAAGCAGCTCAGGAATACTTCGCGCAGGCTGACCACGGAAAAGGAGCAGCTCGAAAAAGATAAAACCCAGCTTGAGGAGATCAAGGACCTGGCCACAACCCTTCAGGCATCACAAATCAACATGGTCCTCTTAAACAAACGTGATAAGGAGAGTTCAAAAATCAGGGGAGCCGTCAAGTTAAGAGTTGATTTTACCTTAAGGGCCAATAAAGTGACTACTGCCGGCGAAAAACCAATCTTCCTGCGAATCCTCAGGCCCGATCAGGTTCTGCTTGGATCGCCCGATTTACTGATGCTCGAATATGAGGGGGAACAGATACCCGCAACGGCTACCCGGACCATTACCTATGAGAATGAAGATCTGCCGGTTTCCATTTTCTGGACCAATGACGGAGAGATTGTACCCGGTGAGCACACTGTAGAAATTTACGCAGAGGGAAAAATTATTGGAACCTCTTCATTTATTCTGAAATAGGTATTCTGAGCACATGAACATTGGTATTATTATTGGGCGCATCGGAGGTGTTGACGGGGTTGCGCTTGAGACTGAAAAGTGGATTGATGTATTGCACTCCATTGGCCACAAGGTGTACACCCTGTCGGGACAGTTCCAGGAACGACCCATGGACCCGGCTACGGAGAACCTGGTTTCCGAAATGTCTTTCTTCTCTCCCGAAAGCTTCTGGAGTCAGAAAAAGGCTTTCTTTTATCCCGAGACTGATCCCGGGGAGCTTATCGAACACCTCAACCTCTATTCCAGGGTTATTTATAAGAAGATATTGTGCTGGATCCAGGAGCGCAAAATAGATTTGATTATTTCGGAAAACGCCTCTGCCCTTCCCTCCCACCTGGAGATGGGACTGGCCATTAACAAGGTGGTTCATAAATCGGGAATACCTACCATTACCCATGACCATGATTTTGCCTGGGAGCGTGGCGACAGGTACATCTCTCCCCACCGGGAGATTAATGAGTTTGTTTCGGAGGTTTTTCCCCTGCGGGCTCCCAACTCGGTGCATGCAGTGATTAATACGCATGGCAGCAGCATATTGATGGAACGTTTTGGCAGGCCGGCGGTCAATGTACCCAATGTGATGGATTTCAATCAGGACTTTGGGGTTCAGAATCAGAAAAATGAGAACCTGGCCGAACATATGGGTTTCAACAAAGATGACCTACTTCTTTTCCAGATCACCCGCATTGTAAGAAGGAAAGGGATCGAATCGGCCATAAAACTGATACATGAGCTCAATGACAAAAAGGTCAAGCTGATTATCACCGGCAACTACGCCGATGACGCCGGTAGTGCTTACTACAACGAGTTGGTTAACCAGATCCATGAATTAAACCTTGGAAACCAGGTTAGCTTTGCCCACCATATTTTCCATAACAAGGGTCTATCCAATGGAAATGGCGAGGTGCGTTTCTCACTTTCTGATGCCTATGCCCGTGCCACAGCCTGTACCTATTTTAGTACTTATGAAGGATTTGGCAATGCCTTTGTTGAGGCTGTACTGGCCAAACGTCCCATTTTTGTCAACAACTACGAACCTGTCTATATGCCCGATATTGGAAGCAAAGGGTTTAAAGCGGTAATGATCGAAAACGGGCAGCTCACCGACGAAGCGGTTAAAGAGATTTCGGAGGTCATTTACAACCCGGACCAGGCCAGGGAGATTGCCGAATACAACTTCGAACTGGGTAAAAAACACTTCAGTTTCGATACCCTTCGCGGAAAACTGGAAGAATTAATTCAACTTGCAACAGCAACTGTCTGAGCTTAATCCACAAACAACTCCCTTAAAATATGATCGGTGATCAACCAGTGATCGGGATGAATGGCTACCTTTCCATCCCTATGCCACAGCGTGCCCTCCTCCAGGAATGATTCGGATTTTTGTTTGAAATGTCCCAACAGTTTTTCACCGAATTGCTCACTGATCTTCCAGGGGTCGGCTCCCCACCGGGTCCTCATGGAGGTGATCAGATAGTCGTGATAACGCTCCTCCAATGAGAGGTCTTCCGATTGACTGAATCCTACTCCAACATCCACACCATTCATATATCCCTGTAATTTAGATACATTCCACCTGCGTTGAGTGCCATCAAAGGAGTGCGCTGAGGGTCCAAATCCCAGGTAGGGCCGGCCTGACCAGTACAACAGGTTGTGCTCAGACATCCTTCCCTTAAGCGCGAAATTGGAAATCTCATAGTGATCATATCCCGCCCCGGTCAACCGTTCCCTCAGCACCCGGTAGAAGGCCACGCTCTCCTCTTCGTGTACAGGCACCAGCCTCCCCTTTTTTCTCCAGTGATCAAAAACTGTACCCGGCTCAAAGGTGAGGTGGTAAGCCGAAATATGAGAAACCGGCAGCGAGAGGGCCGTGGATATATTCTGTTCCCATGTTTCTGGTAATTGACCCGGAATACCATAGATCAGGTCCATGGTGATGTTCCTAAATCCAGCTGAGGCAGCATCCAGCACGCTCTGGTGGGCCTGCCTCGCATGGTGAGACCTTCGCATTAGCTCCAGGTCTCCCTGGTCAAAGGATTGTATGCCGATGCTGATCCGGTTAAACCCCCTGTTTTGCAAAGCATCCAGATAATCCGGCGAAAGGTCATCGGGATTACACTCAATGGTCCATTCAGGATCACTGCGAAAGGTAAAATGTTTGTCGATGGCCCCCAGGACACGGTCCAGTTGCTCCTTTGAAAGCAGTGATGGAGAGCCACCACCCAGGTAAAGAGTATCGAGTTTTTGCCCGGCATATTGCCCGGCCATAAATTCCACCTCTTTCACCAGGTGTTCAACGTAGGAATCCATGTACTTCAGACTTACTGAAAAGAAGAAATCACAGTACCTGCAGGCCTGGCGACAAAAAGGAATATGGATATAGATACCTCCCATGGATCATTCCTCCAGATAACCGATAATGGCATTGGAAACTGCCCTGGGTTCAGGTGGCAGCGCAAAAATATCCGATTCGTAATCCTTATTGTAAGGGGAAATGTTCAATGTCTTACCATTAACTACCAGTGTACTGCTCCCCCCCGGATCAAAACCCATGGCCTTATCAAATCCATGTTTCAACAGGATTTCAGCCATATCCCCATGGGTGGCTCCCACCGATTCCCTGATTCTGCCATTAATGGTGAGTACAGCAAGGTAACCTTCCCGGTTGATTCCCACAGCAATTTTTGGACCCCGCATGGAGGTATAGTCCAGCCTGGCAGCCTGGGTCCGGATTGAATTTTCTGTCTTCCACCCTTCCGCTTCCATATCAAGAACTACCTTCCCTTCGTCCAGCAGCAAGGGACCCGCTTCGATTCCCTGCAACACCCCTTCGTATCCATGAATGGATATGGCGAGCTTCTCTCCCACCCTCACCCCTTCCGGAATTTCATCAGGATGAAATGCCAGTATCAAACCCACCGGTACAACCGGGAATTTCTCTCCTTTTTTGGTAAAAATTACCTCTTTGATGGTCTCTCCGGCCAGCCTGACCATGGTTCTGCCATTACCCTCTATCCATGGCCGGGGAAAGAGCAGATCATAGTATGCAGTTGTATTGCTGTCACCCTGCAGGTTGTACACCTCACTTGTCATCTCCATCTTCCTGTTTTTCCAGGTGACGGACAATCCATCGCTGCAACTGACCCTGCGAATATCAATGGATCCATCCCTGTTAATCAGCAGGGCAGGCTTATTGAAAAGTGGTGCAGAGATCAGGTTTCCGTCGGAAATAAGTAGTCCCAGTGGCGAACCTATGTATGTTTCCGGAAGCCCCAATTTTCCCACCAGTTCATGATTTAGTATATAACCCCCATTCCATGCGATCCGGGCCGTTTTCCGTTTCTGCTCCTTAAATGATTTTACAAACTGAACCACTGTTTTGGGGTCCTGGGTCGCAGAGACGGCTGCAAATCCCCATTTCCTTTTCTTAAAATTCAGCTGAGCCAACGCCCCATTGTAAGGCATTCCATCTTTGTATATGCCACTTACGTAAACGTAGCTAACCGGGGTGTTTTCCTCCCCGTCATTGCTAAGCGACTGAAGCACATGCATCACCGGACTGCCCTTGGTGAGTGCATCTTCCCTGATGGCCTCCATTACCCGGGGTTCCCCCACTTCTTTCACCAGGGATTTAAAAAGCTTGCTTTTTAAAGCTTTTTCAAAATCCCGCGCCGTTTGGACCGGTGAAGGGTAAGATAGGGTGGCCCTCACTCCCGCGGGCACATACTGAATATATCCACTCTCGATGGGAATACCCATCATATGTGCTGCAAAGGAGTTGATCACTTTACCAATGTGAAACCGCTCCATATCCACCATATCGGTCATCATGGCTGCATTGCTCCGATTGGTCAGAATGTACCCCTGCTGATCCCTGATCTTTCGCAATACCTTCAGGGCCCTGGTTCCCAACTGCGGGAAATGAATGCCCACACAAAGCTGCTTTGTACGCACTATTTGAATCACTCCAAATTCGTACAACAGTTTCATCTCCTCTGAATCACCATTTGCGATATAGTCGGTAATTTCATCCTTGTTCAGCTGCTTTCCCAGGTTCTTTTCCTGGGCAAATATATAGACCGGCTGTAGCTGTGGGGCCTCTTTTTCCAGCATACTCCGGGTAATGGTCTCCTCAAGCGGAAGTTTCAACCGGGTGCGGACAGACTGCAGGGCAAAAAATTCAAGCTCATACATGATATAGGCTCCTGGAAAATAGGCTATGGGCAGGTTGGTGCAGAGTTTGTCTATCAGCTTTTTCCGATCATCTATGGCCAGGTAGGGACTTCCTGTTAACTGCAACAGAGCCAGGTTCCAATCTGTGAAAAACTGTGGACTGATGTCTACCTTATTCAAAGGTACAGGTTGTACAATATTAATATACAACAGGTTAATTAACCCGGTAAGCTCCTGAAATGTATAATCCTGGTAGGGGTAATAATATTTGTTTCTATGCCGGTAAGACATGGAATGGTCGTGCTGAATGGCCACTTCGTCCCCGCGGGTTTCAAACAGGGTTTCTACTGCATTGTAGAAAAGGTTTACAATTTTATGCGGTACATGTTCTGCATCCGGATCATTTTCAATGATGGAGGTGGCAAAGTGAAATGCCATACCGCGAATCAGCTGTTGCTCCACCCTGAAATAACTGGGATCGATAAGCGATTTTAGCATCAACATAAATGAGAGGCGGCCATATCCGGGTAGGTAGTGCCTGTTTTGCGTATCCAGCAAAGCTTTCAGGTCGCTGTTGCTAAAGCTGACCATCTCCCGGT
>Ga0164313_10004251_pt1 | contig 12802 bp, 12 predicted proteins | sample GuaBasSedimGuay4_FD_113735 | JGI IMG/M metagenome (GOLD analysis project Ga0164313, IMG submission 113735) | Subseafloor sediment microbial communities from Guaymas Basin, Gulf of California, Mexico - Guay4, Core 4569-4, 0-3 cm | ecosystem: Environmental > Aquatic > Marine > Hydrothermal vents... | reverse complement strand
TTATTTTTCATGGTCACAGCCATCACCATCCACTTCACAAAATCAAATCTGACATCCTCACCCACTCAGGTCAAACCTTCCTTGTCCCTACGGGACTGCGTCAGGCATTGCCTTCGGGGTTCGTCTTTACAGATTCTGATTTTGATTGTGGTGGTGCTGCCTGCTTTATGAAGGTACGGGGCGGACGCACACTCCCTTCGGTCGCGTGCTAGTGAATTTACTGATTTTTCTGGGTCGGGGGTAGTCTGATCGTCTTCGTCTTCTCAAAATGAGATCCACTTGGTAGGTGCCCAGCTCGCTACTGAAATATGGGGAGGTAGTGCGTTTTTCTTTGGATCAGCTAACAAACACAATTGACGGTCTTCCTGACGGTTCTTAAACACCATAAACAGAAAAACCTGCCTATTATCAGCAGGTTATCTATATGTATTGGCGGAGAGCGAGGGATTCGAACCCCCGGACCTATTACAGTCAACGGTTTTCAAGACCGCCGCATTCGACCACTCTGCCAGCTCTCCATTGTTTAAAGGTCGGTATCAGTTGATTCATGGCGGGTTTGCAGCCATACGACGCTGATTGCCGCTTTTGCAGGTGGGCGATTATATATAAGCTTAGGGGTGACGCCAATGGTTTTTGCTATGATTGAGGCGTGATTATGCGCAGAAAGCACAAATATTCACTTCAAGGTCGAACACGAATAGCACAATCTCTCTCAGATGCAGCCAATCGCTTGAACTTTATTGTCGGCTTTCCGCTGGTGTTAAACCGACTGACACAGTCCTTCCAGACATTTTTTTAGCCGGATACGCTCCGCCGAAGATAGTCGGGCGCGTGGTTTTGCCTTCATCTGCAGATAGCGATAATGACTTTGCGGCGAGGCCAGATAGGGCTTTGCGGCTAACAATTCATCCATTGCTGCATGATCATTGCAGACTAGTACCATATCACATCCCGCTTCAATCGCCAGATCCGCGCGTTCGACAATATTACCGCCAACACAAGCACCATGCATTGTGAGGTCATCGCTAAAAATTAGCCCTTTAAAGTCCACTTCCTCACGTAGGATTTCTTTTAACCAGCGCGATGAAAAAGTAGGCAAGGCCGCATCCACTGCGGGAAAATCAATATGCGCAGTCATCACTGCAGCCAGTTTATCCTTGAGTGCGATGAAAGGCTGCATATCGTCCGCGATGATATCATCCAGTTCTCGCGTGTCTACGGGCGTCTCCAAATGAGAATCTGCCAGCACATGACCATGGCCCGGAAAGTGTTTCCCGGTCGCCGCCATACCGGCCGCCTGCATGCCATCGATAAATGCCCCGGCAATGGCGATTAGTTTATTCACCTGAGCGTGAAACGCGCGATTACCGATCACAGTTTTATCATGCAACCCCAGATCCAGCACCGGAGCAAAACTGAAATCAACGCCGCAGTCGATGAGCTCTTCTGCCATCAACTGCGCAGTTGCTGATGCCAGCGTCAGGGCATCGATTTTATCCTCGCCCGCTGCATCATAAAGCCGGCCGAATTCGGCCATGGGTGGCAGGCGGGTAAAACCTTCTTTGAAACGCTGCACGCGCCCGCCTTCCTGATCCACCGCAATCAATAATTCGGGCTCACGTAAGGCCCGAATATCAGCAATCAGTTCAATCACCTGCTCCTTACTGGAGAAATTCCGGGCAAACAAAATCACCCCGCCAACGCTTTGATCCTGGAGACGGCGGATATCCTGCACATTCAGGCTTAAACCTTCTACATCGAGCATCACCGCACCCAGGGGCTGCAGAATCTTAGTCATTTTGCTGATCTCGATCTATCATTACGGGAGTGCCGGCCTCAACCAGCTCAAATAATTCGATCATGTCGGCATTCGACATGCGAATACAACCTCTCGAGCCTGGCTTGCCGAGAGCGACATCATCAGGGGTGCCGTGGATATAAATATAGCGACGCATGGTATCGTTTTGACCGAGACGATTCCTGCCTGGCTCAGACCCGCTGAGCCATAAAATGCGCGTCAATATCCAATCCCGGCCGGGGTGTTGAGCACGCAGCTCAGGTGCATACATTTCACCGGTCTGTCGACGCCCGACAAAAACAGCGTTGGCGGGTGCGTCCGCGCCTATTTTGGCACGTATGATGTGTGCACCACGCGGAGTGCATTCACTGCCGCTTTGTTCGCCGACTCCATTTGCACCGCTTGAAATTGTGTATTGTCTAAGCAACAAGCCCTTGTCATCGTACAAGCGCATGGTCTGGGTGGGCGTGTCTATCCTAATATTCATTTTTGGCACGATTTAAAGACCGGCATCCGGGCTGCTAGCGCTCACTGTAACTGGACAGGTTGCCGCGCTTCGCAATGACGGGATGATTGGTAAAAGATGGCCTATCATGATTTTTATTTTGACACAATTTAAAGACCGGCATCCGGGCTGCTAGTGCTCACTGTAGCTGAACAGATTGCCGCGCTTCGCAATGACGGGACGATTGGTAAAAGATGGCTCTTTTCGATTTTCATTTTTACAGTGTGATCTAAAGACCCGATTTTAGGTTAGCCTGCCCCTGCTTAGCTGAACAGATTGCCGCGAGCCTGGCGAAGTGTCGCTCTGGGTTGTGCTCGCAACGACAGGAGGGGGCTTTTGGTCAATCTGTTGTTTAATCGTTTTCGAGGATATGCTTGAGCAGGCCTTCCGAGGCGTTCTCAATCAAATCAAACACGTGTGGAAATCCGCCGCCGTAGTAGGGATCGGGCACTTCCCGTTCAGCCACACCGCTGGCGAAATCCAGAAACAGATGCAGTTTATGCTGCTGATCGGGGCTCGCTAGATGAGACAGGCTGGCATAATTATCATCATCCATTGCGATCACATAATCAAACTCGGAAAAATCTCTGGCCGTGGCTTGTCTCCCACGCAACGAGCTCAAGTCAATGCCACGCTCACGCGCCGCCTCGGTGGCGCGTGAATCAGGGGATTCACCCACATGCCAATTGCTAGTGCCGGCAGAATCAATGTGAATAAATTCTTCCAGCCCGCGAGATGCTACCAATGCTCTGAACACGCCTTCCGCCGTTGGTGATCGACAGATATTACCCAGACAAACAAATACCACACTGACTCTATTCACTTTACAGGCTCACTCTGAATAATCCGGCGCACTGAAACTCTGGCCACCAATTCGCTCCAACTCATATACATATTCACTCTCCTCCAATGGCTGCATCACCTTATGCAGATGTTCGAGATTTTTAACTTCGATCTCAAATTCCATCTGGGTCAGGCTCTGCTCCTCATTTTGCATCTCTACTTTGACGATGTTAGAGCCCTTTTCCGCGATCAGTCTGGCGATTTGTGCCAGCACACCCTTACTGTTGGTCGCTACCACACGAATCTTGCTTTTAAAATAACCCTTGGTCTTGGCGCCCCATTCCAGATGTAACCAGCGATCCACGTGTTTGCGATAGCGCTTGGTATTGGGGCAACCATCGCGGTGCACTACCATGCCCCGATCGGCAACAAACACCCCGATAATATTGTCACCGGGCAAGGGGTAACAGCAATTAGCATAGTTAATCAACAAGGTTTCGGCGCCACGGATCGAGAGGCTGGATGCCGAACCCACGCGCATTTTATCCACGCCGTCTTCTGTCATTGCCATCAACTGCTGTGCAACCATCAATGGCAGCCGTTTACCAAACCCAATATCTGCAAGCAGATCATTCCAGTCTTCGAGATCAAACAAATTCAACAGCCGGATTTTATGATCACTCACAATGCGGTTACGCTTGTAGCCACTGTCACGCAAGGCCTTGGTAAGCAAGCGGCGGCCAATTGCAATCGCCTCTTTGGTTTTTTGTTGGCCGAGAAAGTGGCGAATTGAAGATCTCGCTTTTGCTGTTACTACGAAATTCAACCATGAAGGCAGCGGTCGTCCAGTACGCGAAGTGATGACCTCCAACCTGTTGCCCGATTCCAATACGGTATTCAGCGCAGAAACCTCGCCATCGATCTTGCAGCCGACACAGTGGTTGCCGACATCAGAATGCACAGAATAAGCAAAATCTACCGGTGTCGAACCGACCGGAAGACGCTTGATGTCACCCTTAGGTGTGAAGACAAATAGCTTGTCCGGATACATTTCGGCACGCAAATGTTCCATAAAATGACCGGCATCGCCAATTTGGCCCTGCGAATCCAGAAAACTCTCCAACCATTTCTTTACAATCTGCTGCGGCGGCTTGCGATCTTTATCATCTGATTTATAAATCCAGTGTGAGGCGACACCCGTTTCGGCAATGCGATCCATTTCTAGCGTTCGAATCTGTACTTCTACCGGCAGGCCATGCGGGCCGATCACCACGGTATGCAATGATTGATAACCATTGATTTTAGGCATGCCGATATAGTCTTTCACCGTATGCAGTATTGGCGTGTATTCCTGATGCACGATGCCCAGTACGCGATAGCATTCGTCGCGCGTATTCACAATAATGCGAATGCCATGCAAATCCTGTTGTGATTTAACCGATACCCCGCGGTGTTTGATTTTCTGGTAAATGCTATACACGCGCTTGCGCCGGCCAACCACACTTACATCTTTGATCCCGGCCTCACTCATCTTTACCTGCAGGCGCTTGATAATCAGTTTTTCCACCGGCTTGCGCCCACGGGTATCCGATACCAGCCGATCATTAATCGCCTTATAGCGTGCCGGATACAGGTTCTTAAAACACAGATCCTCCAGATCTGCGGTTAGTTCGCGCATTCCGAGGCGGTTTGCGATAGGCGCATATATATCCAGCGTCTGGCGTGCAATGCGTTTACGCTTCTCCTCCGGCAAATGCTCCAGTGTATGCATATTGTGCAGACGATCAGCAAGCTTGATCAGAATAACGCGTACATCCTTGGCCATGGCCAGCAGCATTTTGCGAAATGAGGCTGCTTCTGCATTCTGAATATCCTTGCTGGTGATTTTGGTGATTTTACTGACGCCATCCACCAGATGCCCGACATCCTCACCAAAACGCTGGTTCAAATCTTCACGGGTGACTTCGGTGTCCTCCAGCACATCATGCAAAATTGCCGCCATCAGGGTGCGGCTATCGATTTGCATATTGGCAAGAATCAACGCAACCGCAAGCGGATGGTGAATATAAGCCTCGCCACTCTTTCGGATTTGATTTTGATGTGCACGCGCGCCAAACAGGTAGGCGTCGTAAACAGCTTTTTGTGCGTCCTCATCAAGGTAACGTGCCGTTACCTCAAGTAAATCGCTGATCAGAACACGTTCTGTGGAGACAAGAACGTTCGGGGGGATTTCCTTCACAGCCAGATTGTGCGGCACGCAGGGTTGCGTGCCGATCGTTTTTTTGAGATGTGTTGCCTACGTTGTAGTTTCACCATCAGCTTTTTGTGAAGCCTCATCGTCACCTTCAAGCATCATACTTGATGCGGGCTGCTCTGCAACCACTTCTTCAGCACTTTCGCCAATTTCCATCGCCATTGATTCAGCAAGCGCTTCAGCAATCAGACGCTCAGCTTCTTCATCATCAATTTCTTCAATCTGATCATCATCATGGAACAGGCCAATATTGGTGGTATCCAGAATGCTGGCATCAACCAGGCCATCAGCGATTTCACGCAACGCGATCACGGTTGGCTTATCGTCTTCTTCTTCAACCAGCGGCTTGGCACCCATTGATAATTGGCGTGCACGTTTTGCTGCGATCAACACCAGCTGAAAACGGTTTTCTACATTCTCAAGGCAATCAGTTACGGTAACACGTGCCATGGGGTTTCCTCAAAATTTGAAATGGCGGTGATTTTATTCGGTCTGCCGCACAAATTCAGCCCTTAAATACAGGTATTTCACCGTTTACGCGCCTATATTGGCTGATTCAGTAGCGTATCCAGCTCTTTCAGCGCCATATCGAAGTCATCATTCACGATTACGTGATCATATTCATCCTGATGGCTGAGCTCATTTTTAGCACCTTCCATGCGTCGTGCAATGGTCTCGTCATCGTCCTGACCCCTGCCCCGTAGGCGCGATTCCAGAGCTTTAATCGAAGGTGGCACGATAAATACTGAGATCACATCCGGATAAATCTTTCGTACCTGACGCGCACCCTGCCAGTCGATATCCAGAATCACATGTTTGCCTCCGGCCATCATATCTTCAACTGCTTTAATCGAGGTGCCATAATGGTTATCAAATACCTGAGCATGCTCCAGAAAAGCCTGATCTTCGATCATTTTTTCGAATTGTGCATGGCTGACAAAGAAATAGTCTTCACCATGGGTTTCGCCCGGGCGCATGGCGCGCGTAGTATGAGAAGTCGCAATCGCCAGATCACCACGCGCTGTTATCAGCGCTTGTGCCAGACTGGTTTTTCCACAGCCAGAAGGCGCCGAGAAGATAAATAGTTTTTTGTCAGACAAGATAAACCGCCAATGATCAGATAGAAAAAACAGGCCGGACAGGCTCCAGACAATTGATTCTAACAATGTTGTCAGGGATCACAACCATAAAGCGTACAATATCGTGATCATTCCTGCTCGTGCATCCATCATCCCGGGCTCAACCACTATCCGTATAGAACGCCTTGATATATGCCCAGGCTTCATCTGCACTTTCAACAAAGCTGAACAGATTAAGATCGTCGATATCGATCGTACCTTCATCCACGATTGCTTCAAAATCAATAATGCGTTCCCAGTAATCACGCCCGAACAACAGGATTGGCACCGGCGCCATCTTTCCGGTCTGAATCAGAGTCAGTGTTTCGAACAACTCATCCAGCGTACCAAAGCCGCCGGGAAAGGCAACCAGCGCTTTTGCACGCATCATAAAATGCATTTTTCGCACTGCAAAATAGTGAAACTGGAAGCTCAACTCGGGCGTGACGTAGGGATTGGGCGCCTGTTCATGCGGCAACACAATATTCAGTCCGATGCTCTTACCGCCTGCTTCATACGCCCCTCGATTTGCTGCTTCCATCAGCCCGGGGCCGCCGCCGGTGACCACCACCATTTCACAAGGACCGCATTTATCCACCTGCGATTCGCGAGTAATGATGTGCGCCAGCTTACGTGCGTCCTCGTAGTAATGCGATTTATCCAGCACCCGCCTGGCAATCCGGACCTTGCGCTGCAATATAGAATCTTCGGGGTTTGCCGACAGCTTCTGCTCCGCTTTGGTCAGGCTCTCCCTGGCGCTTACTTCATCTTTTATCCGCGTGCCGCCAAAAATGACCACGGTAGAATGAATGTTAAAATCTTGTTGCAGTATCTCTGGTTTAAGCAATTCAAGCTGCAGGCGTACCGGGCGCAGCTCATCGCGCGCCATGAAATCATTGTCATAAAACGCCAGTCGATAGGAAGGCGATGAAGACTGTGGCGTATCTTCAGCAGGCTGAGAAACAGGTGTTTTTTTGTTCATATGTGTTGTTTACCTTTTAACCCGGCCTTTCGATGGTGCGCTGCACTCCCGAAGAAAGGGGAGAAGCAAAGCAGTTCTGCCTATTTTAAATTGAGATCGAATCTGCATATCGTGGAATATTTACCCGCCAGCCCTGATCCTGCAATTTTTTCTGCAGCGTCTGCTTCGCGTTATCCTCGCCATGCACCAGAAATATTTCAGGCCGCTGCGTCTTAAAACCGTTTACCCAATCCAGCAGTTGCGACTGCCCGGCGTGCGCTGAGAAGCCGCCCAAAGTATGAATCTGCGCTTTCACCGCAATCTCTTCACCCGCAAGCTTAAGCGACTTAGCACCATCCACCAGCTTACGCCCGGTGGTGCCGTAGGCTTGATAGCCGACGATCAGCACATGCGCATTACGACGCCAGAGATTGTGCTTTAAATGATGGCGAATTCGCCCTCCTGTGCACATACCACTGCCGGCAATAATAATGGCACCGGCTTCAATACGGTTGATCGCCATTGATTCCTCAGTGCTCCGGGAAAAACGCAATATCGGCAAAAAGCTCTCTAAAGTACCCTGATATTCATGTCGAATAGTTCTTTTATCTTCCTGGTTGAATAGCTTCTGGTGTCTCTGGTACACCTCTGTAGCAGATATCGCCATCGGGCTATCGAGGAAAATTGCCTGCTGTTTAAGCCTGCCCTGCTGGTACATTTCACCCAGCCGGAAAATAATTTCCTGAGTGCGGCCAATCGCAAAAGAAGGGATCAGAATATTGCCGCCATTGTCTGAAGCCTGTTCGATGATTCCCTCAAACTCAGCAAGGGTGTCTGCCATCGGCCGATGATCCCGATCCCCATAGGTTGATTCCATCAGCAATACATCAGCCGCCTCGATCAATTGCGGATCACGTAGCAAGGCTGCACTGCTGTTTCCCAAATCTCCTGAAAACACCAGCTTACGCTCAACACCCTGTTCCGAGATGAAAATCTCTACAATGGCTGAACCTAAAATATGCCCAGCATCCCGATAACAAATTGCCACGCCCTCAGCAATTTCCTGGCGCTGTCCATAGGCAATGCCGGTACACAATGGCAGAGCCGCTTCGACATCATCGAGCGTATACAATGGCTCGACTTTTCTGTCACCTGAACGACGCCTGCGGCGATTCTCCCACTCTGCATCACGCATGCTCAAAAACGCAGCATCTTTGAGCATGATATCCAACAGTTCCCGGGTCGGGTTGGTCATATACACCGCGCCACGATAGCCATCCGCGACCAGTTTGGGAATGCGCCCCGAGTGGTCGAGATGGGCATGCGATAACACCACTGCATCAAGCGCATCGACATCAAAAGGAAAGGCAGCCTTATTTACTTTCTCTGCTGTTCGACTGCCCTGTACCAGGCCACATTCCAGCAATATGTTTACAGATCCAACTTGCAATATATACGCAGAGCCTGTGACTCCGTCCACCGCACCGTAAAAGCTAAGTTTTGCCATATTTCTCTCGCGCTAAATGAATTTTAATAACGGGTTTTCTATACCTCACCCTGATCGAGTTTTAACCAGTGCAACAGCATTTCATCATAACCAATAATGCCCAGCACCTTACCATCTTTAATCACCGGTGCACGTTGCAGGCTAAACCGCTCAAACAGGCGCGCACAATAACGAATATCCATGCTCGGTGACACGCTGATGACCGGCTTGCTCATGATTTCGTAAACATTTACCCGGTCTGGCGAGCGATCCTTGGCCAGTATCTGACGCACAATATCGCCCAGACTGACCAGACCATACTCATCATTTTCATCGCGCTTATCCACCATCAGCATGCGGGTTTTCACATGCTTCATCACGCTCAGTGCTTCAGAGATCGTCGCCTTGCCACAGACCATATCAAACTCGCGCAGCATGACATCCTCAACCCGAATTACAGCTTGATTAATCATAACGCCTCCTCCACCGTGTCTGCCAGCATCTGTGCCTGTCGGCCCAGACCAATAGCATCCTCAACGTCTATCTGTACCGCTACCCCCGCACCTTTAGTGGAATCAAATTTGCCAACTTCGCCAATCAATTCGAGAATATGCCGGCTTAAATGCTCTTCAACCAGAAACAACAGCATATCTCGTTGAGCATCCAGCGATAAGCCGAAAAATGAACGACTTATTTCCGGCCCCTCTCCGCGTGCATTGCTGACCACCGTCACGCCTGTGGCCCCGGCTTCCTTGGCGCTGTCAATCACCTTATTGGTTCTCCCGTCTTCAACAAAAGCAATAATTAATTTGAAATGCATGATTCAATCATCCTCAGTAGGTTGCTGTGCATGGCCCTGGCGGTGCGCCTGGAAATGAGACAGCTGTGCATAGAGCATTACACTCATAATCGGAAATAAACTGGCAAAGGCAATCAAGCCAAAACCATCAATTAACGGACTGCGGCCGGGCACACTCTCGGCCAGCCCCAAACCCAGCGCGGCCACCAGAGGCACCGTCACAGTAGACGTCGTCACCCCGCCTGAATCATAGGCCAGCGGCACGATCGTTTTGGGCGTAAAAAAAGTTTGGATCACCACCACCAGATAACCGGCAATAATAAAATAGTGCAAGGGATAACCCACTACAATTCGCCAGGTGCCGAGTGCCAGCCCAACGGCCACCCCAATCGCCACTGCGATACGCAAGCCCATGGCACTGATACCGCCACCTGACACCTGGTGCGCTTTCATCGCCACAGCCAGCAGGGATGGCTCGGCAATGGTGGTGCTAAAGCCAATTAAAAAAGCAAAGCAATAAACCCAGTAATAATCCTGCCATTCTACCGCTGTGCCTAATCCCTGACCAATAAAATCCATATTAGTCAACTGCCCTGCCATCAGCCGCCCAATGGGAAACAGGGCCTGCTCCAGGCCTTGTAGAAATAGCGTCAAACCCAGCAAAACATAGACAAAACCGATCAGAGTCTTACGTAAATTCGCAATCGGCCGACGAATGACCAGCAACTGAAACCCGAAGATAATTGCGATGATGGGCAATACATCTAACATGGTATTAAACAAGGTCTGGAAAAAGTCTGCCAACCAGATCATGAGACGACCATCCCGTATACCAACACGAAAATGATCGGCACCAGTGAAGCAAAAGCAATCAGGCCAAAGCCATCAACCATTGGATTGCGCCCCTTGATACTCGACGCCAGACCAATTCCGAGCGCAGTGACCAACGGCACGGTGATGGTGGACGTGGTGACGCCTCCGGAATCGTAGGCAATGCCAATGATAAAATCAGGCGCGAATAAGGTCATCACCACCACGATTAAATACCCCCCGGCAATCATGTACTGGATGGGCCACCCTCGCAAAATTCGTAACACCCCGATCACCAGTGCAAGCCCAACGGATGCCGCAACCGTCATACGCAGTCCATCTGCGTAGTCTTCCTGTGCGACCTCTGATATGCCAATAATCGCACCTTCCGCTGCAATCGTTGCTGCTTCGCCCGCAACCGCAATCAGCGCCGGTTCTGCGACGGTGGTACCAAATCCCAGTGTAAACGCGAAAATAAGCAACCACACAACGCTGCCCTTTCGGGCAAAGGCGTGCGCCATCGCCTCACCAATCGGGAAAAGCCCCATTTCAAGGCCGAAGGTGAAGAATGTCAATCCGAGCACCACCAGCAGCATGCCGAATAACAAATCCAGCAGATTGGGGATGGGTTGTTGGAGTACCAGCAATTGAAAAAAGACAATGACCAGCACGATCGGCAGCAAATCACGCAATGCGCGAATCAGGACACCCAGAAAGTTGCTCAGCCCCCGGTTCAACTTATGCGCCGTGTAAATCTATTGTCGCGATTTCGATTACAAACACAATGACCGCTCCCAAACCAATTCCAGATGCCTTTAGTATACGATTATTGCAAGCGGGATAGGGTTGGAGCAGTTAGAAATTACGATACCGCAGTAGCAGACCCGCTAAAGCGTTACTGCGCTCACTCGAACTGATACTCTGCTTCCATCAGTTTCGCTTGCGCTGCTGCCAGGCGTGCGATTGGCACACGCGGTGCAGAGCAGGAAACATAGCTCAGGCCGATGTGGTGACAAAAACGAATCGATTCGGGATGACCACCCTGCTCTCCGCAGATCCCCACCTTTAAATCCGGTTTGGTTTTGCGACCCCAATTGACCGCGATTTCCATCAAACGACCAACGCCGTGTATGTCCAGCGTTTCAAAAGGATTGTCCTGAAGGATGTCGTTGTCTTCATACAATGGCAGGAACTTATTCTCGGCATCTTCACGAGAGAAAGAAAAAGCGGCCTGAGTCAGGTCATTGGTGCCAAATGAAAAGAATTCTGCCACTTCGGCCAGCCGGCCTGCTCGCATACAGGCGCGCACCACCTCCATCATGGTGCCAAACTTGAACTTCAATTTGAGATTAAATTCAGATTCAACATCCGCTTGCACTTCATCCACAATACGCTTCACCCATAGTAACTCCTGTCTGGTACACACCTGTGGCACCATAATTTCCGGATACACTTCAAAGCCTTCTTTGCTGCACTCCGCAGCGGCTTCCAGGATGGCTCGAATCTGCATCTCATAGATCTCGGGGTAGGTGATACCCAAACGCACGCCACGATGTCCCAGCATTGGGTTCACTTCAAATAGCTCTCGAACCTTAATCAGCATCTCCTGCTTTTTTGCAATGGCTTCATCCACTAATTCACGCCCGCCCGGGGCAAATGGTGCAGGCAGGGATTTCGCTTTATTTTCATGATTGAGCAACTGCATGGTATTCATTAAATCACCCACACCACTCACCGTGTCGCGTAATGCCTTAAGATGCACAATCTCCTGCTCCAGCTGTTTTTCGCTCGGCAAAAATTCGTGGATGGGTGGGTCCAGCAGGCGAATGGTCACTGCGCGAGGAGACATGATCTTGAATAAACCCTTAAAATCACCTCGCTGAATCGGGCGCAATCGATCCAGGGCGAGCTTACGTTTTTCTTCATCTTTGGCCAGAATCATGTCAATCACCAGCGGCAGGCGATCCTGAGCATTAAACATCCGCTCGGTTCGGCACAGACCAATGCCCATGGCGCCATAATCAGATGCTTTGGTTGCAGCCGCAACGGTATCCGCATTACTCATGATTTTCAGGGTGGCGATTTCATCTGCCCAGCTCAGCAGAGTGCGCAATTCTTCAGAAAACTTTGGCGGGATGGTGGCAATTTCGCCAAGGTAAACGTTGCCGTTTGCGCCATCAATCGTGATCACATCGCCTTCATGCAATACCGTCTCTCCGACGCGTGCAACATGCTTGTCAACATCCACTGCGATGCCCTCCGCACCGGCCACGCAGGGTTTTCCCATG
>Ga0164313_10004250_pt1 | contig 12804 bp, 13 predicted proteins | sample GuaBasSedimGuay4_FD_113735 | JGI IMG/M metagenome (GOLD analysis project Ga0164313, IMG submission 113735) | Subseafloor sediment microbial communities from Guaymas Basin, Gulf of California, Mexico - Guay4, Core 4569-4, 0-3 cm | ecosystem: Environmental > Aquatic > Marine > Hydrothermal vents... | reverse complement strand
ATTATTCAGCAAGTTGATGCCATGAAAGATATGGTCAATGACTTTTCTGACTACGCACGAAATCCAAGCTTACAACTTGCTGATTATGCCATGTCTGATTTGATTCAAGATGTTCTCACTCTCTACCAGAATAACCCTGATCACCATGTATCACTTTTAAAAGATCAGCAACCACTACAGGTTAAAATTGATAGCAATCGATTCAGACAAGTACTGCATAACCTAGTTAAAAATGCCATTGAAGCAAGTGAAGAAGCCGACCTTTCAGTAGTCGTTCAGCTAAGCTATAAGCGTATTCAAGAAAATCATTCTAACTGGCTGGAACTGAAGATATGTGATCATGGTCCCGGAATTCCAGCTGACATGCTGGCCAAATTGTTTGAACCCTACGCTACCAATAAAATTAAAGGCACTGGACTTGGTCTTGCCATCGTTAAAAAAATTATTGAAGAACATCATGGAATTGTGTGGGCAGAAAACATCAGCCCTACCGGAGCCTGTATAATGATTCGGTTACCTTTAGAGGATTTCAAGCTGTGAATAATAGTGATACTTATGTTTTGGTGGTTGATGATGAGCCTGACATCCGTGAACTCATAAAAGATATTCTTGAAGATGAAGGCTACCAGATCGCAATAGCATCTGATGGCGAATCTGCTCGTTCTGCCGTTACAGAGCAGCGCCCTCATCTAATTTTACTTGATATCTGGATGCCAGATATTGATGGCATTAGTTTGCTACGTGAATTTATGGAACAAGACCCACAACAGACCATTGTCATGATGTCGGGGCATGGCACTATCGAAACTGCCGTCGAAGCAACACGTCTAGGTGCCAGTGACTTTATTGAGAAACCCCTGTCAACAGCTAAACTAATCCGTGGTGTTGAAATCGCTCTTGAAAATCAAGCCAAACAGGCTGTTAAGCAGCAATTTGAGGCTCAGGAACCAGTTGGAAAAAGCCCTCAAATCACCCTGCTCCGTGAACAAGCACAACGTGTTGCCAAACATGGTATGCCAATTTTATTGCTAGGCGAAGGAGGCACAGGCAAACATTGCTTTGCACACTTTTTACATTCTCTAGGCCAATTTTCAACTGGTAAATTTATTGAGCTGACGGCTGAAACCTTTCCACCAGATAGTTTAAAATTATCGGCATTGGCTAACAATAATTGCTTGTATATTGCTGATGTAGCACTGTTAAACGAAAATGACCAGACTCTACTATCTCATTTGTTAGATAGTGATAAACTCAGCAATTGCCAGCTTATCTTTGCCAGTCAACATTCTTTGGAGCAGGCAGTCAATAATGGTAGTTTCCTAGAAGCATTACTGTACCAGCTCAACAGTATTACCCTGACAACACCACCGTTACGAGAACATATTGAGGACATCCCTGAACTTGTCCGCCACTTTGTCGATCAACATACTACTCAAACTCAACTGCCTTATCGACATTTTACCGTTGCAGCACAAAACCGACTCCGCAATTATTCATGGCCTGGCAACGTTCTTGAGCTGAAAAATGTTATTCAACGATTGTTGCTACTTAGTGAAACTGATGAAATTGATGAAGCTATAATTGAACAAACTCTACAGCCCTCTCCAGAGGATCGCAGAAAAAGTGACAGTATTGATTACAAATTGTCACTTAGAGAGGCCCGAGAACAATTTGAACGCATTTATATAATACAAAAATTACAGCAGACAGAAGGCAATGTCGGAAAAGCTGCCAAATTAGCAGGTATGGAGCGCACCCATCTCTATCGCAAGTTACGATCTTTAGGTATTGATGCCAAACAGGTTTAGGATGGTTTTATGAAAATTCTTATTCTTGGCGCAGGCCAAGTTGGTTCATCAGTCGCGGCGACCCTCGCTCGTGAAGATGATGATATCACCGTTGTCGATACCAATAGCGAATTGTTGCAAGCACTTCAAGATCACTATGATATCCGTACAGTTATAGGTCATGCATCTTATCCTGCAGTATTAGCCCGTGCTGGTGCTGAGGATGCAGATCTTGTCCTAGCAGTCACAGATAGCGATGAAGCGAATATTGTTGCCTGCCAAATCTGCCATTATCTTTATCATACACCCACTAAGATCGCCCGTATTCGCAGCAATGAATACTTAACAGGATCTGAGCTATTCAACAGTGATGCCATTGCCATTGACATGCTGATCAGCCCAGAACAAATTGTGACTGATTATATTGAGCGACTTATTGACCACCCTAACGCATTACAAGTTCTAGATTTTGCTGATGGTAAAGTGCAATTGGTCGCAGTAAAAGCATTTCATGGCGGTCCATTAGTAGGTAGCCCTCTACGTGAACTACGGGACCATATTCCAAAAACGGATACTCGGGTAGCCGCTATTTTTAGAAATGGCAGCCCAATCATCCCAAAAGCTGACACAATTATCGAAGCTGATGATGAAGTATTTTTCATTGCTGCCAGTAAAGATATTCTTTCTGTAATGGGTGAATTACGTCGTCTGGACAAACCCTACAAACGTATTATGTTAGCAGGAGGAGGTCAGATTGGGGCAAGGCTAGCCAAAGCATTAGAAGATGACTACCAAGTAAAATTGATCGAAGCTAACCCCCGGCGTGCTGAATTCTTATCTGAAGAGTTGTCGGATACTATTGTGTTATTCGGTGATGTTGCAAATGAAGAGTTACTAATCGAGGAAGATATCGACAAAGTCGATTTATTTTGTGCGCTCACCAATGATGATGAAGCAAATATATTATCAGCCATGCTTGCCAAGCGTTTGGGAGCACACAAAGTACTCTCAATTATCAATCGTGCTGCTTATGTTGATCTGATTGAAAGTAGTAGTATTGATATCGCATTATCTCCACAGCAAGCAACTATCGGTAGTCTATTAGCTCATATTAGACGTGGTGATATTGTCGCGGTACATTCATTGCGTCGTGGTGCTGCAGAGGCATTAGAAGCCATCGCCCATGGCGATAAGAATTCTTCACTGGTTGTAGGTCGTCGCATCGATGAAATTGAGTTGCCACCTGGCACAACCATTGGTGCTATCGTGCGTGGTGAAGAAGTCATCATTACCCATCATGACACTGTGATCGAAGCAGAAGATCACGTTATATTGTTTCTGATTAATAAACGTTACATTACCGAAGTTGAGCGTTTATTCCAGGTTGGATTTAACTTCTTTTAGTGTGGAATAAGAATGGCAATATCACTAAAAAATCATTTTCTAATTGCAATGCCATCATTGAATGACACCTTCTTCTATCACTCTGTTATCTATCTCTGCGAACATGATGATGAGGGAGCAATGGGGCTGATCATCAATCGGCCCACTCAAATCATGCTCGATGAATTGCTAGCCCACATTAATATCAATTGTGATAGCGCCCCCCCCAAAACCACCCCCATATTATTTGGTGGTCCCGTTCAGAAAAGTCAGGGCTTAGTTTTACATGATTCTGCGGGCAACTGGAACTCAAGCAAACAAATTAGTGATCATATTTTTCTAACAACCTCTACAGATATTTTAAAAACTATCGGTACTGATGAAGGACCTAAGCACACATTGGTCGCGTTAGGTTACGCTGGCTGGGGTGCGGGTCAACTTGAACAGGAAATCGCTGACAACAGTTGGTTAACTGTGGCCGCAAATGACGATATTTTATTTCATACTCCAAGCAAACAGCGTTGGCAAGCCGCTGCCACATTATTAGGTATCGACATAAACCTGATATCGGATATGGTGGGTCACGCATGAATAGCGCAAGAACACTGCTTGGCTTTGACTTTGGGTTAAAAAATATTGGGGTAGCAGTAGGTCAGGAACTCACTCAGACGGCCAATCCTCTAACGGTAATCAAAGCACGTGATGGCATACCTGATTGGGACAAAATTGAAGCACTATTGGATCAATGGCAGCCCCAACTACTGATTGTGGGCTTACCGCTTAACATGGATGACAGTGAACAAGAAATGACCGCTGCGTCTCGGCGATTTGGCAACAGGCTACATGGCCGCTTTCAAATTCCTGTCGAATGGCAAGATGAACGCTTAAGCACCTATGAAGCGCTGAACCAATTAGGTATTCGTAATAAAATGCAGTCTAATAACCGCGGAGATGTTGATCGTATTTCCGCACAACTTATTCTTCAATCATGGTTGAATCAACAATGACTATTCCCTCTACACCTGCTGATATACATTCTCTTTTAGAATCCATGGCTGATAATATTCGACAGCAGCTTGGCGACAAACAGCCCTTGTTAATTGGCATTCATACAGGTGGAGTCTGGATCGCCAAAGAGTTAGCTAATATTTTGGGGGCAGACTTTTTTGACGCACCACTTGGCTCCTTGAATATCGCCTACTACCGTGATGACTTCACTCGTATTGGCATGCATCCTCAGGTCACACCCTCAGACCTACCTTTCGGTGTTGATGACCGTCATTTATTACTGGTCGATGATGTATTACACAGTGGTCGAACTGTCCGGGCAGCCCTTAATGAAATCTTTGACTATGGTCGTCCGGCCAGTGTTACTCTGGCAGCACTCATTGAACGTACTGGTCGTGAATTACCCATTCAGGCTGATATAATTGGCCAATCAATCAATCTAACGGAAGATCAGCACATCAAACTTACCAACGATGATGGCTTGCAAATAGAACTCAAATCAAATGGAGGTTTGGATGACTAATAATCAACTCACCGACAGTGGTCAGTTGCGTCATTTCCTGACCATAGAAGGTCTTAAAAAGCCATTATTGACTGAAATAATGGATCGAGCAGAACAGTTCTCAAGCATATCCAGCAGACAGGTAAAAAAAGTACCATTACTACGCGGCAAAACTATTGTAAATTTGTTCTTTGAAAATAGTACCCGCACCCGTACAACTTTTGAGATAGCAGCGAAACGTCTCTCAGCTGATGTAATAAATCTTAATATCAGTACCTCAGCCACATCAAAAGGTGAAAGCCTTTTGGATACGCTACATAATCTGGAAGCCATGCACAGTGATATGTTTGTAGTTCGCCACAATGAAAGTGGTGCGGCTGAATTTATCGCACAACATGTTGCCCCCCATGTCAGTGTAATCAATGCTGGTGATGGCTGCCATGCCCACCCTACTCAAGCAATGCTCGATATGTTCACTATCCGCCGCCACAAACAGCATTTTCCTGATCTGTGTGTGGCTATTGTTGGCGATATTTTGCATTCTCGTGTTGCTCGCTCGCAAATTCAAGCTCTAGCCACACTTGGTGTCGGTGAAATTCGCGTTATTGCTCCCAAAACCTTATTGCCAGCTGACTGTCAGACCTTAGGGGTTCATGTTTATCATGATATGGAAGCTGGCTTAGAAGGTGTCGATGTAATCATCACCCTACGACTACAATTAGAACGAATGGAAGGAGCCATGCTTCCCAGTGCACGTGAATTTTTCCATAGCTACGGTCTGACAGAAGAAAAACTCCTCTTTGCCAAGCCCGATGCGATTGTAATGCACCCTGGCCCCATCAATCGTGGTGTAGAGATAGCATCGACTGTTGCTGACGGACCTCAATCAGTAATCCTGGAACAGGTCACTCATGGCATTGCTGTCCGTATGGCCGTGATGTCGATGGCTTTAGGCTCACAGCCAGAACAGTATGAGGCAATGACATGAGGCTTCGCATAACAAATGGTCGAGTCATTGATCCCGCTAGCCAGCTAGATGCTCAACACGATATTTACATTAACGATGACAAGATTGTAGCTATCAGTGAGCACGATCCCGATTTCACAGCAGATAAAACTATTGATGCTAGTGGCTTAATTATCTGTCCGGGTCTTGTTGAATTGAGTGCACGGCTAAGAGAGCCTGATCAAGAACACACGGCAACTATCAACAGCGAAACTCATGCTGCAATTAAAGGTGGAATAACTGCTCTTTGTATTCCGCCTGACACCGATCCTGTCATCGATACACCAGCTGTAGTTGAATTAATCGAAGATCGTGCAAAAAAAGCTGGTCGGGCAATGGTTTATACCATTGGTGCTCTAACACAACAGCTTGATGGCAAACTGCTAAGCGAAATGGTGGCATTAAAAGAGGCTGGATGTGTTGGCATCAGCAATGGTTTAAATCCAATCAACAATACGCTTATTCAGCGTCGAGCAATGGAATATGCCTCCACACTTGATTTAACCCTATTTATTAATGCCTCCGATCCTTGGTTACAATCTCAAGGCTGTATACATGAGGGCATGGTCAGCACTCGACTCGGTCTCGGAGGTATCCCAGAAGCAGCAGAAACCATTGCTATTGCTCGAGATCTGTTACTAATAGAACAAACTGGTGTAAGTGCACACTTTCATAATTTATCAACTACAAAAGCGGTGAGTATGATTCGCGAAGCACAACAGCAAGGCCTTGCTGTTACTGCAGATGTAAGCGCCCACCACCTGCATCTTAGTGAACATGATATTGGCAACTACGACAGTCTTAGTCATGTTATGCCACCACTTCGTAGTACTCGCGATCGTGAACAATTACAACAAGGCTTGCGTGATGGCGTCATCTCAGCAATCTCTTCCCACCATCAACCTCTAGATAATGATTCCAAACTAGGTCCTTTTGCTGAAACCTTGCCCGGGATTTCTGGTCTGGAAACATTGTTACCGCTAACGATGAAGCTCGTTGATGATGAAGAACTGTCCTTACACCAAGCCATTGCTAATCTAACCTGTAACCCAGCAGAGATTTTAGGCTTGGATACTGGTCAACTAAAAGTGGGCGGCAATGCTGACATCTGTATTTTTAACCCAAACGCACATAATGAATGTCAACCACAACAGTTTGTAAGTGCCGGCAAGAATAGTCCTTTTGCAGGTTGGCTATTTAATAATGAAGTTAGTCATACCGTCTTTAATGGCAAGCTTGTATTCCAGAATTGGTAAGATTTTAACCACTTTAATCACTAAGGAAGCGTCCATGATATCGCTTAAACAACTATCCACAATCACTTCAATATTGCTCTTTACTGCAACATTAATTGCCTGCACACCAGAAATTGGCAGTGATCAGTGGTGTGCCCAAATGAAAGAAAAACCTAAAGGCGACTGGACTACTAATGAGGCTGTTGATTACACTAAACACTGCCCTCTACTATAAAACTGATGGCAAAGAAAAAACTTTATGCTCTAGATTTTGATGGTGTTATCTGTGACAGTGCAGTAGAAACTGGCATCACCGGCTGGAAAGTCGCTACTCAACTGTGGCAGGACATGCCAGCTGACACACCAACTAATATCATTGATCAATTCCGACAAGTTAGACCTGTTATGGAAACCGGTTATGAGGCTATTTTAATCATACGCTTGTTATTTGAAGGTCTGACTCCTGAAAAACTACTTAATGATTTTACAGGTTCTATCAATGCTCTTATTGAGCATGAAAACCTTGAAATCGATCAGTTGAAAGCTTTATTTGGTGAAACCAGAGATCACTGGATAAATCGCAACTTGGATGAATGGGTCGAGATGAATCCACTGTTTGATAATATTTCAAGCAAACTTCAGCAACTTGACCCACAACAGTGCTATATCATCACCACCAAACAAGAGCGCTTCGTCAGTCATATTCTTGATGCCAACGAGCTAACATTGCCCCCCGAACAAATCTTCGGCTTAGATCGCAAGCTGAGCAAACAACAAATTTTGGCTGACTTATTAAGCATTCATCCAAAACACACTATTTTATTTGTTGAAGATCGCCTGCCCACATTAGAGAACGTGATTGGTGATGAGCGTTTAGCTGATATTGAGTTATTTTTTGCTGATTGGGGCTATAACACCCAGCAGGACAAACTAGCCGCAACCACGTTAGCAGTTACCATCATTAGTCTAGCTGGTTTTAGTTCATTATAAAGACTGAAAGAAGGCTAGAAGAGTCAGCCTAAAAAGAAATGGCGGAGCGGACGGGATTCGAACCCGCGACCTCCGGCGTGACAGGCCAGCATTCTAACCAGCTGAACTACCGCTCCACACCATCTTGCTAGGAAGTTCAGTCGCCATCAGCAAGAAAGCGTGTGAGAATACAGCAATTATTACAAAGGTGTTAGTGTTATTTAATCGAATCATTTCCATGAGTCTGCACATCGATAACCAGTGCGATTTTTACTTCCAGTTATTTGTTTTTGCTACTTGAAGTTTCTCATATCCAGCGAGTAACTGATTATGACGCTCAAAGCCTTGTAAACTCAATCCCGGGCAATGCAAATTATGAAATAATTTGTTGCCCTCAACGATAGCAATCCCATCCTCGACATTTTGTTGACCATACATTAATACCAAGCCCTGCTTATAATCAACATACTCACGCTCATGATGCCATTTAATTTCCAGCAAAGCCTTTAAACAACGGTAATACTGTAGCGTTTCTTGTTTAGCCTGATCAAGCGCTAAGCACCAGTCTATCCAATCTATCGCTTGCTCATTCTGTAATGCCAAACACAGCATTGCTTTAATCTCACCTAGACGAATGTCTGCCCACAATGTGTCTAAATCAGGAGCCAAGCCTATAAATGGAGCAACAGGGATCTGATCGTTATAACCGCCATCATCCAAACGATCCAATACATCCTGCCACTGCTTATTATCACCCTCTTTAAGTGTTAAAAAGTCACTTCGGAATAAGGCGCCTTCATTATTGTTTTCCCAAACCAGCTCATCTACAGGATAAATATCAGACATACCAGGCACCAAAATTCGACAAGCATACACATCCAGATGCTGATAATCAGCAATATAGATATCAAAACCCTGCTCATGGATAAGCTTGCTCAAATATTCAAACTCATCTTCAGTATTGCTGTCATGTTCCCAATCATGGAATTTATAATCTGGAATTTTCCGGAAAAAGTCGTTAGAGATATAACCGCTGGAATCAATAAAGTGCATTTCCAGATTTTGAGGGGAAGCTACTTCATCCATATCGAAGATCGGTGGATGAAAGACGTCAAGCTGGTCCAAACCTCGTCCCTGCAATAACTCAGTTACCGTGCGCTCCAGTGCTACTTCAAAACTCGGGTGAGCACCAAATGAGGCAAAAACAGAACCATCTTTAGGGTTAATCAAGGTCACGCTCATCACAGGATATTTGCCGCCTAATGAGGCATCTGCAATCTTGAGGGCATAACCATGGTCTTCAAGCTCTTGGATTGCTTGTTGAATCTTCGGATAACGATTTAAGACATTTTCAGGCACATCAGGTAAACAAAGCCCTTCGGCAATAATTTTATTTTTAACATAACGCTCAAATACCTCCGATAGAGCCTGAACACGTGCCTCGTTTTTAGTGTTGCCTGCCGACATGCCATTGCTAACAAAAATATTACCAATAATATTAATCGGAATATAAACCAACTGACTATCACGTAAACGCTGGTATGGAACAGCACATATACCTCGCTCACCTATGCCTGAGTTGGTGTCAAATAACTTTGCCGGGGTTAATTCATTATCCGGATCAAAATGTGCCCACAAAGATGCATCCATCAAACCGTCTGGCATACTGTCATTAGAGACATCAAACCAACGTTCATTGGGATAATGAACAAACTCACTATTACTGTGATACTCACCAAGATAAAAGTCTGCAAAGAAATAGTTACAACTCAAACGTTCAAAATATTCACCCAAAGCACTTGCCAAGCAAGATTTCTCACTACTACCTTTGCCGTTGGTAAACATCAATGGGCATGTTTTATCTCGAATATGCACAGAATAAACATTACTAACAGGATTAAGCCACGAAGCTTGTTCAATATCAAAACCAAAAGACTTTAGTTTTTCCTGCATGGTAGTAATCGTAGATTCCAAATCACGATCTTTACCTTTGATATATGTTCTTTCTGACATGGAATCACCAGTGATACTTACAAAAAACACCCCCCCTTAATCAAGGAGGGTATCGAGTCAAAGCTTACAGCTTTTGTTACTGTTTTTTAGGCTTAACGACACCAATAGCACCATCCGCACGAGCCATCAAATATGCATATAACTGATCACGTCCAGCCATAACTTTTGGGTTCGCTTTCCAGGCAGGCATACTGCCAATTGTGCCTGATTTTCCATTTTCTACGACATTAAAAAACTCTTTTTCACTGATCACGTTCAAGCTATCAGCTAAATTAGGCCCCACCATGCCTTGGCCATAAGTGCCATGGCAACGAGCACACCAGTTACGATACAGCTTAAAGCCTGCATAACTATTCGCATCTAATTTATTGCCGTCGACAACACTATAAAGTCCTTCTTCATTTTCATTCTCTTTTTCCATTTTCGTATCCGTCGCTACATTTTCAGAATCCATTACAACGGACTCTACAACAATTTCTTCTTCAGGCTCAACGACTTCTTCTATTACCGCTACTTTGGGAGCAACTGGAACCGCACCACTGTATCCATCACTACCACTTTTTAATGCCGGCCAAATTGCAACGATAATAAAAACACCTAATGCAACATGCAAAAGAGTAGCAACCCATATTTTAGTTTTATTCATCTCTATCCCTTATTTCCCTGAATCAAATGATAATCATAGCATTTGCTTATATTTCAATGTAGACCTGAATAAATGATAATCTATTTCAATATGAGATAATGCTTTTGTATCAGCATTGCCAACACACTATAAGGCTCAAAATTAACATGAACACTGAACAAATTTTATTAGACCGTAGTGACTCCAAATGTGAATTATGTGCTTCAGAATCCAAGCTGTCGGTGTACGAAGTCCCACCAGTCACCGATACCAGTGCTGACAAGTGTGTTCTACTTTGTGATACCTGCCGTGATCAGCTTGATAATCCAGAAAATATCGATGCAAATCACTGGCGTTGCCTGAATGATTCTATGTGGAATCCTGAACCAGCCGTTCAAGTAATGGCATGGCGACAGCTTACTCGTCTAAACAGTGAAGCTTGGGCTCGGGATCTACTTGACATGCTTTATCTGGAACCAGAAGTCCAACAATGGGCTGAGGCGACAGCATCAACTACTAATGATGATTCCACACCATCTAAAGATAGTAATGGCACCATATTGCTCGCAGGCGATAGTGTCACACTGATCAAAGATCTAGATGTAAAAGGTGCAAACTTCACTGCTAAACGTGGTACAACGGTAAAAAATATTTCACTGACCGATAATCCAGAACATATTGAAGGTCGTGTTAACGGCACCCGAATTGTATTGTTAACAAAATTCCTAAAAAAGGCCAATTAGGCACGTCTCCTATATTTAGACTGAGACTTGATTACGACCTTTTTTCTTTGCTCGGTATAAGGCCGTATCTGCCTGTTTTAAAAGGTTCCATGCTGAGGCATTCTTCTTGCCTTTTGAGTCTGCCAAACCAATAGACACTGTAACCTGAACAGTTTTAGACTTGCTGTTTCTGGTTCTTTGTTTGGTATTACGTCGGCCCTGCCTGTTCACCACAAAAGGCATATCAGCTATGACTTTGCGTAATGTTTCAAGATGCGCCTCACTATCCTGTCGAGCCTTACCTGGAAAAACAATCGCAAACTCTTCGCCACCATAACGATAAGGCAATCCTTTCCCGCTCACATCTTTCATCTTGGAAGCAATCATTCTTAACACTTCATCACCAGTATCATGGCCATAGCTATCATTAAATTTTTTGAAATGGTCTACGTCCAGCATAGCAACGGTATAAGTCCCACTTATGGATTGAAACCTTTCCCTTAATGCCCGCCGCCCTGGTAAATCCGTCAACTCATCCAGATATGCCATCCGCCATGATTCCTGCATAACCGCATACAAACACATGAGTAAGCCTGCACTAATAAAGACATTTAAAACATAAGCATTTTTTTCCAACTGCAACACCAGCAGCAATACTAGTAGAATGCCTAAACTAGCCGCAACAAGTGGTGATGGCCTCAAAAAACTCAACAACAGCAATTGGAAAAAAATGATTAAAGAACAGAAAATGACTGTTTGTGGTAACGGTGTCCAATCAAAATAACGAGCAGGTAGCCAATCTGTTAGTAGATAGTATTGCACTAAATCGGGTGTTTCAATAATAGTCCATGCAGAAAAAACTAAGACCAGCAGTAATGCTGCATAAACAGGTATTGATCGTACGCTCAACAATCCTCGTTCAGGCATTACTGTAAAAAAAAGTAGTAACAGTGGCACAAAGCCAGAAAATAGTCCGTAATGAAGCGCTGTAGGTGTCAATTCAAAAATCAACACCCCGCTGACCGACATAATCAACAGCATGAAAAAAAAGATGGCACTACGATTAAAATGAATCGTTAACATCCCCACTAAAGCTGCCAACATAAGCGGTAGATAAGCTAAAGAATCAACTATTAATGATGGAGATCGTAAAAATTGCTGATAACCATAAACAACCGATATTAATATTACTAATATTGGTATCAAACTTTTTAGGGAATTCATCATCATAGTTTTACTTCCTGAATAAGCTATTATTTAATGATGTTGTGGTTTTAAAATAAAAAGATCTAAATCATCTGCAAATTCTATTGGGCCAGAATAAAACTGTTTAATGTAATGCTCGGTTTCCTGCTCTCTTCCCAACGTCCGTATCATCCTATGAGACAAAACCACTCTTTTTGCACCAGCATTACTAGCAATCTTACCTATCTCGGAGGGTCGCACATGTAGCCTTGTAGCAATGCCTCCAGCAGATTCTGGAACAGCATTATTCATCACCAGAATATCGGTGTCTTCGGCCAATATAGGCAAACTTTGGTAGCTATTGCTCAT
>Ga0164313_10004249_pt1 | contig 12806 bp, 7 predicted proteins | sample GuaBasSedimGuay4_FD_113735 | JGI IMG/M metagenome (GOLD analysis project Ga0164313, IMG submission 113735) | Subseafloor sediment microbial communities from Guaymas Basin, Gulf of California, Mexico - Guay4, Core 4569-4, 0-3 cm | ecosystem: Environmental > Aquatic > Marine > Hydrothermal vents >... | reverse complement strand
CAGAGTCAGCCGAACCCGGTCTTCGCCGTCGGCCCCGCCGGGGGGTTCGCCGACGTCGTGGTGTGGCTCGACGTCGACGAAGGAGCTCTGCCCCCTCCGCGTACCGAGCCGGTCATCATCGAACAAGTGGGCTGCCGCTACTCGCCCCACATCAGCATCGCCCACCCCGGGGAGCGGATTCTCTTTCGCAACGCCGACGCGGTCCTGCACAACGTGCACGCCGCGTGGGAGGATGGTCAGACCTGGCTGAACTTCGGTCAGCCCCGGCGCGGCGACGCGAGCGTTCAGGTCGCGCCGCGGGTGGGCGTGCTCACTCTCCGGTGCGACGCGGGGCACCCGTGGACCCTCGCTTGGCTGCACATCCTGCCTCACCCGTACCATGCGATCACCGACGTCGAAGGGGCCTTCCGCATCGAGTCCGTGCCGGCGGGGACCCACCGGGTGCGCCTCTGGCACTCGAGCTGGGAACTCCTGGGAACGGCCTCCGGGCGGCCGCGGTTTGGAGACCCGGCGACCGCCGAGGCCGAGGTCACGGTCACGGCGGGGGGGGAGGCGACGCTCGACCTGCTCCTCCCGGTACCGGGCGAAAGTCCCTGAACTTAGGTCCTTTCCGCAGGGTCCGGGGCATCGGACAGGCTGCGGTCGAGCTCGGCGAAGGATGCGCGTTCCTTCTCGTGCTCGGCGGCGTGGCGAGCCAAGATGCCCCGTTCGCCGAGGCAGATGCTGGCCCGGGTGAGCAGGCACGCACCCAGGACGAAGGTCAGGAGCCGGAGGGGCGCGGCGGGCGTGAAGCCGCCGGCGAGGACGAGCAGTACGCCGGCGCCGGCCTGGACGACCGTCGCGTCTCGGGCCGCGATGGCTGAGAACGCGATGCCCACGCCGACCGCGAGGACGACCACATAGAGGCTTGGCGCGGACTCGATGAAAAGCTCACCGTCCGTGACTCCGTAGACTACGGTGCTGAACGCCGCGCCGAGGAACGAACGCGCCCACAGGCCGGCGGCGAGGATCATGAGCGACGATGCGACGCCGATGGCAAAGGCGACGTTGGTCCGGGTCCCACCGGCTCTGCCCGGGCGGGGCACGATCGTCGAGGCGGCGGCGAGGGGGATCGACAGCCATGCTGCTTCAGCGAGGCGTTGCATGAGGACCAGGGTGCTGGCACCGAACCCGGTGTGGGCGATGGCCGGGACGCGAATGAAGACCATCGCCGTGAATGACAACAGCGAGCCCATGGCGAGGAGAGCCGTCGCGAGGCGCAGGCCGAGGGGGCCCGGTCGTCGGGCGCCGGCCGTGCTGATGAGGATCGTGAGCACGTATCCCGCGCCCACGGCGAAGCGGATGAGATAGACCCATCGACGCGCGAGGAACTCCGGGGGGAGGATGGTGGCGACCGCCACGATGGGCAGGAAGATGCCGCCGAATCCGGCGAGGCCCATGCCGCGGGTGATCCGGCCCTTCCGGGGAGCGCTCAGGAACTGGGTGAGGGCCACCGCCAGGGCGACGAAGCCGGCGACGGCGGCCAGGTTCCGGGGAAACCCGCCGAGATTCGACAGGGTGAGGTGGGTGGGGTGGTCGAGGACGTCCGTGAGGCTGCGGACGATGCCGTGATTGAACAGGAGGTCGACGATCGCGGCCAAAGCGGCCAGAACCCCGAGAATGGGAGAGGCGGCGAGGATCTGCGACGGGACTTCGGCCGCCGGGCGTTTCGCGCTCTCGGCGGATTGGGCTGGGGCTGCCACGGAGCCGACAGGGTCAGTTGCCGCCCCAGCAGCGTCAAGGTGAGAGTGAGGCGTCGCCTTGCGGGGACCAACCCGCTTGGGCTAAATGCGCCTCGTCCATGACTGTCATGCAACAAGAGTCGGCGATGCCGCACCCCAAGGTTACCGTCAAAGAGGTCCGGGCGATCCACGACCTGCCTCTGATGGAGCTGCTCCACCGGGCCCAGGGGGTCCACCGCAAGCACCACCCAGAGAACCAGGTGCAGCTCTGCGCGCTGCTCTCGATCAAGACCGGCGGGTGTGCTGAGGATTGTGGGTACTGCCCCCAGTCGTCCCACCATTCGACGGAGGTCGAGCCCGAGCGGTTCCTGCCGGTCGATGAGGTGGTCCGGAAGGCTCGCATCGCCAAGGACGCCGGCTCCACCCGCTTCTGCATGGGCGCGGCCTGGCGTGAAGCCAAGGACGGCCCGTCCTTCGACCGCGTGATCGAGATGGTGCGCGGCGTGGGTGACCTCGGCCTCGAGACCTGCATGACCCTCGGCATGCTCACCGACGAGCAGGCGGCGCGCCTCGCTGACGCCGGGCTCACGGCGTACAACCACAACCTCGACACCTCGAAAGAGTTTTACGGGGAGATCATCACCACCCGGACCTATGAAGAGCGTCTCGCGACCCTCGACCGGGTGGCCAAGAATGGCATCAGCGTGTGCTGCGGCGGCATCATCGGCATGGGCGAGTCCATCAACGACCGCTGCGCGATGCTCGCGACCCTCGCGAATCTTCCGACTCCTCCGGGTAGCGTTCCCATCAACGCGTTGGTTCCCGTCGAAGGCACGCCTCTCGAGGACCGGCCTCCGGTCGACTCCCTCGAGCTCGTCCGGGCGATCGCGACCGCCCGCATCATCATGCCGACGGTTCGCGTTCGTCTCTCGGCGGGGCGGGCCAACCTGAGCCGCGAAGCCCAGTTGCTCTGCTTCATGGCCGGGGCCAACAGCATCTTCTACGGAGAGAAGCTGCTCACCACTGGCAACGCCGACGTCGACGCGGACCAGGCCCTCATGCGCGACGCCGGTCTGACGCCGATGCCCCCTCAGCAGAGCGCCTGACCGTCGTTCTAGACCGGGTTGCGCTCGAGGCAGCGCAGATCTCTATCTGCCGCCCGGGACCATGCGTGATTCGCGGCGTACATCGACGCGTCCGACCACGACCCTTTCGCCCGTGAGGGTGAAGGGGATGGTTCGGCGTTCGCCGAAGGCGCGGATCGCGATGCGTCCGGAGACCGGGGTGCGGTCGTCGGGGTCTGCGCGGTTGACCTCGATCATGTAGCTCCCGGGGGTCGCTCGGCGAAGGCCGAGCTTCTCGCCGCCTGCGCGGCTGCCGTCCTCGCCGACCACGTTGCGTCGGCCGCCCATCCAGGAGATGCGGGTCCCCTGGGGGGTGATGAGGCTGAGGTCCACGTCCGTCGAGCCGCCCCAGCTCGCGTCGAGGAGGACCTCGCCGCGGGGACGCCTCGGGGCGACGTTGCGGGTGAGGACGCGCTCGACGCGGCTCCGGGCCTCGTCGTTCTCGAGGGCGCTGAGCACTCGGTCCGCACCGCGGCGCCGGCTGAGTCCGCGCTCGCAGCGCACGGCGTCGGCCTGCACGTCGTCGTCGTCGGGGCGTATCTCCGCGAGGGAGACGCGGTGGGCGCAGGCCCGGTCCGGCATGCCCGCTCGGTCGAAGGCGTTGGCCATGCGCTCGTGGAGCACGCGCTCGTCGGGGCGCAGGTCGACGATGCCCGAGAGCAGACGCAGGGCTTCGGGGCGGTTGCCCTTTCGACCGATGATGTCGCTCAGGTAGGTGAGGGCCTCCGGGTCGAGGCGGTCGCGGGAGATCCACGCTTCGGCCACCTCCTCGGCGCGGGTGAGCTCGCCGACTCGGGTGAGGGCCCGGACCAGGTCGCGGTGGCGGTCACGGCTGTCGGGGCTCTGCCGGAGGGCGGCCTCGGCCTCGGTGACGCGGCCATGCCACGCGCTGCGGTAGTTGGTGTCGGCCTGGATGGTGCCCGTGCGGAACCACTCGCGGCGCATCCACTGCCCGCCGCGGCGACCCCGGGGCCGAGGCTGGGGAGGGGCCACGTTCGGCTGAATCTGCCGCTGCTGCTGCACCATTTCGTCCCGGTCGCCGTTGTCTTCGCGTTCCGCGTCGGCCGCTGCTTCTTGCATCGGCTCGGCGGCGGGGCGGCTGTCCGCGGGGCGTCGCGCCCGGCGCCTGGAGGGGGCCGGTGCTGACCTGGTTGCAGTGGTCGCCCGGACCCCGCCGGCGCTGGCGCCAGAGCCGAGGGCACCCAAGAGCATGTCGTCGACGTTGCCCCCACCGCCGCTCCCGCGTCCCGATGCGCCCATGGTCCCGTAGTGGGCGAGGCCCGTGCCTTCGCCCATCTCCATGTCTTCCTCGCCGGTCCACTGCACCGTGGGCTGGTTGCGGTCCACACCGAAGGCGCGGAACATGGCTTCGGACTCGAGGACCAAGAGCGAGGTGTGGCGGGACATGACGCCGAAGGCCTTCGAGAGGGCGATGATGCGCGGCACGTCCTCGCCCTTGCCGCCAAGCTCGAGCTCTTCGATGCTCGCCGCGGCCCACTGGCGCGGCACGAAGGCGTTGCCCCGGGCTGTCGATACCGTGAGGTTCACCGGGTAGCGGTCCTCGAAGGGGCGCCCGCCGACCTTGCCCGAGAGCACGATCTCTCCCCGGATGTCGTTTTGATCGAGGCGCGCTACGACCAGCAGCTCTTCGCCGGCGCGAATGGTCGACAGCTGGGTCGGGGCGATCTCACTGACGCCGTCGGGCATGCGCACCGAGGCGTTGGTGAGGGAGGTCCCGTAGGTCGTCTCGAGGACGGCGAGGGCCGCCGTCGCGACGCGCTGGCCGGGCACGTAGGGCACGTAGTGGCCGCCCCCGGCCCGGGCGATGGCCGAGAGGTTCATCGTGTCCGAGTCGCCGCCGATGCCGACGGTGGTGAAGGAGAGCTGGGGGTCCCCGCCCGCGAGGGAGTCGACCTCGTCGGCCAGGCTGCTCGCTCGGCGGTGACCCACCGAGGCGACTCCGTCGCCGATGTAGATGACCCGAACGTCGCGACCCGGCTCGCGCTTGTCGCGAATCGTGTCGACGGCGGCCCGAAGCGAGGCACCGACGTCTGAGGCCCCGGCCGGGCGAATGCCCGACAAGAAGGCAGCCGTCTGGTTGGCGGTCGCGGAGGTCGGCGTTGATGGCGTCGGGCCCATCGCCTGGCAGGTCGCGTCGCAGGCGACGACCATGAAGCGGTCTCGGCGGTCCATCTCGCCGATCAGGCGCTGGGTGAGCTCGGTCGCTCGTTCGTAGCGCTCGCCGACCATCGACTGGCTCGAGTCGACGACGATGACGTAGTCGCGGCTCTGGGACTGGGTCCAGGCCGGCAGCTCCGGGCGAATGGCGAACACGGCGTAGCCGCGGCTGTCCTGGTTGAGGGCCCGGTGGGCGGCGAGGATCTCCGCCGACCCTTCGCGAGTGCGCTCGGGGGCGGCCGCCGTGGCGTCGCCGGAGAAGGTCCACCAGCGGATTTCGGCATCCGGGTTCTGCATGTCGAAGTCGATGATGAGGTCGCCCTTGGCGAGGAAGTTGTCAGCGACGAAGTTCAGCTGGGCCGTGTTTCCGTCGGCGCGCTGGGTCATCTGGTAGCCGTGGGGGCGCACCTCGCCGTCGTGGCCCGTGACCCGGACGTCGAGCTCGAAGCGTCCGACGCGGGTGGACTCGTCCGGCGAGAAGGGCAGGGGGTGGACGTAGCGCCGGGCGCTGCGGCCGTGGGGGCTGAGGTTCTGGGTGTAGGTGATGCGCATGCGGCGCTCGCCGTGGGCCGGGATGGGGAAGATCTTCAGCTCGAAGCGTCCCCCCCGCTGCCACTCGAGGAGCGCAGGGTCGCGCCAGGGGCCCGGGACCCAGATGAACTCTTCGCGCTGGCGGCGCTGCTGCTGGGGCGTCGCGTTGCGGATGACTCCGCGCCAGATCTGAGCGGCCCGGTCGCGCTCGACGAAGGCCCCTTCTTCCCACTCGCCGTCGACCTCGAGCTGGAGCGATGAGATCTGAGCGTCCGAGGGGAGGGGGAAACGGTAGATGCCTTCGAGGATGTGGTCTCCGTCGTTGCGGAAGACCTCTTCGATCTCCGTCCGGGCGACGTTGCCCACGAGGCGCACCGTCGACCGGTGGGAGGCGAGGGTCAGGGGCCGCTCCTGGTCGTCCCGCTCGCCGGGGCGACGCGCCCGAAGCTCGCCGAGGCCACGGATGCCGCGCTCGGTCGCGCCGTCCGCGCCGCCGAGCTCGGACCACGCCACGTCGGCGGCGAGCTGCATCGCGGGGGAGACGCTCGGACCCGCGCCGTTCGGCACGATGCCCTCTTGCCCGGCCTTCACCTCGACGGCGCTGCCGCCGGCTCCGTGGGCGCGGACCGCCCCCCGGGCAACGCGCACGCTGGCGACGTTCTCGGTGGCGCTCAGGACGAATTTGGTGCCGAGGACCTCGATGTGGCCCGTCGGGGTTCCGTAGATCGCCGCGGGGCCTTGGTCGAGGTGGGCCACATCGGCGACCAGCTCGCCTGTCCGGAGCTCGACGCGTCGAGGCACGGTCCCGATGAGGGCCAGCGTGGTCGCGTGGTTCAGGGTGACCGTCGAGCCATCGGAGAGCTCGAGGCGGGTCCGGGTGCGATCGTCGGTACTGATGATGGCGCCCGCGGGGACCTGGGCCCCGGCGGCGAGGGGCATCGCCGTCCCGCCGTTCACGGTCATCGTCACGCCGTTCTGACCGTCGGCGGCCGCGCGGTCGACGCGGACGATGCGGGCGGAGAGAGTGCCCATGGCGGCCAGCACCGGGGGCGTATCGCCGTCGCCGTCGCCGCTGCCATTGCCCAGGAGCGAGAAGGCCCCGACGCCGACGAGGGCGAGGAGCGCGAGGGCCGCCGCGGCGAAGGCGCCGAGGACGAGGAGGACCGGGCCCTTGCCGCCCTTCTTCAGCTCGGTGACATTGCTCGTCCGCTTGGTGCTCTCGCCGCGCTCCGGGGGAAGCTCGTGTTGGTGCTTCGTCGCTGCCGGCCCGGAACGGGCAGGGAGGCGGTCGCGATCGCCGGACGCCTCCGCCGCCGCTCCGGCAACGGCGCTCGGGTCGACGGCCCCGCTGCCCGCAGGCAACGTGTCGTTGGTGCCCGCGACCTCGTCGGCCCTTGGGCCCCGGGCATCGAGGGCGGCCATGAGCCGCGCTTCGAGGTCCTCGGGCGCCTGGTAGTCGCCGCCGGTCTCGGCGACCGCATCGGCGACCGCCTGAGCTTCGAAGCGCGCGTCGCGGAACTCGTCCGACATGCCGAGGAGGTTGGCGTGCTTCTCGATGAGCTCGTCGTCTCCGTCGACGATCCCTGCCAGATCGTCCCAGAACTCGTTCTCGTTCTGTGTTGACTCACTCATCTCAGACCTCGTCCTTCAGGTAGTTCCGGAGCCGGCCCAGGGCCCGGCTTGCTCTCTTGCGTGCGGCGGCCTCGTCGATGCCCACCGCGTCCCCGATCTCTCGGTAGCTGAGGCCCGCCTCGTAGCGCAGCACGACCGCGTCGCGCTCCGATGGCTTGAGGTTCTCGAGGGCCTCGCGAACCTTCTTCGCCCGGCGGTAGCGCTCGGCCATGTCGTCCGGCATGCCGACGGGCGTCTCTGTGTCGTGCACGAGGCGCAGCTTGTTCCGGCGCCGCACCCGGGTTTCGATCCGCCGGGCGCACATGCGCCGGGCGATACCGAAGAGCCACGAGCGCACGGACCCGTCGCCCCGATACGAAGCCATCGCATCGTGGGCGGCGATCAGCGCCTCCTGGACCGTCTCCTCGGCCTCGGCTTGGTCGCCGAGCATCGCCATGCACAGGCGACCGACGGCCGCTCCATGCTCACGAGCGCACATCGCGATAGCGTCGCGATATGCCCCCTCTCGTATCCGTATCCGGATTGGATCAGCCTCATTTGAGGCGAGGTTTGCCGCTACCATCACGTCCCCCGGTGCCTATGAGCCGGCGATCTGTGACCAAAAAAGATCGCCCGGGGCGATGATGGGCGGGATTCAGGGGGAATTGGGAGCGATATTCGTTCCCGTGCGGCCCATTTGCCATGAAAAAACGCCATCTGTGTTCTGATTTTCATGGTACCGTCCGGGGTGGATATCGCGCGGACACGAACCCTCGAGGCGATCCAGTCCTCACTGAGGCGTAGCCCAATCGCTGTACTCACGGGCCCACGCCAATGCGGTAAGACCACTCTGGCTCGGGAACTCCTCTCCGAGGAATCAGCCAACTACTTCGATCTCGAAGACCCCACGAGTCTCGCGCGTCTGGATGAACCGATGACGGCCCTCGGGCCGCTCCGAGGTCTGGTCGTTATCGACGAGATTCAGCGACGCCCCGACCTCTTTCCTCTTCTTCGGGTGCTCGCCGACCGCAAGAACAAGCCCGCCCGCTTCTTGATTCTTGGTAGCGCTTCCGGCGACCTCATGCGGCAGAGTTCCGAGAGCCTCGCCGGGCGCATGGAACGAATCGCCATCGGCGGGTTCACCTTGGCCGAGCTCGGTGCCGAGTCTCTGGGCCGGCGCTGGCGCCGCGGTGGTTTTCCCCTCGCGTATCTGGCAGCCAGTGAAGAAGACAGCCTCCACTGGCGCAAGCACTTCATCCAAACACTGCTGGAACGCGACCTTCCCCAATGGGGAGTGCGCACCCCGGCGGTCGCGCTACTTCGTTTCTGGACGATGGTCGCGCACTACCACGGTCAGACCTGGAACGCGGCCGAGCCCGCGCGCTCGCTCGGCGTGAGCGCGGCGACTACGCGCCGCTATCTGGACCTCTTGACCGACGCTTTGATGATTCGTCAGCTGCAGCCTTGGCACGCCAACCTGAAGAAGCGTCAGGTCAAGTCCCCGAAGGTCTATGTCCGCGACACTGGCCTCTTGCACGAGCTTTTGGGAATCGACAGCGAGCGAGCGTTGCTCTCGCACCCCAAACACGGCGCGTCCTGGGAGGGCTTGGTCATCGAAGAAGTGCTGGCGACCGAGCCCCACGACGACGCATGGTTCTGGGCCACCCACCAGGGTGCGGAGGTCGACCTCATTCTGCGCAGGGGTGGGCGCATGTTTGGGGTCGAGTGCAAGCGAGCGGATGCACCACGAGCTACGCGCTCGATCCGGACCGCTCTCGAGGACCTCGGACTCGAGCGAGTCGCGGTCATCTATCCGGGCAGCCGGCGTTACCCCATCGCCGAGCGAGTCGAGGCCGTGCCGCTGTCGAGCCTCGCCACGCCCGGCCTACTCTTCGTGGAGTAACTCGAACCCAGCTCCCAAAACGCAACCGGGGCACCCACCTTCCAGTGAGCGCCCCGTCATCGAGCTTCGCCTCCGGTGGGCGAATGCCGTGATTGCCTACTCGCCGTCTTCGGGCTCTACGAAGCGCAAATCCTCGAGGAGCTCTTGGAGGTGGGCGTCGCCCGAGAAGGACCACACCTGGTAGACGCAGTCCTGGCCGCGGATCTTGAGGGTGGCAACGCTGCCCTCGGCGCCCTCTTCGAGGTCGGCTTCGTCGACGGAGGTCTCGATGCGCACGCGGCTGCCGTCGGCGAGGGTGCGCTCTTCGGCTTCGAGGGGGTCTTCCTGGTCGACCATGACGGCGGTGCCGGCGATGCCGAAGGCCCCGCGTCCGCAGTCGGTGCAGGCCTGGCCGCTGCGGTTCACGCCGGGCATGCCGCGCTTGTCGAACTCGACGGCCCACCCGCCGTGGTAGTCGGCGCGACGTGCGGAGACGCCGCGGCCGGCGGTGCCCAGGGTGAGAGGGGCGCACCATTCACGGTTATCTGCGCGCGCCCAGGCGTGCACCAGGGCGTCCGGCACGTCGCTCGTCGCGACGGGCTCGGCCGACCAAGGGGCAGCGGCCCGGCGGTCGTCCCAGTCGTTGGGCAGGGCGCCGCTTTCGATGTCGACCATCTCGAAGGTCGAGATCGAGCTCGTCTCACGGCCGGTGGTGTGAGCGCCGTCGGCGACCGCATTACCGGTGCTTGCGGTCCCCGCCGCGCCGCAGGCCGAGAGAAAGACGAGGGCACTTAGCCCGAAGAGCGCACGCATGAGTCACCTCCTGCCGCCGCTGCCGACTCGCCCGTCGGGCAGGGGACATGCATGACGCATAACGCGTCGCTCTCCAAAGGCGCAAAAAAGTGGTTGGACCCGGAGTCAGAAGCTTGGCGCGTCGTGTTAGCGCGCCCATGCGCTAAGATGCACCGGTGGGGGCTTCGGAAATCGGCGGCGCGTGGGCGGTGGTGCTCGCGGGTCTCTTCTCGATCGGCTGCGGTGACGATGTCGGGGGCGTCGATGGCGCTACCGATGCCGCGGCCGATGGTGCAGGGGCCGACGCCGGACTCGCGGCGCCCGATATCCCGTGGCTTGCGGAAGGTGCGCCGCCCATCGGCATCGCGCCGTGTCCCATGGGCTGGCGCGAGGTCGACGACGGCGTCGTCACGACGTGTGACCCGTACCCCGAAGCCGGTGCGGTCCCGTGTCCGTTCGGGGAAGCGCATTTCCCCGGCGAAGCGAGCTGCGCGGCGATTGGTGAGGCCTGTCCGCCCGGTGATTTCGCGATGGGCCTGCCCACCGGCACTCCGGTCGTTTACGTGAAGGCGGACGCGGCTGGCGGTGGCGACGGGACCGTCGCGTCTCCCTACGCGACGCTCGCCGAGGTGCCTTGGCTCTCTCTCGCCGCGGGCACGACCGTCGCCCTCGCGAAGGGAACGTACGAGGGAACCTTGTCGCTCAACCCTGCCGTCCGCCTCGTTGGCGCCTGTGTCGCCGAGACCCGGCTTACCGGCGTAGCCTCCGCGGTCCCGGCCGTCATCCGGGTTGCAAGAGCGGGTGATGCTGCATTCGTCGGTAGCCTCGCCATCGTCGGCGCTCCCCAGGTTGGGGTCTTGGTCGAGAACGGCCAGGCCCTCACCCTCGAAGGGGTGCTCGTCGAAGGCTCGCGGTCCCTCGGGGTCGAGGTGCTCGGTGCGGGGACCGTGCTCTCCGCGCGTGGGTTGGTCGTTCGAGACACCCGCCCCGGGTCGGTATCTCCCGGGGTCGGCCTCTACGTTGCGAATGGCGCCCGGGCCGAAGCCACGCGGGCGGTCATCTCGGGCAATCAGCAGGCCGGCGTCTTTGCCGCGGGGGCCGGCGAGATCGTGCTTTCGGACGCCGCCGTCCGCGACAACCGCGGTCGCGATGCCGATGGGTTTTTCGGCCGCGGGGTGAGTATCCAAGAAGGGTCTACCTTTCGAGGGGAACGGCTCATCGTCTCGGGCAACCACGAAGTGGGCTTGCAAGCCGGCTCGAACTGCGAGCTCGTTCTCTCAGACGTCGTCGTCCGTGACACCCAGGCCCAAGAGAGCGACGGCGAGGCCGGCATGGGCATCAATGTCGAAGATGGGGCTCGCCTCGAAGCAGCGCGGTTGCTCGTCTCCCATAGCCGCACCGTGGGCGTGGCCGCGACGACGGATGTGGTCATGGTCCTTTCGGACGTCGTCGTCCGCGATACCCAGGGTCGGCAGAGCGACGGCACCCATGGTCGCGGGATCAATCTCGACGAGCGCGTGATGTTTCAGGCGGACCGGCTGGTCGTCATGGGCAACCGCAATATCGGCCTCGCGGCTACGGTGAACTCGGTGCTCGTCCTCACGGACGTCGTCGTCCGCGACACCCAGAGTCGACAAAGCGACGGGGAGTTCGGCCGCGGCGTCAATGTCGAGACCGGCAGTCGTCTCGAGGCCACCCGTCTCGCCATCATCGGCAACCGAGAGGTCGGGTTGGCCGCCGAGGGGGCCGAGGTCTCGTTGACCGACGTCGTCGTCCAGAACACCTTGCCCCGGGAGAGCGACCTGGCCTTTGGCTACGGCGTGGGCATGCAGCGCGGCGCGCGTCTCTCGGGTACCCGGGTCGCTGTCGACGGCGCCCGAGAGATCGGGCTGAACACGATCCACGGCGCGGTGGTGGACCTTTCGCAATTGTCCGTCACGAACATCGTGGGCACCGAAGGCGCCGAGGCGGATCGCATGCACGGGCACGCCGTCACCGCTCTCGGCGCCAGCGTTCACCTCACGGGCTTCGCCATTCGAAGTCCAGCGACCTGCGGGCTCTTCATCGCCCACTCCGGGGAAACCGCGCCGGCCCTCGATGTCGAAGGCGGCGTCGTCGAAGGGGCCGCAATCGGCGCATGCGTGCAGGTCGACGGCTACGACCTCGGGCGGCTCACGCGAGACGTCGTCTACCGCGACAACGGCGTGAACCTCGACAGCACCACGCTCCCGGTCCCCGGAGCGCCGGATACGGTAGCTCCGTGATCGGAGGCGGGGGGACGCGTGATTGCTTAATTGCCTTACGCCAGGGGCCGGCCACCGGTCCCCTGGTAAGGCGTTGGCCGCGTAAGGCAATTAAGCAATCACGCGTCCCCCTTACCTACCAGGGCAACACTGCGCCCTCGGCGTGCCAAAACGTCCCACTCGTCTCCGGCGTCAGCTCGTCGATGCGGGCGAGGAGACCGGCCGCCGACTCGTCTGCGGTCACGTTGCCGCTGTTGCCGACCATGCGGGTCTGGACCCACCCCGGGTGGAGGATGGCGACCATGACGCCGCGGTCCGCCACGTCGTTCGCGAGGGACTTGAAGGCGGCGTTCACCGCGGCCTTGGACATGCGGTAGCCGTAGGCGCCGCCCGAGCCGTTGTCGGCGATGGAGCCCATGCGGCTGGTGATGATCGCGACCTTGCTCCCCGTCCCGAGGCGGCCGAGGAGGGCGCTCGTGACCCGCAGGGGGCCCATGCTGTTCACCTCGAACTGGCGCCGGATGGAGTCGAAGTCGAGGTTGTCGAGGCCGTCTTGTTCGAGGATGCCCGCGTTGAGGATGAGGTGGTCGAGGGGGCGCTCACCGACGGCCGCTTCGAGGCGCTGGGCCCCGGCGCTTTCTGTGACGTCCACGTCGGTCACCACCTCGGCGCCGGTCTGGGCGAGCTCGTCGCTCGCCTTGCGGCAGGCGGCGATGACGTGGTG
>Ga0164313_10004248_pt1 | contig 12809 bp, 11 predicted proteins | sample GuaBasSedimGuay4_FD_113735 | JGI IMG/M metagenome (GOLD analysis project Ga0164313, IMG submission 113735) | Subseafloor sediment microbial communities from Guaymas Basin, Gulf of California, Mexico - Guay4, Core 4569-4, 0-3 cm | ecosystem: Environmental > Aquatic > Marine > Hydrothermal vents... | reverse complement strand
CTATTTACTCAGCTTCCCAAGATTTGGGTTCCCTCATCCAACCAGACAAGTACATGAGTGTCTAATAGTACCATCACTCGACATCACATTTGATATATAGTGGAGTGATCAGATCATCCCGATCTTTACCGAAGGTTGATGACTTTTGTCCAACTTGGTTCGCTCTCATTCCTGATCTGCTACAGCATTTTAGATGGCAGCCATAATATCAATTGCGGGAAAATCATTGCCAGTATTAAAACAAATAACTGAATCGCAATAAATGGAGGTGTTGCCTTCCAGATATCAACCATCTTGATCTCGCTTGGAGCAACACTTTTTAACAAAATTGATGCCCATCCGAAAGGCGGTGTAAGGTAAGCCACCTGCATGTTTAAAATAAACAGGATCGAAAACCATATTTTATCAAAATGGAGCACTTCTGCTATCGGCAAAAAAATGGGTGCACAAATGAATACAATGGCATAATCGTCCATAAACATACCAAAGACAAACAAAATCAATTGCATCATGCCTAAAACCAACCACCGGTTGAGATCCCAATAGCCTAAAAGCTCAATAAGTGAATCCTGTACACCCGCCATGGTATAAAAAATCCCAAATAGGATTGCCGGTAAGAATATCCAGAGTGCCATGCTGGTGATCTTAATCGTTTCAAAACACGAATCTTTTATAACTTTAAAGGTTAATTTTCGATATGCCGCGCATATAGCGATTGATCCTATCACACCTAAAGCAGCCGATTCTGAAGGTGTGGCGATTCCCATAAAAATAGAGCCCAAAACCAGCACAACCAGAAGGGATGGGGCTAATACTTCAGCCAAAGACTTTAGCTTCATTTTTAATGGAAGATTTCTTTCTCGTTTTGTTCTTGGAGCAAAATCCGGCTGTAAATGTGCGCGGACCACGATGTAAATGATATATAAAAAAGCACAGACAAAACCGGGCACAGCACCGGCGATAAAGAGCTGACCAACGGATACCTTACCTATCATGGCAAAAAGAATCATAATAATACTGGGTGGTATGATTTCGCCCAGCACACCCCCGGCCATGACACTTCCCAAAGCTAAAGATTTGTTATAATTGTGCTTTAACATCGATGGGACAGCTACCATACCCATTGTTAGAATTCCAGGTCCAAATCCTGCTGTCATAGCCAAAGCTACGCACACACCGATGGTAACGACCGCTAAAGATCCCCTAACACCATGGAGCCAATACCCCAGCGCTGTATAGAGTCGATCAGACACTCCGGAATGAACAAGAAGATTGCCCATAAGCAGAAATAAAGGAATCATGGTCATCATGTCATTAGTAAACACCCTGACCGTTGTGCTGGCTACAATAAAAAGATCAGCACTGGTACCACAAATATAAGTCAATGCCAGTGTCAACCCTCCAAGAGCATAAGATACGGGAACACCCATCATAACAAAAAATATCAAGCCACCAAATAAAATGAAGGTTATTAATCCTATGCTTAATTCAAATTCCACCTTTATTGACTCCTACTTAATCTAACTATGAGATATAGACATATATCAATTGGAACTTCTTTGTATACTTAAATTTTAATCATCGTTGTGCCAGGTTTTAAAAAAATATATCACTCCAACAATCAAAATAAAGGTAGCGATTATTGGAATAAATATTTTAAGAGGGTACATGGGCATAAATTTATATAAACCGTTCATGGTTTCTTTATGTGCCAGTGCATTAAGCCCCATCCATAAAGATTGCCATATCAGAATACCAATAAAGGTTATCATACAAATGAGACTTAAAATTTTAGAAAACTGTTTCATTTTTGGTCCAAATAAATCTAAAAGGACAGTTACCCTAATATGTCCGCCCTTTGAGGTAATATAGACTCCGCCAATCAATAAAAAAATAGCAAACGACTGCTGCACCAAGGGTACAATGCCCACTAAAAATTTATTGAATCCATATCTTGAAACAACCTGAACGGATACAGCTAACACTATAAAATAGATAAGAAAACTGGCAGCTTTGGTGCTCTTATCAATAAAGGCCTGTAAGTGCCCCAAAAATTTATTTTCGTTTAAATTCATTTTCGTTTCTCAATATTTATAGTTATGTAACCGTTCAGGATTAAGGTTTCAATAATATTTAATAACTCCAAAATTGTTATTTAAATATTGGTTAATCACTTATTCCAGGATCTTATAAGTTCTACAGCTTTCGCGCTCGCATCATCAGCCTTGGCAGCATCATCCCAAGTTGTTCTGCCGGCTTTCCTTATGGACTCTGCACAGGCATCATCCAAATTGACCTCTTTCAATTTCTTATTTGTTTCTTTCATCATTTTGTCATATTCAACTACAGTAGCATCCCAATAATCTTTAGCCGCATCGTTAATGTTACCTTGAATATCTTTAGGAAGTTTATCCCACTGTTTTTTTCCAACAACAATATGACCGAAAATCATATCTCCGCCCAGGTTTTTTAACCAATAAGGAGCTACTTCGTCCCAGTGTAAACCGTCAATACCACTGATATCATAGAGTGCTGCGTCAACAGTTCCAAGTTTGAGCGCCATGTACATTTCTTCAGGGCTTATTTCCACTGCTGCTTGTGCGATTTTCTTATGAAAAACCTGCTGAAGACCCCAACTTGCAATTTTAAGTTTTTTTATGTCTGAACAATCCTTTATATCTGTTCTGCTAAAAACGTATAAGTGTCCGTATGAGTGCATATCTAACCAGTGAAGATCATTTTTAGCATACTCTTGTTTAATAAGGTCAACAAGTCCGGAGTTATAATAAAAATCTCTGACTCCCCCAACAGATTCCTTAAAGGTTGAGCCTTTTTTGACTTCAAATGCAAATGGCAAGCCAAATTCTACATCTCCTATGGGGGCAAAACCAGAGGCAAAAATGCCTGCCAGATGACCCATATCCAATGTTCCGCGCTGAACAGCCTCATATAATGCCGGGCTTCCACCCTCAACAATTTCCGGGGCTGCAAACACTTTGATGATAACTTGACCATTACTCCTTTTTTTGGCGGAGTCTGAAAACACTTTTAGTAATTCCATGGAAAGATCACCTCGTGGATAACCAGACTGGATTTTTAAACGATAAGTTTTGGCGGCTGCTGTAGAAGCACCGAACGTAAAAATAAAAAGAACTGATACTAAACAGATGATAATTGTCTGCAAGCTTTTTTTCATCATAACTTTCCTCCTGTTATTTATGTTAAAGCATTATTGCTTCTCTGATAAACAATATTATTTTTCAAATTGAAATATAAATTACAGTCTTGTTATGATATTGTCATATTTAATTCATCTTGTGTTGTCAAGGAAAAAAATATAAAAAAAATATATTCAATAAATTAAGCGAATTTATTTTCCAACACAAAAAATTGAAACAATTGGTGTTTTGTAGCATCCTATCAATTTATTCTGTTAATTTTAAGTGGATACACAAAATAAACTAATTCAAAGACAGATGACTATCCAACTGGAATGGTGACGATTTGGAATGGGTAAATGGAATTTCCCATAGTGTTTCACATAAGTATCTTCAAGAGTATGTTTCAGAATTTTGTTTTCTTTTTAATAGGGTTTTTTTGAAGCCTGAATTACCTTTACGCCTTTTAAACGCTTGAATGACTCATGCCCACGTTAATAACTGAAAATAGTTTAGAGCCATATTAATGATTAAAAAAAAATATTCAATAAACTTATTTTGATAGCTGGTTTTTTTGCTAATTTTTTCCTTGACAACACAAAATGAATTAAATATAACAATTATATCTTTGTAATGTAATTTAAATTTCAATAATATAAGTGCAAAAGGGGGATACCATGGAGCTAAAAGAAATTCAGGAAATTATCAAGGCCGAAAACATAACCTCTCTGCGGGTTGAGTTCCCGGATCTTTATGGAATTGGTCGTGGCAAAACAATGCCTGCTAAAAATCTTGCATCAGTGGCCGAAGAAGGACTTGGTTTTGCCCAGGCAGTATATGCCATACATTTGGGTAATGACGTGGCCGCTGGAACCGGATGCGGCTATGAAATCGAGTGGAAAGATATGACGATCATACCGGATCTGAACACTTTTGCTGTCCTGCCCCATCTTGAAGGCACTGCTCGTCTGATTGGTAACGCTTTCAGGGATGGTAAACCCATAGCTGTTGATCCGCGTAACTGCCTGAAGCACGTCCTGGAAAAATATGAAGCAAAAGGACTGCGGCCTGTTTGCGCCACGGAACTGGAATTTTTTCTTTTCGAGCCAAGCGCAGGCAATCCCACTGAGTTGTACAACTCCAATCTCGGTTGTGTATACCAGCTTAACCATACCAGTGATAAAAAAGGCTTTTTATGTAAACTCCAGCATAACTTGATTGAGCTTGGTCTCGATATTATTTATATGAATCACGAGTTTTTTCCAAGTCAGTACGAAATCAACTGGAAATATGGCGAAGCTATGAAAATAGCTGATCAATCTTTTACGTTCAAATCTGTATGTAAGGAGATGGCTGCCCAAAACGATCTTCACCTGACTTTTATGGGACGTCCCACCACAGAAGGCGGCGGGAGCGGATATCACATTCATCTCTGTTTGAGTGATCTTGAAACCCGCGAAAACCTTTTTGACGATCCAAAAGGAAAATATGGAATATCTGATCTGATGCGTTATTTCATCGGCGGACAAATGGCCCATGCCAAGGGTATGTCCGCACTGTTTGCACCGACTATTAATTCATACACAAGGTACGTTCCTGACTCTTTTGCACCCTATTATCTGGCCTGGGGTCTTGATAACCGTACAGTCTATTGTCGAGTGCCAGATGAGAGAGGCTCGGGAACGAGGGTGGAAAACCGTGCCCCATGTGCATCAGCCAACCCTTACCTGGTTTTTGCAGCTGCTTTTGCTGCAGGACTCGATGGTATTGAAAACAAAATTGATCCGGGAGAACATGCAGTGGGGGATATTTACGGTGTGGAACCGGGAACCTATGATACTGTCCCTTTTTACCTTCAAGACGCATTGAAAGAACTCAAAGCAGACAAGGTGCTGTGTGATGCCATGGGACCGGAATTAATTAAGGCTTTTGTCGCTCTTAAAGAAGACGAACTGGAACGTTTTCGAAAACATGTTACGGATTGGGAGTTTAATGAATACTCTTTACAGTTATAAAGAGCCTGTTTAGTTAAATTAAAATTATAATAAAATTAAAGACACAGGAGGTTAGCCATGTGCGGAATTGCAGGAATCATAGTCAAGCAGAGCGATACGCTGCAAACTGATCTGGTCAATATGCTAAAAGAGCTGGTCCACCGTGGCGAGGATGCCACAGGTCTGGCCATTTATGAGCAGCGTGATGATATTCAGGCCCGGGTTTCCATGACAAATCCGGCTTATGAAACAAATCTTCACAGTATCATTGAAAAATATGGCCAGATAACGAATTCAAAAGTCTATGATGGGGTAGGTATATTCTCATTTTTTGAAGGCTCCATTGACATTGATCCGGACCAAATATCCAGCTTATACTGGGATATAGACTCTGATGAAAATTTATGTGTGCATTCTCTGGGAAAACAAATTAAAGTTTACAAGGATCAGGGATCTGCCGAAGACCTTATAAAATTTCATGATATTATGGCCGGCACATGTACACATGGCATTGGCCATGTCCGGCTGGCCACCGAAAGCGTTGAAAATATCAATTTTGCCCACCCCTTTGTATCATATCTCTATCCGGACATGTCCCTGGTACACAACGGCCAATTTACCAACTATTTCAAAATGAGAAGAAAACTCGAAAGCCTTGGGGTTCGTTTTAAAACATCCAATGACACTGAAATGGCTGCTCATTTTATCGCCTATGAGATGAAAGAGAATGGATATGACATGGAAAAAGCTCTTCACACAGCTCTTGACACATTTGACGGGCTCTTTACCATTTTGGTCGCCACCAATGACCAGATCGGTGCTTTTCGGGATCGGCTGGCATTTAAACCGGTGGTCGTTTATGAAGGAGATGACGGAACTGTTCTTTTCGGGTCAGAACAGATCGCATTAACCCCAATTATCTCTGATGTCTATGCTTCGGAGATGGAACCAGGAGGTGTAAAAATATGGTCCATTTAGATATAGCTGGGATGAGCACCCGGGATGTAAATCGCAAACTCAGGGAGTTAATCCAGCAAGACGACAATATTGTTGTGGAGAATCCACATTCCGTCCATAACTTTGCAACGGCACTCAAAGGTAAAGGCACTGTGTCTGTAGAGGGAAGCACAGGATTTTACACCGGAGGCTTTTTAAAGGGACCGACAATCACCATCAAGGGTAATACAGGTTTATATACGGGTGACAATATGAGTGCTGGTGAAATTATCATTGAGATGAATACCGGAAGCAATTGCGCCCCTTCCATGGTGGGCGGCACAATCCTGGTTAAAGGTCATAGCGGTAGCCGTGCCGGTTGGGGAATGAAAGGAGGCAATCTGATTGTCTGCGGTGACGTGGGCCTTTGGTGCGGAAAAATGACCCTGGGAGGTCGTATTATTTTCCTAGGCAAAGTAGGCAAGGGAATTGGAGAATCCATGTACAACGGTGTCATCCATGTTCTTGATCCAGATGTTGAAAACAAACTCGGAGGGAATGTCACCCTTATCTCCATTGAAGACAAAGAAAAAAAAGCTGTAGAGGCTCTTTTAAAAAAATACAATATTGAACAGGGAGTTGATGACTTGAAAAGTATCGTGCCTAACGTCTCCGGCAGGCATGAATATTTCTTGTTCAAACCAACCCATAGATCAACGGGGGCATAAAAATGACAAAAAAAACTGAAAAACTAAAAATTAAAGATATTCAGCGCGGTGTCTGGAATCCTGAGACGATTTTAGAGATCAAGCATAAAGCTGCAACGGGTAAGCATCGCATCCGCGGCTGCGGGTCGACTAAAAAATATCCCTCTTTTGAGGATCTTCTGGTCTTACCTTCCCAGCTCTCACGTCTCTCCATTGATACTTATCGAGAAGATTGTCGCACACAAACCGTTCTGGGATCACGATTTGCCAAGAATCCTCTGGTCATTGAAACCCCCATCATGATTTCTGGAATGTCCTACGGTGCATTGAGCAAAGAGGCCAAAACCGCTCTGGCAAAATCTACCCAGATTGTAGGTACCTCCATAAACAACGGAGAAGGTGGTCTGCTGCCGGAAGAAAGAGACAATTCATACAAACAGGTCGTTCAGATTACCCCAAGCCGAATGGGATTTTCTCTCGAAAATATTGAGGCCGCTGATGCCTTGGAAATTATCTGTGGTATAGGAGCCAAACCCGGATTGTCCGGTCACCTGATGGGAAGTAAAATCACCAAGGAAATAGCTCAATTTCGTCAACTTCCCGAAGGTATTGATCTGCACAGTCATCCACGTCATGGAGATATATTTGGTGCGGATGATATGGTCCTCAAAATTCAAGAACTAAGAGACGTGACTGACTGGAAGATACCGATATTTATTAAAATCGCTGCGGGTCGTGTAAAGGAAGATGTAAAGATTGCAGCCAAAACGGGTGCCGATGGAATCGTTATTGACGGATCCGAAGGAGGTACAGGTGCAGCTCCTGTGGTTGCCTCGGCCCACCTGGGGATTCCGATTCTGCCGGCCATTGTGCAGGCTACCCGGGCGTTGGAAGAGATGAATCTTAAAGAGGAGATCAGCCTGATTGTTTCAGGCGGCATCAGAGATGGATCCGATGTTGTCAAGGCGATGGCTCTGGGCGCTGATGCAGTGGCAATCGGGACAGGAGCTATGATTGCCATGGGCTGCGTAGTCTGTCTTCGTTGCCATGAAGGCAAATGTGCGTTTGGAATCGGCACCCAGGATCCAGAGCAGCGGAAAAATCTGGATATTGAAAAAGCCGCTCAGCGAGTTGCCAATTATATTCAGGGTATGACATACGAAGCCGTTCTCATCGCCAAAGCCGCCGGTAAAACATCGTTGGCTAATATGGAGCGGGAAGATCTAAGATCCATGACCCTGGAATCCTGTGCGATGACAGGCATTCCACTGGTGGGCACTAACTACACATTTACCGAACCGTTTGGTTATTTTTAGAAAACCTGAATTATAAAATGAAATTGAGTGATGAATTTTACTTAGAATAGCGATATAGAGGAAAGAGGTAGGAAATGAGTCTTGATGAAGAAAAAATCGAGCAGATTGTTGAATTAGTGGTTAATCAACTGCAACAAGGTGAGGGGGATTTACAGATAACGGATCACCTTGCTTTTAAAAGCGCAGCGGTTACAGACGGTGTGTTTCAGGAAGTGGAAGAGTGCATACAGGCCGCGACCATCGCCCAAAAGCAATTAATGGCAAAGCCCCTGACTGTGCGGGAAGAAATTATTAAAGCCGTCCGGCAGGTTGGGGTGACCCAGTCGGATGTATATGGGCAAATGGAATTTGAGGAAACTGGACTGGGTAAAGCCGATGACAACATTAAAAAGAACAGGGCTGCCTGTCAGGTGTTGGGTATGGAGGATCTTAATCCTGAAGTATTCAGTGGTGATAAAGGTGTAACAATTATCGAACGGATACCGGTGGGGGTGATAGCATCGATCAATCCAGTGACCAATGGTTCTCCCACCATCCTTTTCAATGCGATTATGATGCTGGCCGGAGGTAACACTGTGATCAACAATCCACATCCCAAAACCAGTATAATTTCGGCCCGAACCGTACGGGATTTGAACAAAGCAATTGTTACTGCAGGAGGTCCGCCCAATTGCGTTTGCTGCCTTGAGCACCCTTCAGTATCCTCAGCCCAGGCACTGATGACCCATCCTGATATAAAACTAATTGCCGTCACAGGTGGACACGGTGTGGTGGCTTTTGCCACGCAGACAGGTAAGCGGGTGATTGCCGGAGGACCCGGCAATCCACCGGTGGTAGTGGATGAAACTGCTGACATTGATCGGGCTGCCAGGTGCATTGTCGAAGGGGCTTCTTTTTCACACTGTATGGCTTGTGCCAGCGAAAAAGAAATTTTTGTTGTCGAATCAGTTGCTGATCAACTAAAAGAGCAGCTTAAAAAATACGGTGCTTATGAAATCAGCGCTTCACAGGGAGAAGAGCTGGTAAAACATATTTTCAAGGAGATCAAGGGCAGTGGTGAACCTGGGGTGATCAACATGGATTTTATCGGCCAGTCACCATCATTTATTTTGAAAGCTATTGGACTTGAGGTTGGACCTGAGATCGAGATTGTTATTTTGGAAACAGATAAAGATCATCCGCTTGTCTGGACCGAACAGATCATGCCTGTGCTGCCGTTTGTCCGCTGTATTACTGTGGATGAGGCTATTGAAGCAGCCATGGCAGCCGAGCAGGGAAACGGTCACACAATGGCGATTCATTCCAACAATCTCCAGGCTATTAAAAAAATGACAAGCCAGGCAAAATGTGCAGCCTTTGTTAAAAACGGATCTTGCGGGCTGGCCAGCGTGGGGGTGGCAGGTGAAGGCTATACATCCTTTCACATTGCAACCAACGGAGAGGGACAAACCCGGCCGCGGATGTTTACTCTGATCCGGCGATGCGTTATGGCAAATGATTTGCGTTACCGCTATGGGGCTTAGTGAATGAATAATGAAAATGATCGCTTGGATATTGGAAGTATACTGTCAATTGTGCTTAGATATTCAATCATGAGAGGTGTAATATGGCTATTGATAGAAAACAGATAGAAATGATTATTGAGCAGGTGATAAAAAAAATACCTGTATCCCAACCGACGGTATCCCTTGGTAATTATGATAATGGTGTCAATGGTGTATTTCAGGATATGGAAACAATGATCCAGGCTGCTGTCATCTCCCAAAAAAAGTTGGTACAGCTTCCAATGCTTGTAAGGGAAAAAATTATCCAGGCTATTCGTGATGTTGGCTGGATCAACCGTGAAGAGTATGGACAGATGGAACGAAAAGAGACTGAAATCGGTGCAGTTTCCGGCACAATGCTGAAAATGGAAGTTGCCTGTGGTGTACCCGCAATGGATGATTTAAAGCCGGAAATCTTTACCGGTGATTTTGGTGTCACCATCAATGAACGTATTCCAGTGGGAATAATTGCCTCTATCAACGCTATAACAAATGCTGCTCCCGGTATTATACACAACGCTATTATGATGCTGGCCGGTGGCAATACAGTGATCAACAATCCCCATCCGAAAACCAAAATAATTTCCGCCCGTGTGGTCGTGGATATCAATGAGGCGATTGTCAAAGCAGGAGGTCCTGTGAACTGCGTTACCACCATTGCTGAACCTGACATTCCCACTGCCCAATTGCTGATGACCCATCCTCTGATCAATATGATAGCTGTTACCGGCGGACATCGCGTGGTGGAATTTGCTACTAAAACCGGTAAGCGTGTACTTGCAGGAGGACCGGGCAATCCACCGGTAGTGGTAGATGAAACTGCTGATTTAGATCATGCAGCTCAATGCATTATCCGTGGCGCATCATTGAGTAACTGCACCCCCTGTTCCAGTGAAAAGGAGATCTTTGTTGTAGATTCTGTTGCAGATAAGCTGAAACAACTGCTGATTAAATACGGAGCTTATGAACTCAGTGACGATCAGGGCAAATCCCTGGTAAAAAAGATTTTCAAAAAAATTAATCCTGGCCGGGTTCCAAGCGTTATCAATCTGGAACAAATTGGAAATCCGCCTGCGGTTATTTTGAAACGAACCATTGGGCTGGATATTCCGCAGGAAACCAAAATAGCCATTTTGGAGGCTGATATGGAACACCCTCTTGTTTGGACTGAGCAGATCATGCCGATTCTGCCTTTTGTACGCTGCCGTGATTCTAAGGAGGCAATGAATGCAGGTGTGGCAGCAGAACAGGGATTAAGGCATACCATTGTCTTTCATTCAAATGATCTCCGTAACATCGCCTATATGTCAAGTATTGCCGATGCGTCCCAATTTGTGAAAAATGCCTCCTCTATCGGCGGTCTCGGTGTCGGAGGTGAAGGTTTTAAGTCTTTACATATCTCCACGGGCGGGGAAGGCCTAGCCCGTCCCCGTGTATACACATTGATCCGGCGCTGCGTGATGAACGATGATTTTCGGTATCGTTATGGAGCCCAAAATAATGAATAAATTTAGTAAGGAGGACTTGATGGATTTGAAGGTAAGACAAAATTTTTCGTCTGGTGCACCGCTGGAGGATAAGGCGGGATACAGCCGGGCGGTCAGAGTCGGTAATTTTGTGTTTGTAGGCGGTACCACAACAACAACCCCCGAAGGTGTGGTGGAAGCTGAAGGTGATGCCTACCTCCAGACAAAAATTATCCTACAAAAGATAGAACAGGCACTGATAAAGGCTGGTTCCAAACTATCCGAAGTCTACCGGGTCCGGATATATGTGACCGATATATCCCGGGCAAAGGAATACATGAAGGCCTATTCCGAATATTTTAAAACAATCAAGCCAGTGGTGACCATGGCAGAGATCAGTGCCCTGGTAAGACCTGCTCACCTGGTAGAAATAGAAGCCGAATCTATTGTTGGATCATACATAGTGCATAAATAATGAGAATCCACCTTTTGGAACACGATCCCCTTGACATGTCTCGCACCAATATAACGAGGTGGGCGAAAAAAAAAGGATATCCACTCACCCAAACCTATGTCTGCAACGGTGAAAAATTGCCAGCCATTGAAGACTTTGACTGGCTGATGGTCATGGGGGGATCTCCATCTGCATGGGAAGAAAAGCAAAACCCATGGCTGCCCAAAGAAAAAGCGTTTATCGCCCAGGTACTTGACAGCGGTAAAATGATTTTTGGCGTCTGTTTCGGTGCCCAGCTTCTTGCCGAAGCATTGGGTGGCAAATTGTTTCCCAATGACCAAAAAGAAATCGGATGGTATGATATTTCTGTAACACCTGAAGGGCAAAATTCATTTTTATTCAAGGATATTCCAAACCGATTTATCTCATTTCACTGGCACAGCGACCATTTTTCCCTGCCACCCGGATGCGTGAAGCTGGCCGAGAGTGAACCCACAGCCAATCAGGCATACCTATGTAAAACGCATCCCGTGGTCGGTGTACAATTCCATCCGGAATACACCCGTGAAATGGTTAGACATTTTGCACGTGAGGAGAGTGCAGAGTGGCAGGTAGATCGCTTTGTTGCCGGTAAAGAGGCGGTGCTTGAACAAACAGACAAGCTTCCCGATACATATTGGTTGATGGCTGCACTATTGGATAATATGGAGCGAAAATTCGTTGGACAAAAATCAATGGCTGAAAAATAACCGTGATATTTCCTTTGAAAAAATAGTCTACTATTGATCTTTCTTAAAAACAGTAGACACTTTCTGCTTCGTATGAGTAATAGTAAGAAAAACACGAAAGATTACAGCTTTTCGATAAATCAACTATGGCGAAAATATAATTTAATAAGGAAGGATATGCCGAAATGTTCTTTATTGGAGATTTACTCGACCGGCACCTATCAATTTTAATAGTAAACCAAAAGTTCCCGATACTTTCATGGATCAGAATTATTTTTTTTAAAATTTGGTGAAGTATATTTTTGGTATCCATTACAATCCGTGTCTCTGAAGATTTGACATTAGGATGATTTTTGTTGACCCATGTATTTGATTCTTCAAAGGAAGCCCTTTACATCAAAGTTCAATGTTGGTATTGTATCGTTGATCTAAAATTGTAAATCATCAGGTTGAATACAATTCAAGTTTATTGGATATAGGGATCCAAGTATTTAAACGTTCGATTT
>Ga0164313_10004247_pt1 | contig 12810 bp, 13 predicted proteins | sample GuaBasSedimGuay4_FD_113735 | JGI IMG/M metagenome (GOLD analysis project Ga0164313, IMG submission 113735) | Subseafloor sediment microbial communities from Guaymas Basin, Gulf of California, Mexico - Guay4, Core 4569-4, 0-3 cm | ecosystem: Environmental > Aquatic > Marine > Hydrothermal vents... | reverse complement strand
TTTTGCATTAATTTGCCGCGTAGGTAGTCGTACGGCCCTTGTGAGTGAGTTTTTATCAGAAAAGCTTGGCTATAAAGTGGTCAATCTCAAAGGCGGTATTATGAAAATGATTTACGAAGGTTACAAAACTACACCCTACAAACAATAAGTTTTTACAAACTTGATTGACATAGACTAAATCTTTCTGATATAATTATTAAATTATACCAACATAAAGAAAAAATACAATGTCAAAAAGTTTATACGAAACACTTGGGGTTAGCGAAAATGCAAGTGCTGATGAAATAAAAAAATCCTACAGAAAACTCGCTAGAAAATATCATCCAGATATCAACAAAGAAGAAAGTGCTGTTGATAAATTCAAAGAAATTAATGCAGCTTATGAAGTATTGTCTGATGAGCAAAAAAAATCACAGTATGATCAATTTGGTGATTCAATGTTTGGAGGACAAAACTTTCATGACTTTGCTTCGGGGCAGGGTGCGGGAGTTGATCTTGATGAAATACTACGCTCTATGTTCGGTGGTGGTGCTGGTTTTAGTGGAAACCAAGGGGGCTTTGGAGGTTTTGGAGGTCCAGACCTTGACATGCAAACACGCATCACTGTACCCTTTATGCTTTCTATCAACGGAGGCAGGCACAGCGTATCTGCGAATGGGCAAAGCTTTGATATAAAAATACCAGCAGGTATAAAATCAGGCGAAACAATGCGTGTGCGCGGTAAGGGCAAGCAACACCAAGGACAAGCAGGAGATTTGCTCATACAAGTAGAAGTAGCTGTCTCAAATGAATATGAAAGAAAAGGAGACAATCTTTATAAGGTATTTGATGTGCCTTTGAAAGAAGCTCTATTTGGTGGAAAAATTTCCATAGAAACTCCAGAAAAAGAAGTCTCTCTTAAGGTACCCCAAAATACCAAAAATGGACAAAAGTTTAGACTCAAAGGCAAGGGTGTTGCCGACAGAAAGACAGCCATGAAGGGAGACTTATATTTGCTAGCCAATGTGGTTTTACCTGATGTTTCCAGACTTGACGAAAAAATCAAAAAGTTTTTGGAAGAAAACCTATAAGTATTAAAGGAAAAATATATGCATAGTTTTGATGAGCCTGTTTACCTTATATCCGTAGTGGCTACCATGCTGGACATACATCCTCAAACACTTAGACAGTATGAGCGTGAAGGCCTAGTAGAGCCATCGCGCACACAAGGTCGTATGCGTTTGTACTCACAGCGTGACATAGAACGAATGAAACTTATTTTGAGACTTACTCGTCAAATGGGGGTAAACCTAGCAGGTGTAGATATTGTGCTGCAGCTAAAAGAACAGATAGATGCTATGCAAATAGAAATAGATCAATTAAGAGAAGAGCTAAGTAAAGTAAACCGTAATGGTTCTGTACATTCGTCCAAGGCTTTGGTTACGACTTCGGCTTATGATATTATCATCTTTCAAGAGTAGTCTGTAAACCATTACATGCTATAATGCATTTTATATTATCCAAAGGTTTTTTATTGAATTTTTTTAAACTCTTATTAGCTATCCTCTTTAGTGTAGGATTAATGGCAGAAAAAGTAGAAATCACTTCTGATTCCATGAAAGCAGAAAATACAAAAAAAGAAGTACATTTTATAGACAATGTAAAAATTAAAAAATTAAAAAATTGGCTACATGGGGATAGAGTGATTGTATATTTTGATGAAAATAATGAAACCAAAATGTATGAAGCATTAGGGTCTGTAACTTTTGAATTTAAAGATGATGTAAATCACTATCAAGGTAGTGCAGATAAAGTCACACACTATCCCATGAAGTCTCAATACATACTTAGCGGAAAAGCTATAATTGATGACTTAATAAACAAACGACACGTCAATGGAGATGAAATAATATTAGATATGCTTACAGGAAATGCTAGCGTACAAGGCAACCAAAAAATACCTGTTAAGTTTATTTTTGATATGGGGGATAAATGAGCATAGCACGTATTGTAGAATCACAGTTTATTAAATCGGCTCAAAGTATCGCTGATTCTTTAGCTGAAGATATGAGTGAAGTCGTTTTTTTGGGGCGATCTAATGTGGGTAAAAGTTCTACTCTTAATGCTTTGACCCAGCGTAAAAATTTAGCAAAAAGTTCTGCGACTCCAGGAAAAACCCAACTGATTAACTTTTTTGAAACTAGATATCTTTATGAAGAAAAAAATTATCCAGTACGTTTTGTAGATTTGCCTGGTTTTGGATATGCAAAAGTTTCTAAAACACTCAAAGAGGTTTGGCAAAAAAATCTACTTGAATTTATTCAGCATAGAGTATCTATACGTCTTTTTATTCATTTGCGTGATGCGCGTCACCCCTATGCCAAAATAGATGATGATGTTAGAGAGTATATTTCTGAGTTTATAAGACCAGATCAGCAATATTTAACTGTATTTACCAAGATAGACAAGCTTAATCAAAAAGAACGCACTAAACTTAAAAAAGATTTCCCAGGATCTATTACTGTCTCAAACCTTAAAAAAAATGGGCATGATAAAATACATTTAGAAATTCTTCAAACAATTTTTAATATTCAAAAAATAAAAAAAGATACCCCTGAGGATATCACATGATTACATTACGCAAAGCAAAACTTAGCGATATATCTGCTATGCAAACACTTATTTCTACTAAAATAGAAGATGGTACAATTCTTAGCCGCAGCGAAGATGAGGTTGCCACTAATATTCGTTCTTATATATTGGCTATAGACCAAAACAAGATAATAGGGTATGTGGCCTTGCATATACATTCTAAAAGGTTGGCAGAAATACGTAGTCTTATAGTGGAAGAAAGCTATCGTGGTCAGAAAATAGGTCAGAAAATGATAGAATTTGTATTAGATGAAGCTAAAATTTTAGGAGTAGAAGAAGATGTGCTTGCCTTAACCTATTTACCTTCATTTTTTGAAAAACTAGATTTTACTGAAATAAATAAAGAACTCATTCCTGAACATAAAATATGGACAGATTGTATTAAATGTATTCATTTTCCTGTTTGTAATGAAGTTGCATTAGTAAAGAAAATATCTTAATAAGTAGTGGGTATGTATCAAATATTAAAACTTATACAAACACCAATATTTTGGCTTGGGATTATTTTGTTTATTATTGTTTATCCTATGCTTATTTCTATTTATGTTTTTTTTCCTCTTTTTATAGGTACGATATCCTATTTTTTTATTGAAGGGATAGAAAGACAAAAGCCTACTTTTGTCGCTGTCGCAGCATTTTATCTCATTCATTTAGAAGCAAATCTTTCTTTGCCCCTTTTTCTTGCGATAATTTCAGCTTTGTTATTTTATCTTTTTATATATCCTTCTTTGTTGCACTTTAAGCGTTGCATTATGTGCAAAGCTGTACTGAGTGTCCTTATTTTGGACTTAAATTATTTTATTCTACTTTTTTTGTATGACTTCATTTTTCAAACAGAAAGCCTATCTTTGAATATCATTTTATTGTACTCTTTGGTTGTTGATTTGTTGTTGGTGATGATACTATGAGATATAAATTTATATTACTTGTTTTTATTACTTTTTGGATTGTCATGATTGGACGTCTTTATCACGTAAGCATTAAATCAAATTTTTACTATGAAGGTTTAGCTAAAGAAAATATGGAAAGAAACATCTCCATCAAACCTATACGTGGAGAAATATTTGATACACATGGTAAATTATTAGCTATGAATCAAATAGGTTTTTCTCTTTCTTTGGCGCCACACCTTAAAGAAAAAAGTAAAGCCCTAAAAAATATAATTAGCAAATTACAAACAACATTTCCAGATCTCAATAAAACGGTAATGCTCAAAGTATATAACAAGCATAATTCATACTATAATCACAAATATATAAAAGTTGTAGATTTTATACATTATGGTGATATGATGGGGGCTTATCCTGCTTTAAGTTTAGTGGAAAATATTAAAATAGAAGCAGAAACCAAACGTTACTATCCTTATGGAAAATATGCTGCACATATAGTAGGCTATATTGGAAGATCAAACAAAAAAGAAAATGCAAAAGATTCCGTAGTTAAAGAAGTTGGCAAAATAGGAAAAAGTGGTCTAGAGCGTCAGTACAATACTGTTTTAGAAGGAAGGCTAGGCTATGAAGTTAGTAAAGTAACTGCCACTAATAAAGCTGTAGAAATACTTTCAAAAGAAGCAGCAGAAGATAATAAAAATATAAAATTAAATATTGATATTGATTTACAAAAAATGATTTATGAACGTTTTGCTGAACACAGTGGTGTTGCTATAGTAATGAAAACCAATGGAGAAATATTGTCTGCGGTTTCTTATCCTTCTTATGATCCCAATATGTTTGTGGGAGGTATTTCTTCGAAAAGTTGGAAAATTTTACAAGATGACCTTGCTCACCCTTTTACTAATAAGTTTATTCATGGCACTTATCCACCAGGTTCTGCCATCAAAATGGGTATGGCATTAGCATTTTCCAAAGCTTCTCCAACAGTATTACATACTTCCGAACATTGTGCTGGGTTTATTACTTTAGGCTCTAGTAAACATAAATTTAGATGTTGGTCACGTTGGGGTCATGGAAAAGTGGAACTTAGAAAATCTATACGCGAAAGCTGTGATGTATATTTTTATAATAAAAGTTTAAAGGTAGGCATAAATGCTATGGCAAAACATCTTCGTACTTTTGGCTTTGGAGTCAAAACAGGTGTTGATTTGCCACGTGAATATGCAGGTGTCATGCCAGATAAGGCATGGAAAATGAAGCGTTATAAACAGCCTTGGTACAAAGGGGAAACCGTCATTGCCGCTATAGGGCAGGGCTATGATTTGGTTACTCCTTTGCAGGTAGCTAGATATACTGCTATGCTTGCAACTTCTAATTTACCTACACCTCGTATAGCCAAAGAAATAGATGGAAAAATAAGTAAATATCAAAGCAAGAAAATAGATTTTGACAATTATTATTTAGGAGAAATTAGACAAGGTATGTATGATGTGTGTAATACTAGAGGCGGTACAGGATTTAGAACTATGAGCCAATTACCTATCATTGTTGCAGGCAAAACAGGCACATCTCAAGTTACTTCTATTCCCCAATCGACCAAAAAACGTCTTAAAGAAGAAGAATTGGCTTATTTTCATCGTTCTCATGCTTGGATTACGACATACGCACCATACAATAATCCAAAATATATTGTGACTGTACTAGTTGAGCATGGTGGTCATGGTGGTAGCACGGCAGGACCTATTGCAGCAGATATTTATAAATGGCTTCATAAAAAAGGTTATTTTGACTCTAATACATCCAATGAAAGTAAGTTTTGAACCTTATTGCAAAACAAAGCAAAAGAAGGCAAAGATAAACATCCTTCCCTTTGTTTAGCACCCCACATAGGCTCAGGATAATAACTGTCTTGTGCAAAACGTGTCATAATATGCCAATGCACATGAGGTACATAGTTGCCAAAAGAAGCAATGTTTATCTTTGTAGGATTATAGTAGCTAAGCATCTCTTTTTCTATGATGTCTAATAAATGATATATCTCAAGTTTTATTTCTGAAGGAACTTCAGACATTTCCTTGTAAGGTTTTTGGGTAAATATCTTGAGCCAAGGTATTTCAGAGCTTTCTGTTTCTATTTTGATGTGTTCATTTTCATAGACAAGAGCCATTAGCGTATCCTTTTAATCTGATGGTTACTAAGCTTGTAGATGCTAGAAACTCTAGCTCTTTGTTGCACTAAAGGTTCCACTATCACATCTGCTACTTCTCTAGCAAATCTCTCATCATAGCTTTCTCCACTAAGGTTAGCAGACGTTGTGTATGCCCAACCCAAACGCTTCAAAAGTAAAAGATGCACCTTGTCTTTCACCACGCGGTAAGAATGTCCATTTGGCATAATAAAAGTACTTTTAGAGGCTCTACGTATGTTATGTTTGTGTCTTTGTGGTACACGGGTGAAACTTTGTAGTGTTGCTAAACTATCGACTGCCTTGATATAGTGCTTATGAGGAGAACGTTGCTTTATAGAAGTAAGTCTGTCTGCACTTTGAGATACAAAACCTATGCTTGTATCTGTTTGAGTAAGAAAGACTTTATTTTTTAGCATATATTTTCCTAGTAATATTAGGCCAAGTAATCCTGCAATGCCTTGGGTATAAGTTCTCCACCTGTAGCCTTGAGTTCTTGTATGGCAAGCGCTGTTGCTTTTGCTGCTGCTATAGTTGTGAAGTAAGCTACATTGTTTGAAAGTACTGACTGCCTGATGGTTCTTGCGTCCGTTTTGCTTCCTGCATTATCTGAAGTGTTGATGGCTATAGATATCTCTTCATTTTTGATCATATCATCAATATTTGGACGACCCTCAGAGATTTTTAGTACCTTTGTCGAGGCGACACCTGCATTCTCAAGTGCAAGGTGTGTACCCGCTGTGGCTACTATTTCAAAACCCAGCTTACTAAACATTTTTCCAACTTCTCCTGCGTACTGCTTATCATTTTGCGTAAGAGAGATAAACAGTTTACCTTCAAGTGGTATGTTGTTTTTAGAGGCAAATTGACTTTTGGCAAATGACATACCAAAGTTGTCAGATATACCCATAACTTCTCCTGTAGATTTCATCTCGGGCCCCAGTATGAGGTCCGAACCTGGTAATTTATTAAAAGGAAAGACAGCCTCTTTTACTGCTACATGGTTTTTTAGGTTTGGTTCCATAATTTTCTTGTTGAAGTTCACAACATTAAATACATCATAAAACCTTAAGGCTTCTTTTAGGTCGCCTTGTATCATCACTCTTGTAGCTATTTTGGCCAAAGGTACACCTGTAGCTTTAGAGACAAATGGCACAGTACGAGAGGCTCTAGGATTTACTTCTATGAGGTATATCTCGCCTTTGTGTATGGCATACTGAATATTCATAAGTCCTACCACGCCAAGCCCAAGGGCTATGGCAGCGGTTTGTTTTTTTACCTCTTCTTGTAATTTATCCGAGATACTCATAGGTGGCAAAGAACAAGCAGAATCTCCAGAGTGAATGCCTGCTTCTTCTATGTGTTGCATCACAGAACCAATATACACATCTTTACCATCACAGATAGCATCTACATCTAGCTCTATGGCATTGTCTAAGAATTTGTCTATGAGTACAGGTGCATCATGAGAAACGGAGACTGCTTCATCCATGTATTGCCTTAGCTCATCATCAGAATAAACTGTTTTCATACCACGACCACCCAAAACAAACGAAGGGCGCACAAGTACAGGGTAGCCAATTCGGGTAGCCACAACAATAGCTTCATCTTTTGCAAATACTGTACCATTTTCAGGTTGCTTAAGTCCTAGCTCATTTATGAATGCTGAAAAAAGTTCTCTGTCTTCAGCAAGGTCAATGACTTTTGCAGTAGTTCCTGAAATATTTGCTCCAATAGCTGTGAGTCTTTTGGCAAGCTTAAGTGGTGTTTGTCCACCAAAGTGAACAATGACTCCATCAGGCTTTTCTAAATCTATGACCGATCTAACGTGTTCAAAATCTATGGGTTCAAAATAAAGTATATCTGAAGTGTCATAGTCAGTAGAGACTGTCTCGGGGTTACAGTTGTACATGATGGATTTTACTCCCATGTCTTCCAGAGCAAAGGCTGCGTGTACACAACAATAGTCAAACTCTATACCTTGACCAATACGGTTAGGCCCACCACCTATAACAAGTACTTTTTTGTCACTTGATTTTACTTTTTCTTCCAAAGGTATTTTACTAATGTTTGTTGTAGAATACAAATAAGGAGTAAGTGCTTTAAACTCTGCTGCACAGGTATCTACTTCGTTGTACTCTAATTGCACAGCTAATTTTTCTCTGGCAGCATAAATATCATTTTCACTAAGATTTAAACCTTCTTTTTTATTAATCACTTGGGCTATCATTTCATCTGAAAAACCTTCTGATTTAACTTCTCTTAGTCTTGTTGCGTCTAAGAGTAGGGCGGCATCCATCTCTTTTTCACGCAAGGCTAGTTCTTCTAATTGATATAAGAACCATCGGTCTATCTTGCAAAGTTCAAAAATAGTATCTACACTCATGCCACGTCTTAAACCTTCAAAAACGTAAAGCATACGATCTGCATGAGAACGACGAATTTCACGCAGAAGCTCTTCTTCTTCACAGGCAATAGGGTTGAAACCTATAAGCTCTGTTTCAAGCGAACACAGAGCTTTTTGAAAAGATTCTTTAAAAGTACGTCCGATTGCCATGGCTTCACCAACGGATTTCATAGCAGTAGTAAGTGTAGAGTTTGCCAAAGGAAATTTTTCAAAAGTAAATCTAGGAAGTTTGGTGACGATATAGTCTATCACTGGTTCAAATGATGCGGGTGTTCCTGTAATGTCATTGCTAATTTCATCCAAGGTAAATCCTACTGCCAAAAGTGTTGCCACTTTAGCAATGGGATAACCAGTAGCCTTAGAAGCCAATGCAGAAGAACGGCTTACTCTTGGGTTCATCTCTATGACTATCATGCGACCTGTGTCTGGGTTGATGGAAAATTGTACGTTAGAGCCACCAGTATCTACACCCACTTCACGAAGTATTTTGAAAGAGGCATTTCTCATATTTTGGTACTCTTTATCTGTGAGGGTCAGTGCAGGAGCAATGGTAATGCTATCTCCCGTATGTACTCCCATAGGGTCAAAATTTTCTATGGAACAAACGATGATGCAGTTGTCTGCTTTGTCCCGAATGACTTCCATTTCGTATTCTTTCCAGCCAAGCAATGATTCCATAATTTCAATCTCATTAATTGGAGACGCACTCAATCCTTCTTCTGCAAGTTTTTTAAATTCGTCTATGTTATAAGCTACACCAGAACCACCACCAGCCATAGTAAATGAAGCTCTTGAAATAACAGGAAAACCAATTTCTTTGGCAACCCTTAGTGCTTCTTCAAGGTTATATGCGTTGGCACTTTTTGGCAAGTCCATACCAATCTTTATCATAGCCTTATTAAAAAGGTGTCTATCTTCCCCTTTTTTGATGGCTTCAGGGTTTGCGCCTAAAAAGTCTATACCTTCAAGCATGCCAGCTTCATTCATATCCATAGCTACATTAAGAGCCGTCTGACCACCCATAGTTGGCAATATGGCATCTACATTTTCTTGTTTGATAATCTTGTTAATAACTTCAGGAGTAATAGGTTCAATATAAGTACGGTCTGCAAATTCAGGATCTGTCATGATGGTAGCAGGGTTAGAATTGATTAAAACAACTCTATATCCTAGCTCTTTGAGTGTCTTAGCTGCTTGTGTACCCGAGTAGTCAAATTCGCAAGCCTGACCAATAACAATAGGCCCAGAACCGATAAGTAAAATAGTGTTGATGTCATTACGTTTTGGCATAAAGAGATACCCTTGAATTTTTCTTTGATATTATACAGTAGGGAGCTAGAAAAATCCCTTAAATTATTCTTAGGAAAAAGCTTAAAATGAATCTAAAGTATTATTAGAAGTGTTTAGTTTTTTAACTTTTATTTTCTTTTTCTCTTGAACTTCTTGGCTTTCATTAGGAGATTCTGGCTCTATAACATCTTCTTGTGTTTGATCGATTTGTTTTGGGATACTTGAAACCATATTTATACTCTTGTTGTGCCCTGATGAAGTATTATAGTCTTGTCGTTTTTTTGTATTTTCCATACTTTCGTAAGCGATAGTTGAATTATTAAAATCATTTAGTAGTGTTGTTTCTGCATCACTAATCAAAAAGAAAGTTTTAGGATGAAAAATGTCACTATGTGTTTTAATATGTGCAATACTATAAGCACTTTGAACATCTATGGCTGTCACTACTCCCACAGGAATACCTGCAAAGAAAATGTTGTCTAACCCAGAAGTTAAAACCTGTTCACCTACTTTAATTTTGTGCCATTTGGGTATAAATTTGATAAGCATTTCATTTTCAGATAGACCTAGTGCTATACCTGGAGCCTTATTTTTTCCTATAAATACAGAAAAACGACATTTTTTATCTGAAGTAAGATAACCATAAAGCTGTCCATTATGTACTTCAGATACTCCTGCAACCACACGGTTTTGAACCAGTCCATATAGTTTATTTTCTAATAATTTTTCAGGCTTAGTCAAGATAATTTGAGAAAAACTATTGAGCCTTACATAAGAAATAGTTTCTACAATAGCAACGCTAGACACAGGGAAGTAACTTAAATCAGGCAATATTTCATGTATATTTTTAACCTGTTTAATATAATGCATTTGTTCTAATAAGCGTTACGTAAAATACGATTTTCATGGCCTAGTTTCTCAATGGATTCTTTTTGAAAAATATAAGAATGGCTTTTATCTTCTAGATCTTGAGTAAAGTTTTGATAGCTTTGTTTTATAGGATTGATTGTAGCCAAAAGCATATTGGAAATACGCTCATCTTTTTGAGATAGCAACACTGCAAGCATTAGCAGCAGTAATGCTATGGTGACCAGTCTAGTCTTCATACGCCATTTGCTGAAGCATATCTATCCTGTCTAATGCAATACCTGTTCCTCTTGCTACGGCAAGAAGAGGGTCTTCGGCTATATAAACAGGAAGTTTTACAATATCAGATATATATTTGTCAAGACCTCTAATTAATGCACCACCACCAGTAAGTACAATACCATTTTCTACAATATCTCCTGCTAACTCAGGAGGTGTTTGTTCTAAAACATCTTTAAGGGCATTTACTATCTCTTCGATAGAATCTTTCATGGCATCACGTATATGCTCAGAACTGATATCCATAGAAGCTAAAGAACCTTCTACTTGATCTCTGCCTCGCACAGCAGTTGTTAATTCTTCCTCTAGAGGTATGGCAGTACCTATTTTTATTTTTAATTCTTCTGCAATACGCTCACCAATAAGTAAATTAAAATTTTTCTTTATGTAATCTATAATAGCTTGATCCAAATTATCCCCAGCCACACGAATTGATTTAGAAATGACCAATCCACCTAAAGAAGTTACCCCAATTTCTGTAGTACCTCCACCTATATCTACAACCAAGTTTCCGTTAGGTTCATTCACTGGAATACCTGCACCAATGGCTGCAGCCATTGGTTCTTCTATCAAATACACATATCTAGCTCCTGCATTTTCAGCAGAATCTTTGACTGCACGCCTTTCTACCTGTGTCAGTCCATAGGGCACACAAATAATAATACGGGGAGAGAAAAAACCTTTTCTTTTGTGTGCTTTTTCTATAAAGTAACGAATCATCATTTCAGTAATTTCAAAATCAGCAATAACACCGTCTTTCATGGGTCTAATAGCTTTTATATTGCCTGGAGTCTTGCCTACCATATCTTTAGCTTCTTGTCCTACTGCTAGGATATTTGTTTGACCATGCTTATCATATTGTATCGCTACTACAGAGGGTTCATTGATACTAATACCTTGATTTTTTACAAGTACAAGCGTATTTGCAGTACCCAAGTCAATCGCCAAATCATTAGAAAACATTCCTAATATTTTTTTAAACATTTATTTTATCCTTTTCTTATGCTGTTTTTTTATTTTTAATATATAAAGGTTTGCTACCAGATGCAATCACTTCTGATGTTATAACCACTTCATAGCCTGAAAGTTCTGGCAGTTCATACATGATGTCTAGCAAGGTTTCTTCCATAATAGAACGCAAACCTCTTGCGCCTGTTTTTCTGTCTAGTGCTTTTTGTGCAATTAATAAAAGTGCATTGTCTTCAAAGGTAAGTAAGACATTGTCTAAATCAAAGAGTTTTTGATATTGTTTCATGAGCGCATTTTTAGGCTCTATTAAAATACGAACCATATCTTCTTTATTTATTTCTCCTAATGTTGCTAAAACATGCAAACGACCTATAAGTTCTGGGATAAGTCCAAAAGAAACAAGATCATCTGATTCTACAAGATGTAACAGATTTTCTTCTTCTTTTTTGGAACGTTTACTTTGACCAAATCCTAAAGTATTGGAACCAAGTCTTCGTTTCACAATATCATTAAGTCCATCAAATGCACCACCACATATAAATAATATATTGGCTGTATCTATTTGTATAAAATCTTGGTTTGGATGTTTGCGACCACCTTTGGGTGGTATATTAACTACAGACCCTTCTATGAGCTTGAGTAGTGCTTGCTGAACACCTTCTCCTGATACATCACGCGTAATAGAACGATTTTCTCCCATTCTAGCAATCTTATCTACCTCGTCAATAAACACAATGCCTTGTTCTGCACGTTGTGGGTCACCATCTGCTGCCATAAGTAGCTTGGTCAGTATATTTTCAACATCTTCACCTACATAACCCGCTTCTGTGAGATTGGTGGCATCTGCTATCGCAATAGGAACATTTAAAAACCTAGCAATACTTTGTGCTAAAAGTGTCTTTCCTGAACCTGTTGGACCTAGCAAAAGCACATTAGATTTTGAAATTTGTGTTTCATCTTTGGCTTCATCTTTAAAAATACGCTTATAGTGGTTATATACAGCCACAGAAAGTGTTTTTTTGGCTTTTTCTTGCCCTATAACATACTCATTAAGTAGTGTGTGTATTTCTTTGGGGGTATAAAGTACATAAGAATCTGGAGTATTTTGAGTAAATTCATCTTCTTCTCCAAAAAGAATTTTATAAGCAGATACTACACAGTTTGAACAAATATAGGCATTTTCTCCAGCAATGAGAGATATTTCTTCATTTTCTTTGGCTTCACAAAAACTACATATTTTATCTGTCATTTTTCATCCTCTATATTTTTTGAACGAGAAAAAGGAATAC
>Ga0164313_10004246_pt1 | contig 12812 bp, 9 predicted proteins | sample GuaBasSedimGuay4_FD_113735 | JGI IMG/M metagenome (GOLD analysis project Ga0164313, IMG submission 113735) | Subseafloor sediment microbial communities from Guaymas Basin, Gulf of California, Mexico - Guay4, Core 4569-4, 0-3 cm | ecosystem: Environmental > Aquatic > Marine > Hydrothermal vents >... | reverse complement strand
TGGAGAAAATCTGTTTATTACCATTATTATGAATTTCCGAATGAGCATGGTGTAAAACAGCATTATGGTGTCCGGACAGACAGGTATAAGCTTATTCATTTTTATAACGACATTGATGAATGGGAAATGTTTGACCTGGAAAAAGATCCACAGGAGATGAATAATATCGCAGATAATCCTGAATTTAAGGGCGTTCGTAAGGAGCTGGAAGTGGAACTGAAAAAACTTCAGGTACTGTATAGCGATACTATTCCGGGGGAAAGGGATTTAATATATAAATAATTAACATACAGAGACGTAATGAAGTTCAGACAATATAATAAATCCGGATTTATGTTTAAAAATTTAGCATTACTAGGTATTCTATCAATTATGATGTTTGCTTGTCAGTATTCTGATAACAATGAAAAAACCTCACCAAATATCATAATAATCTTTGCGGATGACCTGGGTTATGGTGACCTTAGTTGCTATGGTAATCCCACCATCCTGACTCCAAATCTTGACCAAATGGCCCAGGGGGGAATGAAGTTTACACAATTCTATGTGCCGGCACCTGTTTGTTCGCCATCCAGGGCTGCATTGTTAACGGGTTGTTATCCCAAAAGGGTGAGTTTGCATAATCATGTACTATTCCCAAATACGGAATATGGGATTAATAGAAACGAATTACTTTTATCAGAAATGTTAAAAGAAAAGGGCTATAAAACTGCCATCTATGGCAAATGGCATCTTGGGCATCAACTACAGTTCCTACCCTTGCAGCATGGATTCGATGAGTATTATGGTATTCCTTTTAGTAATGATATGAGCATGAAAGAACAGATTAAAAAGGGAAACTCAAAATATCCGTATTATCTGCCACTTATCCAGGGTAATGATACAATAGAGCTTGATCCTGACCAGTCAAAATTCACTTCAAATTTTACTGAAAAAGCAGTTGGCTTTATAAAGAAGCATGCGAAGGAAAATTTCTTTATATATCTTCCTCATCCTATGCCACATATTCCAATATATGCCTCTGATACATTTGAAGGCCATAGTAAACGTGGAGATTATGGTAATACAATTGAAGAGATAGATTGGAGTGTGGGTAGGGTTCTGGATGCTCTGAAAGAAGAAGGAATTGCTGAAAATACATTGGTTATTTTTACTTCTGATAATGGGCCATGGCTGGTTTATAAAACACGGGGCGGATCAGCAGGCCCGCTTCGGGGAGGCAAAGGTACTACCTGGGAAGGAGGGATGCGGGAGCCCTGCATCATGTGGTGGCCGGGCACGATAAAAGCAAATAGCATTTCTACAAGTGTGGTGACTTCTATGGATATCTTCCCTACCATTGCTTCAATAGTTGGTTATGATCTTTCAACTCACCATAAAATTGATGGTATCGATATTAAGGATCATTTAATGACTGGAGTTGAAGTATCAGAAAGGCCTTTCTTCTATTACAGTTCTCGTGGAAATATTGAAGGAATACGAAAAGGACCCTGGAAATTTTTAAGGAAAAAGGAAGAAGTATTCCTGTTCAACCTGGAAGAAGATATTCATGAACGCTATAACCTGGCTGAAAAATATCCGGAAATGTTAATTGAATTTTCAGAAGAAATGGAGATATTTGATGAGCAGATGAACAAAGAAATGAGACCATATGAACTTGTAGATTATTAGATCTTCAAAAGGATGATATGTTTTTAGTTTATTGTATGTCCATATAGTCGCATAGCGACAAAATGTTATAACCCATGACCTAAGTCATGGGACTGAGAGTGAGTAACCTAAAAGAGTCCTAAGGGACGGAATATTAATATTATCGACTTTTTAGACAAATAAATTAGCCTGTAAAATATGAAAAACAAATTTAAATTACCCGGATTATTGTCTTTAAAAACCTATCTATTGGTTTTCCCCATAGGATTTCTAAGCTTGATAAGTTGTACTGAAAAGTATGAATTAAAACAACCTGACGTCAGACTCTGGTATAATCAACCGGCTAAGGTATGGGAAGAAGCGCTGCCGGTTGGAAACGGACGCCTGGGTGCCATGGTCTTCGGGCAGCCTTTTGCTGAACGTATTCAGGTGAATGAGGAAAGCTTGTGGGCCGGGCAACCTATTAATAACAATAATCCTGATGCATTGGGCAGCCTGGATGAATTAAGAACATTGCTTTTTCAGGAGAAAAGTATTGAAGCCCAAAGATTAGTAGAACTGAACTTTTTAGGGACACCACCCAGAATCAGGTCTTATCAGCCTGCAGGGAATATCTTTCTTATAAGGGATAGCACTGCTAAAGTTGATGATTATTACAGGGACCTAATGCTTGAAAATGGCATAGCTACAGTAAAATATTCATTAAACAAAACCAAATATACTCAGGAAGTATTTGCTTCTGCTCCTGATAATGTAATAGCTATTCATATAGTAAGTGAAGGAAATGAAGGGATCGACCTGCAGATCAGCTTGAAGCGTGAAAAAGATGCAAGTGTACAGATTGAAAATAATCAAATTGTTTTAACAGGACAGATTATTGATGAACCTGATCCTTTAACCGGTCCGGGAGGAAAGCATATGAAATTTGCATCTTTACTGAATGTTGATCAAAAGGGGGGAACACTCATAAGAGATGGAAATTGCCTCAGGGTGGAAGGTTCATCAGAAGTTACCTTGTTATATACGGTATCTACAGATTATAATATTAACAGCCTGAACTTTGACCGGAGCATTAATCCATTAAAAGTTTGCAAGGATATTATCGAAGAAGCTGAAAGAAAGTCTTATAATCAGTTGAAAATGGATCATATAAAGGATCATGCTTCAATATTTAACAGGGTTTTTATGCATCTCGGTAAAAATGAAATCTCAAATCTACCAACAGACCAGAGGATAAAAGCATTAAAAGAAGCTAAGGTTGACCCCGACCTGGCTGCCCTTTATTTTCAATTTGGGCGATATCTTCTAATGGGGAGTTCCAGGAAACCGGGAAAGCTTCCTGCCAATCTTCAGGGAGTATGGAATTATCAATATAAAGCTCCGTGGAATGCTGATTTCCATACAAATATTAATCTTCAAATGAATTACTGGCCTGCGGAAGTGGCTAATATTCCTGAAGCACTGATTCCTTTAAGTAATTTCATGGACAAGCTGATGGTACCGGGAGGTAAAACAGCGAAAGAAATGTATGGTGCCCGGGGTTGGACTTTCCATCACCTTACCGACCCTTTTGGCAGGACTGGAGTAATGGATGGGCCATGGGGGCTTACCCCAATGGATGGGCCCTGGATGACTTTTCCTTTGTTCAGACATTATGAATTTACCATGGATACAGTTTATCTTAATCAAATATATCCCATTCTTAAGGGATCATTACTATTTGGACTTGATTTCCTTACTCAAAGTCCGGAGGGCTACCTGGTGTCAAATCCGTCCCATTCCCCTGAAAACAGGTACTTTTTGCCAGATGGTGAAAGGGCTACTCTTACTTATGCTTCCACAACAGATATACAGGTTTTAACTGCTTTATTTAACAATTTTTTAATCGCTTCTGAAGTGTTGGGAAAGGATCCGGATCTTTCTAATGAGGTAAAAGATGCTTTGAAAAAGTTCCCACCGATAAAAGTTGGTCAGAATGGAACTATTCAGGAATGGTTCTATGATTATGATGAGCCTGAACCAGGACACCGGCATATGTCTCATCTACTTGGTCTTTATCCTCTAAATCAGATGTCATCCGGATCCCCGGAGTTGTTTGAAGCAGCCAGGAATACCATTGAGTACCGGCTATCTCATGGTGGAGGTCACACAGGATGGAGCAGGGCATGGATCATTAATTTGTATGCACGTTTATTTGATGGAAATAAAGCCTGGGAACATTTGCATTTGCTTCTGGCAAAATCTACGCAGAATAATTTGTTCGATACACATCCTCCATTTCAGATAGACGGTAACTTTGGAGGAACTGCAGGAATTGCAGAAATGTTATTGCAATCGCAGGGTGGCTTTATTAATTTACTTCCTGCCCTACCTGAAAAATGGCCTGACGGTTATGTGAAAGGATTACGGGCCAGAGGTGGCTTTTGCATTGATATGAAATGGGAAAACAATAAACTGATCAATGTAGTTGTATATTCAGATTACTTAAATCATTGCAATCTTAAGTATCAGGATTCACTGTATGAATTTGATACAAAAAAAGATTTTAAGTATGAATTTGATGGGAATTTGAATCTTTTTAATGAAAATGCAATTCACAGATAAGTATTAACTTTCTTTAAATATTAATAACGATCATTCATTTTTTTTATCATAACCACTTTTTTCTACATATTAATTTTATCGGATGTTAAAAAAATCACTTTTTCTCTATGTATTTGTATCAGCCCTGGGAGGTTTCCTTTTTGGTTTTGATACTGCCGTCATTAATGGGGCTATGCCCTTTTTTACAAAATATTTTGAGCTTACATTTGCCATGCAGGGTTGGGCAGTGAGTTCTGCCCTCATTGGTTCCGTTCTGGGTGCTTTATTTATTGGTTGGCCGGGTGATTACTATGGGCGTAGGAACATGCTTCGTTTTATGGCATTACTTTTTCTGATTTCAGCCCTGGGAACTGGTATGTCCCATAACTTTTCATGGTTTGTGATTTATCGGTTTATCGGTGGGCTGGCAATTGGAGGGGCTTCCGTTTTATCACCCATGTATATTTCAGAAATTGCCCCACCACAATTTCGTGGCCGTTTAACAATGACATTTCAACTTGCAATTGTGATTGGTGTACTGATCGCTTTTTTCTCCGATTACCTCCTTCTGGAAACCGGGCCTAACAATTGGCGATGGATGTTTATAATGGAAGCATTTCCTGCAATCATTTTTCTTGTGCTTTTATTCTTTGTTAAAAAGAGTCCCCGTTGGCTTGTTAAAAATGGGGAGGTGGAAAAAGCAAGAGTTGTTTTAGAACTCGTGAACCGTGGTGATGTAAAGCCGGTTCTGGATGATATAATTGAGTCCATTGATAATGAGGTTATCTCCAGAAATATCTACTTGTTTAAAAAGCCTTACCTGGGACTGGTTTTTGTTGGGATAGCAGTTGGGTTTTTTAACCAGTTTACCGGGATAAATATTATTATGTATTACGCTACTGATATTTTCAGGTCTGCGGGTATTTCTACAAGTTCAGCCATTGGCCAGACGGTGATCATTGGTTTTGTCAATCTGGTATTTACGCTTATAGCAATGCGGCTTATTGATGTAGTAGGAAGGAAGAGGCTCCTTCTCATTGGTTCATTGGGGATGTCTTTGTTTTTGGCAATCTTTTCATGGGCATTTTTCAATGAGCAGTATGGAGGGTCTATTCTATTGATTGTTCTTCTTGGGTTTATTGCTTTTTTTGCTTCTTCACAGGGTGCTGTTATCTGGGTGTTGCTGTCAGAGATGTTCCCGAATAATATTCGTGCCCGGGGAACTTCAATCGGATCTTTTTCGCACTGGTTTTTTAATGCTTTGTTAGCCTTTCTTTTTCCGGTTATTGTAGGTGCATTTGATAACGGAAGAGGGATTGGTTTTATCTTTGGTATTTATGCTGTAGTAACTTTTTATAGTTTCTTCTTCTTTAAGAAGCATTTGAAAGAAACTAAGGGGCAATCCCTTGAAGATCTTGAAAAAGTGATGTTGCACAAATCTGATGATAAAAAGTAATTTGGTGGGTTTGTTAGAAAGAATAATTTAAATTTCAATATGATGAATGGATATCAAAGAATAAATGCTGCCTTAAATGGTGAATGGCCGGATAAAAGGCCTGTTATACTTCATAATTTTTTATTGGCAGCCAAAGAAGCTGGATTCACCCAGAGAGAATACAGGGAAGATCCTGAAAAAATTGCCAAAACCCATATTCAGGCAGTGGAAACATATAAGTATGATGGAGTTCTGATTGATGTGGATACAGCAACTTTAGCTGAAGCAGTGGGGGTGCCGGTTGATTTTCCTGTGGATCAGCCAGCACGTACAATTGGAGTGGCTCTTGATTCTTTGGAAGAAACAGATAAGCTGGGAAAAGTGGATATTTCAAAAAATGAAAGAATTGGAATTTGGCTGGAATCCTGTCGTATAGTGAAAAATTATTTTGGAGATGAAATATATGTGAGGGGAAATTGCGATCAGGCGGCTTTTTCACTGGCGAGTATGATGCGTGGTCCTGCGGAATGGATGATGGATTTGCTTTCAGAAGATAAACGTGTTTTTGATCTCCTGGATTTTTGTACAGACGCAAGTGTTCAGTTCATAGAGCTAATGGTTGCAACAGGAGTGGATATGGTCTCGAACGGTGATAGTCCTGCAGGGCCGGAAATGATCTCAGCTGAAATGTACAGGAAATATGCCTTGCCTTATGAGAAAATAATTGTACAAAAGGCACATGACATGAATTTGCCATATTGCCTCCATATTTGTGGAAATACCGATATTATACTGGATTCAATGAAAGAAAGTGGAACGGATGCAGTAGAACTGGACTATAAAACAGATATTCGTAAAATATATGAAAGGTATAGTAAACATCTTACATTTATTGGGAATATTGACCCTTCGGGAATTATAGCAAGAGGAACGGTCAGGGATGTGGAGGAAAAAACGAGGGAATTACTGGATATTTACAAAGATTCTCCAAGGTTCATTGTAAATGCAGGTTGCGCTATCCCCCGCGAAACACCCCAGGAAAACCTGAAGAAAATGATTGAAGTAGCCCGGATCGGATAACAGGTATCAAAGATCAGGTATCAATTAACAGTTATCAAACAGTTCAACAGTTCAACAAATCAACAATTATATAATTCAACAAATAAACAACAAAACAATGGCTAAAATTTATTATGTAGGTGATTGGGCAGTATTAACCGGTCCTGTATTTGCGGAAACTCCTTTTAATTATTCGCACAAAGGATTGGAAATATTCAATTATGGAAAATGGTTAAAAGATGCCCTTGAATCTTCAGGGGAGCATCAGGTAAATTCTGTCCCTACCTGGGATTTTTATAAACTTGCCCCGGGTGAATATGAGGAAATACTTGACACATATGATGTTATTATTGTTAGTGATGTTGAAGCAAAGATCTTTCAGCTTTCCCCGTCCTTTTTTGACAGGAAAAAGTTTGGTGAAGAAGTATTGACATTTCCGGATCGGATAAGGCTTACTGTTGAGGCAGTAAAAGCCGGTAAAAGTGTTATATTCCTTGGGGGATGGCTTTCCTTCACCGGTGAAATGGGTAAAGGCGGATGGGGTAGGACAGGGCTAAAGGAAATACTGCCGGTAACCTGCCTGGATTTTGAAGACCTGGTTGAAAGTACAGAAGGTTTTCATGCATCTGCCAATGAAGATGGATACGGATTTTCAGAAATTGACTGGACTGGCTTTGCCCCAATTTTAGGTTATAATAAGGTTAAATCCAGAAAAGGCTTCCATACCCTCCTTCAGGTAAAAGAAACCGGTGACCCTTTGCTGACTTTTGGAAAGTATGAAAATGGGAAAGTTATGGCCTATATGTCTGACCCTGCTCCTCACTGGGGTTGTAATTTTGTTTATTGGAAAGATTACAATAAGTTTTGGCTATCCTGCCTTAATCTGCTTCTGTCAGATTGAGGAACATGGGGAACTTTTTTTGTCCAGAAAAATAAATCATATGATATTCAATAAATAGAAGTTCTTGAGATGTGATTTAAAATGGGATGGGTTGTCCGCCTTTGATAAAATGCGTAAAGAAAATTAATGAATGAAGCGTCAAGAAAGAAAATCTGTTTGAGCCCGAAAGATATTTTGTAAACTTTTGGTTTCCAAAAGTAATAAAAACATAAATTGGGAGAGTTATTTTCTTTTAGTGTAATGAATTCATTTTTAGTGATTTTATCAGAAGCGGCGGCTTTTTTTGTTTACTTTTTTCAGCTGTAGGAAAAAAGTAAAAGCCTGTCCGGCTTTAGGACATTAATAAAAAATTATTCATAATATGGTGATGAAATTTTATTGATGATGAAATTTGAAAAATTTGTTTTAATCCTTACGATGCTTTTCTCTAAGGTTCTTTTTAGGCAGGTAATTAGGAGATTAAGTAAAAAGCAATAATCATGACAAAACTAAGATACTGTATAATACATAGATAAAACACATGAGACTTTTTAAATTGATTTTGATTCTTTTTTTGTTTTTCCCGGAGGTTCTTTTTGGACAGGGAGTACAATTTTATGTTTCTCCGGATGGAAATGATGCTAACCTGGGAGCTAAAGATAAACCCATGGCCACCTTAAATGGAGCCCGCAACCGGATACGTGAATGGAAGGGCCAGCATCAGCTCAGGGATACGGTTTTTGTTATATTGAAAGATGGTCATTATATAATGAATGAACCTTTTATACTTGAAAATCAGGATAGTGGTACGGAACAGTTTCCTGTTGTTTATATGGCAGAAAATGGAGCAAAACCTGTATTCATGGGTGGGTTTAAAATTGAGGGATTTCAGGTATTGCCGGATGGCTCCTGGTATAAGAAAATTCCTGAAGTGGGTTATTGGAACTGGTATTTCGAGCAGTTATACATAAACGGAAGAAGGGCTACCAGGGCTAAAAGTCCGAATAATGGTTACTTCTTTATGAAAGATGTTAAGGAGGAAGTTTGGGTGAAAGGACAGGGCCGTTCTCCTGAAAAAGCCAGGCAGATAATTGAGGTGGATCTAAAAGATATTCAACCATTAATTTCTATTGATAAGAAGAAGCTTGAAAAGGTGGTTCTTAAAGTATATCATAAATGGGACATTACCCTCCGGCACATTGATAAGGTGGTAACCGATCCTGAGGGAGTAATTTATACATCCGGTCGGGGAATGAAACCATGGAATTCATGGCAGCCCGGACAAAGATATATTCTTGAAAACTATGCTGCAGCACTGGATTCCCCGGGTGAGTGGTACCTGGATACAGAAGGGGGACTCAGATATTTACCCCTGGAGGGAGAGCATCCTGAAACAGCAGGGATTATAGCCCCTGTATTACAAAATCTGGTTATTTTAAAGGGCAATCCGGACAAAGGTAAATTTGTTGAACATATTCATTTAAAGGGACTAAAATTTAAGTATTCAGCCTGGAATATGCCGGAAGAAGGTTTTGAACCTGCCCAGGCTGCCGGTCCTATTGATGCAACTTTACAGGTGGATGGCGCAAGAAATATTCTTATTGAAAATTGTGAGATCGCACATACCGGAAATTATGGGATATGGTTCAGGAAAGCCTGCTCTGATTGTTTGGTGGAGCATTGTTATATTCATGACCTGGGGGCTGGTGGTGTAAGGATGGGGGAAATGAAGGTCCCTGAGAATAAGGAACAGATTACCCGCAGGATTTCTTTTGTAAATAATATTATCCAATCGGGCAGTTATATTTTTGATTGTGCAGTTGGCTTATGGATTGGCCAGAGTAGTGATAATCTGATTGAACATAATGATATTGGAGATTTTAGATATACAGGTGTTTCTGTTGGTTGGTTGTGGGGATATAAATATAGCCCTGCCAAGCGAAATCGAATTTTATTTAACCATATTCATCATATTGGCTGGGGTATTTTGAGTGATATGTCTGGTGTTTACACGCTTGGTAAATCTGAAGGAACTTTAGTGAATAACAATGTAATTCATCATATTTATTCATATTCTTATGGTGGCTGGGGTTTATATCCTGATGAAGGCTCAACAGGGGTTCACATGGAGAATAATTTGGTTTACAAAACAAAAACCGGTGGGTTTCATCAGCATTATGGTGAAGGGAATGTGATCAAAAATAATATTTTTGCATTTAGTCAAAAATATCAGTTGCAGTGCACCAGGGTTGAAGATCATCGTTCATTTAACCTGACCAGTAATATAATCTATTTCAATGAAGGTGTTGTAATGGCAGGCCCCTGGGATAAAATAGATGTGAAAGTTGATAGTAATATATATTGGAATCCAGGGACAAAGGAGATGGATTTTGCAGGAATGTCATTTAAAAAATGGAAGAAAACCGGCCAGGATCAGCATTCTTTTATAGAAGATCCTTATTTTGTTGACCCTGAGAATTATGATTTCAGGTTTCGTAAGAAATCAGCATATAGGAAAATTAATTTCCAGCCTTTCGATTATTCAATAGCCGGAGTCTATGGCGATGAAAAATGGAAAGACTTGTCTAGATTAAGCCCGGAAGTATTAAAAAGATTTGAAAAAGTGATGAAGGAAGGAACCGGAAAATGAGATTGATCTGGATAAGAAATTGTTAGATTTAGTTTTTAATGAATATATTTCAATTGAAAGTTTTAGGGAAGTATCCTGATATTTATTAATTTAGTCGGATATTTTTAAAATTTTATTAAATAACCGTATTCATAATTTTATTATTTATTTTAATATTTTAACAATGAAAAACCTTAGTTTATCAAAAAAAAATACCATAATTAATGGGTTTGTTTTTATTCTTCTTGGTCTCTTGTTTGTTGCTTTTCCTGAAGGTGCCTTAAAAGGCATTTCCTTATATGTAGGACTGGTGATCCTTATTCCTGGTATCATTATGCTTATTGCCGGCTTTATGGATAAATCGGGGAGTGGAAGCAGAAATGTACTAATAGGAGAAGGGGTATTAGCAATTTTATTTGGTTTGCTTTTTATCCTTAAACCTGAATTAGTTGGGATCTTATTTTCTGTGTTTATTTCATTATGGGTGATTCTTAATGGAATTTTTAAAATGGCTGCCTCCTTTGTATTAAAGGACTTGAATGACTCTTCCTGGTGGGTTCAGTTATTAATTGGGCTGGTGTTGCTGGCATTTGGTATTTATATGTTGGTTAATGCTTTCGGGGTATCTGTTCTTCTTACTATGTGGGTTGGGATTTTCCTGCTTATTTTTGGTGTTTATTATCTTTGGGAGGCGTTTACAGGTAAGATTGCTGACAAGGTTGAATGATATATTAATCCATTACTGACTTCACAATTAGATTTTGGTTGTTTTAGAATATAAAAAGCAAAAAGAAATGTTTAAACAAAGGTTTTCCATTTTTCTTATAGGAGTTATTGTTTTTAGTGCCAGTTTTTTTTCTTGCAAAGATGTTCATGAATCAAAGGAAATAACATTTGGCATTTGCACAGATGTTCACAAGGATATCATGCATGATGCGGATGCAAGGCTTCAGACTTTTGTTGAGGCAATGAATAACAGACATGCAGATTTTGTGATAGAACTTGGCGACTTTGGTCTTCCTTATGAGTACAACCGTTCTTTTTTGGATATCTGGAATTCATTTACCGGTCCTGCTTATATTGTATTGGGAAATCATGAGATGGATGGAGGCTTTACCAAAGAGCAAACAATGGAATATTGGGGAATGGAATTGCCTTATTATTCTTTTGACATGAATGGTTTCCATTTTATTATTCTTGACGGGAACGAAAAGAAAGATCCGCCCCAGGAAGGGTATCCCCATTTTATAGGTGAAGTACAAAAAAAGTGGCTGAAAAATGACCTTGAAAACACAAACCTGCCATGTATTTTGTTTTCCCACCAAAGTCTGGAGGATAATTGGGGTGTGGAAAATCGGGGCGATATACGAAAGCTGCTTGAGGATGAGAATAAAAGAGTGGGTGAGAGGAAGATTTGGGCATGTTTTAACGGGCATAGCCATTTGGACTGGGCTGAGAAAGTGAATGATATATGGTATGTGGAAGTGAATTCTATGTCCTATTTCTGGGTGGGTGGTGAACATAAGCATATGAGTTATAATGAGGAAATCGATAGGAATTTCCCATGGATAAAATATACCTGCCCTTATAAAGATCCATTGTTTGCAACTGTAACAGTTTATGGCGATGGTACCATAAAAATAAAGGGGGGCAAAACAGAATGGGTGGGGCCATCACCTGCTGAGATTGCATATACAAATGAGTTTTATATGGATAGGATCAACACTTCAATATCAGACAGGATCCTGAAATAGTTAAGCATTATAAAAACTACGATTATCTGAAGAACATGAACGCCTTTTGGTCAGTTAACTAGATGTTTGTCGTACCCCATTTCCACGAGTTGATCAAAGGCCTGCCAGATATCCACAGGAATCTTTTGGGGTATCTGAAACCCTTTTTCAGCATAGACTTTAATTCTTTGCAGGTCACCAACAATTATATTGATTACTTTTTCAAGTGGAATATCTTCGGTAGGGTATGCAGCAAAGGATATCTGAGGTGATGTAACAAAAACTTTTTTAGCAGGTATATGTCTTTTGAAAACAGCGTAGCTCCTGCGCTCCATATAAGGCTTCTGAACCAAAATAAAACTGTTAGGATCCTGGTTTTTCTGTTGCAATAACTCTTTTGTAAACAGAATATTCTCCCCGGTATTTGTTGATTTGTTTTCAATAAATATAGCTTGTTCAGGAACGCCCATTTCCATAGCAATGGATGAGAATTTATCAGCTTCGGGCTCATCCCATACTCCACTGGTGAAATTGCCCAGCCCACCTGAAAATATTAATAGAGGTGCCCAGCCCTGAAGAAAAATCTCAGCCCCTCTTTCAGCCACCCTTAAATCATGAGATCCCAGCACAAGGATGCAGTCTGACTTTTTTAGTTTATGGCCCATATGATGATAATCCCATATTTTCTTTGCCAGGCTAATGGTATCGTTACTAAGCATATTTAATTTATTGGAGTTATCAAAACACTACTTCCTCCCCCCGGGCATCCGCGTCAACTTAAGCAAAATAGTTTATCCATTTGTTGCTCATAATTCAGTCTATTTCTTCTTTTGTCATATGAGC
>Ga0164313_10004245_pt1 | contig 12816 bp, 9 predicted proteins | sample GuaBasSedimGuay4_FD_113735 | JGI IMG/M metagenome (GOLD analysis project Ga0164313, IMG submission 113735) | Subseafloor sediment microbial communities from Guaymas Basin, Gulf of California, Mexico - Guay4, Core 4569-4, 0-3 cm | ecosystem: Environmental > Aquatic > Marine > Hydrothermal vents >... | reverse complement strand
ATATCGGCCACGAGTTTCTGCTGCGCACCGATCGTCAGCGGACTGAGGATGATCGAGCTGGAGACCAGCAGCAGGCCGAAGACGGCGACCAACGCAAAGATGCGATCGCGCACGGCCTCCCGGAAGGTGTTGCGTGCGATGGCAAGGATCTTCATGAGCGCGGCTCCATGGTCATTTCGTCCCTGGTCTCGTCCTGATGTTCGCCCTGGTACTCGTCGATCTGGTCGAGGATGTGGCGCACCTGATCGCGCACCTGCTGATGTTGGTTGGCAGGCGGACCAGACGGTCCACCCTCTCCAGCTTCCTGCATAAATACTTCTTCGAGGCTGGTGCGGACCGGCCCGAGCTGCAGGATCTGGCCAGCGGTACGCTGCACGGCGAGCACAGCTTCGCTGACCATGGAGGCCTCGGTGATACGCACCCAGGCGACGTCGTTGCGCGCATCCACCCCGAATCCCTGCGAGCGCAAGAGCTGGATGTCTGCCTCCGTCAGGCCGCGACACTGCATCTCCATGCGCCGGAAGCTGCGCTCATCGACATTGAGGTCGATCAGGCGGCGGATCTCGCCATCGCGCAGGATCGATGCCCGGTCGGCCACAGCCTCTACATCGGAGAGGATGTGGCTGGACAGGAAAATGGTCTTCCCGCGGGCCTTCAACTCGGAGATGATCGCGCGTACGTGGTGCCGCCCGATCGGATCCAGCCCGCCCATTGGTTCATCAAGGATCAGCAGTGCCGGATCGTTGATCAGAGCCTGGCCGAGACCAATGCGCTGCAGCATACCCTTGGAGTAGGTGCGCATGCGCCGGGAGGCATTGTCGCGCATGCCTACTAGTTCGAGGATCTCCTCCACCCGTCGTCGTGCGAGCTGCTTGCCGAGCCCGTGCAGATCGGCCATCAGGCCCAGCAACTCGCGCCCGGTCAGGTGATCGTAGAAGTATGGGTTCTCCGGAAGGTACCCTATGCGGGCCAGTGCCCGTCGGTCGCCGGGCTGGTGGCCGAGCAGCTCGAGATGCCCGGCGTCGACGCGGATCAGGCCGAGCAGTGCCTTGATCGTGGTCGTCTTGCCCGCCCCGTTCTGACCAAGGAAGGCAAAAGTCTCGCCGCGGTGCACCTGCAGAGAGATGCCGCGCAGGACCTTTTGCCGCCGCCGCAGAAAATCACTGGAAAAACTTTTCTCAACGCGGTCGATGCGCAGGCTGATTTCGGCCATGTCTGGTTCACCCCGGGCGACTCGCTGGCGAAAATGTGGCCAGAACCCGCGAGCTGCGGGCCCTGGAGCCGTTCGTCGGGGAGAAAATGCATGAGCGGTGCCAAGCGCAGGGCGATCAATGTGAATCCCGATCGCCTGGTCATCTCAAACCGCCCTGGACCGTGCGCACCCGCGTGCCTTCGCCCTTGTTTGCGAATAACCCAAAAAGCGGGACGCAAAAAGAAGGGCCGCGCGGTTACCCGCGCGGCCCTCAAGACTGGCTGAGCCAGGCTTACTGACCGGAGGTCAGCGTGATGATCGTACCGTTGCCGGCCGGACCCACGGATGCGTCCTTGCCGTAACCGGTGATCGTGTAACCCACGTCAACGCCACCCTGGGTGATCGGCGCGTAGCCGGTCACACCGGGGCCCGCCGCGGCGCCGTCAACCGGCTCGGTCGCAGCGTTCGTGAACGGGTTGTTCAGCGGATCGGCATTGCCGTCGCCGTCGCTGTCAGGCAGCGCGTTGGCAAAGTTCGCCACGAGAGGAGCATACACACCGTTGTTCTGCACGGCGAAATCCTCGGCCGCGAGCTGCACGGTGTGGCAGTTGCTCTTGACCGCGGCTTCCTTGGCGCGGGCCTGCATGGCGATGAAGTTAGGAATGGCGATGGCCGCCAGGATACCGATGATGACCACAACGATCATCAGCTCGATCAGGGTAAAACCGCTGTTCTTCTTCAAGGTCGATCCTCCACGTGCGGAGAGAGTGCGAGAGCGCAGGGCCGCGGTTCGGTCTTGCGCAATGACTACACGGTCACAGCTGCCTGAGCACCTTGCGTGCCATCTGCGAGCAATTCCTCGTGCTTCCTCGCGGTCCTTGCCGGCTTCGGATCGAGCCCTGCCCTGAGGTGAGAATGGCGAAAGGCAGCGTGCAAGTGGCCGGTCGCAATCTCCCTGTGCACGCTTCGATGCTCAAACCTCGAGCTCTTCCTCGAGCCCCAACTCGTCGTCTTCGAGCATTCCGTCAGGCGCTACCAGGCCGAAACTCTTGATCTTGCGGTAGAGCGTGGACGGGTTGATGCCGAGCACCTCGGCGGCCTTCTTCTTGTGCCACCCGCTCTCGTCGAGCACCTGCAGCATGTAGCGCCGCTCGAGTTCCTCCAGCGTGATCCCGCTGGCACCGATGCCCTCGCTGCTGCCGCCACGCACCGCCGCGACCAGCCGCGCCGGCAGGTCGCCGACATCGATGACCGTCGCCTCGCGCAGGATCACTGCCCGTTCGATCACGTTCTCGAGCTCCCGCACGTTGCCCGGCCAGGCATAGCCTCCGAGCACATCGAGCGCTTCATCGCAGATGCCCGTGGATAGGGCCCCCTGCGCGTATTCCGGGGAGTAGCGGTTCAGGAAATGGTCGACGAGCAGCGGCACGTCATCGGTGCGGTCGCGCAGCGGCGGCAGGCTCAGGGGGATGACATTGAGCCGATAGAAGAGATCCGCGCGGAAATTGCCGAGCGCGACCTCCTCCTCGAGATCCCGATTGGTCGCGGCGACGATCCGCACGTCGACCTTCAGTGGATGGGTCCCACCCACCGGGATGATCTCCCGCTCCTGCAGGACTCGCAGCAACTTGACCTGGATGGCCGGCGTGGTCTCGCCAATCTCGTCGAGCAGGAAAGTCCCGCCGTTTGCGACCTTGAACAGGCCGTCCTTGTCGCGCACGGCGCCGGTGAACGAACCCTTCACGTGCCCGAACAACTCGCTCTCGAGCAGACTCTCGGGCAGAGCCCCACAATTGATGGATACGAATGGACCACCGCTGCGGTGGCTTTGCGTGTGGATGGCCCTCGCGATCAGCTCCTTGCCGGTCCCGCTTTCACCGTAGATCAGGATCGTCGAATCGGCAGTGGCCACGCGTTCAACCATCCTGAATACGGCGTGCATGCACTCGGCATGACCGATGATCGGGCGCTTGCTGGTCTGGTGCTTGCCGCTGAGCGCGCGTTTGAGCGTGCTGTTCTCCGTCTTGACCTGTTTGACCTCGAGCGCGTTGCGCACCACCATTTTGATCTCGTCGTTCTTGGCGTGCTTGTCGAGGTAGTGGAAGGCACCGCGGTTCACTGCCTCGATCGCAGTCTGCTTGGAGGCATAGGCCGTCATGATGATCACCGGGACGGCGGGATCCACGGCCTTGATACCTGCGAGCACCTGCAGACCGTCCATCTTCGGCATCTGGATGTCGGTGATCACCGCATCGGCGGGTTCCTTCTGCATCTGCTTCAGCGCCTCGGCACCGGTGTTCACAGCCGTGACATCGTAGCCTTCGCGCTTGAGCATGATCGACAGGAACTGGCACATGCTCTCTTCGTCATCGACGATCAGGATCTTGCCTTCAGCCATTGCTGGTTGTCCTTTCAGGAATCCCCGGTTCAGACCGGCTGGGTGCCCAGGCATGCAAGCGCATCCGGCCCCTTGATGAGTTGGCCCTCGTGCATCACGCCCACCAGGGGCAGGTGCACCGAGAATTCCGCCCCGGCGTTGTCGACGTTGCGCGCGTGCAGCCGCCCGTCATGGTTGACCACCACGCGGTTGGCCAGCGGCAGGCCGAGGCCCGTGCCGTGGGGCTTGGTTGTGAAGAAGGGCTCAAAGACCTTCTCGAGGTTCTCGGCCGGCAGGCCAGAGCCCTCGTCAAGGAATCGAACGATGGCCTCGCCAGGCGCTTCGGTCGCGACGGCCACGGAGATGGTCAGCGTTCCAGAGCGCTCCATCGAGTCGTAAGCATTCAGGGCGAGGTTCAGGAACACCTGCAGCATCAGCTCCTCGTCCACATGGACGACGACCTCCGATGCCGGCATGTGGATGTCGAGCCGGGCCATGTCATCCAGGTCATCGCGGCTGCGCACCATGCGCGCCAGATCATCGATGATCTTGTTCAGCGGCGTGTTTCTTGGCTGCAGCGGTCGCAAGCGCGCGTACTCGAGAAAGTCCTCGATCAGGCGATTGAGCCGGGCCCCTTCACGCCGGATCAGCGCAAAAAGCCGCTCGTTTTCACCCTCGAGCTCTAGCTCGCCCTCGAGCAACTCGACCGAACCGCGAATCGAGGCCAGCGGATTTCGGATCTCGTGCGCGATCGACGCCGAAAGCTCGCCCATCGCCGCAAGGCGGTCATTGGTCCGCATGCGCTCGCGCAGCTGCACCACGTTGGAAAGGTCCTTGAACACCGCCACGGCCCCGACGCGCTTTCCAGACGGATCGTCCAGGGAGTGCACGCTTACACCGAGCGGGATGCTTTCACCGTCGCCACGGTCGACGTGCAGCTCGCAACGATCGGTCACTCGCCCGCGTTCGATACAGTCCGTCAGCTGGGCCACGAACACCGGCATTCGCTGACCGAGAAGCTCCTCGACCTTCCGCCCCCGAACCACATCGACATCGACGCCGAGAATGCTCTCTGCTGCCGGGTTCAGTAGTTGCACCAGACCATCACGATCCAGCGTCAGTACGCCCGAGCCCATATTGTCGAGGATGCCCCGGGTCTCGCGCCGCATGCGGTCGAGCTCGTCCTCACCGGCAAGCACTGCCCGGCGACGCCGCTCAAAGTCTGCCGCCATCTCACCGGCGATGTATCCGACCACCAGCAGGAGCGAGACCAGGGTCTGTACCTGGATCAGGCCACCGTTGTTATTGACGCTCTCACGCAGGGAGAACTCCGGCAGCGTGAGCAATCCTGAAGTCGTCAGAAGGGAATAGCTGCTGAGCAGGAGCCCGATGAAGATCGCCGAAGCAAGCACGCCGCTGCGCCGCAGCTCGTAGGCGCCAATGGCCATTGGCACGAAGAGAAACACCATGAGGCGGCTGTCCAGTCCCCCCGTGAGGTGCATGCAACCCATAATCACCAGGATGTCGACCGAGATTCGCAGCCCATGCGCGATCTGCGGTCTGCAACCCAGTGCGATTGCGCCGACTGAGACGACGGACACGATCAGGTCCATGGCCACCAGGGCGAAGATCGCAGCGAAGGCAATCTGGTCAGACGCAACCCAGAGCAAACCGGCGCTGCCTGCAAGCAGCGCCGGGGTGATGATGAATCGCATGACGCGCCAATGCGCGCTGCTGCTCTGGATAATACGTTCCACGCCTGCTCCCGCAACGGGCCTAGTTGCCGCCGGACATCACGCTCGCCATCTTGAACATCGGCAGGTACATGGCGACGAGCATGCCACCAACCACCACACCCATGAACACGATCAGGATCGGCTCGATGACCGCAGTCAACTGCTCGACGGCGGTATCAACCTCGTCGTCATAGAAGTCCGCGATCTTGTTCAACATCTCGTCGATCGCGCCGGTCTGCTCACCGACCGCAATCATCTGAACCACCATGGGCGGGAAGACACCCGACCGCTTCAGGGGCTCCGAGATCGAGTCACCCTGGCTGATCGAATCGCGCGTTGCACGCACGGCCTTCTCGATCACGAGATTGCCTGCGGTGCGCGCGGTGATATCAAGGCCCTGCAGGATTGGCACACCCGAACCGACAAGGGTTCCCAGCGTACGCGTGAATCGCGCCACCGAACCCTTGCGCAGCACGTTGCCCAGCACCGGGGCAGCCAGCGCCATCTGGTCCATCTTGAATGCGATTTTCGGGGTCTTGCGGCCCTGCTTGTAGGCCATCACCGCAGCGACGCTGCCACCACCAAGCAGCCACCAGAAGTCGCGCAGGAATATACTCAGGGCCATCACGATACGGGTCGGCAAAGGCAGAGTGCCACCGAAGTCCGTGAACATCTTCGCGAAGACCGGGATCACGAACATCAGCATGAAGATCGACGAGCCGATTGCCACCGTGGCCACGATCGTGGGGTAGGTCATCGCACTCTTGATCTTGCGCTGGAGGGCGTCGGCCTTCTCCAGGTAGACCGCCAGGCGACCGAGGATGATATCGAGGATACCGCCCGACTCACCGGCGTCGACCATGTTCGAGTAGAGATCGCTGAAGATCTTCGGGTGTTTGGCCAGCGATTCGGCGAGGGTGTTACCACCCTCGACATCGAGCATGACCTGGTTCACTGCCACGCGGAGCTGCTCATTCTCAGTCTGGCGCGACAGGATGTCCAGGCACTGCACGATGGGCAAACCAGCGTTGATCATGGTCGAGAACTGGCGCGTAAACACGCTCATATCCTTGACCGACACGCCCTTTTTTGGCCCGAAGTTGAGCTTGATATCCTTGGCCTTGGGCCGAATGGACCGTACAGCGATTTTGCGCTTACGCAGGTACGCGGCGACTTGCTGCTTAGCTTCGGCCTCGTACTCGCCGGTCATGGGCTCGCCTTGCGGCGTGGTTCCCTTCCAAACGAAAGTCGTTGCGGACACGGAGTTCCTCCCCGGAACTGGCTCAGACCTCTACGGTCTCGCCGATCATTTTGAGCAGCTCATCCTTGTCCGAGCTGCGGCCGAGTGCGTCGTCATAGGAAATGTTGCGATTTACATAAGCCCCATAGAGGGACTGGTTCATCGTCTGCATGCCGTAGCGCTGCCCGGCCTGCATGATGCCGTAAATCTGATGCACCTTGTCGTCGCGGATCAGTGCCTTCACGGCGGGCGTACAGACCATGACCTCGCTTACGAGCTCGCGCCCTCCCTTGCGGGGGCGCGGGATCAGCTGCTGGGTCACGACACCCTCGAGCACGAAGGCCAGCTGCGCGCGGATCTGCGGTTGCTGGCTGGCCGGAAATACGTCGACGATGCGATTGATCGATTCGAAGGTGCTGTTCGTGTGCAGCGTAGCGAGACACAGATGCCCGGTCTCCGCGATGGTGATCGCGGCCCCGATGGTCTCGCGGTCGCGCATTTCACCCACGAGGATCACATCGGGATCCTGGCGCAGCACGTACTTGAGCGCGTTGGTGAAGCTGTCTGTATCAGCGTGCACCTCGCGCTGGTTGATCATGCACTTCTTGTGCTTGTGCACGTACTCGATCGGGTCCTCGATGGTCATGATATGACCCTGGCGCGTCTGGTTGATGTGGTCGATGACACTGGCCAGCGTGGTCGACTTGCCCGAGCCGGTCGGCCCGGTAACCAGCACCAGGCCCCGCGGCAGATCGGCGAACTTGCCTACCACCTTCGGGAGACCAAGGTCTTTGAAGGTGAGAATTTCGTAGGGGATTTTGCGGATGGCCATGGTGGTCACGCCGCGCTGCAGGAAGACGTTGCAGCGAAAACGGCTCATGCCCTGCACGCCGAAGCTCAGATCGAGCTCCTTCGTGTTCTCGAAGGTCTTCTTCTGGTCGTCGTTGAGAATCGAGTAGGCGAGAGAGCGGGTCTCTTCCGCATTGAGCGGATCGTGACTGGCCCTGACCAGGATCCCGTCAATGCGGAGCATAGGCGGCAGTCCTGCCGTGAGATGGAGATCACTGGCATTCTTCTCCGTCATTTCTTCGAGCAGTGTCCGCAAACTGAGCATCGTATCTCCCTCGACTACTGGTCTTCGACGGTTTCGCGCAGGATTTCTTCCACTGTGGTCACGCCGGCCTCGACCTGCCGGATGCCATCCTTTCGCAGGGTGAGCATGCCCTCCTCGATCGCCGCGTCCCTCAACTCTGTGGTACTCGACCGCTCCAGGATCAATTCGCGGATCCGCGGCGTGAACGGCAGCACCTCATACAGGCCCTGGCGACCGCGATAGCCGGTGTCCCCGCAGTCGTCGCAACCCTTGCCGTGGAAGCAGGTCATCTCGGGATCGATCCCGAGGTCAGCCAGCGTCTCCTGCGGCACGTCCTCTACCGTCTTGCAGCTGCTGCAGATCCGGCGCACCAGGCGCTGGGCGGCGATGAGGTTCGTGGACGTTGCCACCAGGAAAGGCTCGAGCCCCATGTCGATCATGCGATTGATCGTGGCCGGAGCATCATTGGTATGCAGGGTCGAGAGCACAAGGTGACCTGTGAGCGCGGCCTTTACCGCGATACCACCGGTCTCGAGATCACGAATCTCACCAACCATCACGATGTTCGGATCCTGACGCAGGAAGGCCTTCAGCGCGGCCGCGAAGGTCAGGCCCACGCTCTCTTTGACCTGCACCTGGTTGATCCCGTCGAGGTTGTACTCGACCGGATCCTCGGCCGTCATGATGTTGATACCCGGCTTGTTCACGCGGCTCAGGCATGAATAGAGGGTGGTCGTCTTGCCCGAACCGGTGGGGCCGGTCACGAGCAGCATGCCGTAAGGCAGGGACGACGCGTGCAGGATGTGGTCGAGCGCCGGCTTGTACATGCCGAAGTCGGCGAGATCGAGCTTGAGATTCGACTTGTCGAGGATTCGCATCACGATCTTCTCGCCGAAGATGCAGGGCAGGGTCGACACACGCAGGTCGATCTTCTTCTCCCCGACCTTCAGCTTGATGCGGCCATCCTGCGGGATGCGACGCTCGGCGATGTCCAGCTCGGACATGATCTTCAGTCGCGAGATGATCGCGCTCTTCATCTTCGATGGCGGCTGCATCATCTCCTGCAGAATGCCGTCCACGCGGTAGCGCACGCGCATATGCTTCTCATAGCACTCGACATGGACATCCGAGGCGCCGCGCTTGACGGCGTCCACGAGCATGGAGTTAACCAGCTTGACGACCGGCGCATGCTCGGACTCGGCGCTGAGCGTACCGCTGTCAACGTCGTCATCATCGTCCTCGACGAGCTCCACGTCATCCTCGAGGCCCTCGAGGACTTCACGCAGGCTGTCCGCGGAATCGTAGTACTTGTTAATCGCTGCCTTGATCTCCGACTCGGCCGCCACTACCGGCTGGACTTCCATGCCGGTGATGAACTTGATATCGTCGATGGCAAAGATGTTCGACGGATTGGCCATCGCGACCTTCAGGACGCGGCCGCGGCGTTCCACAGGCACCACCCCGAAGCGGGTGGCCACCTCCTGGGGAATCAACGCAGCGATCTCCGTGGAGATTTCCGTCTCCGCGAGACACACCGTCGGCAGCGAGTACATCTTGCCGAGGAACTCGGTGTAGGCGAGTTCGGAGAGCGCGCCGGTACGGACCAGGTTCTGGCCTACCGTGCCGCCCTCCTTGTTCTGCTGCTCGAGCGCCTTGTGGAGCTGATCCTGGCTGACCAGGTTCGCTTCCAGAAGCTTGCCGGCAATCTTGTCCTTCAACGTGTGCCTCGCAAAAGAGCGGGTGTCGCACTGGCCAATGCCCGCAATGCGGCTCGAACGCGCCGACCGTGCAAGGGACATGCCCTGCAACGGCAAGCAGCAACGAACCGGCTCCGTATCCGGGCCCGGCATTCCGTGGTCCTGTCGTTCACGACATCACAGGATGCCTGAGACAGAATCTCACCTCGCGATTTGCAATTGCCGGGCCCGCGCAGGTCGCAACGCAATTCTGGCCTCAAGGGGCAAGGCCATGCACCGATGAGGAATCGACGGGAGCAACGGGGAAGCGCAGCCAGGGCCTGAGCTTGTCGAGCCGGACGGGCCCGATGCCATGCACCTGCTCCAGATCTTCCGCCCTGCGGAAGCGGCGACCAGACTGTAACCAGGTCTCTATGTGTGCCGCCGTGACCGGCCCGATGCCAGGCAGGGCGATCCACTGCTCAGGCGAGGCGAGGTTGGGATCGATGATCTGCGGCTCGGGTGCCGGCACGGGCGGTGGAAAGAGGATCGAATCCAGCCCGGCCAGACGATCCTCACCCACCGCCAGACCAAAGGGCCGGCTCAGTGGATCGGCTTCGAGCCAGGCCGGGGGACGCCGCTCCAGCCAGCCGAGAGCGGCCGAGATGAGAACGAGCAGGGCCAGGCCCCGCGCTCGCGAATCCACACGCATGACGACCAGGGAGGCTGGACGACGGTCAGTTGTAGAAGTTCCAGGTCAGCCCGAAGCGATACTGGCGGAAGCGGCGCCAGGTCCCCAGCACTTCCATGCGCTCGGTATCGAGTGCGTTGTCCACGGCGGCAAAGAGCTCGGCATCACGAATCGCCAACCAGACCCGGGCATCCAGCGTGGTGAAGCTGGAGACGATGCCGCCAATTGGAGCGGTGAGGTCGTCGAAGTGCTCGCCCATGAACTGGGCCGAGACGTCCAGGCCGATCCGGTTGCGGTGCGAGAAGAAGTGCCGGTCGATGCCGATCCGCGCCCGCGCTGCGGCGCGTGGAAAACCACCCGGCCTGCCACCAGACTGCTCCAGCCCTTGCGGCAGATAGTGACCGCGCCCGAGCAGCCGCAGCCGCAGCTCGCCGATCAACCAGGTGTAACTGAGGCCGGCCTCCACCATATGCAGGTCCGTCTGCAGGCCAGACACTACCGAAGCGGTGCGAGTTCCGGTCGGCTCCCAACCGATGCCCCTGCTCAGCCACCAGGTGGACCAGGCTGCGTGCCACTGCAGGCCAGCCCGGGATCCGGACAGCCTGAGTTCCGCACGGTCCTGCCGCTCGAATTCCAGCTCTCCGGCGCCACTGAACAGCCAGGCGGGCTGATTCGGCTCGTAGATCCAGCCGCCGCCGGCAACCGGCGTCACGAGGCGGCGCTCATAGACGCCGTAAGTCTCAATCAGGGTTGGGGTTCGCGGGATTCTTTCAAGTTGTGCCTGGACTGCCACTGCACTCCAGGAGCGCCGCAGGCCCGCCCTGCCGCCAAAGTCCGCCACAGCTCGGGTGTGGTCGGCGAGCAGTGCCTGTGCCGAGACCCATGGTGTCCAGTCCGCCGTGTCGGAGCCACGCCAGCCCAGACCCGCCTGGCCGACCCAGGCCCCCCTCCGGCTGGCATCGCTCGCAGCCGCAGCCGGCGGAGCGAATCGTGCGGACTGCTGCTCGATGTTGAATCCGCCGAACAATCCCGCATCGCTGGCAACGTGCTCGACCCGCAAGCCCACGCGCGCGGCGTCGATGCTCTGTCGTGAGAGACCGCTGCGGTCCTGCCAGTCGTCGTTGAAGTCCAGATGGTAAAGGCGACCGTGCCAGGAGCCCGTGGATGACTGGCGATCCAGACTCAGGCTCAGCTGACCGCTCCAGCGCTCATGCGGATCGGCGCTGAGCGCGTCGCCACGCGTGTAGCGCCGACCACGACCAAACTCGAAACCCAGCTCGCCGAGCGAAGTCAGGGCCTTGCCGCCGATGCGGAAGTGTCGCTGCTTGCTCCGGCCCCGGTTCGCGGGATCGTCGGTCACGCCGGGCGAGAGCGAATAGTCGTAGCCTTCCTCGGTCTTGAACTCCTGGAATTCAAAGCGAAGCATTCGCTTGGTGCCGGGCGAACGCAGGCCGATGGCCCGCGTGAAGGTCTTGTTCGCTGTCCGCGTGAAGTAGGTGTACATCGCCGTGCGGCCGGCCAGCGGACTGTCCAGCGTGGCGTATACAGCATCACCACCCCAACTGCGGTCGCTGGATTGATTGCTCGATCCCACACCAGTAACCATCACTGATCCCTGGTCGAAGATCGCCGGATCAAGGTCTGCCGGGCTGCGCGACGGGACACCATCCACGAGGAGTTCAGGCGCCAGACTGATCGGGCCCGAACTGACGAAGGCATCCATCCCGGTCTCGCCAGCCACACGCACCGAGCTGCCAGCCAGCCAATCGAAGGCCGACTCGAAATCCTCCGGCCGCGTCCACTCCAGCACTGTCCGGTCCACGGACGGAGGGGCCGGCTGCCAGGGGTCAGACCAGCTCTCGCCGGGCTGCGAAGATTCGGATCCAGGCACGCTGTCGGCGACCGAGCTGGCGAGTGAGTCCCACGTGGCGCCTGCGAGGCTGTCCGGCAGGGCGTGCCTGAGTGAGTCAGGCAACTGGACGGATAGAGAGTCCGCAGATACGGCCTGGATTGAATCTGCCACGGCAACCTGCTGCTCCGCCGGCGGTGAAGCCCAGACAGAACTGGCTGGCAGCAGCAGGGCCAAGGCGAAGCAGGACATGATCTGGCGTACGTGCATTAACGGGCTCGTGGTAGCGCGGCTCGCGTGACGGGGAGGACCCGCGCGCAGCCTAATGCAGCACCCCCCTGTGGACAAGGGCCGGGGTACAGCTGCTGTTCAGTGAATCAGCGTGGTTCGCCGGCCTGTTCCAGCTTGCTGGAGACATCCAGGAAGTTCGCGTCGACCGCGGCCACACGCTTGAAGTACTCGCCTGCCTCGCCGGCGTCGCCACGCAACTCCAGACAGCAGCCGAGCCCGTAGAGCAAGCCCAGGTAGGCCTTCTCTGGCGCACCCTCGATCGCGAGCCCGCCCTGGAAGGCTTCCAGCGCCTCCGCATCGCGGCTCAGTCGCAACAGGCAGGTTCCCTGCATTTCCAGGGAAGCGAGCCGATAGTTCTCACCCCTGGCCGCAGCCTTGAACGCTGCGAGGGCCTGATCGAAGAGGGCCATGTCCATGTAGACGATTCCCAGCTCGTACTGCCCGCCGAAGTCCGAGGCATCGAGGTCGCCACCGATCTGTCCCTGCATCTCCTCGGCGATCGTCTCGACCTGCCTGCCCTCGTCCGCGGAAACATTGAAGGACTCGTCGGCGAGGATCTCCGCGAGCAGGTCCACGCCTTCCTCTCCCGCGGATTCTTGCGCAGGCTTCTCCGCGGCAGCGGGTTCCTGCACCACTTCCTTCGAGCTGTCTTCTGCAGGCTGCTCTTCGGT
>Ga0164313_10004244_pt1 | contig 12817 bp, 7 predicted proteins | sample GuaBasSedimGuay4_FD_113735 | JGI IMG/M metagenome (GOLD analysis project Ga0164313, IMG submission 113735) | Subseafloor sediment microbial communities from Guaymas Basin, Gulf of California, Mexico - Guay4, Core 4569-4, 0-3 cm | ecosystem: Environmental > Aquatic > Marine > Hydrothermal vents >... | reverse complement strand
TGAGCTTGTCAACGAATCACTACCTGAGCGCATGAACCTGAAGCTGCAGTTTTATAAAGACCTGGAGTCGCGTGTAGCGCCCGATACGCTGCTGACAACGAACACGTCGAGCCTGCCCATAACTCCAATGAGCGAGGTTCTTGAGCGGCCCGAAAGATTTGCGGCTCTTCATTTCAATGGTATTACAAGGCTTGTCGATGTCATGCCGGCGCCTAAAACCGCGCCTGAAATGGTGACCAGGCTTGAACAGCTGGTAAGGGCAATCAAGTCGAATCCTATTACCTTGAAGAGCGACGTTCCCGCATACCTGGCGAACAACCTTATCATTGTAAAAATACAGCAAGCGCTGCTCTTGGTATGTAGTGGCAGTGCATCGATTGAAGATGTGGACAGATCGATGGGTATGGTCCAGGAATATATTCCCCCCTTCGCCCAGATGGACAGGGTGGGGCTGGATGTTATCCACGATATCCTGCTGGAAAAGGGTGAGAGGACGGGAGATCAGTCCGCCCTGGAAGCGGCCGCTTTTGTCGCTGCCTATGTAGAAAGGGGAGAGCTCGGTACCAAGTCTGGCAAAGGTTTTTATACTTACCCCAATGCCGTCTGGGAGCAAGGTGAAACCTTTCTGGCGGGTTTGTAGTGCATGCCTAAAGCATAAGAAAACATTAAGTAATCATTAACTATATATGATTATCCATAAGCAAAAGTAAATACTAAGATGGGCTAATCTAAAAAATCAGATCAGGCTGTACGCATTCGTGCCAGACGTCGCCTGACGTCGCCTGACAGGATTTATGATCGGGTCAATCCGGGAGTCATACATATGAATAAAGGCGATATTACCCTGGCGCGCAGGGATTTCCTCAAACTCACTGGCGGCGCTGCCGGCTTATCCCTGGTAACCCTCAACGGTTGTTCATCTGACACATTTGTGGCGGAAGTGAGCGACGGTAAGGCCGACATCGCCTACACCTCCTGGGAAGACGTTTATGTCAAGCAGTGGGACTGGGATACGATAAGTTGGGGTTCCCACAATAACCAGTGTCTCCCGGCGGGCTGTACATTCAGGGTTTATTCGCGTAACGGCCTGGTGTGGCGCGAGGAACAGTACGCAAACTCCGCCGCATGCTCCGATGAGTATCCCGACTACAACCCCATGGGATGCCAGAAGGGCTGCGCCTTCCATAACTTGCTTTACAGCGAGGAGCGACTTCGCTATCCCATGAAAAGGGTCGGTGAGCGCGGCGCTGGCAAGTGGCAGAGAATTTCCTGGGACGAAGCTCTTACCGAGGTCGCAGACGCAATCCTGGATGCTCACGAGGAAATTGGCTCAGCCGGGTTCCATGTCGATGCGCCGCATAATCATGGTGGGGGCGTGGGAAAAAGCGGAGTTCACAGGTTTGCGCATCAGCTTGGCGCCGTTATGCCTGAGACTAACGTCGCGATTGGCGATGACCTGAAAGGTGTCTCCCAGGTGTTTGGGAAGATGCGCATGGGAATGACATCAGACAATATGTTTGATGCCGATATATTGATTTTCAGCAATACCAACTGGTCCTATACCGTTACACCGATGTATCACTTTATTACCGAAGCCCGTTACAACGGGGCTGAAGTAATATTGGTGAACCCGGATTATAACCCCTCCACTATCCACGCAGATATTCATGTGCCGGTTGTAGCCGGGTCTGACGCCGCTTATTGGCTGTCGGTCAGCCAGGTGATGATAGAAGAGGAAATTTATGATCGCGATTTCATTCTGGAGCAGACAGATATGCCGATGCTGGTGCGTCGGGATAACGCTAAATTTCTGTCTGCCGAAGAGGTGGACGGCGGACGGCCAGATCAGTTCTATTTTTATGACTCGGGTGTTGGAGGGATTGCGCAGGCCCCGCGGGCCTCTCTGAAATACGAGGGCAAGCTGGAGCAACTGGAGCTGGAAGGGCTTTGGAAGGTGCGTTTGGCCGATGGCTCAGACGTTGAGGTCGAGACGGTCTTTGCCAGATTGAAGGATATGCTCAACCGGGAATACAAGCCGGAATTGGCGGCTGAGATGTGCGGCACCAGCCCGAGCTTGATTCGGGAGGTGGCGCGCAAAGTAGCGACCAAGCGCACGCATTTCTACAACGGTTTCTCTACGGCCAAGCACTACCACGGTGACCTGATGGAGCGCGCTGCGATCCTGATGTTGGGCCTCAGTGGCAACTGGGGTAAACCCGGTACGGGTTTCAACAACTTTCTGATGATGGTAGATCATGTTGCTCATATTACCGGTGCAGAAAAAACTGTCGCCCAGGGGCAGCTGATCGATAATAAACACGCGCTGGATGAGTTGACGAAAGAGCTCAAGGCGAGTGATCCCGCTGTCTCGGAAGAGGACGCAATTATCGAACTCATGGTCCGCAAGCAGCTGAAATCAGCGACTGTGCCGCCGGCCATCTGGATGTATAACTATGCGGGCTACAACAAACTCTGGGATAAGAAAGAGTGGCAGGATCCCACGTCGCCCATGACCTTTGGTGAGTACCTGAGTGAAGGCCTGGAGAAGGGCTATATTGACCCGACCTACAAATGTGGGCCTGAAACCAGGCCCCAGGTACTGATGTACAACTGCCACAACCCGTTGCGCCGTCAGCGTGCGGGTTCCCAGATGTATATTGAGGAGCTGTGGCCCAAAGCCAAGATGATTTTCTACGTCGAAACCAGGATGTCCAGCTCCGCAGCGTTTGCGGATATTCTATTGCCCTCGGCCTGGTATTATGAGAAAGAGGATACCACATCGGTATTTGCTCATTTTCCTTATCAGGCGATGCAGGAAAAAGCGGTAAATCCACCCGGTGAAGCACATACCGAATGGGAAATATACCGGGATATCATGGAGAAAATTGGCGAGCGCGCTGCACAGAGAAACATGAAGCAGTTCGTAGACTGGGGCGGAACTACCCGGAAATACAGTGACATGAAAGACCGTTTCACCATAAACGGGGCGCTGAACGACAACGCGGACGTGGTACGTGAGTTTGTCGACTACAATGCAGCGGTAGGTATATTCCCCAAGGACTACACACTGGAGAAATTTGAAGAGGAGGGGCAGGTTCGCATCCAGAGTCTGGGTACCAGTTCCCAGCGTCATACACAGGCCAGTGACTGGCATACGGATAAGCCCTGCTATGCAATGGGCTGGCATGTTGATAAAAAATTGCCCTACCCCACCCACACCCGGCGAGCGCAATTTTATATGGATCACGAGTGGTTCATCGGGGCTGGCGAGGCGTTCCCTGTACACAAGGATACCCCCCCTCAAGGTGGCCATCACCCTTTCCGGCTGGTGAGCGGGCATCCCCGTATCAGCGTGCATACACTACACCTCGCCAATCCGCACTTCATGAAGCTCCATCGTGGGCAGCCTGTCGTATTCCTGAATACGGAGGTGGCGGCGGAGAAAGGCATTAGCGATGGCGACCAGGTGCTCATGTCCAATGACTATGCCGAGAGTGAATTTATGGTGTCATTGTCGGCGGCGGTGTCCAGGGACCAGGTCCTTACCTATATGTGGGAGCCTTACCAGTTCAAGAACTGGCGCTCTCACGATGCGCTGATGCCGGGGATTCCGAAACCTACCCCGCTGGCGATGAACTATACACAATGCCGCTTTCACATCGCGACAGGTAGCCCGAATCCAGCCAGTGATCGGGCGATACGTGTAGATATAAATAAAGTGAAGGATGCATAAATGAAGATGCCAGTTGGTACAGTCCCCTCCAAACAGCAGTTGATGCAATCAGACCGCCAGGTTGCGACGGTAATAGATCTTAACAAGTGTATGGGGTGTCAGGCCTGTGTGGTGGCCTGCAAGAACCTGTGGACAGAGCGAGAAGACGCGCATCATATGCGCTGGATGAGCGTCGCAACCGCCCCTGGGCCATTGTATCCCCGGGATTTTGAGAAAAAAGGCGGCGGCTACGATGCCACGGGGAACGCCAGGCCCGGCGAGTTGCCAACGATGGTGGATTCGGGAGATGCGTTCACTTTTAACCATCAGGAAGTGCTGTACGAGGGCAATGCCCAGGACAAAAAGCTGGAGCCGACATCGGCACTTGGCGGCGCGCCGGAATGGGGTTACAACTGGGAGGAAGACCAGGGAGCGGGTGTGTGGCCCAACCCCTATTACTTCTATATGCCGCGTAAATGTAATCACTGTAGCCACCCCGCATGTATAGATGCCTGTTCCAGAAATGCGATCTATAAGCGGAAAGAAGACGGTATTGTCCTGATTGATCTGGATCGCTGTGAAGGTCATCGACATTGTGTGGCCGCATGCCCCTATAAAATGGTGTTTTTCAACCCGGTGAAGCAAAAAAGTGAAAAGTGTATTGAATGCTTCCCACGTATCGACAAGAAAATCGCCAGTGCTTGCAACCGTCAGTGTCCCGGTCGTACACGAGCATTTGGTTTCCTCGACGATGAGAACAGCCTGGTACACAAGCTGGTGGAAAAATACAAGGTCGCTATTCCATTACACCCTGAATACGGCACGACTCCCAATGTCTATTATGTGCCTCCCATGTCGCCCCAGGCATTCGATAGTGACAATAACCTGACGGACGAAATGCGTATACCCGATTCCGTCCTGGAGGGCTATTTCGGTAAGGAAGTTCATAAAGTAATGGATACCCTGCTCGCGGAGAGACAAAAGAAAAAGGATGGGGGATCGTCAGAATTAATGGATTTATTAATCAGTCGTAAGTGGCAGGATCGATACGCAGAATTCACCAACCATCCGGTCTAAGAGAGTACAGAAGATGAAAGTACCCTATATTAAACAGTCCGATAATTCTTTTATGGACCCCGAGGCCCAACTTTGGGGAAGCGCGGCTGTCGAGAGATTCAACCTGAGTCAGACACCGATCAAAATGGTTCAGCACCTTTCTCCCTTTATGGCTGAAAGTACGGAGCATGGACAGGTCGGCGAAATTGAGTGTCGGATAGCCCACAATGGATCCAGGCTCTCTGTTTTTGTCTCCTGGCAGGATGAAACCAAAAATAACGAAATCAAGGATCTGGATCAGTTCATTGATGGTGTCGCGGTTATGTTTCCATTTACTGATCACGCAAACCCGATAACGATGGGGGATGAGCAAAACCCCGTCAATGCGTGGATGTGGCGTGCCGACAAGGAAGCACCTTATGATGTGATTGCGTATGGTTTTGGCACAAGCCAGCGCCGTCCCGGCAAAGAGCTTGGTTTGTCAGTAAATTCTATCTACAAGAATGGTCGTTGGTTTGTGGTGTTTCAAAGAGCATTGCGTTCGAACTTATTGAGTCACAAACAAGTGGGCTTTGCCCCTAACAAGATTTCCGGAATCTCATTCGCGGTGTGGGATGGTGGCAATAATGACAGGTCCGCCCAAAAGTCATTTTCCGGCCAATGGGAACCTCTGGAATTGGAAGCTTGATGTGAACGATATTGCGGCGCGTAGTCAAATCTGGCAATTACTTTGTGTGGCATTCAGTTCGCCAGATAGTGTAGCGTGGGAGCGTTCACTTGCCGATGGCGTATTCAGCGGCATAAGCCCAAGAGGCGAGCTATTGCCTCATGGACTGGATTCAGGGGACTACAAATTTGAGCCAGATATGGCTTTTGAAAGTTTGAGTCAGGCCTACAGCACTTGCTTTGAAGCGGGGAACGCCCCGGTTTCTTTTCATGAAAGAACCTATACAAACGATGCCGCGAGTAAATTATTCGAAGAGCTGTTTCGTTACTATGAACACTTCGGCCTTGATCTTAAGGACAATGACAATGCTAACTGGCCCGATTCCATTCTGGTGGAAATGGAGTTTATGTATTATTTGAGCCATCTGGAATCAATTGCTGGTGACGAGGGCGACATTCTGTCGCTGCGGCGTGGTCAGCGGGACTTCCTGAAGCGGCATCTTGCGCCACTGGTGTCGGGTATCCTTGAAAAGTTGAGCAGAATGGAAATTTCACCCTATGACCAACTGGCCAGGCTGACAAATGACCATGTGGCTCGAGAGATTGGCTATCTCGATGCCAAAACTGATGGGATTATTGCCAGTGCGAGCGTTGGTTGATTATGGAAACTGAAGAGATACCGTCAAAGGGGTCAGCTTACCCAAATTATGTACTGTTTGTATTGGTACTGGTTTATATTCTGAACTTTGTAGATCGCAATATTCTTTCTATCCTCGCTGAGGATATAAAAATGGATCTCGGCGCTACAGACGCCCAGATGGGATTTCTATACGGCACCGTATTTGCTGTTTTCTATGCGGTCTTCGGTTTGCCTCTCGCGCGTTTTGCTGATGTTTGGGTGAGGCGCAGCCTGATCTCTGGCGGTTTGCTGTTCTGGAGTGGAATGACCGCCTTGTCGGGGCTTTCCACCTCCTTTCCCATGCTCGCCATGTGCAGGATGGGGGTGGGTATCGGGGAGGCTAGCGCCTCGCCCGCCGCTTTTTCCATGCTGTCAGATTATTACTCGCCCCGGCGCAGAGCCACGGTTTTAGCTATCTATTCAAGTGGTATTTATATCGGTATCGCGATAGGTATGTTTATCGGCGGTATCATTTTGGACACCTGGGGGAGCATGTATCCGACGAACCCACCTTTTGGGCTCAAGGGTTGGCAGGTAGCCTTTATGGTAGTGGGTCTGCCCGGCATTGTTCTGGCTGCCTGGGTTCGCACTCTTAAAGAACCGGTGCGCGGTATTAGCGAAGGCCTGGTAACCAAAAAGCACCCTGCCCCTTTTCGCTTGCTGGGTTCGGAGTTGGCGTCAGTCATTCCACCAATCAATATTATAAGTATTGCTCGCAACGGCGCCTCTCTCAAACTCAATGCCGTCGCCGCCGCTATTATTGTATTTTTCGCCTATATCCTGATTCTGCTCACTGGCAACACCGCCCAGTGGATAGCGATGGCGTTTGGCGTATACATTACGTTTAGCTGGGCGCAGAGTTTACAGGTCCGTGACCGGGTCACCTTTGGCATGATGTTCCACTCAAAAGCATTTATCTTTTCGATGATCGGTTTTTCATCTATCAGTTTCATCACTTTTGGTATGTCATTCTGGCTCGCCCCTCTGTTGATGAGGATGCACGATGTCGGTGCGACGGAGATTGGACTGTATGTTGGCTTAAGTAGTGCCGCTGGCGGGATGATTGGTGCCCCTCTCGGCGGCATGCTTTCTGATCGATTAAAAACTAAATTCGCGAACGGAAGACTTGTATTTGGTTTCATAGCCGTGGCGGGAATAGTGCCGATGGTTTTGCTGATGGTTAATGCTCAGAAGCTCGAGACAGTGTACTGGCTGAACGCTTGCTATTATATTTTCGCCTCCATTTGGGTTGGTGTCGCTCCGACGACATCCAGCGATCTTGTGCTGCCGCGTATGCGGGCAGTGGCAACAGCGTACTATATATTGATCAATACATTTTTGGGGCTGGCCATGGGGCCTTATGTGATCGGTCTATTGAGCGACTATTTTGCAAGCGGTGGCATGGATGATGCGAGTGCATTGCGCAATGCCATGAGCTATGCGCTGTTCATATTCGTTCCTACGGTGATATGTCTACTCATTGCGTGGCGGCATCTGCCAGAAGACGAAAACAACCGCCTGGAAAGAGCGAGAGCGCTGGGCGAGCCCGTATAGATTTCAGCCCGGCTCAACTGTTGTTGCTGCCTGACAGCTTTCCTGTGTGTACAGTCACTTCTATCCGGGGTGTGACGGTTGTTGTCGGGTAATACATAAGGAATTTCCATGGAACACTCCGAGCAACCTGCATCGAGCAGCCTACTGGATAAACTCGCCTCCCGGCTCAGCGAATTGATGCCCGGTGTTCTCACTTGCGTTACCCTCGCTATGGCAGCCGCTTTTTTGTCGGAGCATTACGGTGGACCGGTAATGCTCTACGCGCTGCTGTTTGGTATGGCGTTTAACTTCCTGTCGGAAGAAGGGCGTTGTGTTGCCGGTATTGAATTGACCTCCCGTACGATATTGCGTTTTGGTGTGGCTCTGCTGGGTGTGCGCATCACCATTACCGAAGTGTCTGAGCTGGGTCTTTGGCCTGTTGTAATGATTATTGTAGCTGTCACGTCTACCATTTTAGTTGGCTGGGGTGTTGCCCGAGTTTTGGGGCTCAGCAAGGAACAGGGTTTGCTTAGTGGTGGCTCTGTTGCCATCTGTGGTGCATCTGCAGCTATGGCACTGTCGGCTGTGTTACCGAAGACTGAGGAGAGCGAGCGACAAACAATTTTGACCGTTGTGGGCGTGACTACCCTGTCTACACTGGCAATGGTGATATACCCAGCCCTGGTAACTCTGTTTGGACTGGATGACTTTTCCGCCGGTGTTTTCCTCGGCGGTACTATTCACGATGTGGCTCAAGTGGTTGGTGCCGGGTATATGATTTCGCCGGAGACTGGTGATGTGTCTACCCTGGTTAAGCTAATACGAGTGGCTATGTTAGTACCTGCCGTATTCCTGTATTCAATGATGTATCGCCGGGCCAATGCAGGGAAGGGTGAGTCTAAAATGGCGTTGCTGCCAGGTTTTCTGCTGGCTTTTATATTTTTTGTTGTGGTAAACAGCTTTGGTGTTATACCCGCAATGCTGGTAGATGGGTTAACGGATCTGTCTCGCTGGTGTCTGGTGGCTGCTATTGCCGCCCTGGGTGTTAAAACCTCGCTTAAGAAGCTCGCGGTGGTTGGCTGGTTGCCCGTCGTGTTGATGGTAACAGAGACTATTTTTCTCTGTTTGTTGGTATTGCTTGTACTGATATTTTGCGTCTAACCCTGAATCTAATTCGTTTGAAGCCGCTAACGCAGCCCTATAATCATCCATTAATTGAGCTGGACTTTTGAGGTCCAGGATACCTTCATTGGCACACTTTTCCGGTAATAGATGTCCCTAACTCTAATCAAATTGACGCATACAGACATACCCATTCACCAGGTAAAACAGGATAATATTTCACTGAATATAAGCGTATTCAGGCAGTATTAAAGTATAAATATAGCTGCAAGGTGTGAGTACAACATAATAAAATCGAGCTATAAGACGATCTTCTGGAGTGCACATTGCCCTACAGCCACTGCCAGTTACAATTTATTAATCCGTGCCTATTACGACACAATCACTCAAGGAAGTATAATGATGCACCTGTTCACTAAAACTGTACTTAGCGTCGCTATTGTAGGCGCCACTATATCCATGGCCCATGCCCAAGCAGTGCTGGAGGAAGTTACTGTAACTGCAACAAAGCGTACCGAATCACTGCAGGATGTGCCGATTTCCGTAGCCGCTGTTTCTTCTGAAAAGATGAGGGAATTCGGTATTGTGGACATGGAGAACCTTTCTGCCTATGTCCCGAACTTCACCATCAATGAAACCGGTATTGGTAATGCCATTACCATCCGCGGCATAAGCTCCGGTATAAACCCGGGCTTTGAGCAGTCGGTAGGCATGTATAACGACGGTATTTTTTATGGCCGCGATCAACTGACACGCATGCCCATGATGGACCTGGAAAGAGTGGAGGTACTGCGTGGTCCCCAGGGTATTTTATTTGGTAAGAACAGTATCGCCGGTGCTGTCAGCATGATTACCGCCAAGCCAACGGAGGAGTTTGAAGCATCTGCAACGGCCTTGTACGAACCCGACGCCAATGAAACAGATATACGCTTAACATTTTCCGGGCCTATTACCGACAATTTGGGCGGGCGTTTGGCGGTACTTTACCGCGAAATGGATGGTTATATGGAAAACACCTTTCTCGGTCAGGACGAGCAACAAGAAGAAGAGACCTATATTCGAGGCTCCCTGCGGTGGCATGCAACGGATGATTTTGTTGCCGACCTGAAGGTCTCCCGTGCGACCTTTGATATTGAAGGCCGCAATATAGAGATTTTTGACAGTGTTGGTAGCCCGGATCATTTGTCGGTACTCAATACACTGCAGGGCGCCCTGGGGCGGCCGGCTGTGGGTACAACGCAGGATTTCAAGCGCGATGGAAATGGCGACATGAGTGATAACACGGTGGACAACGCCACCCTGAAAATGGAGTGGTCGCTGGAACCGTTTACCATCACTTCGATAACCGGTTATGTTGAATATGAGTATGACGAAGTTTGTGATTGCGACTACAGTGGTGCCCTGGTCTTCGACGTGCCCCGTCACGAGGACTATGAGCAGTTCAGCCAGGAACTTCGACTGACCTCTCTCGGCGGCGAAACCTTCGATTATATCGCCGGTGTATTTTACCAGACATCGGAACTGAGCTATGCCGATGATATCAGGCTGGTGGATGGCACAATTTTGACGCAGGTGCTGGGAGGCGCAGCGCCACCACTGGCCCCACTCGCAAACTTATCGACTACCGATCGAAATTTTGAGCAGGACTCCGATCTGTGGGCCGTTTTCGCCCAGGTGACCTGGAATATCAGCGACACCTGGCGTCTGACCGCCGGCGGTCGATACACCGACGAGAGTAAGAACGCCAGTCGCTCTCAGCAGCACGTAGCAGGCCCCGACTTTGGTGGCGCGGCCCTGGACCCAGCAGGTGGTGACCCTCTGAGTGGAGCCTACAATGTCCTGTACGGGATATTCTCGATCGAACCTTACGAAACGGTTAAGAGTGACCTGGATGAGACACAGTTTACGCCTTTGGTAACGGTACAGTGGGACGCGACTGACGACACCATGCTGTATGCCACCTGGACTAAAGGCTTCAAGTCGGGCGGCTTTGATGCGCGTGCAAATGCGCACCCTGACCCCGCTGTTGTCAATGCGGTTAATCCACTGACAGGTGCCGACCTGGTCGGTAGTTGGGAGTTTGACAAGGAGGAGGCAAATAGTGCAGAGCTGGGTGCAAAAATGCGCTTCGCCGGCGGTGCAGCGGAAATCAATGCTGCACTGTATCGCACCGAGTACACCGACCTCCAGGTATCACAGTTTGACGGCACTCTGGGTTTTAACGTCACCAATGCTGGCGAGGCGACCGTGCAGGGAGTTGAGTTGGACGGTCGCTGGGCCGCGACTGATGCGCTGACATTCAGTGCTGCCGTTGCCTACCTGGACTTTGAATACGACAGCTTTCCTAATTCCCAGTGCGCGTTTGGTCAAACACCAAACTCGGCCGACTTTCCCGGTTTGTGTGATGTGAGCGGTGAGCGCAAGGAATACACGCCGGAATGGACTGCAAGCATGACTGCCGACTGGCGCTACCCCATCGGTGATAGCCTTGAACTCAGGGCTGGCCTGGATGTGAACTATATGGATTCCTATCTCTGGGCCCCCAATCTGGACTCGAATTCCGAGCAGGATGCATCAGCTATCTGGAATGGTCGCATAGCATTAGCCAGCGCCAATGGTAGCTGGGAAGTTGCGGTACTGGGTCGTAATCTCAGCGATGAAGTGGTTATTAACTATGGTGGCAATACGCCACTGGCAACCACTCTGACTCGCGGCGGCGGTAATTCCTACTATGGCTTTGTAAACCGCCCTCTCAATGTTGCGGTGCAACTGAGTTATAACTTCTAAGCGTATTTTTTCAGGTCTATGTTTTGGCGCTTCGGCGCCTTTTTTTTTGCGCCAAGCCGATACATATAGGGCATGGGTGGCTTATGTCCCGAGTTCAAAATAACTTGTCGCGTACAGACATAGCCATAAACAGTCAAAAGCAGCACACTGGCCGTCGTGAAAGAAGCATTCGCAGTGGTTTGTGCAACTGTAAATGCATCAAAATAAAATAATATTACATTGTGATATTAATATGTCTAGCAAAGGGCAGTATGAAGTAACTATCGAAGACAGTGATATACGTTTTTCTGTGAAGAAGGGCGAGACTGTCTTAAAAGCCGCCGCCAGACATAAAATTGCCTTTCCCTCATTGTGTAATGTAGGTGAGTGTGGATCCTGCCGCTGCACTCTACGAAAGGGCCAGGTCAAGCTGAAGCGCGATGTGTCTCATCATATCAGCGACGAGGAATTGGCGAAGGGTGACATCCTGGCCTGTCAGAGCGTTCTGCAATCATCTGTCGAGCTCCATGTACCAACTATCTCCCCGGCCAATAGCAACGACCCGGAAGAGGCACAGAAAATGGCAGCCCACATCACCTCAGTGGTTCCCTTGAACAGTGATATTGTCGAGCTGACACTGTCACTCGAACAGCCAATAACGTACCACGCAGGTCAATTTTCACTACTTTTCGTTCCATTTCATCCGGTGTTGTCGGAGCAGCCAAGGAGTTACTCTCTTGCACGGGGCGCCTCCACGGACGGCGTCAGCACCGTTCAATTTCACGTTCGCAAGGTACCCGAAGGGATATTCACCGGGTGGCTGTTTGAGAAAGACAGAACGGGCGAACAACTCATACTGGAGGGTCCTTTCGGGTCCTTTGCCTGGTCGGAACCAGAGACCAAAGTATTATTTATTGCCGGTGGCAGTGGTTATGCGCCCATACAGGCGCTGCTTGAAGCCTGTAGCGACACTGGCTCAATAAATTCCACGGTCGTGTACGGCGCGCGAACACAAGCAGATATCTATTGCGCGGAAAGTATTGAGGTAATAAAAAAGGATTGGCAGGGAAGCTTAAACTTTGTTCCTGTCCTGTCGCAGGAGCCCCAGGGCAGTGACTGGACGGGCTTGCGCGGCTTTGTGCATGAGCATTTGCAGAATGTCGTAGAAGACCTTCCAGGGCACTCGGTTTATATGTGTGGCCCACCTCCGATGATTGATGCATGCCTGGAAATTCTGGGTGGGAGCATTGAAGCGAAGAACATCCATTACGATAAATTTCTGG
>Ga0164313_10004243_pt1 | contig 12817 bp, 15 predicted proteins | sample GuaBasSedimGuay4_FD_113735 | JGI IMG/M metagenome (GOLD analysis project Ga0164313, IMG submission 113735) | Subseafloor sediment microbial communities from Guaymas Basin, Gulf of California, Mexico - Guay4, Core 4569-4, 0-3 cm | ecosystem: Environmental > Aquatic > Marine > Hydrothermal vents... | reverse complement strand
GATCTCCTTACTATTAAAGAAAAAAAGAATAAGTTAGAGAAGATAAAAATTGCTTACCTGGGCGATGGAAACAATATATGCCACTCTCTTCTTTTTGGTACAACAAAATTCGGCATGAACATCGCAGTCGCTACTCCAAAAGGATACGAACCTAAAAAAGATGTTATAAAAGATGCAAAACAGTTTGCAAAAGAATCAGGCGGCTCCGTGCTTATAACAAATAATGCTGAAAAAGCAGTAAAAGATGCAGATGTCATTTATACTGATGTATGGGCATCAATGGGAGACGAGGCACAGCACAATAAGCGAGTAAAAGCAATGAAACCATACCAAATAAATGATTCAATCGTTTCAAAGGCTAAAAAAGACGTCATCGTAATGCACTGTTTACCTGCTCATAGACGAGAAGAAATCACCGATTCAGTGATTGATGGCATTCACTCTGTCGTTTTTGACCAGGCAGAAAACAGACTACACATCCAAAAAGCAATTCTTACACTACTAATATAATAAAAGGGGCGAAAGCCCCTTTTATTTTTCAATTAAATTTCTACTCTTAAGACTCGTCGACAGCAGAAAGCACTTTATTTAAGAATATGTCTTCTGGCAAAGCACCTTCAAACTGTACTTTCTCATTTATTACTACTTTTGGTACAGCATAAACGTTATATTTTTTAGATAATTCAGGAAATTCATTGGCTTCAATCATAGCCGCCTTTATCAGTTTGTTTTCCATCGCAAGCTGATGTGCAGTTTTTACGGCTTTAGGACAATGCGGACAAGTTGGAGTGATAAAAACAAGAATCTCGACAGGAACTTTTATATTCTGAGCTGTCTCTTTCGATGCCGGAGAAAGCCGCGTTGTTCCCTGAGAAACACTTACGATATCCTCAAGTAAACTCGAAAATTCATGTCCTGATGGAATCCCATAAAAAACAACGTTCTTATCCACATTTTTCCCTTGAATAAATAGCGCACTAATTTCCTTTACCCCATATTCTTTTTCTTTTTCTTTGTCATCTTTATAAACAGTCAATTTTATCTTATCCGAGATCTCTGAAACTTCTTTAATAATTTCTTCCGTATACTGAAAATATTGACTGTTAGCAGCTGTAACTTTGTCTGAACCCTCGCTTTCTAAAAACAATACAAGCTCCACTGGGTCTACAAGGTCTCTGTCAAATAACTCCTTGATGTACTGCACATCTTGTTCCTTTAATAATTTTTCCACTTCTTCACCTCTCCATCAATTTTATATAATTTTCCGCTGAAAATTCAGCAATTGCCCCATCTCCTGCCGCTGTAATAACCTGACGTAAAGGTGTATCTCTCACATCACCTACAGCAAAGATGCCCGGCACAGACGTCTCTCTATTGTAATTCGTTTTTACAAATCCTCTTTCATCCAACTCTACAATTCCTCTAACTATTTTGCTATTTGGCACCGTTCCTATGGCAGCAAATATGCCATTTACTTTTAGAACTTTCTTTTCCTTTGTTTTAACATTTTCAATTTCTAATCCCTCTACCATTTCGTCACCAATAACACGAGAAGGGATAGAATCCCACTGGAACACTACTTTAGGATTTGCAAAAACCTCTTCCTGAAGAACCTTTACAGCACGTAATTCTCTTCGCCTATGCACGATGATTACTTTATTTGCAAATCGCGTAAGATGTAAAGCATCAGCAATTGCTGTATCACCACCCCCAACAATTGCAACATCTTTTCCTCTAAAAAAAGCTGCATCACAAGTTGCACAATATGATACACCCTTTCCTCTAAACTTTTCTTCTTCAGGAACAGGAAGTTTTACAGGATCTGCACCAGTAGAAATAATTATTGTCTTTGTTCTGTACTTTTTGTCCCCTGTCGTCGTTACGACAAACAGCTTACCCTCCTTACTAATTCTTATTCCTTCTTCCATTACAATTCTTGTACCAAATCGGACGGCCTGCTTTTCCATTCTTTCTACAAGCTCAGTTCCACTTATTCCATCAGGAAATCCAGGGTAATTATCAATCTGTTCGCTTACGGCAATTTGCCCACCTGGAGAAAGTTTTTCAAGAATCATCACATTTAGACCGCTTCTTCCTGCATAAATACCTGCTGTAAGCCCTCCAGGCCCTGCTCCCAGAATTATCATATCCCATAACGTATCCGGTATTACTTCTGCTTGTTTCTCCGCCACAGGAGTAGTAAAAAATTCATCCATAATGCCTCCTTTTTCAATAAATTATAACTCGAGCAGTATAGTTTATTTTTTTATTTTGTCAAGATTTAAGCTTTCTTCTTAGCCGAGGCGAAATTTCTTGCCAGATTTTTTCGATATTATAAAACTTTCTTGTATCTTCCGTCATTATATGGATTATAAAATCACCGTAATCCATAACAATCCATTTGCCTTCTCCTTCGCCTTCCTCATTAAATAGCTTAATTTTCTTTTCTTTAAGCCTCTTTCCTAATTCCTCTTCAATTGCCTTTGCGTGTTCGCTTGCTTCTGCCGTACAAATAATGAAAAAATTTGTTAAAGTAGTAATTTTAGTAACATCTACTACTTTAATCTTATTCCCCTTTTTTTCATCAATTACTTCTGTAATAAAATCTAACAATTTTTTGTCCTTCAAATTGCCTCCTTTTTCGTTAATTATACTACAGGTCGTACTTTAAAAAAATATAAGATTATGCTATACTACGTTGAAAAATGATATTATAATTTAAAAATTCAAACATATTCTTAAATTAAGGACGGCAACTGTATGATAGAAGAAATATTAAAAAAGTTAAAGGATACAGAGGGAGTGCTTGCCATAATACTTACAAATAAAGAGGGAAGTTTGTTGTACAGCATCTCCAATCTGGATATCTCCTTGGAGATACTTTCCGGTCTAACCGCGTCACTTGCGGGTTTATCAGATGAGATTTTACAAGAATTAAAAATGGGAAAACTCAAAAACATCATACTAAATGGAACTATAGGTAGGCTCATTATATCGTCCTTAAATAATGAAAATATCCTCTTTGTTTCCGTAGAAAATACAGGAAATATAGAATTAATAGAATCTGTTCTTTTAAACACAATAGAGGATTTAAATAAAACAAACTATTAAAAGGAGCATAAAGTATGGATAACTTTTACCTTACAACCGCCATTTACTATGTAAATGATAAACCACATATGGGGTCCGTGTCTGAAGCTATCTCGACAGATATTATTGCAAGGTTTAGAAAACTTGAGGGCAAGGATGTGTTTTTTTCCACCGGCACAGATGAACACGCCCAAAAAATTGAAGACCGAGCTAAAAAAGAAGGTATTGATCCGCAACTCTTCGTAGATAAAGCAAGTAAAACATGGAAAGATCTATTCAATATGTTTGGCATTTCCTATACAAGATTCATAAGGACAAGCGATGCTGATCATATAAAGGTAGTCAAACATTTTTTCCAGACACTGTATGATAAGGGAGATATATACCTTGGAGAATATGAGGGCTGGTACTGTGTAAGAGATGCCACGTTCCTGAAAGACTCAGATTTAAGAAACGGAAAATGTCCAATCTGTGGAGAAAAAGTACAAAAAATAAACGAAACAAATTATTTCTTTCGATTAAGCAAATATGAAAAACCGCTACTTCAGTACTATGAAGAACACAAGGATTTTCTGCGCCCAGAATCTCGATACAACGAAGTAATAAATGTGATAAAATCAGGGCTTCAAGACATTTCCGTCTCAAGAAAATCTTTCAAATTCGGTACTCCTGTGCCGTTTGATTCGGGCCATACCATATATGTCTGGTTTGACGCATTGCTAAATTATCTTACAGCTATCGATTTTTTAAAAGATGAAGAAAAATTCAATAAATATTGGCCTGCAGATCTACACCTGGTAGGAAAAGATATCACGCGCTTTCACGGAATAATATGGCCTGCCATGCTTATGAGTTATGGATTGCCTCTCCCAAAGGAAATATTTGCCCACGGCTTCTGGAACCTGGAAGGAGAAAAAATGTCTAAATCAAAAGGCAACGTAGTCAATCCCATAGACTTTGTAAAAGAATTTTCAAAAAAAGCAGGTATAGACATTGAAACAGCTGTTGATGCCACACGTTTCTATCTTTCAAAAGAGATATCCTTTGGGTTAGATGGCAATTTTACAATGAATACTTTCTATAGGCGATATAATTCTGACCTTGCCAATGATTTTGGAAATTTAATTAATAGAACTATTACCATGTTATATAAATATAAAGACGGTGCAGTCCCTGAAGAAATAGTAAGAGATGAAAAAATAATAAACTTTGTTAACAAGCAAGAAAAGATATATATAAAAGAAATGGACAAATACAATTTTTCCCGGGCTTTAGATGCCGTTTGGAATATAATTAACGCACTAAATAATTACATTCAAACAAAAGCTCCATGGAAACTGAAAGACAATCAAGACGCGCTTTCTTCCATACTTTACACGCTGCTTGAAGGAATAAGACACATTACCATACTCCTTACGCCATTCATGCCGTTTACAACAAAAAAAGTATTAAAAACTTTTCAGGATGATTCCGTAAACATAAAAAAAATGGGATGGGGACAGCTAAAAGTTGGTATCAAAATAGAAAAATTACCTCCAATCTTCCCACGGCTAAAAAAAGAAACAGCAAATGAAGAAAATGGTGAGGAAGAAAATCTCATTTCTTACGAAGATTTTGCAAAACTTGATCTAAGAGTAGCACAAATTATTGCAGCAGAAAAGATACAAGAGTCAGAAAAACTCATAAAGCTTCGTATTTCGCTTGGAGATGAGGAAAGAACGATTGTGGGGGGGATCGCCCTGCACTATGAACCGGAACAATTGATCGGGAAAAAAATTATTATTGTAAAAAATCTAAAACCAAGAAAGCTTATGGGTATTACTTCTTACGGAATGTTGTTGGCTGCAAGTGATAAAAATAATCTTTCACTTCTTATCCTGGATAAAGATGTAAAGGAAGGGGCAAAGATTAGTTAATGTATATAGATTCCCATGCCCATCTGCTAAAAAAAGAATATGGCACTAACTTAAAATCTGCCATTGAGGATAGCGAAAAAACGTTATTTGCTGTAAATAATATAGCATACGACATGGAGAGCTCAAGGGAAGTAGTATCCATCTCTCAAAATAGCTCGCTATTTGGTAGTGTCGGAATACATCCTTATGATGTATTCCCTCTTGATAAATCCTCTGAAGAAGAACTTACCACCCTTGCAACCTACAAAAAAATTATTGCAATAGGAGAAATAGGATTAGATTATTTTAGAAATATCACAAGCTTCTCTTTGCAAAAAAAAATATTTGAAAAACAAATCATCATTGCTAAGTCACTAAACATACCATTCATAGTACATTCAAGAAATGCGTTTAATGACACAATTTCAATAATTAAAAGTGTAGGATATTTAAACGGGGTGTTTCATTCTTTTGACTACGGCCCGAAAGAAGCAGAACAAGTTATGGATCTTGGTATGTATATATCATTCTCTGGCATGCTTACATTTAAAAAGAGAGAGGATTTAAGAGAAGCAGCAAAAATAGTACCAATCAATAAAGTTCTGCTGGAAACCGATTCTCCATATCTTGCCCCTGTACCTAAAAGAGGCAAAAAAAACTTACCTATTTTTGTAAAATACATCTATGCGGAATTTGCAAATTTAAGAAACATTTCACAAGACAAATTACAATATATAATTGTTAAAAACTTTAAAAATATTTTCCTAAAAAGCAAAAAAATATTAATAAAAAAGGAGGCAGCATGTTCAAAATTTTAAAACATCAGAAATTAGGACCTAAAATGCAGTTTATGGAGTTAGATGCACCTCTTGTTTCAAGAAAAGCAGAACCCGGCCAGTTTATAGTCTTAAGAGTTAATGAAACTGGAGAAAGAATTCCATTAACTATCGCTGATTTTAATAGGAAAAAAGGAACAGTCACCATTGTATTCCAGGAAATGGGGAAAACAACACACCTTCTTGCCACAAAAAATGCTGGAGATTCTATCTCCGATGTACTGGGCCCCTTAGGAAATCCCTCGGAGATTGAACACTTTGGCAACGTTATTTGTATTGGCGGTGGTATAGGAGTTGCACCAGTTTATCCACTTGCAAGAAAATTAAAACAAAAAGGTAATAAAGTAACATCTATTATAGGTTACCGCTCGAAAAATTATGTATTCTGGGAAGACAAAATGAAAAATGCATCCAATAAAGTTCTTATTACAACAAATGACGGAACTTACGGAGAAAAAGGATTCGTCACTGATGTACTGAAAAAACTTATGGATGGAAGGGAACTAATTGATAGAATATTTGCTATTGGACCTGCTATAATGATGAAAGCAGTTAGTGACCTCACTAGAGAGAAAGAAATAAAAACAATAGTAAGCCTAAATTCACTAATGGTATGCGGTATGGGAATGTGTGGTGCATGTAGGGTAATAGTAGGGGGTGAAACAAAATTTACCTGCGCAGACGGCCCTGATTTTGATGCACATCTCGTAGACTTTAATATATTAATGAAGCGCTTAGACACGTACAAAGAAGAGGAAAAAATCTCCTTTGAAAAATGGAAAGCAGAGGTAGACTACTATGAAGAATCTTAATAAAAAACAAGTAACAATGCAAGAACAATCTGCAGAAGAAAGGAAACACAACTTTAACGAAGTGCCTTTAGGATACTCGAAAGAAGAAGCAATTTTAGAAGCTTCTCGTTGTTTACAATGTTCCACACATCCCTGCATTGATGGTTGTCCCGTTCATATAAACATTCCTGACTTTATAAAAGCAATAAAGGAAGATAATGTACAACTTGCCATTGATATTATTCATAAATCCGATTCTCTCCCAGCAGTAACCGGTAGGGTATGCCCCCAGGAAGACCAATGCCAAGCAGTTTGCATAATGGGAAAAGTTGGAGACCCTATTGCAATTGGAAGACTAGAACGGTACGCTGCTGATTGGGACCTGCAAAATCGGGAGGGAGGAAAAATTAAATTACCAACAAAAGAAAAGTCAAATGGTAAAAACATTGCTATTGTAGGATCCGGACCATCGGGCCTCGCATGCGCTGGGGATCTTATAAAAAATGGATACAATGTTACTGTATTTGAAGGATTTCACAAAACTGGAGGAGTACTTGCCTACGGAATACCTGAATTTCGTTTACCTAAATCGATTGTCCAGGAAGAAATTAATATGTTAAACAAATTCGGCGTAAAATTTGCAACAGACGCACTCATTGGAAAAACATTAACCATTCAAGAGTTAATGAGAGATGAGTTTGATGCAGTATTTATAGGTGCTGGTGCAGGGCTGCCGCGCTTTATGCATATTCCAGGAGAAAATCTAGCCGGAGTTTATTCAGCTAATGAATTTCTTACAAGAGTTAACCTGATGAAAGCATATAAGTTCCCACAGTACGATACTCCAATAAAAATAGCTAAAAAGGTTGCCGTAATTGGTGGAGGTAATGTTGCAATGGATTCAGCAAGAACCGCCCTTCGATTAGGAGCAGAGCATGTATTTCTCATTTACCGACGTTCCAGAAAAGAAATGCCTGCAAGAAACGAAGAAATTCTTCATGCAGAAGAAGAGGGGATAGATTTTAATCTCCTAACAAACCCCGTTCGTTACGTTGGTGATGAAAAAGGGTTTGTCAAAACTATTGAATGTATAAAAATGCGACTTGGTGAAAAAGATGCATCTGGAAGAAGAAGACCTATACCTATAGATGGCTCTGAGTTTACACTAGATATCGATCAAGTAATTGTAGCCATAGGAACAACGCCTAATCCTATCATTCCAAGGACAACAGCAGGGTTAAAAACAGGACATCACGGAGTAATATTAGCTGATGAAAATGGAGCAACTAGTGTAAAAGGAGTATTTGCAGGAGGAGACATCGTGACGGGTGCTGCAACTGTTATTACAGCCATGGGTGCAGGAAGAAAAGCTGCAGATTCAATTGATAAATATTTAAAAGGCAAAATTTAAATGGAAGAGGCACTTTTATATGAGACGCTTTCGAATGGCAAAGTGCAATGTAATCTATGTCATTTTCACTGCATAATAGGAGAAGGCAAAACAGGTATTTGTAAAGTACGAATAAACAATAAAGGCAAACTTTACACAATACTTGACTCGTATGCTTCATCTGTCCAGGTAGACCCAATTGAAAAAAAACCACTTTTTCACTTCCATCCCGGGACAAATGCACTCTCTCTTGGCACCTGGAGTTGCAACTTTCGATGTAGGGGATGCCAAAATTACAATATTTCGCGCTTTTACCCATCGGGAAAAAACATTAAAGATCTCAGTGAAGAAATCAGTCCCAAAAAAGCAATTGAACTTGTAAAATCATATGGAGCAAAAGGCATTGCATGGACATACAATGAACCTACAATCTGGTTTGAATACACACTGAAAACAGCTAAACTTGCAAAAAAAGAAGGGCTTTACACTGTCTACGTAACAAATGGCTCCATAACAAAAAGAGGATTAGATCTAATAGGCCCGTACATAGACGCCTTCAGTGTAGACATAAAAGCATTCTCTGATGAAAACTATAGAAAGATCACCCCAATTTTTGATTGGCACAAAATATTAGATACGATCGTCTATGCAAAAACTAAGTGGAATATTCATATCGAAGTAGTGACAAACATTATACCAACCATCAATGATAGTCCCGAAGAAATGCAAAAGCTTGCAAAATGGATAAAAAATAATCTCGGCAAAGAAACACCCTGGCATATAACAAGATTTTTTCCATATCTTGAGCTTTCTCACATTCCTCCAACTTCTATTAAAAAACTTGAAGAATTACACGATGTTGGGATAAAAGAAGGTCTTAGCTTTGTATATGCAGGAAACATATTAGGGCATCCTTATGAAGACACATACTGCCCGCAATGCAAAAGAAGGGTTATAAGTAGGCGTGGATTTAGTATTACCGAGAACAACGTGCACAACGGTAAATGTGATTTCTGTGGAAAGGAACTAAATATCATTGAGTAAAAAAAGAAATATAATCACAATAGCGGGATGGATTTTTGTTGTATGCCTTATTATTTTCTCATTTATTAACAAAGCAGAAAAACCTCCTGCGACAGCTGAATTATACGCAATGGATACAATCGTAGACATAAAAATATATGGCGATAATAAAGAAACAATTTTAAAAGAAATTATTAAAAAAATAGAAGAAATAAATAGCTACGTAGACGATTTTTCTCCCAATTCTGACATCTATAAAATAAATAAAAACTCAGGTATAAAAAATGTAACTGTACATTCCGAAACAGTTGCAATAATAGAAAAAGCAATGGAACTTGCACATAACACCAATGGGGTATTCAATCCTCTAATCACACCTCTGTCACAAATATGGGGATTCAGAGACAAAAATTATAGAATCCCGTCTGAAAAAGAGATTGAAGATGCTTTAAATCTCGTTGACTATAACGACGTAATAATAAACAAGGATACTGTTTTTTTAAAAAAAGAAGGAGAAGCCTTGGATTTAGGAGGTATCGCAAAAGGATATACTTTAGATTGCCTAAAAGAAATTTTAGATAAAATGAATGGAGAAAGAGCCCTTATCAACATCGGAGGGAATATTTTACTTTATGGAACTCCCCCAGGCAAACAGTGGAAAATTGGCATAAAAAATCCAAGAGAAGACGGAATCATCGGTACCCTAAATATTGAAGGCACTAAATTTATTTCTACTTCCGGTGATTATGAGCGTTTTTTCACTAAAGACAACAAAAGATATTGTCATCTTATAAATCCATTTAATGGATACCCGGCAGATAAAATCTTTTCCGTCACAGTTGTATCTGACAAAGGATACTATGGTGATGCACTTTCTACTGCTTTTTTTATAATAGGAAAAAATGAGGCATTACAAGATGTAAAAAAATTTGACGTTGATATTGTAGTAATTGATAGTGATTTAAACGTATTCTGCACAGAAGAATTAAAAAATTCTCTTATACTTGAAAATGGAAAAGGGTGACAAACTTCTTGCTTTAATCCTTGTAGTAATTTTTATATTTGCAATTGGGCAATATACTTTTGTAAGCATGAGCAAGGCAAAAAGGACAATCATTATAAGAAGTGATGGAGAAATAGTGCAGCAAATACCGTTAAATGAAACAACAGAAACAATGACCACAATAAAAAGCAAAGAGGGAACAATTACCATGCAGGTAAAAAACGGAAAAGTGCATATTATTGAATCTACTTGCCGCGATAAACTGTGCATAAAACAAGGATGGATCAGTAAAACGGGTGAAAGCATAGTTTGTTTACCTAACCGCATATCAATTTCCATCACAGGAGAAGAGAAAAATGAAATCGACTCGATCACGTATTAAACTAAGAGAGCTCATTTATCTGTCTATTCTCATCGCATTAGGCATTGTATTAAACCTGATAGAACCACCTATATCACCAATACCAGGGGCTAAACTGGGACTTGCAAACATTGTAATACTGCTCGCATTACTTTTCTTTGGAAAAAGTGAGGCAATTATAGTTGCACTACTTAGAGCTATACTTTCAGCATTTTTTAAGGGAATGCTTCATCCTATCCCACTCTTTACAAGTATGGGCGGTAGTATAATGGCTGCTATTGCCATGATATTAGTTTATGACCTATGCAGAAAACATTTTAGTATAGTAGGCATAAGTATAATAGGAGGAATAATAAACAATTTAGCCCAATTTTTTATTGTGCTATATATTACGAAAAACAGTGCTCTCTGGTACTATTTGCCAATTCTTCTTTTTTTAGGAGGAATAAGCGGATGGGTCATTGGATTAATTACTAAAATACTTTATAATAAAATGAAAACGGTGGTAAAAAATGGATCGTAAGAGATTTTGGTTAATGATGTTGTACATGATTATTGGTGCGATATTGGGAACAATATTAGGCATAGGGTTGGGAAAGGTCTTCCCGATATTAAATAGTGCTGTTTCGTTCGGATTTTCACCTTTTACTTTAAACCTTGTAATAATGAACATTACTTTTGGGATTATCTTTTATCTAAATATTGGCACTGTCGTTGGTGTAATATTATTCCTATACCTCTTCCTGATAATATGAAATTTATACTCGCATCAGCATCGCCCAGGCGAATTAATCTTCTTCAGAAATGGCAATTTGACTTTGTCCCGGTTAATCCTCAATACGACGAAAAGATTTTTACTTACAACCCTGCAGTAACTGCCATGCTAAATGCCTACAACAAAGCGTTTTCCACGCATAAAAAATATAAAAACAGTATCGTTGTAGGGGCCGATACTATAGTAGTAATAAATAATAAAATCCTTGGAAAACCAAAAAACAAAAGTGAGTTAAAAAAAATGCTTCAGCTTCTTTCAGAAAATGTACATCGTGTAATTACGGGAATTGCAATTATCAAAAAAGAAAAATTTATGATAGACTTTATAGAAACAAAAGTGAAATTTAAAAAATTGTCTTGTAGCGAAATAAAAACATACATTGCTACAGGAGAAGGGTTAGATAAAGCAGGTGGCTATGCTATACAGGGAGCTGCTTCGAGTTTTGTTGAGGGCATAGATGGCCCGATAGATAATGTAATAGGTATTCCGATAAATCTTTTAAAAAAATTATTAAAAAATTAAAGAGGTGAAAAATGGGATTTTTTAACAAAGAACTAGCTATTGATTTAGGCACCGCAAACACTGTTGTTTATATGAAAAATAAAGGTGTTGTGCTGAGAGAACCATCAATCATTGCACTGAATACAAAAAACAAAGTTGTTGCCGTAGGAGAAGAAGCCAAACGAATGGCAGGAAGAACCCCATTTGAAATAAAAGTAATACGTCCATTACGTGATGGCGTTATTGCAGATTTTGATGTAGCAGAAAAAATGTTGGACTATTTTATCACAAAATCCGGCGGTAAAAGAGGGATATTCAGACCAAGAATACTAATTGGGGTGCCCTCCGGTATTACCCAGGTAGAAAAAAAAGCTGTAATTGAAGCATCAACACTTGCGGGAGCGAAAGAAACACTTGTCATCGAAGAACCTATGGCTGCAGCTATAGGAGCCGGATTACCTATCACAGAAGCAAGAGGCTCAATGATCGTTGACATAGGCGGCGGCACAACAGAAATAGCAGTAATTTCATTAAAAGGAATTGTAGTGGTTAAATCTTCCCGAATAGCAGGTGACGAAATAAATGAATCACTTATAACATATTTAAGAAGAGAATACAGTTTGCTCATCGGAGAAACAACTGCAGAACAAATAAAAATTCAAATCGGAAATGCGTACCCTCTTGGACAAGAAGAAATGATGGAAATAAGAGGAAGAGATCTTATTGATGGACTTCCAAAATCCATACAAATTACATCGGAAGAAATTAGGAAAGCTTCTCAGCCAATAATAGAAGAAATTTTAGATACAATCAAATCAGCGCTTGAATCCACTCCTCCCGAACTTGCAGCAGATATAATGGATCGGGGCATTATGCTCTCTGGAGGCGGTGCCCTTTATAGAAATATTGATAAATTCATCACTCAAAGAACTGGAATTCTTGTCACCATAGCAGACGACCCTCTTTCTTCAGTCGCACTTGGAGCAGGAAAAGTACTAGAAGATATTAGGATATTCCGCGATACTATAATTTGAAAAAGAATCAACACCTTAAAATATTAATAATCCTTTTTCTTGTTGTTCTTCTAATATTTATTGCGGGGCTCGCAGGAAGAGGCATTACACTGTTTGATGTAGCAGATTTGTTGTTTAT
>Ga0164313_10004242_pt1 | contig 12818 bp, 10 predicted proteins | sample GuaBasSedimGuay4_FD_113735 | JGI IMG/M metagenome (GOLD analysis project Ga0164313, IMG submission 113735) | Subseafloor sediment microbial communities from Guaymas Basin, Gulf of California, Mexico - Guay4, Core 4569-4, 0-3 cm | ecosystem: Environmental > Aquatic > Marine > Hydrothermal vents... | reverse complement strand
GCAGTTGGGCCCATAGATCCGCATGCCGTGCTTGTGAGCGATCTCGACCATTTTTTGTTCGCGGGCCAGGCCTTCCTCGCCGACTTCCTTGAAGCCTGCACTGTGCACGATTGCGAACTTCACGCCTTTTTGTCCACAGTCCTCGATGATGTCGGGGATGTACTTTGCCGCGACCGAGATGTTTACCAGGTCGACGATGTCGGGAACTTCGAGGATCGACTTGTAGGCCTTGAACGAACGGACGTGCCCGCCCTTGGGATTGATCGGGAAGATCGGCCCCTTGTAACCGTAGTCGACCAGGTTCTTCAGTACGATGTGGCCGATCGAGAAGGGGTTGGCGGAGGCGCCGATGACGCCGATTCCGCGTGGTCTGAACAGGCCGTCAAGCATCCTGGTCCTCCGGATGTTGATGCGCGCGGTGGGCCAGGATGGCCGCACCCAGGGCGCCAGTGAATTGTGGATGGGGCGGAACCGTGACCTCGCGACCGAGGCGCGCGGAGAGGAGCCTGGCGATCGTGGGATTGTGCGCGGCGACGCCACCGGTGAACACGATCTCGCCATCAAAGGTGTCCATCTCGACGATCCGGGTAACCACCGATTCGAACGCGCCACGAACGATCTGTTCGACCGCGGCGCCCTGGCGCAGATGGGCGAGGATCTCTGTCTTGGAGAACACCGTGCAGAAAGAACCCAGGGTAACCGAGTCGTCCGTGCTGGCCGCGAGCTGATCGAGGTCGCCGACGCCGAGCCCGAGCCGCAGGGCGATCTCCTCGACGAAGGCCCCGGTGCCCGCCGCACACTTGCGGTTCATCCTGAAGTTCTTGCGCTGCCCGCCCTCACCGATGTGGATGATCTTGTTGTCCTGGCCCCCGATGTCGATGACCGTCATGGGCTTCTGTATCAAGTGGTAGCAGCCCACCGCATGGCAGTGGATTTCCGTGTGTTGTTTGCTGGCGAACTCGACGTTATCGCGGCCATAGCCGGTCGAGATGGTGTCGGCTACCACGCTGTCATCGCTGTCATCGCCGTCATCGCCGCCACCGCATTGTTCGAGCGCATCATCGAGACAGGACTGTGCAGTGGCGGCGTAATCCACACCGGAATGTCGCACTGAACGGGCGACGTCCTGCAGCCTGTCGTCGATGAGAACGAGTTTGGTGGCCGAAGCTCCGATGTCGATGCCGCAGAACAGTTTCCCGCGGGCAGGTTCATGGCCGGCTGGCGGTGAACCGGCCATCAATGTGTCTCGTGCAGCTGCTCGATGAGTGCCTCGAACTGCGTTCGGGTCTGCTCCTCGGAGTACATGCGAAGATCGTTGAGGTCTCCATTGATCACGACGTGCGGAAGTCCGAGTCGCTGCGTGACACGTTCCGAGAGTCCATAGCGGCTGTTCGAGTTGTTCGGGCAGGTCTTGGCGTCGTGGTAGATGATGCCGTCGATGTCGTAGTCGGCGACCATACGTGCCAGGTAGTCTTCCTTGAAGTCCTCGGAGCGCGCGATGAAGATCTCCGCGTAGGCACGGGCCATTCCCTCGAAGACGTCATCGTCGCCGAGGGCGTCGAAGATCCAGCTGTTGCAGTAAGTCGAGGCGACGACGCAGGTATTTTGGGACGAAAAGGTCTGCGCGTGATCCCGGATCTTCCCCCAGACCGGCATCCCCTCCCAATAGAATCGATGCTTCTCACCGGGAACGGCGCCGTCGCCGCTTGCGATCCGTTGCTCGAGTTCGGCGATCAGCAACTTGTAGTAATCCTCGGCCCGCGGGTCACCACGCAACACGACCGCCGGACCCATCTGGATCGTGGCGTCGAAGAAGGTCAGTGGCGAGGGCTTGTGCCGGGCAAGGTGGAGGACTTGCTTCCACAGCTGCGTGCAGCGGTACGATGAGGCGACGACTTCGCGAAGCCGGTCGATGTCGAATCCCTGCCCCGAAACTTCTTCGAGCGTGGGAATCATGTCCCGGTACTGGGCGATCAGGGCCTGGATGTGCTCTCCAGTGATCTCACCGATTCCACGTGCGGTCTCGATCCCGAGATTCGGCACTGCCCATTCGCGTTCGTAGAACGAGAACCACTCGTGCACGTCCCGGCACTGGTTGGTGTTGTACACGAGCACATCGGCCCGGGGTACTTCCTTGAGCCCGAATGCGGGCGTGAGCGGAGTGCTCTTGCGAAGATAGGAGCCGATGTCGCTGGTGAGATAGGAGCAGATGTCCGGCGAGTAACCGATAGCATTGGCGGCGGGAATCAGATCCGTCGCGGTCCGGCTCGCACCAAGCAGAGCGCCGTGGTTCTCGGGAAAGTACACCTGGAATCCGAAGGAACGCAGCAGCTCGGCGGGTCCGACACTCGTGCACCATGCGATCTTCGACGACTTCGTCTCCGATGCCTGCTTGAGTTCGTTGAAGTAGTCAGCCATGAGCTTCTTCATCGAGCCGGTCGCCTGGATTTTCTTGATCGGCGGCTTCGCCTTGTCACTCATGCGCTGCTCCTTGCCTGAACGAACGTGGGGAAACCATGCTGCGTCATGCGTCGGCCAATCGTCAAGGGCCGTGGGCACAGGGAGCGATGTCGCAATGGTTGTTCGCGATACGGGATCAGGAGTGACAGCACACACGACCGCCTGGGAGAACATTGGTCGAACAATCGCGCGGGATTCCGTATCATGGTCGCCGCGACGCGAATTGCGTCATCAATGCCGGAGATCATGATTCGAGTGTTCCGGCGAATCAGCGCGAGCACCATAATTCTCGCGCTTTCTGTGAAGAGGGGCACCATCATGAAGATCGGGGTCATCGGCTCGGGTTCGATCGGGCCAGACCTGGCCTATGGCTTCCTGTCGGCCTTAGCGGCCAGAGGCGACAGTACGGTCTATCTGCTCGATATCAAGCAGGAGGCACTGGATGCCGGTGTGGAGCGCATTCGTGGCTACGTGCACAAGGGCGTGTCGCGGGGCAAACTCCACCCGAAGGCCGCGGCGAAGATCGAGGCGGCACTGGTTCCGACACAGGACATGAGTGACCTGGCGGATTGCGATTATGTGATGGAAGCCGCCACGGAAGAGCTTTCGATAAAGAAATCCATTCTCAATAGTGTCGAGGATGTTGTGAAGCCAGAATGCCTGATTGGCTTCGCGACCTCCGGCATTCCCCGTTCTCACATCGCTGCCGAGGCCACGCACCCGCAGCGTTGCTTCGTGAATCACCCCTTCTTTCCGGCCTGGCGTTCGATGCCGATCGAGGTCGTGCTTTCCGAGGACGAGGCGCTGAGCAAGGGCATGCTCGACACCCTGCGCACGCTGGGCAAGATCCCCGTGGTCACCACGGATGTGCCCTGCTTCGCCGCCGACGACGTGTTCTGCAATTACTGCGCAGAGGCCACGCGCATCGTGGTCGAGGGTCGTGCGAACGTAGCGCAGGTCGATGCTATCGTGAATGACGCCATCGGTGGTGGCGGCCCCTTCCTGGTCATGGATCTCACGCGCGGAAACCTGCTCAACGTCAAGTGCCTGAACCTGATGAAGGACGCGCCGACCGGTGGCGAGTGGTTCACGCCACCGGAGAAGTTCACGGAGCAGGCCAACACACCGTGGCACGACCGCAAGAATCCGCTCGACGCCAGCTACGATGACGACCTGAAGAAGGAAGTCCTCGACCGCATGCTCGCCGTGCTCCTGGGGCGGACCTACTTCGTCGTCGACAACGGGATCTGCTCGCCGCGCGAGATGAACTGGATGACCCGCACCGCGCTGGGATTCTCGCGCGGCCTCCTGGATATCGCGGAAGAACTCGGGCCCGACCGCTTGCACGAAATCTGCACCACCTACGCGGCCGCGAACCCCGGCTTTGAGGTCCCGAAGAGCATTGCCGACAAGCAGCTCGTGAACTTCCAGCGCAACATCTCCGTCGATCGCGAAGGCAATCTCGCCGTCGTGCGAGTGCGCCGCCCCGAGGCGATGAACGCGCTGAATCACCAGACGATGGAGGAACTCGCTGCGGCGTTCACGGATCTCGAATCCGACAGCTCGGTGCAGGGCATCATTCTCTCCTCGGAGGGCGAGTCCCTGGCCGGCGCAGACATCCACGAGCTCGCGGCGCTGAAGACGCCGGAAGAAGCGGCCGGGAAGTGTCGGCACGGACACAGGATCCTCGACCAGATTGCGTCGATGTCCAAGCCGGTGGTCGCCGCCGTGGACGGTCCGGTGCTGGGCGGAGGTTCAGAATTGTCGATGGCCTGCCATGCGCGGGTTGTGGGTAAGTCCCTGATGCTGGGACAGCCTGAGGTGAATCTCGGCATCATTCCCGGTTATGGGGCTACCCAACGTCTGCCACGACTGATCGGCCTCGAGGCAGGGCTGCGACTGTTGCGTACCGGTGTACCGGTGGGTGCGAAAGAAGCATGTGATCTGGGTTGGGGCCATGATCAGCCGGTGGATGACCCGGTCGCCGCCGCGCGCGAACTCATCGCCAGGCACATCGATGGTGCGATCAAGCTGGCGCCCGTGGATCGGGGGCCGATGCAGGTCCCGGACGAGCTTCCATTCGTCGATATCGAGCACCGTTCGCTGGCCATCGATGAAATCCTCATCGACGTGCTGCGTGACGGCCTGGCCCAGGAGCTCGGCAAGGGGCTCGAGACCGAGGCCGAGGGCTTCGGGCGCTGCAAACGCACCGTCGACTATGACATCGGCATGACGAATTTCATGCAGAACGGCCCTCGTGTGCCGGCAACCTTCATGCACGAGTAAGCCCCGCGGAACCATGCAAAGACGGAGACGATGATGACCGACGACCGCACGATCGTAATCCTGGACGGCGCGAAGCGGCTGCCTCGCGCGGACATGCTGATCAACAACAAGGAGCCCGGGCTGTTCTCGCGCTTCTCCACCACACAACTCGGTGGGATGGCGATCCGCTCGACACTGGAGAACACTGCGCTCGACCCCGGCCTGATCGGACACGTCGTCATGGGAATGGCCTCGCATGCCCATCGCGATGCGATCTACGCGGCGCAGGGAATGCGCTGGCGCGGCGGACTCGGTGACGATGTGCCCGCTCTCACTGTGGCCCGGATTTGTGGCAGCGGGGCAGAGGCGGTGGCGATCGGTTCGGAGATCATCCTGGCCGGTGTGCGCCACGACAGGGATCGACCGTTCATGGTCGTCGGCGGTGGCGAGAGCATGCAGTACCCCTTCTGCCTCTACACCTATCGGGGCAAGAAGGTCGGCGCGACGGTGCAAAAGTATGGCCCGGTGGATGTGAAGGGCCTGCCCGCGGGTTCGCACCTGCAGGATTCGCTGCTCATGAACCTCTATGATCCCGGTGCGCAGATGTCGATGGCCAGCACCGGCGAGGAGTTGGGTCGCCGCTACGGAATCACCAGGCTCGAGGCCGACGAGTTCGGTCACCGCTCACACGTTCTGGCAAGCAAGACGCGCGATGCCGGTCACTTCGACGAAGAAACCGCGCCCGTAAGCGTCGTCACCGATGCCGCACAGGAACCGGTCGAGGTCCGCCACGACACGCATATCATGGACAAGATCAGCCTGCAGAAGATGGCGCGCCTGCCGGCCGCGTTCGAGGCTGGAGGAATCATCACCGCGGGCAACGCTTCGGCCGTCGTCGATGGCGCGGCAGCGATGGTGATCGGGAAGGCATCTGATGCGAAGAAGCACGGGGCGAAGCCGCTGGCCCGCATCGCTGGCATGGGTGTGGCTGCCTGTGACCCGCAGATCATGGGCTGGGGCCCGGTGCCAGCCGTCCGCATTGCCCTGGAGAATGCCGGGATCAAGGGCAAGGACATAGACCAGGTCGAGCTCAACGAGGCCTTCGCCCCACAGGCCCTGGCCTGTATGCGCGATTTCGAAGAGATGGGAATCGATCCCGCGAAGGTCAACCCGATGGGCGGTGCCATCGCGCTCGGGCACCCGCTCGGTGCGACAGGGTCGATCCTGACTCTGACCTGCGCCTACGCCCTGCGGCGCAACAACCAGCGCCACGGCGTAGTGACCATGTGCATTGGCGGTGGCCAGGGCATTGCCCTCGTTCTCGAATCCATGTAGGGGAACACCCCAGGCCCTCTCTCTCATCCGGGGACACTTCCAGAGTTCCCTGCTTCAGGAGTCATGACCATGTCACTCGAATGGCTGCCCCGAGACAACGAGCTCAAGAACCACGATGTATTTGGTGACCAGCACTACGGTACCGAGGCACCGTGCACGATCTACGAGAAACGCCCGCTGGTCGGGCCTGATGGCCAGGTGGCCGAAGGGCTGTACACGGCCTGGGTCACGCTCAACAATCCGGCCCAGTTCAATTCCTACACGACGGAAATGGCCAAGGGCGTGACTGCTGGCTTTCAGGCGGCGTCGAGCGACCGCAGCGTGGTCGCGGTGGTGTTCACTGGCGTCGGGGACCGGGCTTTCTGCACCGGTGGAAACACCAAGGAGTATGCCGAGCACTACGCGCGCCGGAACAACGAGTACGGCGAGTACATGGACATCTTCAATGGCATTGTCGACGGCATCCTCAACTGCAAGAAACCGACGATCTGCCGCGTGAACGGGATGCGCATCGCGGGTGGCCAGGAGATCGGCATGGCCTGCGACATCACGCTCGCGTCGGACCTCGCCGTGTTTGGCCAGGCCGGACCCAAGCATGGTTCGGCTCCGGACGGTGGATCGACCGATTTCCTGCCCTGGATGCTCACGATCGAAGACGCCATGTGGAACTGCGTATCTTGCGAGATGTGGAGCGCCCACACGATGAAGGTCAAGGGCCTGATCACCGCCGTACGCAAGGCGCTCAAGGTGGATGGCAAGTTCGTGCCCAATCCGCTCGTGATCACCGATAGCTACATCGATGACGGCGAGGTGGTCTACGGTGACTTCAAGACTGGCGACGCGGCGAAGCAGGCCAAGGCCGTGCTGAAGAGTGGCACCGTGGACCTGTCATTACTCGACGCCGAGGTCGAGAAGGTCATCTGGAGATTCGCCAACCTGTTCCCCGGTTGCCTGATCAAGTCCATCGACGGCATCCGGGCCAAGAAGAAGTTCTTCTGGGACATGATGAAGCTCCCGAACCGGCACTGGCTCGCCGCGAACATGGGCAACGAGGCCTTCCTCGGGTTCACTGCCTTCAACACGCGCAAGATCACGGGCACCGACACCATCGACTTCATCCGCTACCGGCAGCTCGTGGCCGAGGGACGCGAGATGGATGACTCGGTGTTCGAGGAGGTCCTGGGCCAACCCAAGGACGCCTGATTGCGCCTTTTATTCACCCTTTTTCCACTTCAACCCCCGGGGCCAACCTCCCGGGGGTTGAACTTATCCGGGAATCGGGTACTCTGGCCATAGCTTCTATCGAACGTTCGTTCGCTAAATGCATGACTGCCCAAAAGGGCCGGCATGCCCCGGGGAGGATCATTGAGCCGCGCAAGCATCATCGACTGGGCGCGAGAGCTGTACGAGGACCTCGACTTCACCGGCGTGCGCGCCTGGCTGCAGGAGAGTCCCGACAGGAAGGCCGTCGGATACCTGCCAGTCTACGTGCCGCGCGAGTTGATCCACGCCTGCGGCATGCTGCCGGTTGGCATCCACGGCGCAGGCGACCAGATGGAGATCATCAAGGGCGACGCCTTCTACCAGTCCTACATCTGCCATCTGCCGCGCTCGGTGGTCGAGCTGGGCCAGTCCGGCAAACTCGACATGCTGTCCGGGGTGCTCTTCCCGTCGACCTGCGATGTGATCCGCAACCTGTCTGGCATGTGGAAGATGCTCTACCCCGACCAATACGTGCGCTACATCGACGTCCCGCAGGTTTCCGACGTGGAGATCGGGTCGGAGTTCTGGGCCGGGGAGCTGCGTCGGCTGGTGAAAGATCTGGGGGAGTTGTCCGGGACGGCTCCTGATGACGACGACCTCCGTGCGTCGATCGGGATCTACAACGAGGTGCGCACGGCGGTGCGTGAGCTGTACCGGGTGCGCAACGAGAGGCCCTGGGACATCCCGACCGAGGAGCTCTACCTGCTGATGCGTGCCGGCGAAGTGATCCCGCCCGAACAGTTCCTCACTCGCGTACGCGAGTACCTCCAGGCCGTAGAGGCCGAGCCGAATCGGGTGCGCGACAACAGCCGGGTGGTGATGATCGGCTCCTTCTGCGAGCAACCACCGCTGGGCTTGATCAAGACGATCGAGCGCGCGGGCTGCTACGTGGTCGACGATGACCTGATGATCGGAAACCGCTTCCTGGCCAGCGATGTGAGCCTCGAGGGAGACCCGGTTGATCAGCTGGCAAGGGCCTTCGTGACCGATGCCGTGTCCACGTCCGTGGTCTACGAACCCGACCCCAACGGCAAGAAGGAGCATGTGAAGGCGCAGGTCGAGGCCGCCAGCGCGGATGGCGTGATCTTCGCCGCAGCCAGCTTCTGCGACCCTGCCCTGCTGGATCGTCCGATGCTCCGCGATGGCGCCGAACAGCACGGCATCCCGTGCATCGCCTTCAAGTACTCGGAGAACAGCGGCCAGTTTCAGCAGTTCCGCGAACAGGCCGGCACCTTTTCTGACTCCATCAAGCTCTGGGGAGGCGAATGATGACGAAGAACGCCGGCAAGGATCGCTCGATGCTGATCCAGAAAGAAATGATCGCCAAGCACTACGAGCGGCTGGAGAGCGCACCGGAAACCGGCGAGCCGGTGGTCTACACATTTGTCCCTGGCAACCTGACCGAACTGGTGCGCTCATTCGGCGCACTGCCACTGCTGCCCGAGATCAACGCCCTGCAGTCCGGCATGCGGCAGAAGAGCGGTGACTATATCGCGGAGGCCGAGCGCGCGGGACATTCCGAGGATGTGTGCACATATGTGAAGTGCGACATCGGGATGATCAAGGCGGGCAACATCAGTCCCACTGGCACCCGGTTGCCAAAGCCGGACCTGCTCCTGCTGTCCTATACCGGTTGCTACACGTTCATGAAGTGGTTCGAATTGCTGCGCGAGGAATACGATTGTCCGACCGTCTTCTTCCACGTGCCCTACCAGGGCGATGGTGAACTCGAGCCCGAGCACCGCGAGTACATGACGCGCCAATTGCGCGAACAGGTAATTCCGGCCCTGGAAAAGGTCACCGGTCGCAAGTACGACGAGGATCGCCTGCGCGAGCACCTGATGATGAGCGCGCAGGCCGAGGATGATCTCGTCGCGGTATTGCAGTCCGCGAAGAACCGTCCCAGCCCGATCGACGCCTATTTTGGCGCCGTTTACTACGTGGGCCCGATCTTCTCGTCTTTCCGTGGCACGCCCGAGGGCGTCGAGTACTACAAGGCACTGCGCGAGGAAGTCGAGGAACGCATGGCCCAGGGGCTCGGCCCGATCACACCGGTCGGCCCCATGACCGACGAGAAGTACCGCCTGGTCGTGGAAGGCCCGCCGAACTGGACCAGTTTCCGCGAGTTCTGGTCGATGTTCGCCGAGGAAGGCGCGAACGTCGTGGCGTCGACCTACACGAAGGTTGGTGGCACCTATGATTACGGATTCCGTCACGATCCGAAGGATCCCATCGGCACCCTGGCCGACTACTGCGGTGGTTGCTACACGAACATCAACCTGCCCGGCCGCGTCGACATGCTCGTTGACTACGTGCGCGAGTACCAGGCCGATGGATTCGTGATCAACTCGGTGAAGTCCTGCAACTCATTCTCGGCCGGACAGCTGATGATGCTGCGCGAGGTCGAGGAACGCACTGGTGTTCCCGGCGCCTTCATCGAGTCCGATCTCGTGGACCCGCGCTATTTCTCGGCGGCCAACATCAAGAACCGCCTTGAGAGCTACTTCCAGATGATCGATGCCCGCCGCGTGGAGGCCTCGGCATGAAGTGCGTGATCGGGATTGACCTCGGATCCACAACTACCAAGGCCGTGATCCTCGATGAGGATGCCGAGATCATCGGGCGCGGGATCACCAACTCCCGTTCGAACTACGAGCTGGCCTCGGCCGTGGCGCGCGCGGAGGCCCTCGCCGACGCGCGCTTCAGGCTGGTGTCGCGCAATGTCGCGGGAGAGCTGGATCAGGCCGCACTGGACCGTCTTTCTCGCGCATTCCGCCTCGAGCAGACGCTGGGTCAGCTCGACCGCCTGCATGAGCTGATCCAGGAGGAAGTCCACTCGAATGGCCTCGGAGAGCTCAAAGGTGCGGCGAGCGAGACCGTCAAGTCGATCATGCGCGCCATCGAACTCGAGGAGCGCGCGCATTTTGGACTGGAGAATCCGCCGCAGCGCTCGAGTTTTTTCCGCGACGCGGTGGGCTCGGCCTACACACGCTTTGCCGAGGATGTGGCCGACGCGCGTGGCGTGACCTTCGACCTCCTGCTCGGGCTCTACGACAAGTGCATCATCCGCGTGGAGAACGAACCTATGGAACTCGGCTTCGCTGAACTCATCAGCAAAGCCCTCGAGAGGATCGAGGATCCCGGTCCTCTGGCGGAGGCAGTGAGCAAGGCCGCGGCGACGGAACTCGAAGAGGCGGCGATGGTCGGGACCGGTTACGGCCGGGCCACCCTGCCCTTCCCGAAGGAGGCCATCCGCTCCGAAATCCTCTGCCATGGTCTCGGCGCCCACGCCATGTTCCCCGATACCCGCACGGTTCTGGACATCGGGGGCCAGGACACCAAGGCGATCCAGGTTGATGGTGCCGGGATCGTGACCAGCTTCCAGATGAACGACCGCTTCGCGGCCGGTTGCGGGCGCTACCTCGGCTACATCGCCGACGAGATGAACATGGGCCTGCACGAGCTCGGCCCCATGGCCCAGAAGAGCACCCGCTGCGTGAAGATCAACTCCACCTGCACCGTGTTCGCCGGCGCCGAACTGAGGGAGCGCCTCAGCCTCGGCGAAAAGCGCGAGGACATCCTGGCCGGGCTGCACAGGGCGATCATCCTGCGCGCCATGAGCCTGCTTGCGCGCTCCGGCGGTGTGGACGACCAGTTCACCTTCACCGGCGGCGTGGCGAACAACCCTGCCGCCGTACAGGCGCTACGTGACCTCGTGGATGAAAACTACGGCGAACGCGAGCTGAACATCTCCCCCGACAGCATCTACACCGGTGCGCTCGGCGGAGCCCTCTTTGCCCACAGGTTGGCCAACTGATGAGTATCACCGCGGGAATCGATGTCGGCAGTGGTGCGGTGAAGGCCGTGATCATGGACTGCCCCGAAGAAGGCGAGCCGCAGATCCTCGCCGCGGAGTCGAGCCGCATACGGCGACGCGAGGTTGCCCATGTAGTGGATGACACATGGAACGCCGCGCTGACCGGGGCCGGCGTCGACGAGATCGCATATGTTGCGACTACCGGTGAGGGCCAGGACATTCCCTTCGCCACGGGACACTTCTACGGCATGACCACGCATGCCCGGGGAGCCCTGCACCTGGAGCCCGCCGCCCGGGCCGTACTCGATGTCGGGGCGCTGCACTCGAGGGCGGTGGCGATGGACGAACGCGGCAAAGTCCAGGCCTACAAGATGACCAGCCAGTGCGCCTCGGGATCGGGTCAGTTTCTCGAGAACATCGCGCGCTACCTTGGGGTTTCGCAGGCTGAGGTCGGGGGCTTGTCGCTGTCGGCCAAGGAGCCGGAGAATGTTTCCTCGATCTGCGCGGTTCTGGCCGAGACCGATGTGATCAACATGGTCTCGCGCGGGATCACCACGCCGGATATTCTGCGCGGCATCCACGAGAGCATGGCCGGGCGCTTCGCGCGGCTCCTGCGTTCGCTCAAGGTCGAGGGCACGGTCTTCGTGAGCGGTGGCCTTGCCTCGGACGTAGGCTTGCTGGCTGCGATCGAGCACGCACTCGAAAAGGCCGCCAAGGGCGCTCCGACGCCGAAAGTTACCACGCACGAACTCGCCATTCAGGCCGGCGCCATCGGTGCGGCCATCTGGGGGGCATTCCGTTACCGCAAGCTCGGAAAAGGGGAACCGGCATGGAATACGGCAATCAGGAACTGACGATTCGCGCCCTGCGCACAGATGACGGCGTCCGCCTGGTGAAGATGGACGAGGTCGCGAGCGGGCGGCGGCGCCAGACCTGGATCGAAGGTCGTCTCAATCGCGCACTGGCAGAATCGGATATCCAGGTGTCGCTGGGCGCTGAAGCCGACGGCACGCTCATCGGTGCAATCATGGGCACGGTACAGTTCGGCGAATTCGGTCAGGCCGAGCCGACGGCGATTCTCGACACCGTGCTCGTCGACGCCGAGTTCGGGCGAAAGGGCGTCGCCTCGGCGATGCTCGGTCAGCTGCTGGAAAACCTGGCCGGGCTGCGTATCGGCCGGCTGCGGACCCAGCTCGCATGGGATGAACTGGATCTGATGGCCTTCTTCGGCAAGTCGGGATTCCAGCCGGCGCCGCGGCTGGTGCTGGAACTGGATGTCGAGGAGGGCCTGCGCCTGGCCCGGCGGCGTGAGGAGAGCCTCGCGGAGGGTTGAGCTGGGCGGCTGTCCCGCAGCGGAACCCGATCAAGGCCGGCTTTCAGTACGCACAAGAAAGCGCCGGGTGCACTCGCCATCCACCCGGCGCAGAAGGCCGGCAGGAGCCGACGTGTGACGGGGCCCCTCTCGCCTTGCCCGCGCCACGAGGGGGTTTACGGGTGCGGTCGGGGTTGGTTTCAGTAATCGGGACGGGCGGGGGCTCAGTTGCGGAAGCAGGGTTCTTAGTAAGGCGGACGCACCGGCACAAAACCCCGATCACGCAGCAGTGACCACAATCCGCCCAGCAGCGCGCCGGCGATGTTGGCCGTGGCATCGGTGAGCGACAGGAAGCGCCCGGTCACG
>Ga0164313_10004241_pt1 | contig 12818 bp, 10 predicted proteins | sample GuaBasSedimGuay4_FD_113735 | JGI IMG/M metagenome (GOLD analysis project Ga0164313, IMG submission 113735) | Subseafloor sediment microbial communities from Guaymas Basin, Gulf of California, Mexico - Guay4, Core 4569-4, 0-3 cm | ecosystem: Environmental > Aquatic > Marine > Hydrothermal vents... | reverse complement strand
CGGTTGCTGACGGCATCGCCGTGAAGTCGCCCGGCGCGCTCACGATGGAGCTGATTCGGCGCCACGTCGACGACATCGTGCTGGTGCGTGAGGAAGACGTCGAACAAGCGATCTTCATGCTCGCCGAAATCGAGAAGACCGTCGTGGAGGGCGCGGGCGCAGCGGGCGTTGCGGCGGTGATCCGGCACAAAGATCGGTTCCAGGGCCAAGATGTCGGCACCATCCTTTGTGGCGGCAACATCGACATGATGACGCTGTCCTCCGTTCTGCAGCGCGGCATGGTTCGCAGCCACCGGCTGGTGAGGATCGAGGTCGAGGTGCCGGATACCCCAGGCGCCCTGGGGCAGGTCGCCCAGCTGGTCGGCGAGCTACACAGCAACATCATGGAGATCATCCATCACCGCGCTTTCGGGGCTTCCTCGGCCCGCGCGGCGATCGTAGACATGGTCCTGCAGCTTCGCGGCGAGGAAGAGGCGGAGCACGTGCTGGACGCTCTCCGAGCCCACGGCTTCAACGCCCGCTTGGTCGACTGAATTAGCCGTCACACCCTCCCCGTTCGAGTCACGGTCCTCCCCACTTTTCGAGAAGCAACGCGGGCGAAGGCAACCAACCGAGTGAGGCTGCCACCGCAATGACAATCGTGTACCCGGTCGCGATGAGCAGGTCCTTCCTCAAGCTTGCCCTTCTCGCGCTGAGCATCCCTGCGGCGCCTTTGTGTAGCAGAACGAATCCGAGCACGTTGGTCGACCAGTAGCCTAGGGCGAAAGACGGAACGTAGAGTCGCTCGTCGAGCAGTGAAAATGGAAGCGAGAACAAGTATGCGAGCGGCACATTGACCACCAAGTCGTTCCACCAAGACAGCGGCGAAAGCAGCCACCCCACCGCGGCGACGATCGCTCCCTTCGTTCGCCGTCCCCAACGGCGCGGCTCATCCGAGTTGTCAGTCTCCACTCACTGCGGACCCTGGCACGCCTACAGCTGGTTAGCACTCACGAGATCGGCCAGGCCCACTCGCATCGCGGAGGAAGACCGCGGCGAAACTGGCGCGCCCGGGAGGACTCGAACCTCCGACCATCGGCTTAGAAGGCCACCGCTCTATCCAACTGAGCTACGGGCGCGTTTGCCGCGTTTCTAGCACGTTAAGCCCCACCCCGAAAAAGGGGACTGTCCCCTTTTTCGCTGTCCGGTTTTACAGGGTCGGGTTGCCGAGGATTAGGTCGGCGGCTCTTTCGGCTATGGCTACGGTGGGAGCGTGGGGGTTGCCGGAGGGGAGTAGTGGGAAAATCGATGCGTCGACGATGCGGAGGCTTTCGATGCCGTGGACTTTGAGCCCGTTGTCGACCACTGCCGTCGGGTCTTCTGCGGGGCCCATCTTCGAAGAGCCGACTGGGTGATAGACGCTCATGCCCTCCGTCCTCCAGAACTCGAGGATCTGTTCGTCGGTCTGCACCTGGTCGCCAGGTAAGATCTCGTACGTGGCGTACGGCTTGAAGGACTCTGATTGATAGATCTTTCGCTGAAGCTTGAAGCCTTCGATGGCCAAGTCGCGATCGTGCTCGGTCGACAGGTAGTTGTGAATGATCTTCGGGAACGCCTTGGGGTCTGTGCTGCGCGCATGCACACTGCCGCGCGAGGTCGGACGGATCGTGCAGACGGTCGAGTTGATTCCAGGGTCCGGCGCCGCCACCATCTTGCCGTTCTCGTCCATGCCTCCCGCGCCGGGCGTGAAGTGGATCTGAAAAATCGGACGCTCGGCGCCCTCATTCGGGATGAAGCCGCCCACGTTGCAGGCAGGCATCGTGAGCGGCCCCTTCTTGGCGAACATGTACTTGAGCACCGCCCACACGACCTTGGGGAACTTCCCATCCTCCGAAAGGCAGTCCTTGGTCTTCACGCCCTGCTGAACCCAAAGCTGGAGGTGGTCCTGCAGGTTCGCCCCGACACCGCGAAGCTCATGCTTCACCTCGATGCCGAGTTCGCTGAGCACTTCCGGGTCGCCGATCCCCGAAAGCTCGAGCAGCGGCGGCGAGTTGTAGGTGCCTGTCGAAACAACGACCTCGCGACTCGCCGTGGCCTGGTGCGTGCGGCCCTTGGCGTCCACGTACTCGATGCCCACGGCCTTCTTCCCATCCAGCAAAACGCGCTGGGCCAGCGCCTTGATCGCAATGACGAGATTCGGGCGCTTCTTCACATCGGCACTCAGAAACGCATCGGCCGAGCTCCAGCGCTGCCCGCCCTTCATGTTCACCTGAGCGTAGCCAATGCCCTCTTGGTTCTCGCCGTTGACGTCGTCATTGCGCGGGATCCCGACGCTCACCGCCGCGTCGATGTACGCATCGCTAATGTCGTACTTCATCTGGACGTTCGTGACATTCAGCTCGCCGCCCTTGGCGTGGTACTCGTTGGCAGGCCCCGGCTCGTAGTTCTCCGACTTCTTGAAGTACCGAAGCATGTTGGCGTACGACCACCCCTCGCAGCCCGGCAGCGCACCCCAGTCGTCGTAGTCCTGCCGCTGTCCGCGCATGTAGACCATGCCGTTGATCGAGCTGCACCCGCCAAGCACACGCCCGCGCACCACGCTTATCTCGCGGTCGTTCATGTGCGGCTCGGGCTCGGTCGTGTAGAGGTTGGTCGTCTTCTTGTCGTACATCAGTTGGGTGAACCCGATGGGCATCTTGATCAGCGGGTTATTGTCCTTGCCGCCGGCTTCGAGCAGCAACACTCGGTTGGCGGGGTCCGCCGAAAGACGGTTTGCAAGACAGCAGCCAGCAGAGCCAGCCCCTACGACGATGAAATCAAAAGCTTCTTCGGACATACAACCGAGAATTCCTATCACAGGCTCGTGCAGTGACAACCCCAGGAGAACGCGGGCCAACGTCCATGTTGAGGGCGACGTCCGGGAATGGAACACTGTGGACGTATGGGGGCACAGCGTCAGAACGGAACCAATTGGCCGCTGGTGGTGACCTTGGGCATCGCGCTCGCCGTCAGCCTGCGCGTCTGGTCGCTGTGGTCGCAACTCCCTGACACCATGGCCTCTCACTTTGGCCTCAGCGGGCGCGCCGACTCGTACATGTCTAAAGAAGGCTTTTTCCTGGTTGTGGCGCTCGTCGGCGGGGGCGCTCTGGCCGCGGTCTTCGCATCCCCGATGCTGATGCGCCGGCTCCCACCGGGCCTCGTCAACCTTCCCAACCGCCACTACTGGCTCGCCAATGACGAACGGCGCGAGATTGCGATCCAACGCGTGGCGGACCTGCTTGGAGGGATGGGCGTGGCCACTGCGGCCCTGCTGGCGGTGGCCATCGAGCTCGTCATGCAGGCCAACCTCCGTCGAACGCACTTCGACAACCGCACCTTCATGATTGTCATGGTCGCGTATCTAGGCTTCGCGATCTACGTGTTCATCCAGAAGACGCGTTTGCTCAAGGTGCCCGAAGGTTCCGGGAGTTGACACCGGGGTTCTGCGCGTGTGAGATCCGCTGCGAACACTCAACCACCCGTAAGGAACCAGTCCGATGGCAACTATCGAACGACCAAGTTCAGCATTTCTGACTGTCGCCACCTTCGTGGGGTTCAGCCTCTACATCCTCGGTTGCACACCTCCGAAGCCCGAACAGCAAGAGCCGGCAGCGAATAACGACCAAGCCGCACCGGAACCAGATCAAGCGCAGGCAGACACCGGCACGACCGGCAAGTACTCGCCAGTCAAAGCACGCGCGCGCGACTTCTACGCACCGAACACCGAGGACCTCGGACCCGACGAGATGCGATTGATCGCGTGCGGCACGGGCATGCCAACCGCGCGTCCGAAGCAAGCCGCGTCATGCTGGCTCCTCGAGTTGGGGAACGGGGACAAGTTCATCTTCGACGTCGGTACCGGGTCGGCGGAGCGCATCGCAGCGCTTCAAATCCCCTACAACTACCTCGACAAGGTCTTCCTGAGCCATCTGCATACCGATCACTTTGGTGATCTCGACGCCTTGTTCGTCGGCGGCGCGCTGGCCGGCCGCCAGAGGCCACTGCGCGTTTGGGGACCCAGCGGGGAGACACCGGAGAGAGGCACGAAGTACGCGCTGGAGCACTTGCGCAAAGCGCTCACCTGGGACCTCGACGGCCGCCAGGGACTCACCGATCCGCGTGGATACCATTTGGATGTCACCGAGTTTGATTACATGGGCGTCAATGAGATCGTCTACCAAGAGAACGGCGTGACGATTCGTACGATCCCGGCCATCCACGCTCTGGACGGTCCCGTGAGCTTCATCGTCGAGTGGAACGGTTTCAAGTTTGTGTTCGGCGGGGATACCTACCCGAACAAGTGGTACGCGAAGTACGCGACGGGCGCTGACCTAGCTATTCACGAATGCTTCGTCGCCGTTCCAGACATGATCGAGAAGTTCAAGTTCACACCGCAAAGCGCTCTCGCCGTAGGCACCCAAATCCACACTGCGCCTGAAGCGTTCGGCAAAGTGATGTCGATCATCAAGCCGCGCATGGCGGTCGCGTATCACTTCTTCAAGGACTTCGACACCACGGCGGCGATCAGTGATCGTATCCGCACCACCTACGATGGTCCGTTGAGTCTTTCGATCGACTACATGGTCTGGAACATCACTAAGGACGATATTCGCGTGCGCATGGCAATCGTCGACGAAGACGTCTGGCCCCCACCCGCCACCGACAAGCCCCAACTCGCCGATCCGGCGACGAGGATTCCCTACTCAGACGCGATTTCGAACGGCAGGCTCGACATGAAGAAGGTCATTCAGCCCACGTACGACGAGATCAACAAACAGTACGGCATCAACGAGAAGCAGGAGTAGGCGCTGGAACGCTAGTTGGTCGGGGCGGCGGACTTCCTGCTTCGCATGCGTCTCCCGGTTGCCCGACCGCCCCGCGATGATACCGTCGGTCTCAGTAACTAACGGAGGCTCGGCCGCCCGGACAATCCGGACTTCTGCACGCCCCTATCGAGAGGCGCCTAGTGTCACCGCGCGGACGAGAGCAAGCAGGACGATGGATTGTGCTCCTCGTCGCTTCGCTTGTGGCTCACGTCGTCGTGCTATCGACGCTCAGCACCGTTCCCAGCAAACCCGCTATTGCGCGGTTGAATGCGATCGACGTCACGTTCACCGTCACCGCCCCACCGCCACGCGAAGCTCCGGTCCCGCCGGTCACCACACCGCCTCCGGATCCGACGAAGCCGGCACTGGCAAAACGATCGAAGCGGCCGCGCCCGCCTCTTTCACCCGATCGCCCCACACCGGCCGCGACCAGCGCGCCACCCCTGGCGCCATCGAAAGCCGAGCTCGTGCCCAACCTCGACCCTGCAAGCGCAGCGCGTGCGTTCATCATCTTCCAACCAACCACGCCAAGCGCCGCTGAGACCGAAGCCCCCAACCACTTCGAAGGCGTCGGCAGCAAACATTACCTCTCGCGTCGCGAACCGCCGAAGCTGCGGCCGCGCCAAGACGGGACCTATCACTTCAAGGGCCACGCATTCAAAGCCATCGTGGAGCAGGACGGCTCAGTCACGTTCGACGAGGGATACAAGCAGGGCGCCACCATCTCCTTCGACCTGTCCGACCGCTTGATGCGGAGACGCGGAGAAGACCCGTACCGAGTGGAAAAGCGCTGGTTCATGGAGGGCACCGAAGAGTTTCGTCAGGAGCTATTCGAACGCTGGAGAGCGAAGCGAACTATGCTTGCCCTCCGCAAGCTCCGCGGCCGCCTCCTCCGTATCTCCGAAGACGGAAGCTTGAACGATCGACAAAAAGCCGCACGTGTGGTCGCGATGTTTCAAGACACGGCAAACGACGAAGCAGGCGGCGCGGCGCGCAGCACGATTGTTGAGTTTGTGACGGAGAGAATGCCGGCAATCGAGTTACCAAACTACCTCCGGTGAAGGGTGAGATCTTCGTCCCCTACGGCGGAGGTTCGACGCCGGTGAGGCGGACCACCAGCCTGCGCATGGCGGAGGCGACGGCCGCCTGCTCGCGGCGAGCGGCCTCCTTCTCCATTTCCTGCTGCATGTTCTTGACCAGCGCCTCTTGTTGAGCGCCCGATTCCTGCTCCAACTTGGCGCGCGTGGTGTTCACATGCGGGTTGTCGATCCCGGAGATTTCCTGAAGCGTGCGCCAGAGGTGGAGGCGGTCTGAGCACTGCAGGGCAAGCACTGGGGAAACAACTTTGCGAACGATGCTGCCATCTGTGCCGGCGAGCGTGACGAAGGGAAGTTTCCCGACCCGCTGCCGTCGCGAGAACCCAAGGTAATCGGTCATTGGAATCAGTTGATCGGCGACTGCGGGCGGGTCGGTGAGCTCCGTAGCGAACTCCGCCTCGGAAGCGGCGAAGTGGGCAAAGGTAAAGGCCTCTTCAGTTTCGACGGGTTGCCCTTGGGGGTCACAGCCGGAAAGCGTTTCGGTGATCCAAAGCACATCCGGCGACGGATTTGAGGAGAGATCAAAACACATGACGAACCCGTCAGCGCGATCCGGATCGTACACGCACATCGGAAAGGCCCTGGCACGCACGGCGCGTTCGGCTCGACTTTGAAAGGCAGCTTGCTCCTCGCCATCGTGCGGGCAGAGGACCGAAATCACGCTGGGCCGCGGGGAGGTCAGGCCTTCGAACAGGTGCTTTTGAAACTCCGGATCGGCCACAGAGGTCTGGAGGAAGTAGACGCCACGCATCGCCAGCGGCAGCATCTCAATGGTCATCGTGGACGGCACCTCGATGTCGGAGGCCGGGGAATAGGCCTCGCGCAAACTCGAGCGGAGCGCAGCGATTTTCATCGGCACGCGGCTTTCGAGCAGCGACATCATCTTGCGCAATTGCGCGCCATGGTCGCCATCCAGGCGTGCCATCACGACAAAGGGAGGACACAATCGAAGCTCAGCGGGGCCGAGTTGGCGCCAGTCGAAGTCGGCGAAGAGCGCGTCATGGGTTTCGGATTCGTACTTGGAGCGAATCTCCAACTGGGCGATGCGCAGAGCACGAAAAACTCGGGCGATCCGATTGAGGTGTTCCTCGGCGAGCTCCCGGATTTCGTTCTCCTCCTTCTCGAGCTCGACGGAGTCGAAGTCGGTTGAAGTAGTCGACCAGGCCTGCTTCATTTCGCCGAGCGTCTGGATGAGCTCCTGCACCCGTTTGAGCCGCTCGGGCGCGATCGCCCGTGAACGCGTACCTTTCCCTAGCACGCGGGATAAGGAACCGACGTCGAGGTTGGTGGCGGCAAGCGGCCCGAGAGCGCGCTCGAGGCGGTCGGGATCGTGCCGGTGGCGCTTGTAGTCGTCGAGACGAAGGAGGTCTTGCAGTTCGCCGATCGACTCGGCAAGAGCGTCTTCGAGGGCGGCGCAATGGTGGCGCCAGACATCTTCGACGGCTTGGCGGATCTGCTCTTTCATGACGAACACACGGTTCAGCTGACGGTGTAGCGGTCCAGTGCGGCGTCGAGCCGCTGAATGAAGGTCTGATGATCTGGCCGATCCTGGCGGTTCCAGCGGATCTCCTCGTAGGCAGGGACATCGGGATCTTGATAGAGGAGCCCCATGGGAGCAGGGTCGACATTCACCGCGACACGTTGCGCCTCGTTGATGTCGCAATGGTTGTGCGCTTGAGTTTCGCCGCGCTTGAGTAGCAAGGGGTGAACGGGGATGCCGTCTTCATGCTCGAGGAACACAACCGGGAAGTTCAATCCGCCGTCGCCAAAGGCCTTGGGCATGAAGACCGGGCACCGCTGCAGGATGCGCACAAAGGAAAGGCCATGGTGGTCCCACGCTTTCTCGATGGTCTCGTCGAGATGGGCGGGCAGCCACGTGGCGGTTTGGGCGAGGAAGGAAACGTTCGTCATCCCCATCACTATGCTGAGGGGGTTCATGGGTTGCAGGTAGGTGCCCCGTGGGGTGGTTTTGGTTTTCCATCCATCCGGCGTGGTGGGCGAGACCTGCATCTTGGTGAGCGCGTAAACCTCGTTGTCGAGCACCAACACGACTGCGTTGATGTTGTAGCGGATCGCATGCAGCCAATGGTTGCCGCCAATACTGAAACAGTCCCCGTCGCCCATGATCACGACGACGGGAAGCTCGGGACGCGAGAGGCGCACGCCCGTGGCGATCGGCAAAGCCCGGCCATGGATGCCATGAAACCCGTATGTGTTGAGATAGTGGGGTAGGCGACTCGAGCATCCGATGCCGGAAACCGAGACGACGTTCTCTGGCTCGAGGTTGTTTTTGCGCAGCACGCGTTGGAGCGACGCCAGCACTCCATGATCGCCGCATCCCTTGCACCACCGGGGCTTCTCAGATTCGTAGTCGTCGAGGGAGTGCGCTTCGACCGCGCCGCTTTCGATGACACATAGTTCCGCAAGCGTGGACATCGTCTAATTACTCCCCTGTCGCAAGAAGGGTTTTAGCCGGGCTTTCGATGCCCTGCTGGTCGCCGAGGAGGCGCTTGATTTCGTCGAAGAGTTCCACCGGCATGTAGGGACGGCCGGGGACCTTGGCGTAGCAGTCGATGTCCAACAGCGTGGCGGCCCGCAGCATCCAAGCCAGCTGCCCGTATCGACGGTTGTCCTTTGTGATCAGCGGGTCCTCCCAATCATCGCTGTAGTTGAGCTCGACCGTGATGATCTGGCTAAAACCCGCGAAGATCTCGTGGAGCCCAGGGGGCAGAGGACTGAGAAATTGCATGTTGAGGGAGGAAACCGAGAGGCCTTGGTCACGCGCCATGTCGACCGCTTCCTCGATCGCGCCCCGCGTGCTGCCCCAACCCACGAGGAGGAGGTCGCCTTCGGGCGCTCCGTGCACGCTCGGCGCATTCAGAGTTTTCTGCAACGCGGCGAGTTTCCGGCTGCGCATGGTGTGGCCGCGCTGGTTACGCTCGGCGTCGTAGCAGGCCTTTCCATCACGGTCGTGATTGAGCGTGGTCGTCACCCCCATTCCGTCCGGCTGCCCGGGGATGAGGCGCTGCGAAAGGCCCGTCGTCGGGTCCCAATCGTAAGGTAGGGCTCCGGGTGGCGCTGGGCTGAGGTCGAGCGGAGGCCGACGCGGTGTATCGGACACATCGGGACGATCGAAGACCTGCTGACCAGTCGCGAGATTGGCGTCGGAGAGGACGATGACGAGCATGCGGAATTCCTCTGCGATCTTCCGCGCGACGGAAAGAATGTAGAAACACTCTTCGATTGTGCTCGGCGCCATCACCACCTTGGGCGCGTCCCCAGGTGCGCCGTAGATCGCATGAAGCAGATCCGATTGCTCGATTTTTGTCGGCAACCCGGTGCTGGGTCCGCCCCGCTGAACATCGATGATGACGAGCGGTGTCTCGGTCATCACGGCCAAGCCCTGGAACTCGGTCTTCAAGGCCATGCCTGGCCCCGAGGTGATGGTCAGCGCGGTCTTTCCGGCGTAGGAGGCACCGATCGCCACCCCGATTGCGGCGATCTCGTCTTCGGCCTGATGAACGAAGCCACCGAAGTCTTCGAAGATCTCGGACAAGGCGTGCGAAGCGGAGGTCGCCGGGGTGATCGGATACATGGAACAGAGCTCGAAGCCGGCTGAGACGGCGCCCAGCGCGAGTGCGGTGTTTCCGTTCATTGCCACTTTCGAGACATCGGTCGGGAAAGCCTGGACTTCGAAGCGTTGCTCCAAGTGCGTGACCCCGTATTGATAACCGGCGCCTGCTAGCTTCACGGCCGCTTCGATCACCTCGCGGGTTTTCGTCTCGAAGATGCCGCGAATCACACCCTGAAGCACATTCAGGTCCTTGCTGTAGAGGGCGCACAGAAGGCCCACCGCGAACATGTTCTTGCCCCGTTCTGCCTCTTCGATGTGGCGGAGGGTTTCATGTTCCATTGGAATCTCGACGATGGTCGCCCCCCTCGAGCGGAACCTGTCGAGCACATCGCGGTAGGAGAGCCGATACTGCTCGTTGTCGTGAGTGGCCCACTGATCGTCGATCAGCACGAGGACGTCGTCGGCGAGACTTCCCGCTTCGAGGCGCGACAGCAGCGCCATTTCGTTGAAGGCCAGCACCACGTTCGCGAGGTTGCCGGCATTCGTGACCCGGCTGCGCTCGGCAAGGCGGATGCGGTTACCACTCGCGCTTGCGGTCGTATGCGGCGGGGGCTGGATCTCGGAGGGTATGATCTCGACGGTCCACAGCCCGTTGCCTGCTTTGGCGCAGAGCTGGGCAAAGGCGATGGCTGCTTTTTGCGCACCTTCCCCAGCATCGCTGACGATTTCGACGATGTGCTCCGGGAGACGTACAAGGCGGGGACGGCTCATGAGATTCTCTAGGGGGACTTAGGTGCCTCTCGGGCGACGGGCAAGAGTCCCGGTCCCTCTTTACAGCGAAGATACGAGAAGATCCAACCGAGACAGATCTACAGTGTAGTCACCCGCCGCCAAGCTTGGTCGTATCTTTTTCCACTTTTCTGGAGGCGATGGAGCCCGTTTTGCGAGCGGTCGGGGTGAGCCCCAATTGTCTGTATCGAGTTTCCTGGAAATCGGGCCGGTCAGCAGCTGAAATGTAGTGATTGCAAGCATTTGGCGCTACGCGCGGGGAGCGCGCACACAGGGCAAACTCTGTGAAATTCGGGCGCTGGAAGCTCTAGTCGGGTCGCGCGAGAGTTCGAGTTGCAGTATCTAGCGGCGATGAACGACGGGGGGGAAACCAACGAGCTCGATCGCGCGCGGCGCCACTTCCTAAGGGCCGCGACGTATGTGGCGCCCGCGATACTCGCGACCATCACCCTGAACAAGGCACACGCACAGGCGTCGTGCAATCCCACGACCTGCAACCCAGGGGTCTGTAACCCGAACAACTGTAACCCAGCGACCTGTAACCCCGGCAGCCCATGCATGCCCGCCGGTGGATGAAGCGGGTGGAACCGTTGACGAAGCAGCGATGAACGCGACCGGCTACTTTTTGCCCGACGACTGGATCCTCTGGCACAGCGAGGGATTACTCGAAGCCATTAAGCTGAGCAGCGGAGATCACATCCGAATCGAAGGCACGCCCGAGCGCGATGTGTTGAATGGCGAGCTGCGCGCATCCACTTGGGATTCGCTGGCGCGGTTTGAACCTTTGCTGGGGCAACTCCGAGAACAACTCGAAGGGCAGACGCTCCAACCACTCACGCGAGAAACCGTGTTGCGTGGTTCCGGATGGAAACAGCTCTTCGTAGAGCTTACAGCGAAGTGCAACGAGCAATGTGTGCATTGCTACGCTGAATCGTCACCTGCCCGAACGGAGGCGCTGGGGTGGCCGGAGATCGTCAAGGTCCTCAAAGATGCGAAGGCGCTGGACTTTGGCCTGGTGCAGTTGACCGGTGGAGATCCTCTGATCAGCCCTCATTGCGTCCGAGCCGTGGAGTTTGCGAGAGAGATCGAAATCCCGCGAATCGAGATTTACACGAACGGCCTCGCGCTTCGCGGAAGTACCTACGACCGCTTGCGTGACCTCTCGCCGTCGTTTGCGTTTTCCTTCTACTCGTACAATCCCGAAACCCATGACGCCATTACCCGGACGCCGGGTAGTCATGCACGCACAACGCGGGCGATTCGACGCGCTGTGGACGACGGCTTGAACGTACGCGTCGGCGTGGTCTCGATGGAGCAGAACCAACACGACGCATCGAAGACGTACGAATATTTGCTGGGACTCGGCGTGACTGGCGACTCAGTCGCTTTCGCTCAAATGCGCGACGTCGGTCGAGGGGACGCGACATCCTCAGAAGTCGATGCACGACCCGCGGGCCTCCAGACCGGTGGCGTCGAGAGCACGCGACCGCGAAACTTCGGCGGGTCGGCCGCGGTGAGCTACGACGGCAAGGTGTATCCGTGCATCTTCAGTCGGCACCTGCTGCTCGGCTCCATCTACGACACCAGCCTCGAGACGATTCTCACGTCTGCAGAGCCGATTGCCTTGCAAAAGAACCACCTGTTGACGGCCCGGGCACAATGGGGTGAAAAGCTCTCTTGTTGGGAGTGCCAAACCCGATCTGTATTGCTCGATGGGAACTGCAATGCCTGAGGTTTCCGATCGACGCGTGCCTCGACGCAAGGACACGCTGACGCATGAGGTCACCGACACCGATGAGGTCGTGATCTACGACAGCAACGGTCCGCAGTTGCTCGTGTTGAACGACATGGCAGCCGGCATTTGGTTGATGATCGACGGCAAACGAACCATCGACGACATCACCGGCGAAATCGTGAACCATGTCGAGGCGGAGTGTGCGACGGTGACTCGTGACGTGCTCGCGTTCCTGGGCCAGCTCGAGCAACGAAAACTCATCGCATGGCAAGAGGCAACCTAGAGCGGCACGAGATCTTTCTCTCCAGCCTACGGGTTCGCGTGCAAAGCAGCTGCACGCAAACGAATCGCTACCTGCAGCGTCACTGGTCCGCCGCGAAGTTGCCGATCTTGCCACCGGAGGCCTGCTGCGACATTGAAGTGATCGCCGACGCATCACCTCGGATCGTTGTGGACGGCGAAGTGGTGTGGGCGGATGGCATCGCCGAAGATCTGGTTGCTGGGTTCGAGCAGTGGCTCTATCGCGCGGCACTCGCGCAGCATGAAGGCCGATTTGCCGTATTTCACGCATCAGCGTTGGTGTCGGATGGAGCGACTGTCGTTTTCTCCGGGCCCTCTGGCGCCGGAAAGAGCTCGCTTGCACTCGCTGCAGCTCGGCGCGGGTGGAAGTATTTCTCCGATGAGTTTGTGGTCACAGACGGGCAACGTGTGTGGGGATGGCCACGCGCGATTCGTTTTGACCCTCCCGAGCCGGGCGCGCCGTGCCTCGACTATCTCGT
>Ga0164313_10004240_pt1 | contig 12822 bp, 7 predicted proteins | sample GuaBasSedimGuay4_FD_113735 | JGI IMG/M metagenome (GOLD analysis project Ga0164313, IMG submission 113735) | Subseafloor sediment microbial communities from Guaymas Basin, Gulf of California, Mexico - Guay4, Core 4569-4, 0-3 cm | ecosystem: Environmental > Aquatic > Marine > Hydrothermal vents >... | reverse complement strand
CTCTTCTATGCTACAAGAAGTAAGTAATACCATTCCTGTAAGAAAAGTAAATGACAAGCCAATGTTCCACATGATGCTGTTCATTATCTTAAGTATTTAAATAAGCATTCTCAGTGTTTATCAACTTATTCTTCTTCAAAGCATTCCAGAACGATGCCGGGATTGAATCATTCAATATCTCAACATTCTTGTTCATCTTTTCGGGCTTACTGGTATTTAGTGCTAAACCTACAATGGCCGGGTGTGATAGTCCAAAATGGAGACAGACATCTGCAGGATTAAGACCGTGTTGCTCACAAATGGAATTGAATTCCTTTCTCCACGGATAGATGATTCTTCCTTTTTTTGAATCTGGAGCTATATCCTGGTAATCAAATTTCTCGCCTCCGCTTAGGAATCCTCCATGAAAGACGGCCGAATTTATTATTCCAACATTATCCTCTTTAAGTTTATCCATGAACTGCACCAGCTCTTTCGGGTGACTAAAGATGGTATAACTATTAGCGAGCATCACCCAGTCGAAACGAACATGCTCATACAATTCACGAATGATTGTCCAGTCTTTTGATCCAATTCCCACGGCTTTTACTTTACCCTGCTTCTTTAGATCGAAGAGAGCACGGTATGATTCCAGTATCTCCTGAAAACGCTGTGCTCTGTTGGACGAATCAGATGCTGCATGCAGGTATTCATCGGGATCGTGAACTGAAGCTATATCTGATCGATATCTCCCGCCAAGCAATTCATTTCCCTGCTCAAAGCATTTGATAATTTCATCATATCCAAAGATCTGGATAGCATCATATTCCAGATCGACCCATGCACCTGGTTCAAAAGTCGGTTCTTCTGTTTCCAGGGGAACACGGTACCATCCAAGCTTATTACTGATCATGATATCATCCGGGTCTATTCCAAGATCAGTAAGCCCTCTTCCAATAGTTTCCAATGCAAGTCCTGCACCATACTTTCCGGCAGAGTCAATTACAACAGGTTTTTCGGTGCACTCGAACCACTTTTTCATGAGTGCTAATTTTTCCTGATATGGAAGCGCAGCATACAGGTTCCCCAGGTAGCTGGTACCATAAATAATTTGCGATACTTCAACTCCAGTATTACCCAGTGTTTTTTTCGCACTTAGCATTATTGTTTTAGATATCGAGTCCATAAAATTCTCTACAGTTACTTCTATATACTTTTTCCTTATCAGCAGCACTAAATGGTTCAAAATATTTTTTGGAAATATCCATAGAATCATCCATCCAGCCATAGTCAACTGAATTGTATTCCCAGAGATGATGATGTGCATCAATAATCATATCTAATTTCAAGCCATATACAATGTCATAATTGAACAAACTTCCAAAATCCAAATCATAAAATCAAGTGGGTAAATCAGCGTTTTTTATGCAAAGGATTGCGCAAAGCTTTGCATAATGATTTTTATGTTGTAGAACATTTTAGTAACTAAAAATTTCCGATTGTTTTACTACAAGCAATATTAAATTTCGTATGTTGTAAACATGTCATCAAATCCTAAACGACATATTTCATTGAAGGACCTGGCACGTGAATTGGATATTTCCATCTCAACTGTTTCACGTGCTTTAAAGGATCATCCGAATATCAGTCCGGAGGTGAAAGAAAAAGTAAAAGCGCTTGCAGATAAGTGGGGATACAGGCCAAATCCCTTGGCAATGGGTTTGCTAAGACAGAGTACGCACACAATTGGTGTTATTGTACCGGATCTGGTAACTCATTTTTTCTCATCTGTCATATCTGGCATAGAATCTTATGCGAGTGAACAAGGCTACTATATTATCATCAGTTCTTCTTATGAATCCTATAAAAAGGAAAAAGTTTGTATTGAGAATTTATTAAACTCCAGGGTTGAAGGTTTAATTGTTAGCTTATCATACGAGACTAAAGATTATTCGCATTTTGAGGAGTTAGAGAAAAAAGGGATTCCACTGGTATTCTTTGACAGGGTTTGTCTGGAGAATAAAGTTCCAACTGTTACTATCGATAACAGGGAAGCTGCAAGAAAGATTACTCAACATTTTATCGATACGGGAAGGAAACGTATCGCCTATATTTCAGGTCCGGATTTCCTGAATATTTCTAAAGAACGCAAAGCAGGATACAGGGAAGGTCTGGAGCAAAACAGTATTCCTTTTCAGGATCAATATCTTATTCACTGCGAAATGAATCCTCAGAGTGCAACCATAGCTACACAAAAATTACTTACGCTATCAACTCCCCCCGACGCGATATTCGGCATTAATGATACTGTGGCATTTGCAGCCATGAAGGAGATCAGGGTGGCTGGACTAATAGTGCCAGATGATATTGCAGTGGCTGGGTTTACAAATGAATATCATGCTACTGTTGTACATCCATCTCTTACATCAATTACCCATCCTACCGTAGAAATGGGAAAGAGTGCAGTTAAACTGTTATTTAATAAGCTGGAAGGAGATAACACTGTCCAGAATGTGCAGCTGGAGACAAAATTGATGATCAGGGGATCAACAGAAAATAAAAAATAGCGTTTTAATATAACATTAAAAATGTCATCATTATTCCGGATAAACGGGTGGAGACATGTTATCTTTTTTCAGATCCTTTTTGTGGCTTTTCTCAAGCCACTCCGGGGGAACATCATAAATTGAACTATCGAGAGGCAGATAATCAGGATGATTATCTATTGTGGGAAAGTCATTAAGAATTTCCTGAAAATATTCTATTGCATCTCTACACATCTCATCCTTACTATCTATCAGGTTATTCTTTTCAGAAGGATCAGTAGCCAGATCAAATAGCCTGTATATATTCATTAATGTATCTACATAAACCTTATACTGCTTATTTCGTATAGTTCGATCCCTGAATTCAAACCAGTTTTTGATCATTCCGTCATCCCCGATCCTTCCACCATGACTTCCCATGGCGAGCACCCATTCTCGCTGGTGATCTTCTGGTTTTCCTCTCAGAACCGGTTCAAAAGAAATGCCGTCAATGTCTGATTCCCGGGGGATTTTCACTCCGGCAAGATCAAGAAGTGTCGGAAATATATCGGTGAAGTCAATCATGGAATATATATCAGATCCGGCATCAGTTAACTTAGGGATATTGATGATAAAAGGAGCATTTACACCATTTTCAGAAAGATATGTTTTACCACCTCTAACGGGAGTCCCATCCCTGCGACCAATAATTCTGTTCGCAGTTCCATTATCTGTTGCAAAAATCAGATAAGTATTATCCCGTATTTCAAGTTCATCTAAGGCAGTAACAATTTTATGAATAATATGGTCAGTGTACCTGGTCATTGCCTGATGCTTTTCCATTGTAGTTGTTACGTAAGGTTCCAGTGGTGTGTGGATAAATGGACTATGGGTTAGAACCATTGGGTAATATATACACAGGGGATACTCCCTGTTTTCCTTCATAAAATCTATAATGAATTCTGAGAAGATATCTGGTCCGAATTCACCACTATATACCCGGCTTCCCTCAACAGTATGGATATACGGATCCCAATATCGTTCACTGCTAAGAGCTTCATTCCCCCCTTCACCGCCGGTCCACATACAATATTCATCGAATCCTGCCTTAACCATAGCCTCCGGTTCCAATCTGAAATCATTGATCTGCCACTTCCCGGCAGCACAGGTTTTATATCCGGCATTCCTGAGTATATTGGCAAAAGTAGTGTTTTGACCGGGATCAAAATGGGCTCTGTGACCCCACCTGGGAACATCATAATGGTTGATCCATCCATGATGAAAAGGATATTGTCCTGTAAGAAGAGTGACACGGCTGGGAGTACATTGCGGCATTGAATAGGCATTATGAAATTTCATTCCAGTAGCTGTCAGCTCATCAATGGCCGGTGTATATATTGAATCGGCTCCATAACAAGATATCCACTCCTTACCAAGGTCATCAACCAAAATAATAAGAAAGTTAGGACGACTAACTTCTTCCGCAATATTCCCTGTAGTACATCCCATGGATGACAACATTGTTACAACAAGAGACAGGATAAATATTTTTCTCATAATAAAGCAAATATAATTATTCATACATGTTCGAACCTGAGCTTCTATTTTCATTGTAAGCTATATTCAATAAATTTTCAGGATAGTCGGCAGTGACACCAAAACTGTCCGGACTTGTTTCAAATGGCACAAAGCCCAGTTTTATGGCTGGTGAATTCTTTTTTAGTCTGAAATCTCCATTTTTCACATCCCTAAACCCTGGATCCACAGCCAATGAATGCTTTTCAATGCCTTGTTTTTGTTGCTCAGCTAGAAAAGCTTTTACTCCAGGGTAGAAATATATATTGTTGTCCACATCATGTTCATAAGGCATTAGTTTTTCTCCCGCCTTATGGATATTCATGCTAACGGGCCATGTTGTGGGAATATATATTATAAAATCTTCAGAGTCGGATATGAAGATATTATTTCTCATTACAGCTCCTGGTTTAAATGTCTGTTGTGGGAATGCCCTGAGATGTACGGCCTTGCTTACGTTAACCGCAATGTTATTTTCCAGATAATTATGTCCTTTAAATATGAAGCCACTTTTTTTGCAATTCCATAAAAGGTTGTTCCGAATATATGTCTCATCTTGCCAATCATCTGTACGAATCCCAACATATTGCAGGTCATAGAGAAAATTATGCTCGATTATATTTCCCTCTCCTGCCCCTGAAATATTCAAGCTGGAACCATCTGAAAGCTTAAGCATGGTTCTGGTGATTTTGTTGTCCCTTACAATATTATGCCTGGCATGTAAATATGGGAAATACCTGTCCTGGGGAGAGAGGGTGCTGTCGATAGTTGCTTCGATCTCATGCCACCGAATCGTCTTTGAAGCTTCATCGAAATTACAATCAGGCTTCATTAATATCTGCGATCTAACCCCGCATAATCCAATGGCTTTACGAGGAACATCATAAATCCAATTATTGCTAATGGTATTATGCCCACTCTGCCACACAAATATTGCATGACCATGCCAGACTAATTCTCCGGTATGGCGCAATATATTGTTATGAACCAGATTATTTTTGTTGACGTCTTTTGTGCCGGGTCCATAGCCGCAAAGCAAAATTCCCATGTGGCCAACATATTCAATAAGATTATTTTGTATGGTAATATCCTGAGCATGCAGGTCTAACCTTATAGCAGAACCTCCACCCTGAACAAAATGACATGCGTTTACAGTGCAATTTTCGGCTCCCCTGAATCTGAGCATTGCATTGCTATAATCATAGGTATCCCAATCGTGTTGAATACCCCAGCCCTTGCGGTTGGGGAACCAGCTGGCCCTGTCTGTTTGAGTAAATGTCAGGCCTTGAAAATGAATATTCTTCACCGGGATATCATAGGGTAAATCCTTCTGAATGTTCCCCTCTACTCTTATAAGTTCAACAAGGGAGGGTGCAATAATATCATCACCAACTGATCCTGATTCTGGCCAGTAATAGATTTTTCCACTTGTCGTATTCACACACCACTCACCTGGTTCGTCCAGGACGTCAATGGCATTTTCAATGTAAACAAAAGCTGGTGCATGGGCTGGATCTTTTGTTCCCGGCTGACTATTTGATTCATACTTGAGCCAGGCAACCTTCTTGATTGTATCCACAGATTCCAAAGGAATAATCATAAGATTCCATGGTACCGGATTAAAAATCACTTCGATATCGGAGGGATTGTCCCATGCTCTCATTTCATTGGTGTGGTATTCAATCATTCTAAGCCGGTACCTGTCTTTGTTGTAAAATACGCTTCTGCTATCTGACTGTCTGATTTCAGAAATGGGAGGTGGAGGGACAGGAGACCATTTTTCACCTTTGGCCCTCTGAAGCATTTTCCCTTCTTTGTATAACACTCTTAATGTCTCTATACCCTCTGGCAAAGGCGCCTCCCAAAGATTCCCTTTCGCTTTTACATGTGCATGAGAGGGATATTGAGTTACTTTCGTCCAATTGCTTACCTCTACTCCGGAACTGATTACAACTTTTTCATCTTCATAATTCCTATAGGTCACAGAGAATGGATCGTCAGGGCTATCTTCCAAACCAAGTATCAGCGTACTTGTCAGGGTATAGGTTCCACCTCTGAGTATAACGTCAACATCTTCAATTAAGCCATTCATGATATATTTCCGGACCTCAAGAGTGGCTCTTTCAAGTGTTGCAAATGGATGATCAATAGAACCGTTTCCTTTATCCGAACCCTCGGTGGATATAAAGAGGTCTATTCCTTTTAGCAGCTGAATATTTATAGAAAGCAGAATGAATAATAGTATAAATCTTATCGAATAATGATGATTGTTTTTCATGTTTTTTTGAGAAGTGTATTTTTCGAAAGTAATATTTTAATTGTTTCAATTGTACTACTCCCAAAGGTTTTTGATGCAAAATATTGTCGAGGATTCTGAACTTCTATGCTTGATAACATGTTCTACAGCATAAAAATCAATGTGCAAACCTTTGCGCAATCCTTTGCATAAAGAATGGTCATTTACCTGCTTGATTTTGTAGTTGGTAATATTGACATTTGTTGTTTATATAAACCAGAGAAAACAAACATGTATGTATGCCTGAAGCAAATGTTTCGAACGGAAATTCGACATCTGAGAACGATAATCGGATGAGAGCCCTGATATAAATAGATACATTTGTTATTGTTAATGCTATAAAACTGTAGATGCCTGCTACAAGACCATTCATCAAGAGAATTATAGGACTTTTCTCAGTGTTGCTGATTATTTCCAGCTGCAAGGATATAGATGATCTTGATAAGTATCAGCGCCCGGACTGGCTGGTGGGAAAACTCTATACCCAACTTTCAAGCCTGGAGAATCTAAGTACATTTAAACTTTGTGTTGAGCTTACCGGTTACGACACCATTCTGGATAAAACAGGCAGCTATACGATATTTGCTCCAAATGATGAAGCCTTTGACAGTTTTTTGTCAAAGCATCCTGAGTATGGGGGAGATGTTGAGAATATCTCATTACCTGAACTGCGGAATATCGTCCGGATTCATATCATACAGGACGCCTGGACACTGGACCAGATACAAATTCTTGATGTTGAAGGATGGATTGATCCCCGTGACCCGAAAAACAGCAAGCCGAGGGCCTATAAAAGAGAAACCACACTGCAGGATCCGGATAAAAAGTACTGGATCTATAATGACCAGGGGAAGATTTCCATAGTGGATTCGACTGTTGCAAATGATTATAGAATGGTATACTCCAGGTCGAGAAAATATGTGCCTATCTTTTTCCCTGCATATTTTGACATTAATGGGCTTTCAGGCTCAGACTATGATTTCTTCTATGAGAGACCATACGATAACAGCAGCATACATTATGCCAATGGGAAGGTCATGGGACCTGAAATTTTTGCACAGAACGGTTTCATTTATGAGATTGATCAGCTTGTTGAGCCTTTGTTAAATACTGAACAAATAGTATTTGCTGAAGAAAACGATGGCAATTTCAGTTACATCCGTGAATTACTTGGCTTATTCCCTAAATTCAAATCAGATTTGAATGAAACCGGCAGACAACCAGAAGCAAAACAGGGCCTGGATTTCGATACTTTGTACATTCTGGATTATCCTGAATTACCCTTCAATATTCACGAAGAATTAACAGGGCCGGACCTCAATGCCGATAAATATACCCTGCAATATCATAATGGGTTTCTGGCACCTACAGATGATGCCTTCGAAACCTTTATTAATGATATTTTAATAGAAAATAGTGGTTTGCCACACTGGAGTTCCTGGGAGTCGGTTCCTGTTGAGATCAAAAAGATTATTCTGAGAAACCATATGAGTGCCAATCCAATTTACCAGGTTGATCTCACTGAAGGGTTTTATACCGGGGAAGGAGATGTTATTGTTGTGGATGAGAGTTCGATTGTATATAAATACTACGGCAGTAATTCAACATTCCTGGTGCTGGATGATCTTATTGTTCCAAGGGCATTTACAAGTGTTTCTGCCCCAGTCTATCTCCGGCCCGGATTTAGTAGTTTTCTCTATGCTATTGAACAAACAAAGATACTCCCTGCATTGAAAAAAGAGGAGAATGACTTCTCTTTCTTTATTATATCAGACAATACCTTAGATGAGGATTCTTCCCTGATCTTCTCATGGAAAAACAGAGATCTGAACACTTATGAATTTACAGCCTATGACAGAGGAGCTGAGAAGTTTCAAAAAATGGGCACAAAATTACTGTCAAAAAGATTACTGAACCAGGTGGGGATTAGTACGCCTGACGGAAGTGCCGGGAAAGAATTTATTGAGAATCTTGCTGGCAATTATATTGTGTTTGAAAATTCAAGCGGCAAAGTAATGGGAGGATCCCCATCGAGAGCTGGGTATAATGGTGGAGATGAAATTGTTGTGACGGCAGATGAGTTGGAGGAGCCAACTGACAATGGAACTACTTATGAGGTGAATGGATGGCTCCTTCCTCCAAAAATGTCAATGTTCGATGCATTAAATGCTGAGTCCAGATCCAAATTCCTGGAATTGCTCTTAAAGGCCGGACTGTACAATGACAGAACTTATCAATTTGATTTTCTATTTGAAGGAGAGAATTACACCATATTTGTCCCTACAGAGCAAGCCCTCACTGATTATGGAGCAGATACATTATCTGTTAAGGATCTGGAAGCACTCTTGCGCTACCATTTTATTCGGGGTGAGAAGATTTTTACAGATGGGAAAATGTCATCAGGTAAATATACAACGATGAGGATCGACGAATCATCTACCCCTCTGTTTCCCAGATATTCACTCATGTCTGTTCAAACCGGTCCTGATATAATTGATATTCTTGACAGGGAGGGTATCCTCATCGGAACCATTAACGAAACAGAAGGGTTCACAAATACAATGATCACTTCAGATACTGATTTGAGTGAAACATCTAATTACGATCTGATAACAACCGGGGTATTGCATGATATAGACTTTGTGATCCATAAATAGTATTATTTTGAGAATAAGACAGCGTCTACATATAAAGCAGTTTGCATCAACATTGATCGTCCTGATCATGGGTGTGCTTATTGCTCCATATACACTGTCGGGCCAGGCAAAAAGTATAGTCAGGGGGAATATCCTGGATGGATCGGGTGAAGCTGTGATTGGAGCAACTATTGTAGAGTATGACAAAGACAGAAGAATTATTTCCGGGACGGTTACCGACGTCAATGGTAACTTTCAGATTAGTGTCGAATCACAGAATGCATTAATCGTAGCCAGCTGCATTGGTTTTAAGACCCAGGAGACCTTATTGAACAACAGGAGCACGCTGAATCTTATACTCGAAGCTGAATCTATTGGAATTGAGGAGGTCGTGGTTACGGCGGTAGCGAGCAACGACCCCTTAACCAATATTTCACAAAGAGATCAGACCAGTTCACGTGTGAAAGTGGATATGCTTGATACCAAGCATTTGGGGGCTGTGTCAGCTGAAGAAGCATTGCAGGGACAAGTAGCGGGACTGGATATTATTGCAGCATCGGGTGACCCCGGAAGTGGTTCCCAAATAGTCATTCGCGGGCTTGGTTCGATCGGAAATTCGCAGCCCTTAATAGTAGTTGATGGAATCTCCATGGATATAAGGATCAATCCTGATTTCGATTTTGGTACAGCCGACCAGGAGGATATTGGTGATCTGGTTAGCATTGCCCCACAGGATATTAAATCTATTGAAGTTTTAAAAGATGCTGCCTCTTCAGCAGTATGGGGATCAAAAGGTGCAAATGGAGTTCTCCTTATTGAAACATATCGTGGTGTAAAAGGAAGAACCAGGTTTGATTACCAGGGAAAATATACCTGGAGTGTTGACCCTCCTCCGATTCCGATGCTAAATGGGGATGAATATATTATGCTTCAAAGGGAGGAGCATCATAATGCTCTTGGTGAATATACTATACCGGATGAGATTGCTTATGACCCCCTGTATGATGATTTTTATAACTACAGTGCAAATACCAACTGGCTGGAGGAGATCACAAGAGTTGGATTCATAAATGACCAGTATTTCAAGGTGTCAGGAGGTGGTGAAAAAACGCGTTATTTTACTTCTTTTAACTACCTCTCAAATACAGGGGCAACGCTGAATACGGGCTTAAAGAGAATCTCCACAAGGATCAACCTGGATTACAACCTGTCAAATAAATTAAAGTTCTCGGTAAATTTCAGTTATACCAATAGTTTTAAGGAGGGTAATTATAAGATACGCGCTGATCTGGGAAATGGGAGACATGCCGTTGATGTGAGGGAGATGGCCTATGTTAAAGCACCCAATATGAGCATTTGGGAGTATGATCAGTTTGGGAATCCAACAGGAGATTATTTCACACCGAGTAATAGTTATCAGGGTGAAGGAACCGTCTATTTCAATCCGGTTGCAATTACAAATTTAAGCAGCAACGATATTCTTGAGGACATCATCCTGAATAGTTATGTTGTGAACTATACTATTGTTCCCTGGTTGAGATTCAGGGAGACCATCTCCTTCCAGTATTTAAATGAGAAGAGCAATGGATTTCTTCCATATAATGCCATTGGAGCAGACTGGCTTGATCCGCTAAAAAACGAATCGTTTGAATCTAATTCCAAAGATACTAAGATTACCACCAGAAGCCAGTTCTTTTTTATTCCCAGACTTAGCTACAATCACAGTTTCTCTACGGTTCTGTTGTTTGAAACCGATCAGCGCACCCAGGACTATATTGCACTTACAAACAACCGTGGACCAAGCTCCGGTATTTCAGATCCTGCAGCCAATGCCGTTATCAGATCAATCAAGTCGGGATCCAGCGAATTCCGTGCGCTTGGAGCATTGGCCAGTGTTAATTATAAATTCAAGGACAGGTACATCAGTTCCTTTAACGTTCGGGCTGATGGTAGTTCGAAGTTTGGGAGTAACCGTCGATGGGGTATTTTTCCAAGTGCATCAGTTGGCTGGAGATTCTCAGAAGAGACTTTTTTGCAGGCTGCAAAATTCCTGAGCGATGGAAAACTTCGTGCAAGCTGGGGGATGACCGGAAGAGAACCCGGCAATCCATATGCAAGACATGCCATCTACAATACAACAAATCCAAGCTTATATATAGATAATCCAATCATTATCCCAAAACAGGTGCAACTCGATAACCTTAAGTGGGAAACAATGTCTTCCTGGAACATTGGTCTGGACCTCGCTTTTTTCAATAACAATGTGAATTTTACAGCAGAAGTGTATAATAAATTAACACAGGATCTTCTCTGGAATAAATATAAAATCCCCAATTCCTCAGGTTTTTCACAGTTATTATGGTTTAATGGCGGAGAACTGGAAAACAAAGGATGGGAGCTATTTGTAAGGGCGATACTTATAAAAAGGAAAGATTTTTCATTTTCAGTCAATATGAATATCTCTCAAAACCTGAATACATTTCTTAAGTTCCCGGATAATTTTAACAATGAAGTGGATGTCTCTATTGGAAATGGTCAATTCCCAAGGCGGGCAGAAGTGGGACAACCTATTGGTTCATTTTATGGATTTAATTATCTGGGTACCTGGCCTTCAACCTCGGATGTAGTTGCCTTAAGTGCTGATGGCACTCCCATTATTGATTCGAATGGTGACCCTGTCCCATTGGCCTATAATAATGGATATCTTTTCCAGGGTGGAGATGCTAAATATGAAGATATAAATCATGATGGAGTCATTGACCTGAATGATGTGATCTACCTGGGAGATTCAAATCCGGACTTTTTCGGTGGATTTGGCGGTGGAGCATCATATAAATCATTCAGACTCTCATTTCAATTTCTATACAGGTCAGGGTTTCAGATTGTCAATGAAGTAGCAATGAATACAGAAGGAATGCTAAATAAGAACAACCAGAGCATGGCAGTGATGCACCGTTGGCGTGTTGAGGGACAGGATGAGGAGGGGATGCTTCCACGTGCCTACCTCGATCATCCTGCCAATAACCTGGGTTCCAGCCGGTATGTTGAAGATGGAGATTTCCTGCGTTTAAATAACCTCTCTCTGAGATACGGTCTCCCTGCAAAAATGAGCAGGAAAATTCATGTCAGCAGTATTGATCTGGCTTTAAGCATGCGTAAAATATTGACTTTTACAAACTATTCCGGCCCAAACCCTGAAATACCCCAGGATTCATCAGATCCATTCTGGTTCGGAACTGATAATGCAAGGACACCGCCACCTGAGGCTTATACGCTTAGTATCTCAATCGGTTTTTAATGATAGGAATGAAACAATTATCCAGATACCTGTTTATTTTAATGATGTTGATTGCATCATCCTGTGATAGTTGGCTGGAATTGGTGCCTCCTGACGGACTTGTCCAGGACGAATACTGGCAGACCAAGGAGGACATTAAAGCGACGCTGATGGGTGCTTATAACCAGCTGACTGAGATGGATGAAGCGCTTTTCCTCTATGGAGAGATCAGGGGAGGACTTATTGATGAAGATAACAATACTCCTACATATATTCGTGAAACTCTGAAAGGAAATATTAAGCCAGACAACGACCTGTGCAATTGGTCCGGTTTTTATAAGGTTATCAATTACTGCAACAGTGTACTCAAGTATAATCCCATCATCTTTGAGCTGGATCAAACCTATTCTGAATACCAGATGCTGGGAATAGCGTCTGAAGCGCTGTTCCTCAGGAGTCTTTCATATTTCTATCTGATCAGGATTTTTAATGAGGTACCTCTTGTATTATATCCAACTGAATCTGATAATGTTG